>Ga0307476_10000010_pt1 | contig 373557 bp, 318 predicted proteins | sample atmos_gasesECM2C_2_FD_203314 | JGI IMG/M metagenome (GOLD analysis project Ga0307476, IMG submission 203314) | Hardwood forest soil microbial communities from Morgan-Monroe State Forest, Indiana, United States - atmos_gasesECM2C_05 | ecosystem: Environmental > Terrestrial > Soil > Temperate... | reverse complement strand
CTCATCAAGTGGACGCCCATCTTGAGCGCGGCCAGAAGATTTTCTCCCGGCGCCGGAATGTCGGTGCGCGGCACTGGAGGCTCGTATCCGGCACGCACCAGTTCGAGCGCCCGCGCCTTGGCATCCGCAAGCACGCGTTCGCGGTTCATGGTGATGCGGTCGGCATCAGCCAGGAAGCCGAGCCCGCGCGCCTCATGCGCCGAGGTCGCGACCTTGGCCGTGGCGATGGTTGCGAACGCTTTTTTTATGGCCTCCATCATTTCGACGGATCCGGCAATCGCCTCGCCCGACGATTTTCCGCTCGATGCCGTTGCGCTGTCGACCGCACCCAACAGCATTTCCTTGCACCCGCCGCCACCCGGCAGCAATCCGACGCCAACCTCGACCAGCCCGGTATAAAGCTCGGCATGCGGCTGCCGCGCTGCGGCGTGCAACGAGATTTCCGTGCCGCCGCCCAGGCACAACCCAAACGGAGCCGAGACGATGGGCCTGGGCGAGAATTTGATGGCCTGCGTCATTCCCTGGAACTGCCGGATAGCCAGATCCACATCGTCCCACTCCTCCTCCTGCACGCTCATCAGCAGCAGCATGAGATTCGCGCCTACGGAAAAATTCGTGGCGTCGTTGGTGATGACGAACGCGTCGAAGGCGTCTCCCGACCCGCCAGGCTTCAGGGTCTGCAGAATCAGGCTGATAATGTCGGTGCCGAGTGAGTTCATCTTCGAATGGAACTCGAGGCAACCCACGCCATCCCCGAGATCGACCAGCGACGCGCCAGAATTCTTTTTGACCACGCCGTTCGCCTTCTTCGCGACGGTGACCGACCACACGCCAGCCGGGACTTGAATCGTTTCCCAGTTCTCCGTTCCCGATTCCCAATACTTGCGTCCAGCCGGAGACTTGGGGTCGTCGATGTACCACGATTTCTGCCCGCGGCCCAGCAGTCTTTCCACATTCGCCGCCACGGGTTTGCCTTCTTTCTTCATCCGCGCCACGGTGGCTTCCACACCAGCGGCGTCCCAGAGTTCGAAGGGGCCGAGTTCCCAGTTGAAGCCCAGTTTCATGGCGCGATCGATCTCAACAATCGAGTCTGAGATCTCAGGCACGCGGTTGGCGGAGTAAGTCCAGAGATCGGCCAAGGCGGCCCATAAGAATTGTCCGGCTTTGTCGGCTTTTTGCGGGCTGCCGCCGTCAAGGCCGAGCAGCGCGCGTAACCGCGCTCCCGTGTCTTCGATGTTCTTCGCCATATCAAGCGCGGCGAACTTCGGTTTCTGCCGCGGATGGTATTCGAGCGTCTTCCAATCCAGCGCCAGGCGTTCGTCTTCCGTGCCGTCGCCGCCTTTCGTTTTCTTGTAAAAGCCGCCCTTGGTCTTGTCGCCCAGCCATTTCCGCTGCAGCATCTGCTTGAAGAAGTCCGGTAGTTGAAGATCGCTACGTTCGTCGTGCACGTTGGTGGTCATGTTGCCGACCACGTGACCCAAAATATCGAGCCCGACCAGGTCGATGGTGCGGAAGGTCGCCGATTTGGGCCAGCCCACCGCCTGTCCCGTGAGCGCGTCGATTTCTTCGATGGTAAGGTCCATCTCCTGCATCAGGCGGATCACATTCAACACCGAGAAGGTTCCGATGCGGTTGCCGATAAAGTTGGGAGTGTCTTTGGCAATCACGACGCCCTTGCCCAGGCGCACATCGCAGAAGTGCGCGATGGCGTCGATCGCGGCATGGTCCGCGTCCGGCGTTGCAACGATCTCTAGCAGACGCATGTAGCGCGGCGGATTAAAGAAGTGCGTCCCAAACCACGCCCGGCGGAAGTCATGGGAGAATCCTTCGGCAATCTTGCCCACGGGCAATCCGCTGGTGTTGGTGGTCACGATGGTGCCGGGTTTGCGAATCGCCTCGACCTTGCGCAGCAGAGTCCGCTTGATCTCGAGGTTCTCCACCACGGCCTCGATGATCCAGTCGACATCCGCCAGGTTCTTCAGGTCATCTTCGAAATTGCCGACCCTGACGAGGCGGGCCAGCGAGGGTTCCATAAATGCGGCAGGCTTTGATTTTTTCGCGGCGTCGAGTCCGGCAGCGGCAATCTTGTTGCGCGCGGGTGCGTCGGCGTCGGGCGGTACGATGTCAAACAGGTAGCTGGGAACGCCGGCATTAGCAAAATGCGCGGCGATGCGGGCGCCCATGGTTCCAGCGCCCAGAATAGCGACTTTATTAATGCGCTTCATGATCAACCTCTTTTTTCCGGGTGAACACTATAAGCAGGGAATGAAGTAGTTTCTGCGCGGAGGTGTAGGAATTGTCGTGCACAGACCATGGTATCCAAACGTCGGGAACCACGCCGAAATTTTCGTTCGAGCCGTCTTTTCGAAGACGTACGCAGTCCGGCATCTTCACCACGGCACGGGAATTTTTCAGCGTAGAGGGGATCCCTCCGTTGGTGTAGCCGCAGCCCGCGCCTCCGGTGACGTCGCCAAGAATCGTGGCCGCACCGTTGTCTTGCAGGATGGCGGCAAAGTATTCAGCGGCTGACCAAGTGTCGCCATCCACGACTACATACAGGGGAAGCCGGTCTGAGGATTCGGAATAGTTATAGAACTCCGGATGGAACAGTGTCGTCCGGGATGCGAGCGATGCAAAGGCTCCGGGCGGGGCATAGTTCAGAACGCCGCTGGCGAACAATACGTCGCTAATGAGAAGGGTACACTTCAGCTGCCCGTCAGTCCAGACGCGGCTCGGGTCGCATGGTTCCTGGCTTCGCGCGATGGCCGAACGCAGTCGCGTGGCCGCGTCCTCCAGAACATCTTTTGGTCCCGCTCCCTTCTTCAGGTCAGTCTCAACATCGTTAAGGTGTTCTTTGAGTTGGCTGGTCCAATGCTCGTGTTTGAGAAAGGCCAGGCGGGACTCACGCAACGGAACCGAACTCAGCACTCTGGGCAGGGGCTCGACCCAGTTGGAGCCTCCACCGTTATGTGTGATATCTAGCAGAATGGCGGAGGCGCCGGCGGCCCGCAGTTGTGCGGCGCGGCGGACCAGGGCGGCGGTCAGCCGGTTACCGCTCTCGCGCTCGATCGTGTCCTCGCACGCCGTATCGCACTTCGCCGAATCCTGCAGGTGCAAGTCCTGAACCGCTTGCTGGCAAGCGTCAGGGAAGGCGTGTTCGCTAAACAACGCGATCCGGATCACTCCCAGCTTCGCGGTATCGGTCAGACGCAGAATGCCGCCGGGAAACCAGTCTGCTTCCTCTCCTCCGGTTCTGGAGAACTGCGGCAATTGGGAGAAATCGACTCCTGGTTTCAAATTCGGTTTCTTGTAGTCGAGACGCGCGCATAAAGAGATCGGTTCGTTCTGCTTCGCCTCTGGCGGTGAAGCGGTTGCTTGCGGCCATCGCATCTCCAGGTGCCCGTCGCCGAAAGACTTGAGAAACAATTCGAGAACACGCTGGGCCTCGTGGTCATTGCAACTGCGGCCGAGTTTGGCCTCGGTCTCGGCGCGCAGCGCCGGCAAATCCATGTGGCGATCCCGAATGGCGAATCCGAGATTGGAATAATGCGCGGACATTTCCGCTGTGAGCTGGGCGAAGTCCTCAAGCCATGGTCGCGGATTGAATCCCGGGCTGGGGCAGCCTGCACTCTGGTTTGACTGGGCCTGAACCACGCTTCCCGCCACTACCGCCACGCAGACCAAAATTTCTATGGTCGTGACCACAAAGGTTTTCTTGGGGGGATGCATTTTGCCATTCGAGTGTGCCAGCCGGACCTTCGAACGGTCAAACTTCAGCGTGAGCTCGCAGATACTCCAGCGCCTTGTGCGCCATTTGCTTTTCTCCTCGATACGCCAGCAGCTCGGGCGCATCTTCCAGGCGCACCCACTTGGCGCAAGCTACTTCGATCCGCATTTCTTCCGCGATATTGTCGATGCGTCCTGATTCGTAGCGCAGCAAATAGAAGCTGACAATCTTGAACACGCGCTCGCCGTCTCCCCACGAACGCACGTAGACATACTTGATGTCGGCGAGTTTGACGATCGGCGCCGCGATGATCCCTGTTTCTTCGCGCACCTCGCGCAAAGCCGCGTCGAGCGACTTCTCGCCCTCGTCGACCAACCCCTTAGGCAGGCAAAGAACGGGCTTGGCCTTGGAGCGGTCCGGTTTGGACTTGACCCGCTTGGAAATGCCGGGCTGAGAGCCGCGCCGGCTTCCTGAAGCTGGGGTCGCCTCGGGCACGGCCGGCGGTTGAATCACGGCCATCCACCAGACTTCCTCCTTCTTTCGTACGACCACACCCCCGGCAGAAATCTCGCGTACCATACCTTGTAAACCACTAAAACAATGGGAGTTAGTCGCCGATCAGCGACGGTCTTCTAAAAACAGTCTTCGAAAACAAGTAACCGGTGACCTATGCCACTCGAGTAATAGCACGATGGCACTATTGGGCCCTGCAGCCGAAACGGCGCTTGTGGCATCTTACACAATAGTTTCAGAAGTGGGCCGATTGGCCAAAGTGGGTGCCCCAATCTTGGGGCAAGTGGGGTTAGGGTGAAGAGTCTTGACAGGATCATCCGATCCGTACAGGCCTTCAGCCGGGAACTGTCCCGTAAAGCTGGAGTGGGGGACCCGCGCCCGCTCCCTTCGATTGGCGTGGCCTTGGGCGGAGGCTTTGCCCGCGGCATCGCCCACATCGGAGTTCTGAGAGTCCTCGAACAGGAAGCCATCCCCGTTCGCGTCGTCACTGGCACGAGCGTAGGCGCGTTGATCGGCGCGTGTTATTGCAGCGGACTCTCGCTGGAGGAAATGCAGGGAGTGGCGCACAACTCCCGCTTCACCACCTTTGCTCGCTGGACGCTCTCTCGCCACGGCTTCGCTTCCAACGATCGCATGGTCGCGTTCCTAACCCGCACCTTGAAGGTCAAGACGTTCGAAGAACTCCTGATTCCTTTGGGCGTGACAGCGACCGACTTCAACACCGGCAAGGGAGTCGTGTTCCATTCGGGGTCGATTATCAATCCGGTGCGCGCCAGTTGCGCCTATCCCGGCATGTTCCTTCCAGTCGAGATCCGCGGCCGTTACCTGGTCGACGGCATGTTGTCGCATCCCGTGCCGACAAAGCCGTTGCGTGAAATGGGCGCCGACCGTGTGATCGCGGTCCATCTGAAAGGCACCTGGTCCAACGGAGGACCGCCGCGCCATCTGTTCGACGTGATTGGCCAGTCCTTCGCCATCGCGCAGGACGCGATGTCGGGCCTGTGGAAGGAAGCCGCTGATCTGGTCATCGAGCCCGATGTCGCCGGATTCGCCTACGATGACTTCAAGCGCGCCGACGACCTGATTCACGTTGGTGAGGTCGCTATGCGAAAGGCTCTCCCTGAAGTTCGCAAATGGCTGGAGACTCCCGTAGAAGCGACTTATCCCGCCATCGAACGCCGCCAGTCCCCACGCGTCTCGCCCATGCCTGCGGACTAATCACCTAAATCATTGATTCAGATCACCACACCAGTGTGCGGGAAATAACCCAACCCCCATTCTCAGGTTCCCATTTCAGGCTATCCCCAAATCCATGGATTCTCAGTGACATGCTTTGTTTCACGTAAATAGATGAACAGTTCCTCCGGGATGGTGACCCTGCGCATATTGGTTCGCGACGTGCCTTATCCCTTGTGTGGGCCGAGACCAAGCGGTTCCAGGTAGGCGTCAACCCCCGGGAGGTTGGCGATGCGAGCTCCTTACGGTCTGAACATTCTCGATAATTGCATGACGTGCCCGTGCGCGGAGATCTGTTCTGTAACCTGTCGGTGCAAGCCGCACAGCGTCTCAACGAGATCAAGTCCACTGCGGTCGATCCCAAGGGCGCGATGCTGTTTATCGAAGCTCAGCAGTCTCGCGGGTTTTTGTCCTCTGCGCCGGGAAAGTGAAGCTCTCCACTAGGTCGCGCGAAGGCCAGACGATCATCACGAAGATCTCGGAGCCGGGGTACGTACCTGGCCTCAACGCGGTCGTCTCCGGCGTTCCCTCCGAGGTCACCGCGGAGATGATGGAGCCCGGACAGGCGAATTTCGTGCTCCGCGATAGCTGGCTGTGCTCCACGCACCGCGCACACGTGGACAACCTCGGGGGACCAGTGCTCCGGTCAAACGTTATCCAATTTTGGACCCCGGAGAGCGTGCGACTGTAATCAACAAACTGGCGCGGGCCTCGAGGAAGAAAATATTCCCCTGTCCGCAGGTGTGCAGCCAGGCCACCAAATGGGGCGTGCAATGCCATGTGTGCCACACACGGATCACTCATCACGTGAGAGAATTGGCGCGATGAAGACTCGATTAGTCCTCGGTCGCATCATTCGTGGCCTGCTGATTATTTTTGCATTGCTCGGCACACATCACTTGCTTAGGGTGATCTTCGCTTCACCTTCACTGAATGATCTTTATCCCATATGGTTGGGCAGTCGCGAGCTGCTTGTTCACCATCGTAATCCTTATTCACGAGAGCTGAATACCCAGATCCAAGCAGCATTTTATGGAACCCCGCTTCCCCCGGGCGATTACGAAGATAAGGAGTGCTGCTTCGCATATCCAGTGTATGTCTCTTTCCTGCTCGCACCGGGCGTGGCCAGTAGCTTCCCGAAGGTAAGCCTGGTCGTTCTGTGGCTCCTTGCTGCAGCAACGGCGGTCAGCGGTGCCGGCTGGTGGGCGGTTACCGGGCATGATGCAGCGTCACTAGGGCTGGTAATTCCGCTCGTTCTTGTGAGCCCTCCCGTCGCGCAAGGACTGGACCTTCATCAGTTAACATTGTTTGTTGCCGCACTACTGTCCATAACAGCGGTTCTGGTCCGCTCTAATCAATTGACTCTCGCGGGGATAGTGTTGGCATGCGCTACGATTAAACCACAAATGTCCATTCTTCCAATTGCCTGGATGTCGCTGTGGACTTGCAACGATTGGGCCAACAGGAAAAAGCTAGTAATCGGGTTCGTGAGTACAATGGCACTGCTTCTCACTGCTGGGGAGATCGTGATGCCAGACTGGATACCCAGGTTTGTAGCTCAGCTCCAGTACTACCGCCACGTGACTGGCGAGGGCATGCTTGACATTCTTTATGGTCGCCGCATCGGGCTTTACTTAACCTTCATTTCCACGCTGGGCCTTCTTTTTTTGATGTGGAGAAGAAGGGCAGCATCGGACTTTATGCCAATGCTGGCTTTTCTACTTGCAGCAGAAGTATTCATCATTCCCGGATTGAAGTCTCTCTTGAATCTAGTCCTACTCATGCCTTTAATCTTCATTGTGCTCCGAAAATATCCAGCATGTCGTGGTGCGTGATCTCCCGACGTATCAGACAGGACCGGCTGGACAACCTTTGGCTTTGTTTGAGAGTCTTCGCCCTTAAAAGCCATTATTTGAAGGCCCCTGCAGTACACCGCCCTGCTTTGCTGGTGCAACAGTACCGGACTCTGCGCACCAGAGTCGCCCGTCTACTTGTGTGCTTGAGTGAGCTGAAAGCTCAAGTGTGTCTCTCCCTTTCGTTTCCACGGGACAAGTCCCAGCCCCGCCAGACAATACAAAAGCATTGCCACGAGCAGTAGAGCACGCATTCCGAAAAGCAGGGATAAGTTCTCCAGAAGTCCACCAACGACTGCACCCAGCATGTTTGCTCCCAAGGCGGCTCCGCGTGATACGGCAGTCCGAAATTCTGTGGCAAACAGAATTCCGGCGAAAAAGACGGGCACGGCAAAGATTACTGTCGCGAACGCGCCCACCATTGCCGGTGACCCAGAAAAGTGCTGAAACGGCATCCAGTACGACAGCGCCAAACCCACTAGCAATCCACCCAGCACGGGGAGTTTCGGTATCGGGCGCGCCGTTCTCTCCACGACAGCGTTAGCAACCAGCAGTGCGATCAGCAATGCCGAGATCACAATCCCGTTTACCTGCCAAGTAGTCCCGAAGAACAACGCGAGCCGGCTGATCACTTGAGTTTCAAGCAGTAGAAAGCCAGCGCCCATGCTAAAGAAAAACAACGAAGGCGGGTGACTACGAGCATCTCCAATCTGCAGGTAGAGAACGAGGCCGAGTAGGAACACTAAGGCTGCGACTGAGTAATACGTGCGCGGGATCCATCGGCCTTGTTGATAAAGATATGGCCAGTCGTCGGTGGTGATCGGAACGTTTCCCGAGATAGGGACAGCATTCTTCACAACGAATTCGGCGAGTCGGGGATCGGCGACGAGGGCTTGCTCGACCCGACTTGAAGGAGAGATTGCAAAGCAGGTGGCAGTCGAGGTGTAGCTCGAATCGGCAAAGAAGACTAGCGGCGGTTTGCCAAAGGTCTGCTTCAACATTTCCGCGAGACGAACTGCCATCCAGGGGTGATTAATTTGGAATTTGACGAAGATTACACCATCCGGATTAAGATGGCGGCTGGCCTCGCGGAACGATTCTTCCGTGTACACGAAGTTGTCGATCCGCATATTCGAGTAGTCGGAAAACTGGGTATGCGAATCGAGCAGCCCGAAGAGAATCAGGTCGTACTGTCGCGGGCTTCGTTTCAAGAAAGCCCGCGCATCCGTCATATCGATCGCCACGCGCGACGAATCGTATGGGTGCTCCGGATGTTCGCGCTTGCCTAGATTCAGGATGGCAGGATCGATCTCGACTGCATCGACCGAGCGACTGTTACTGCGCAGGGCACCGGCAACATCGTTTCCAGTGCCTGATCCAACAACCATCACACTTGGAGAAGGTACGGCAAAACGAAATGGCAAATTGTAAGGATTCTCGTCGACTGCCTCTTTCAGAGCGTGTGGATGGCGCGCCAGAAACGCAGACGATAGATCCACAATGACCTGATAACCGGTGTGATTGACGCGTACTACGCCCCGCGCAAGATCACCGTTAGGAGCGTAGTACTTGGTATATTCAACCTGCTGATAAGGAGTCCACATCACCGACTTGCCTGACTCCCTCGGGCTATGCAGCAAGAGGGCGAGCGGAACGATCAAGCTCGCCACCAGCCAACGATCTCTGTCAGCTAATTGGAGGAGGGCGAAACCGAGAAGGACTGCCCCCAGCCAGAAGGTAGGCGGCAGCATCAATCGGCTAACCGCCAGGAAAGCCAAGATTCCCATCAGACTTGCCAGCAGGTTCCAGGAGTATGCAGTAAGAGCACGTGGTGCCAAATCCATTTGGTGACTGACAATCTGACCCAGAGGCACAAAAACAAAAACAATCAACAAGAACAGAGCCCCAGCCACGAGGGCTCCGGTCAGAAAGTTCACAGCCTGCCAAGTATTTCCAGTTGCCCAGATTTCGACATCGGCGGCGGAGCCAAGGCTCTGCGAAAGTGCTTCGAGAACTCTCCCGTTACCGAATGGGAAGCGCACCACGACCACTAACCCCATGAAGGCAACCACAGCTGCGGGCCAGCGTAATGCTTTACTTGCTAATGCGCATCCCAATCCAAACCCGACAAAGCAGAGCAACAGAGCGAGATTCTTGAAGTAAGCGAAGACGCGGATTTCTACGGCAATCCAGCGAATAAAGGCGAGTTCGGCAAATAGCGTAAGAAAACTGGCGAGGAGAAGCTGGAAAAGGTTCCAGCGCTGTACCGGTGCGCTCGCGGCCTGAAAGAAAGGCCGACCGTGGCGCTTTCTAAGCGAAAGTCCAAAACGGAGCGCGACCAGGAACAGGACAGCTAGGATAAAACTAAAAAGACGCGAATTCATTCCTTACGAATGTCTCTCAGTTTGATTGTGGAGCTAACTGCGGAAGCATACATTGGCACCGTGAATCCAACAACTGCTTTCTGCTCCAGTTCCACGGTCCTGTGCTAGTTTCTGTGCAATCGCTTCAATAGTTAATCGATTATACTGTGACGGCGCAATGATCCGTCTTTCACCGATGCTTGCGGCTCTGACAATGTTCGCAGGGCAGAATGATGCCCAGACGACCGGAACTATCGTTATTTATCGGGAGCGCGGAAAGAACTTCGGCGTTATCCACTATGCTGCAGGCGAACATCCCACCATTTCCTGTGATGGCGTCAAAGTAGCGCGGTTGAGGGAGCGACACCGAGTGACCATTTCGGTAGGCTTTGGTCCTCACGATTGTGTTGCCATTGAAAAGCAGTATCCGGGCGAGTTTAATGTTGATAGCCGGAAGGTGTCGGTCGAGGCGAAAGCAAACGGTACAACCTATTTGAGATTGCAGATTCCTTTCGGAAATCTGCATTTTGTTTTGCAGGAAGTGCCCGAAGAGACTGGAGCAGCCGAGTCCGCGAAGATGCAGCCAGTCAAGAGCGGGGATTCCTACACCACGGTTCTCCCTGTGATTCCCGAAAAGAAGTCCTCGTCTCCATAGACGCGAAGTTTACCCATCCTAACTTTTGTAATATCCCCTTAGCACAAGTTGGCGTTTTTCCTTCGCCAGTCGGGCGAACAAAAGGTGCAAAGTTGTGATAACCCCTGGTTTCAACAGTTAGTGATTTCAACAGTTAGTGACTCAGCGGACACCTCGACGTATACTGCTGACCATGAAGGGGCGCGATGCTGAAAAGAGTTTCCTGCCGAGTTGTGGTGTTCAGACAGCGGGCCCATCTCTGTGTTGGTTGCTGCTGGTAAGGGGCTTTGTGTGACGGACCGGGAGCCAACGAAACGTTCTTGGCTGTCGATGATTCTTGTAGCCTGGGTGCTGCTAACCACACTTGGGCTCTTAAACTGCGGCAGCGGCTCACACTCCGTAACCTCGGGCAGCGGCTCATACCCTACAACTTTCGCCTATCTGCAAGGCAGCTACACCGGTGTTCCAGGTCCACGAATTCCGAACTTAACCGTGGACCTGGGCTCGGGCCCATTAGACCTGTATGTCATGGACGCTAGCACCGGCATCTCGACCAAGGTCAATCCGCAAAGTGCCGAATTTGGGAGTGTCCAACTCTCCGCCGACGGCAGCAAGCTGTTATTCACTGCGCGAGACAGCGAAGCATGCACCGAGATCTATATGGCGGACGCAAAATTCCAAACCCTGACCCAGCTCACCCAGTACTTTGTGGGCTCACCCTGTTTCGACCACAGCGAAGCAGCCCTTTCCAGCGATGGAACCATGATCGCCTTTGCTTATGCCGGTCCGAACGCTTCGGTCTCTACGATCCCGGCAGTTGGCGGGACGATCACGCCGATCCTGTACCCGGGGGTTCCAGGTAGTGTCGTGGACGTCGCTATAGATCCCGTCTTTACGCCGGACGGAAAGAATATCGTATTCAGGGGTTATCCCCTTGGGAGCGGCGTTTCCTACATCTATATTGTGAACCTCGACGGCACCGGCCTGACTCAACTGAGCATCGGCTCCGGCAACGGAGGGTCAGACATCTTTCCAGCGGTATCCCCCGATGGCACGCAGGTCGCCTTCACGCGCTATACCCTTACCCCAACCTCTTTTAGCGAAAATATCGCCGTCATCGGCATTGGTGGTGAGAGCGCGGCAAATCCCGCGAAGATGCTGACCACCGACGGCGAAGGCTGGCAGCCCATGTGGTTGGGAGGCAAAATCCTCTTCCGGAGCTGGAAGGACAACCTCGCAACGTGCGTTGACGGTGTCTACCAGTGCCATGACAATATCTACGAAATGAACGCCGACGGTTCGAACGTGGTGCGCCTAACCAATACCACCCTTGAAACCGCCTTCGACCCGGCAGCCTTTTGAGTCACCCTAGTCACACCCTGAGGATGTTGGCGAGCAATACACTCGCGAGTTGACGGAAAATCCAGATGCATTGACCTTGGAAAATTTCTAGCCATCCTCTCTTTTCTGCCAGTTTCGTCGTCGCTTGAGGTCATAGGTGACATCTTTCCCAGTAGCGATGTCTTCCAACAACTGCTCGAGTCGAGCCGCCGCGCTCCTTAGCACTTGCCCGTCCGCGTCCACTGCGGCCTTCAACATCTGATCGAGTCGGGCCGCCGCAGCCTTTAGCTTCTGCACTTCTTCATTCGCGATCGGCTTCTTCAAAGCTTGCTCGTTCGCCCGAATCAGGCTCACGATGCGTTGCCGGAGATCGTGTTCCCTGCCTTTTTCGTTTTCGTTAATCATGGCCCGAGCAAGAAGCAAAACACAGAAAACGGCACCGATAAAACTTGCCGCCCAGACTGGCAGTCAAGGGATTATCACCCGCCACCCCGTACAAGACCAGATGTCAATTTATGGTGAAAAATCTCCCCCATAACACTCAGAATGGTCCGGCCAGGGATTTTGAGTGCAATTGATTCCATAACTCCATAACAATGCCGGCTCCCAGACCCGAGTAAGCTTGGTGGTGCCAAACCAACCATGAAGGCTCGGGTAGAAAGGAGCCGGACAATGATCATTATAGGATGCGATTATCACCCGGGCTTCCTGCAAATTGCGTTTGTGGATACCGAGATGGGAGATTACGGAGAGCAACGATTAGAGCACACTGAGGGAGCAGAAAAGTTCTATCGTGACCTCGCTGCCCAGGGGAAGAAGATACGAGTGGGAATGGAAGCTAGTGGCGGCGCGACGTTGATTTATGAGCGGGTTCCTGCTGGACACGAATTGCATCTCCGAGCTTGTCCGCAACCGACCTGAACCACGGTATCGGATTGGATGGAAGCCGCGGAACGAAAGCGTGCTCTACCTGAGCGTCCTCAGGTTAGGGGAGATTCGGAGGGGCGCAGCGGGACTGCCACAAGGCAAGCGCCGGACGCACTGGAGAGTTGGCTGGAATTGGAACTGCAAGCGCGCTTTTCGGGGAGAATTTTGTCCATCGACAATGCGGTCGCCGACCGTTGGGGAGTGCTCGCCGCAGGAGCAAAACGTGCTGCAAGACCTCTGTCGGCCATGGACGGTTTGCTGGCTGCGACCGCTCTTCATTATTATGGCCTAACGCTGGTCTCGCGCAATATCAGCGACTTCGCAAGCACGCAGGTCCCGGTCTTGAACCCATGGGAACCGTGACTCCAAACTTGCTTACCGCGGATCCTGATGCGAACGGAGTACGTGCAAGCACATTTTCAGCTAGCGGCCGTTTTGCAAATCCGTTGCCTCTTCCTGAATCCTCTTCCACGCGTTCTCCACGTGCCACGCTTTCGTGTGGGTCTGGCCCACACTCAGCCGCAGCGTCACCTTCCCGTTCAGCTTCGTATGCGTGAGAAACAGATCGCCGCTCCGGTTCAGACGGTCCATGATCGTCTGATTCGCCGCATCCCCGCCTTTGTGCCGAAAGCACACTAAATTCAGCGGCACCGGCGCCGCCAGTTCGAATCGCTCATCGTTCCGCACCCCATCCGCAAACTGCTGCGCCAGCCGCACATGCTCGCGAACGTGATGCTGCAGTCCCTCCACACCGTAGTGCCGGATCACGAACCACAGCTTCAGCGACCGAAACCGCCTTCCGAGCTGAATGTGCCAGTCGCGGTAGTCGATCACCGCGCCCGACTCCGTTGCCTGGTTGCGCAAGTACTCCGGGAGAATACTCAAAGTCTGGATCAGCGCCTTGCGGTCGGCCACCCAGAAGCAGCTGCAATCGAAGTTGACGGCCATCCACTTATGCGGATTGAAATTGTAACTGTCGGCTAACGCCACTCCGTTCTGCAAATGGCGAAATTCAGGGCAAAGCATAGCTGTACCCGACATGGCAGCGTCCACATGCAGCCAGAGATTGTGCTGCCGGCAGATTTCGGCGATTGCGTCAACCGGATCCATGGCGTTCGAAGAAGTCGTCCCCACTGTCGCGCACACGAAACAAGGGGTCAGCCCTGCGCTCTTGTCCGCCTCGATCTGCCCCGCGAGCGCCCCCGGCCGCATGGCAAAGTTTTCGTCCACTTCGATCGCCCGCAGGTTCTCGGCGCCAATCCCACTCATCATCGCGGCCTTCTCCACCGACGAATGGGTCTGCGTCGAGGCGTAAACTACAAGCCGGCCGTCACACCCTTTCTTGTTGCTGGAATAGTTGGTCGCGCGCTCGCGGCCAGCGAGCAAGGCGACAAGTGCGGCTGTTGAAGCCGTATCCTGAATCACTCCGCCGCCCGTCTTCGACGAAAGAAATTTCTCCGGCAACCCGAGCATTCCCACCAGCCAGTCCATCACATGCGTTTCGAGTTCCGTGCAGGCAGGACTGGTCGACCACAGCATCCCCTGCACTCCCAAACCCGAAGACAGCAGATCGCCAAGAATTCCCGGTCCCGACGAGTTGCAGGGAAAATAAGCAAAAAAGTTCGGCGACTGCCAATGGGTCACACCGGGCAGGATCAAACCCTCGACGTCTTTCAGCAAAACCTCAAACGGCTCCCCCTGCGCGGGCGGGGCCGCCGGGAGTGACGCGCGAATCTGTCCCGGCTTGACTTGCGAGAGCACGGGTAGCGATTCCACCCGTGACTGATAGTCGGCGATCCAGTCCACCACGGCATGGCCGTAGCGCCGGAATTCGTCGGTGGTCATGTGAAATGACTTTTCGTCGGACATTTTTCTCCAAATGAGTGCTAGAGTGACATGAACTCACGGCTCATATTCCGAACGTCGGCTTGTTCGCGAAGGATGTCTTCAATAATCGAAAGCATAGGGTCGGTCTCACTTATCTTGTTCTTGCCCCGAAGCTTTTCCCAGATCGAGCGCCTCGTCTCCACCATGATTCGCCACTCTCCATCGTTCTTATCGACTGCCCCCTCGCTGGGATATCCCGTAGCCCCCAAGAAATAGCCCTGAGAGCCCTGTCGGGCAAGCATTTCCCAACCCCAGTCTTCCTGGTAAGGCGCGTCTGCGCTGACTCCCTTCTTTGCGAGCTGGTCCCGCAGCCACTCCGCCAGGTCTTCTCCGAAGCAACACGGATTGATGAAGCGCTCCTTCACTTCCGACAGGTTGAAACGGTTCGTCTGAAACAAAATGTCAAAGCTTGTCATGGGGACGCTATTCCTGCTTTAAGCGTCCAAAATACACCCTTGTGTTGTAGTCGAAGGCCACGCGCCCCGATTCGACGTACTCATCGAAAATGCGCCGCAGTTCGCTCAGCATCGGTCCAGACTTCGGATGCTCCGGCCCCGGCGCATACGACGAAGACAACAAGCGCCCTTCCAGCGCGGCGTAGTCAAACTCCTGCCGCATGGGAAAGACTCGCTCCCGAAACGGCGCCGGATCGTAAAACTCATTGACCGCCGCGGTGGTCCGCTCATGCCGCACTGCTTCATAATCAGTGCCGAAGGTCAGCAGCAGTTGCTCGTAATCGCGCAGGAACGGAGTCGAGTCGGTGATGCGTTCATTCCACAAAAGTACGAGCCATCCCCCAGGCCTAAGAATTCGCACGAACTCCTGCCGCGCCCGCTCGCGATCAAACCAGTGCGCGGCCTGGGCCGCGGTGACGAAATCAGCAGCCTCATGCGGCAGAGTCGTAGCCTCCGCGGTTCCGGCCACGCTGGTGAATCGCGGACACCCCACCAGCAATCGCTCCCCTGCTTGCCGCATCTCGGCGTTGGGCTCGACTGCGAAAACCGGATTGCCATTCTCGAGCAGCATCCGAGTCCAGATTCCCGTGCCCGATGCGATATCGGCGATAACGTCCGAGGCCGCCAGCCCGCACTCGTCCTTCAAAACGCGCAAAGCCTCGGCGGGATATCCCGGCCGGTAGCGAACGTAGTTTTCTACCCGATCGGAAAAGCGGCTGGTAGCGTTAGAGGCGCGCATAGACGAGAATTGGCAGGTCTTTCAACTTGCCAGAAAGCTATTCTACCGGCAGGATAGAAGTGTTGTCCCAACCCGCCGGGGGGCATTCACAAGCTGGAACGGACACAAAAGTTCACGAAGCTCCCAGCCTTCCTTCGTGATCCTTAGTGTCCTTCGTGGTTAAAGATTTTCCCGGCCGTACCAGCACAAACCATGCGCGTAGTCATCAAAGTCGGCACCAGTCTCATCGCTCCCGGCGGGCAGATCGATATTCACCTGCTGCGCGGCCTCGTCGATCAATTCGACCTTACGAACAACGAATATCTGGTCGTGACTTCAGGAGCGATCGCGGCCGGAATGTCGGGCCTCGGCCTCGGCAAGCGCCCCGGCGATGTCCCGCGCATGCAGGCCTGCGCTGCGGTGGGCCAGAGCAAGCTGATGCACACCTACGAGCGCCTGTTCTTCGGCAAAAAAATCGTAGCCCAGTTGCTGCTCTCCAGCGACGACTTCACTTCGCCCGTCCGCTATCGCAATCTGCAGAATGCTTTGGCGGAATTGCTCGCGCTAGGCGTTGTCCCGATCATCAATGAGAACGACAGCGTCTCCGTGCGCGAGCTGGAAGGCGCCTTCGGCGACAACGATGAGCTGAGTTCACTTCTGGCCACCGCAGTCAAAGCCGACTGGCTCTTGTTGCTCACCAACGTCGATGGCTTCATGGTTCCCAACGGTCGCAAGAAGCCGCGCCTGCAGCGCGTGATCCAGAAACTCACCCCCGCCCTCGAAGCGCAATGTAGCGGCAAGAGTCCGCTAGGCCGTGGCGGCATGGCTTCGAAGCTGCGCGCGGCGAAACTCGCCAGCGAGGCCGGCGTTCATGTGGCAATCGTGAATGGATGCCATCCCCAGGCCATTACCATGGGAATGGAGCGCAAGATCGGCACCTATTTTCCGCCCCAGAAAGAAAGCCGATGAGTGTCGCCCACGCCCGCGTCGCGCCCACGCAGGAAAAACTTCAGCGCGCCCGCGCCGCGTCGAAGAAGCTGGCACTCTTGTCCACGGAAGAAAAAAACGCTCTGCTGCTGGCGATTGCCGACGCCATCGAGATGCACGAGAAAAGCATCCTGGCCTCGAACCGCGAGGACATAGAACATTCCGGCCTCGAAGGCGCCATGCGAGACCGCCTCCTGCTGACTCCGGCCCGAATCAAAGATATGGCAGATGCCGTCCGCGAGGTCGCGGCCTTGCCTGATCCGATCGGCGAAACGCTGGCGCAATGGACGAAATCGAATGGCTTGCATTTCCGCAAAGTGCGCGTGCCCCTCGGGGTAGTCGGGATCATCTACGAATCGCGGCCCAACGTGACCGTCGACACCGCCGTGCTGGCGCTCAAGACCGGCAACGCGATCGTGCTGCGCGGCGGCAAAGAAGCTACTCAAAGCAGCCAGCGCTTAGTCGACATTATGACCGTAGTGCCCGGTGTGCCTGAAGGCGCCATCGAATTGCTCGACTCGAACTCGCGCCACTCGGTGCACGAACTGATCAAGGCTCGTGGCCTGGTCGACGTAATCATTCCGCGTGGAGGCGCTGGCCTCATCACCTTTGTGACGGAGAATTCCACTGTGCCCGTGATCGAGACCGGAGCCGGGAACTGCCACATCTTCGTCGACGAATCCGCGGACTTCGACATGGCCGACCGCATCGTCCTCAACGCCAAGACCCAGCGCCCGTCCGTGTGCAACGCCGCGGAAAAGTTGCTGCTGCATGAACGCGTGGCCGCTGAATATATTCCGCGCATTGTGAAGAATCTGATCGCCGCCGGCGTCGAAGTGCGCGGCGATGGCAAAACCCGATCGCTCGCCGCCGGTTTGCCGGTCGGCCCCGCCGTCGAGCAGGACTGGTACGAAGAGTACCTGCGGCTCTGCATGGCGCTAGCCGTGGTGTCTGACGTCGACGAAGCGATCGCTCACATCAACAAGTATTCGACCAGGCACTCCGATTCCATCGTGACCCGCGACGAATCGCATGCCCGCAAATTCCTGCGCAGCGTCGATTCCGCTGCCGTCTACTGGAACGCCTCCACCCGCTTCACCGACGGCGGAGAATTCGGCTTCGGCGCCGAAATGGGCATCAGCACCCAGAAGCTCCACTGCCGCGGACCCTTCGCGCTGGCGGAGCTGACATCGTCGAAGTACGAGGTCGTCGGGACGGGCCAGGTACGGCCTTAGACTCCACCCACGCGCCCACAACCACCTGCCCGCTGTGCTACCTTACTAGCTTTCCCCTTCGAAGCCTGATGAAACTTATCTCCACGGTCGTTCTCTCATCGGCCATTTTGTACTCCGGGTCATCCCCAACGGCTGACAACGGAACGGCCTCTTCGAACGCTTCCCCAGCCATCTTTGGCTTCCGCGACGCCGCCGCTGAGTCCACGATCGAAACCCGTTTTCTGGCCGCACCCGATGCCCAACTCGCCGAGGAACACCTGCGCATCCTGACCAAAGCTCCCCACATGGCCGGGACGGCGGAAGACAAAGCCACCGCCGAATACGTCGCCCAGAAATTCCGCGCGGCCGGGCTCGAAACTGAAATCGTCGAATACAAGGTCTGGATCAACTATCCCTCCGAAATCAGCGTCGATTTGATCGCGCCGCCGGGCGTCGAGATGCACGGACCCACTCGCGAGCACGTCGACCACGATTCGTTCCAGGATGACCCGCGCGTGGTCACGCCCTTCAACAGCATGTCGCCCTCGGGTGACGTTACGGCCGAAGTCGTCTACGCAAACTATGGGACGCCTGAAGATTTTGAGAAACTCGACAAACTTAAGGTCGACGTACGCGGCAAGATCGTGCTCGTCCGTTACGGCCAGAACTTTCGTGGCGTAAAGGTCTTCGTTGCGCAGGAGCACGGCGCGGCCGGAGTGATCATCTACTCCGACCCCGCGGATGACGGCTGGCGCCGCGGCGACAAGTATCCCGACGGACCCTGGCGCCCTGACACCGGCGTCCAGCGCGGCTCTGTAGGATACATGTTCGAGTTTGCGGGCGATCCGACCACGCCCGGCGTGGCTTCGGTGCTCTCGCTTCCAGAATCGCAACGCATCTCTCCACAGGACTCGGCCCAGTTGCCGAAAATTCCCGTCACTCCACTCTCGTATCATGATGTGTGGCCCGTACTGCAACATCTTCGCGGCCCCGATTCGCCTCGGGAATGGCAGGGATCGCTGCCCTTTACCTATCACGTGGGCCCGGGGCCGTCGAAGGTGAAGATGCACCTCAAGCAGGACTACCGTTTCCGCACACTCTGGGACGTCATCGGACGAGTGCCCGGCAGCGACCTGCCCGACGAGTGGGTGGTTGCCGGCAATCACCGCGACGCCTGGGTATACGGCGCGGTGGATCCCAACAGCGGCACGGCAGCCATGCTCGAGGCCGTCCATGGTGTCGGCGACTTGCTGAAGTCGGGCTGGAAACCGAAACGCACTCTGGTCTTCTGCAGTTGGGATGGCGAAGAAGAAGGACTGATGGGCTCGACCGAGTGGGCGGAGCAGCACGAATCCGAGCTGGAGAAGTCGCCTGCCTACTTCAATGTGGATGTTGCCGTTTCCGGATCGAGGTTCGGCGCGTCGGCCGTGCCCAGTCTGAAACAGTTTGTGCGCGACGTCACCAAGGCAGTGCCCAGCCCCAAGGGCGGCACTGTCTACGAGGAGTGGCAGAAGGCGTCGCAGCCCGAGACTCCGTCCACACAATCGCCCACCGAGGCGATGGCGGAAATCCACCGCGTACCGGCCGTGCAAGTCAAGACCGACGTACCGGTTGGAGACCTGGGCAGCGGCTCCGATTACACCGCCTTCTTGCAGCATCTCGGTGTGCCGTCGACCGACATGACGTCGAGTGGGCCTTACGGCGTGTATCACTCCGTGTTCGACAACTTTGCATGGTTCAAGAAATTCGGCGATCCGGAATTCGTTTATGAGCAGGAGATGGCGCGCATCTTTGGGCTCGAAGCCGTGCGCATGGCCGACGCCGACGTTCTGCCGTATGACTACGAAGAATATGGGAAAGAGATCGCCGCTTATCTGGACGCCGCGCGCAAGCGGGCGGAGGCGAAGTTCGGCGGACGCGTGCTCGACTTCGGACCGGTGAACGCCGCTGCCCACCACTTCCAGACCGCGGGGGCCAGGATCCTGGCGAAGCAGAAGAACCCGCCTCGCGATGTCGCTACGCTGAACCAAGCCTTGCGCGGCGCAGAGCGGGCACTGCTGGTGCCGCAGGGATTGCCGCATCGTCCCTGGTTTCGCCATGCCATTTATGCGCCCGGCGAGTATACCGGCTACGCCGCGGTTGTGATTCCGGGCGTGAATGAGGCTCTGGACAAAGGCGATAGCGAGGCCGCACGCCAGCAACTGGCGGCCTTGGCTTCTGCGCTCGACCGCGCCGCTAAGACGCTGGAGGGATACCGGTAGTATGGCCTCGGCACACGCTCTCAGCCACTTTCTGCGCACGCTGCCCGACTCGGCGGTGGCCACATTTCTTGCGTTGTTTCCGATCGTCGATCCTTTCGGCGGCATTCCCATCTTCTTTACGATGACCTCCACCTGGACGGCCCGCGAGCGCAACCGGACTGCCTTTAAGGCTGGGCTCTGGGTCTTTCTGATTCTGGTGACGTTCCTGTTTTTCGGGCGGTTCGTTCTCCATTTCTTTGGCATCTCGCTGCCGGTCATCAAAATTGCCGGCGGACTGATCGTGGCCAACACGGCGTGGAGTATGGTGACTTCGACCTCGCGCATCACACCGGCCGAAAGTCAGGAAGCTGAGAGCAAGGAGGACATTTCCCTGACTCCCCTGGCCATGCCGCTGATGTCGGGCCCGGGGGCGATCGGAGTGGTGATGGCTCTGGCGGCTCATGTCGATAACGCAGCGGCCTATATCGGCATGGTGATTGGCGTGGCCGCGATCGCGCTCAGCGTTTCGCTGTTCTTCTGGCTGGGCGGGCCGCTGGTGCGGCGCCTGGGACCGAGCGCGGTGGGGGCGATCAACAAGATCTTTGGCTTCCTGATTCTCGCTATCGCGGTCCAACTGGTGTGGAACGGCATCGCCGACTTCAATAACTAGAACAAGTGTGCAGCCCGCTTTCTTTCCTGGAACTACCCTGCCGTGGTTCACGTACAACAATGCAGGCGCTCGTGCGCCCGAGAGGTGCGCCATGTCGGGAAAGTCTCTTCTCCGTCTCACCCCGCTCTACAAGGTAATCCTGTTGTGTCTCGCCCTCGTGCCCATGTGTGCCGGACGCTCCGGAGGTCACAGCTGGGAATACGAAGAAACTCACAGCGACTCCCGCGATTTTGCGGCCGGTGGCATGTTGCATGTGCATTTGAGCGTCGGCGATGTGCACATCAAGCGCGGCGATGCCGGCAAGATCAACCTGCGATACACCGTCAAGTCGCGTCGCGAGCACAATGTGAAGAGTGCGCAAGTCGATTTCGAGGTCAGCGGCAACGACGCTACGATCGAGTTCCACGCTCCTCTCCATTCGAACACCCAATTTGACGTGGAACTGGAGGTGCCGATGAACACGAACCTCGACCTGCATGGAAAGGTCGGCGACCTCACTGTGGAAAACGTCGAAGGCGACAAGGATCTGGAACTTGGCGTCGGCGATATCCGCGTGACTCGCGAGAGCTCCACCTATCGAATGGTGCGCGCCAGCACTGGCATCGGCGATGTGAACAGTGATGGGTACGGCGAGACCAAGGGGTGGCTTGGCAAAACGCTGAAGTACCACGGCGAGGGCAAGTACGAACTGCGCGCCCACGTGGGAGTAGGGGATATTACGCTGGAAGGGAAGTAGCCGATCAGCCGGGCGGTCGGCAGGAGCTTAAGGAATCGACCTCCTCCAGTGGCGAAGGTTGGGACATACCGTCTAGATTTTTTTCGTATCAAGTCCACAAAATATCTGATTTCAACAACTTGCGGCCCGCTGATATGTCGAGGACTTTGCTGGCGTCTGGATTTGGCCGTGCGCGGGACGGGCTGGGCCGGGTGTTTGCGGGCGCGGGGCGCGGGCCGGGCGTGCATGTTCTTAACCGCACAATTTTAGACGTCTTTCTGCGCGAGAGTCGACGAACACTGATTGACAATAATCAGTCTCGAGACTCGAACCTCATCTGTTGCGACTCACCCACAAGCCGCACCAACTCTGAGAATCGTGTGTCGCTGATCAGCGGACGAAATTCAAGATCGCGCTCAAGTCATCCAGCATCGCGCCATCCGGTCTGTACGTCTCTGACTGGCATTTTCAGAGCTTCGTCATGGTTTTCGGAACGCATGTAGGCAACTGCGACCGCATGATAGAGTTCCGGCAGAACTGGCATCTGCGCCTGCACTCTGTACATCCGCGCACTTCTCAAGGGTCTCTACAGCCTCCCCGACCTGTGGTACTGCGCGACGTGGTCAAGTCGTAGACAAGCGGAATCAAATTCTTGCAGCGCAGCCTGGTCGCCCTGGCTCCATGCTTTCAGAAGGCGGGTCAGTTCGTGTGATCCTGTCGATGCATCCTCGAAATATTTACGAAAAGGGGACCCAAATGAAAACGACGACGCGGCACTTGATTGTAGTGCACTCCACCCGGATGGTTGTTGCAGTAGCGCGACTTCTTAGCTGTTTTACCAGCTTGGCACGTGCTGAGAGATGCACCAACCAGAACTTGTACGGCACTTACGTCCTCACGCTGAGCCGCTTCAGAACGTTCTTAACACCTCCCCAGGCGATAGCTTTCTCTCCGATAGCCGTCGGCGGCACGTTTCGTTGGTTACAACAGTTACTTCCGAGTGGCTCGTCATCCGACCGAGTTCGGGCCCGACTTGTGCTGTGGATTTGTGAAAGGGCTGAGGGACCACAGACGGCAACGGTGAAAATTCCCGTCTAGACCTGGCGTCGATGCCAACGAACACGAGGTCTTTGGGCTCGCTTAAGATAACAATGGAGAATGCGACCGGGCGTGGAAGTTGCCTAAGACGAATTACGAAATACCAGGGTCCGGTCCAGGCCCGAGAAATGGATTTCGCGGAGGAGGCGTGATCCGTTACTACTCTCTAGGTACACATATTCATCGTGCTGATACCGCCCGGGTCGGTTGACCCATTGGCCGTCTGCTGTCGCCAGAACATCACCGCCCTGCGCAAATTTCACCTTTGCGTCAGTAACATGGGATTCCCAAGTGATTGTAAAATCCCCAACCGGCAATCTCGCGCCCTCGAGAGTTAGCGCCGAAATGAAGCTGAAACTCCGGGAGCCCCGCTCGAAAGGCTGTGGCTTGTAACCATGTGACACTAGATCTTTTTGTGTCCTGGTCGCTTCCTCTTGGTTGCCGTAGGGGCCGACAAGTACGTAGAAAGAACTCATCCACAGATGTCCTTTTTGAATGACGCGCGACCGGAGTCCGAGTTGTGCCACCTTGTCGCTAAGGTTGTGAGCCCACCTCTCGTCTTTGAATTTGCCAAGTTCGAAGTACATCTGCGGAAGCGAGACGGCAGTTGCTTCTGAAAAGCTGCTCACCTGGACAGAGCTGGCAGGTGCAGGCTGAGCGAGCGCGCTGAGTTTATTCGGGATAACGTTTGCGACCGGCGATGAAGGCACTGCTTGCGAAGGGGACGAAGGGCTTGGCGCGGTCGTGTCGGCACTATCGCGGACAGCCGGATGCTGGGGGACAGGGCTATTCGCTGCGTGGGCTGGAACGTCGCTGGGCAGCGCAGGCTGGAGCGTCGGCTGCTCTTGTTTCGCAGGGCTTGTCAGAGGTTGCGCGAGGAGTTTGTTCGGCTGCTCAACCGGAATCTGCGGACGTGCGGGAGTCGGGGACGAGTGCATGCGAACAGGACTCTGCGCACTCACTGGACTCTGTGCACGAACCGTCGCAGGCTGCTTCTCCGCTTCGGGTTTTGCCGCCAATCGCTCTCCCAAATGGATGAGCGACTCGCCGATATCGCTCCGATGTGCGTACATCAAGAATACAGAGGCGCTGAGCGCCGAAATAAGAAGCCCGGCGACCAGGCCCCGTGCAAACCCGCTGATCTTTATCCGGAGCCTCCTCTTTAGGGCCCCTGCGAAGGCGGAGGAATTACCGGAATCGGTGATCACGTCGGACCGGTGAGCACGGAGCCTGGGAAATGCTTTGAGAGGTGCAGGGCCGAGAGTTGCGGTTTCATGTTCCTCAAGCGGGGCCGCAGGCTGACTTATCCAATTTTGGACTTGCTCGCGGGCCGCTGCGGTCAGAGTAGTGAATCGCACGCCCCCCACTTGTTGCAGCTTGTCGGTCCATGCCAATTCGCCGCAGGCGGCGATGCGGCGATTCTGCTCCACCAGCGAGAAACGGAGGGGCCCATTCTTCTCAACTGGAGCAATCGAGTGAAAGCAAAGCCCTTCGCCGGAAACATTCAATACGATGCCGCCGTTGTTCGGCTCAATATGGATGGGGGCGAGTTTTTCCATTGTCGTCCGCGGGAAGTGGCGACGTTCGGGCGTTGACATGGGCGCACCTGGGGGTAGAAGTGAACGATTTGAGTTATCGTCGTAGCGTTCTACCAAGTCGACGAAGCAAGCAGGCGGTGACCGTAGATCGGCACGCTCCGACTGATCGATCTTCGGGCGAGAAACAATATACATCGGTGCGCTTCCGGAGACAATACTCGCCATTACTCGCCATAATGCATCAACCGCTCGCGGGAAATGTACCTCTAGGTCATTGTGCGGGCGAGCGGGTTGAGGTTAAGATTCGCGGCACTTTCTCCATTCAACCAATGGTGACGCGAACGGCGATGGGTCCCCGACAGGTCCAGTCGCCGTTCTCTTCTACGCCTGTTTGGCGCTTTTGACAGCAGATGCCGTGAGGCGTCCAAGCTTGAGGCCGAAAGGTTGCGAGCCTCTACCTACGGCGATGGGTGTTATGAGAGACCCCCTGTCGCCGTTCGATTTTGAGCCGATCTGCAAGCCTTCGCTGCCTACCCTCAGGGGTATTGTGCTGGCGAGTCGATTGGGGCAAAATGCATCCGCTTTACACCGGTGAACGGTGGTAGGTCGGATCGTCCACACCAGTCGCCGTTCATCCTGTTTCTACGTTTCACACCCCGCTCCGAAGGATTGGGCACCCCTTGGCGATCGCTAATGCTTGGAAATTTACAGGCTGTTTACAGCTCTGCTGCGACGATGAGTCGTATGATTTGCGCTCCCCCCAAATACTTTCGCTGAGAACTGATCCCACGGTTTCGAGTATGGAAGGGCCAGTGGTCCCACTGGCCGGGCTCGGCAATGGTTGCGGAAGCGACCCGGAAGGGGCAGTCATGAAGAATCTGTACGAAGTTCTGCATTCGAAAGAAGAGAGGGTCTGCCAGTTGCGCCGGGAGACGGAGGAGCTTCGGTTCCTGATCGGGTTGCTGGATCGGGAGGACGGGGCAGACGCATCTCTGGCCAACGCGTCTGCTACGAACGCCTCGGGCGGACGACCTGTTGTTTATCTTCTGACGAACTCGGGACGGCTGGAGGTCGTCGTGCGAGGCGCGCCACGTCTCCGATTTGCTGGGCCCATGCGCATGCCGATGGAAATCCTCAGAGTTGGTAACGAATTCCATATTTTCGTTCCAACTCCAGAGCCTGGGGGCGCTTCTTCCGGACTGATTGAAGAAGGGGCAGCGTGACAGTTCTTCCCGATCGTCCGTGGTGGCATGCCTGGAAGGCTCTTGCGAAACTTGTGGCGTCCGGTCCTGCGGATTCAGTTTGTTGCCTTTCTGTCTTCCCCGGCATTACCGTGCTTTCGCATCCCGCCGTTACGCGGCTGAAACCTGGTTTGTCCGGCAAAGCGTGTTGAACTCTGACTTCGTGACAGCGCTACGTCGCGAAGCATGGGACAGCCACCTGATGCAGAGCGCGTTCGTGTTCGCCGTTCTGTTTTCCGGACTAGAACTGACTAGAACCGACCATGGCTTGACATTGCCGCGGGCTTTGATGACGTAATCCCTCCCCGGTTGTCGGCGCTTACCGTTTCTTGAGGTCGCCATGGCACAACCTACGATCGTTCATCCTGCCTCGAAGCATGCCCATAAACCGTATGAGACACACGACATTCTCAGAGGTGCTGCGTCACGAACTGGATCGAGTGAACCAATCGCGGCAGGGGCGCGGGGTTGAGGCCCGGCGCACGCGGACAACCTGATTGGACTGGCGTTCTCGGGCGGAGGCATCCGCAGCGCAACGTTCAACCTGGGAATTCTGCAGGCGCTGGCGGAGAAAGGATTGCTCCAAAAGTTCGACTATTTGTCGACGGTTTCTGGCGGAGGCTATATCGGATCATGGCTGGCGGCGCTGACGCGGCGGCTCACCAGGGAGCTCAAGTGCTCGTTTGAGGGGGTCGAAAAAGCCCTCAGCCCGCGGAAGTATGAACCGGACCGCCGGAGCGAACCCTCGGTGCTGCACTGGCTGCGTCTGTACAGCAACTACCTGACGCCGCACACCGGCGTGGCTTCAGGAGATACGTGGGCCATGCTGGGAACGTGGATGCGCAAGGTGTTTTTGAACCAGACGATTCTGGGGATGATGTTCGTGAGCATCTTTGTGCTGTGCCAGAGCGTGCTGCTGCCGCTGGTGAATGTGAATGATAGTGGCGTGGCCTTCTTCGTCAGCGGGGGACTCATGCTCTTCCTAGGGTCCATATCGATGGCGATCAATGTCGTGCAGGAAGGCTCACCCACGGCAAGTATGAAGACATGGTTTCAGCGAATCAAAGTCACGGCGACAGTGATGCTTCCGTTCGTGCTGGCATGTGTTCTGCTGAACTGTGCTCTGTGGCAAAGAACGGACTTCAGCGAAGAACCCACATGGTTGTGGGCCGGGGCGGGCGCGGTGTTTTACTTTGTGGTCTGGGGCATCGTAGCGATCATGGCGCTGGGCCGGCGCTTGTGGCGCAGGAGTCACGGCCAGCCAGAGAAGCTGATGGTTTCCATCCTGGCCCAGCTGCTGTTCTCGCCGGTGGCTGGAGCAGCCGGCGGTTGCCTGTTGCGGGCCTACGTGATGTTGCTGAACCAGCCCCAGGATTGGAACAGCTCGTATTGGGTGGTGATCGTTTTCGGCAGCGGAGTGCTGATGGTGATCACGCTGCTGACGGGCACGCTGCATATAGGACTGGTGGGGCGCGGCTCCATGGACGTGGTGCGGGAATGGTGGGCGCGACTGGGCGGGTACCTGATGCTCATCACCATGGGCTGGCTTTTGCTGGCCGGGACGGTTGCATTTGTGCCGCTTGCGCTGCGTTGGGTGCTGTGGGAGTTGAGAAACTGGCACTCCATTTCCATCAGCGCGGCACTGTTGGGGGTGGCGCACAACTATCTGGGGCTGAAAGCGGCGGCCAGCCCCCGAACCAGCGGGAAAGAGGCGAGTGCTCCGCAGGCTCAAAAGAGTGGCGGCGGGACGGCCTGCGAGGGGCAGGAAGGGAAGAAGTCGGGGATCATCGAAGCCCTCAAGTCGCCGGCCGTCATGAACGCTTTGGCGAAGTCGGCTCCTTACGTTTTTATTGTGGGACTGGTGGTGCTGCTGAGCACGGGAGTGCAGATCGCTACGTGCCTGGCCTTCGATTTCGACGAAACCAAAGAACTCTGGAGTTACGCGAGCAACGCGAACTGGTCCGAACTTTCTGGAACTTATTGGAAGGTTCTGCAAAGTGCCCCAGCGGGATGGCTCGCCGGCTTGGGCGGGATCTTCTTTCTGGCCGGACTCGCATTATCGTGGCGGGTGGATGGGAACGAATTCTCGCTGCATCATTTCTATCGCAACCGGCTGGTGCGGTGTTACCTGGGCGCGTCGAATCCGGATCGCAAACCGGAGCCGTTCACGGGATTCGATCCCGCCGACGACGTGGCGTTGTGCGATTTTGCTGATAACTATCCGGGACCTTATCCGATCCTGAACGCGGCATTGAACATCACGGGGGGAGAAGAACTGGGGTATGCCACCCGGCGGGCGAAGTCGTTCGCGTTCACGCCGCTCTACTGTGGTTTTGAATTGGGGGGCTCCGGAGATGGGCCGCAGCGCTTCACGTGCAACGGCGGCTATCTTCCCACTTTGGCGAAAACAGAGCTAGGGCGGGCAACGGGAGGCGTGGCCAAGTTAGGCTCTGAGTTCGGAATTTCGCTGGGGACGGCGATGGCGATCTCGGGCGCGGCGGACAGCCCCAACATGGGCTATCACACCTCGCCAGCGACCGCGTTCTACACGACGTTGTTCGACGTGCGATTGGGCTGGTGGATGGGCAATCCGCGCTATCCGAAAAAATGGCGGAGCACTGGTCCGGCGCTGGGACTGGGCTATTTATTGTCCGAGGTACTGGCCCAGAGCGATCAGCAAAAGGGATACGTGTATCTCTCCGACGGCGGGCACTTTGAGAACCTGGGCGTGTATGAGTTGATCAAGCGGCGCTGCCGGCTGATTGTGGCGGGCGATGCCGATTGCGGGTCAATATGGATTCGGAGATGTGCTGAGCTTGATCGAGAAGGCGCGCACGGATTTTGGTGCGCGCATCGAGATTGACTGTTCCACGATCCGGCCGGCGGACGGAGGGCGGCAGAGTGCACGGAACTGCGTGCACGGAACATCTATTACGATCCCAACAATAGCGACGACAAAGGAACTCTCATCTTGATTAAGGCCAGCATGCCGATGCGAAGTGCGGCCGGGGTCACGCACCACCTGAACGACAGAAAGCTTCCGGACGATGTGTGGCGCTACTACGATCAGCTCATCAGAGCACAGCCGACCAGTGGTTTGATGAGCTGCAATTTGAGAGCTACCGGGTGCTGGGGGAGTACATCGGGGTGCACGCTGCCGAGGAGATTGGCAGGGCGATCGAGCGGGCGCTGGACGTACCGGCAGCGGCGGCCCGGCCGCAATAGTCACGGCGTAGGCCGCAGTGGGCAAGTCCCAAAGTCAAATTCCCCACCCCTTCGACTGCGCTCCGGGCAGGCTCGGTCGCAAAGAACGCGACCAGGATGGGGCACCCCCGTGAACCGATGTAGCGAAAGGCTGGGCCAGCCCCCATTACACAACGCAAAGCCGCGGTCTCTAAGGCCAGATACCAAAACAAGGCTTTCGCGACGTAACGCCTGGGTGCTGAAACGCACTACCAGATGGGCGGTGTCGTGCAAGGGGACGCCCATCGCGAGATAGCAAGCCTGCCCTACCCAGGCGGATTCACGGGGCTTCTGCGCTCACTCGCGCCGAACCGATCGCCGAGAAGAAGGAGAATTGAAATGTCCGACAATGGACCAGCCAAACAAAGTTCCGCAAGTACTCCGGCAGCGGTGGAATGTTGTCCTCAGCTTGAACCTTGCCAGGTTTGCGACGTACTCAACTTCACCTACCGGCTTCCCTTCAACCCTTTGGTTGCGGCGGGCGACCAACGGCAGGTCGTCCCGGTCGAGGTCACGCTGCACTATCGGCTGACGCGCTGCTCCGGGCCGCTGTCGCTGGGCGATCTGATGTACACGACGACGCTATTGCCGGGCGAAAAAGTGCAACTCTACTCGAGCGACCGGCACTCGCGGTTCAGTTTCGACAGCGAGACGACGCTTTCCTACCATACGGAGACGACCTCGGAAGAGTCTTACTACGCGGCAGGAATGGCTTATGGGATGAGTAATCTGAACCTGCTGGACACAACCAACGCCAGCTCGTCATTCAGCTCTTCGTCCATAAGCGGAGGCGGCTCGGCGGGCATCGACCTCGGTCTGTTCAGCATCGGCGGCTCGGCTGCGGCCAGCTCCTATGACGCGAACTCGACCGGCAAGCTCTCACGCTCCTTGAGCCAGCACGCGGAATCCCTGCAGCAGCATATGGAGGTGAGCACCCGGGCCGCTGCCTCAACCTCCATTGGCGAGGTGGCCACGCGCACGCACCAGCAGGGCGAATCCGAGGACCAGTACGAATCGGCGTCGCGCACTTTCTCAAACCCCAACCACTGCCACGCCGTCACTTTCCTTTTCTATCGCATCAATAAATGCCAGACGGTCAAGTTTGAACTAGTGAGCATCGACCGGCGTGTAAATGACCCGGCGGCACCCACGGGCGTAGTTCTGAATCCACCCAAGCCGTTAACCGGCGTTGGCGTCCTGTCCAGCAGGGTGCTGGCAACGAGTGCGAGCCGCTTGGACGTGGCGACGCGGGCACTGCAGAGCGTCGCCGTGGAACAGGGAGGCGCAACTGGCACCCCGGGAGCGCTATTGGCAAGGACAGTTACAAATTTCATTCAGCAGGGGCCCATCCCGGTGAACGTCCGGCAGTTGGCTCTGCAGCAGGTTGATCAGGACCTCGTGAACGAAGGGCTGCTCGACAAGGTAGGCGGCCAAGTCGCTCCGGCTGCGCAAGACGCGGTCGGCTGGGAGAAGACCATGTCCCTTCCGACGCCCGGGGTGCTCGTCAAGGGCTGCCTCGACGATTGCGACATCTGCGAGCCCGAGCTGAAGAGGCTGATGGATCTCGAAGCCACACACAAAGATCTCGAGAACCAGCTCCTCGAGAAGCAAATCACCCTGCTCGAAAAGTCGCAGGAGTACAGGTGCTGCCCCGGAGACACGGACGAAACGATTGCGGCAACATCGTAGGGTGAAATCGGATAGGGCAGGTCGGTTTGTACCAGGACAGTCAAGGGGAGCGCGCGGTGGCGGAATGGTTGGAGTGCACGCCGCCGAGCAGAGCAGGAGCTTCGAGACAATCAATTAACAATCTTCAGACAACTGCGCCGCATCCGACTTGAGTTACGCGAGTCCAATCCTCTATGCGACGTGAAAGCAAGCTCCTGGGAGGGTCGCTGTTTGGGAGGACAACTATGTGGATGAGGTCATGCGCTATCTGTAAGGCTCTAATGAAAAAGCTGAGATTGAGCGATTCGGTGCACTGTCAGTGCGGGTGGGAGTGGCAAGGCCATACGAATTGAAAACGGGGCGCAAGCCCGAACGGAGTGCGGCACGCTTAACGGGAAAAGGCAGGGATAACGGTGGCAAAAGTAATCGAGTTCTACATACCGAGCAACTTCCGAAGAATCGTGAAATGGGTGTCCCCTAAACAACGCGGGAAGATTCTCGAGTTTGCTTCACAGACAAAGAAATCAGCCTAGCAAATGCTACGCGCGTGGCCGCGGCGAAACGGCCACTACTTCAAGGAGACCAACTTTTCTACCAGGTCGGAATAATCCTTTTTCTCGATGCCGTGGACCTGCTTGTTGTATTCATCCACCTTGGACGAGTAATTCATCGAGCAGAACTTGGGGCCGCACATGGAGCAGAAGGCGGCTTCCTTGTAGAAATCGTCGGGCAAAGTTTCGTCGTGCATGGAACGGGCGGTTTCGGGGTCGAGGGAGAGGGCGAACTGCTTTTCCCAGTCGAATTTGTAGCGGGCGTAGCTGAGGGCGTCGTCGCGATCGCGGGCGCCGGGGCGTCCGCGGGCGATGTCGGCGGCGTGCGCGGAAATCTTGTAGGCGATGATGCCGTCTTTTACGTCTTTCTCGTTCGGTAGGCCTAGATGTTCTTTGGGCGTGACGTAGCAGAGCATGGCAGCGCCGTACCAGCCGATCATGGCTGCGCCAATGGCGGAGGTGATGTGGTCATAGCCGGGAGCTATATCGGTGACCAGCGGGCCCAGCGTGTAGAACGGGGCTTCGAAGCAGTACTCCACTTCCTTTTCGACCTGCTCCTTGATCTTGTCCATGGAGACGTGGCCGGGGCCCTCAATCATGACCTGCACTTCGTGCTCCCAGGCTTTTTTCGTGAGTTCGCCGAGAGTCTTGAGTTCGGCGAACTGGGCTTCGTCGCTGGCATCGGCTACGCAGCCGGGACGCAGGCCGTCGCCGAGAGAGAAGCTAACGTCGTACTTCTTGAAAATCTTGACGATGTCGTCGAAGCGCTCGTAGAGAAAATTCTGTTTATGGTTGTAGGCCATCCACTGGGCGAGAATCGCGCCGCCGCGGCTGACGATTCCCGTTATGCGCTTGGAGATTAGCGGCAGATACTGGATGAGGACACCGGCATGGATCGTCATGTAATCCACACCCTGCTGGGCCTGCTCTTCGATGACTTCGAGCATGACGTCGGCGTTCAGATCCTCGACGCGCTTGACGCGGGCAATCGCTTCGTAAATCGGGACGGTGCCAATCGGGACCGGCGAGTGGCGCAGGATCGCCTCGCGAATTTCGTGGATGTTGCCGCCGGTGGAGAGGTCCATCACGGTGTCGGCGCCGTAGTGCACGGCGGTGTGCAGCTTCTTGAGTTCTTCGTTGATCTCTGAGGTGACGGCTGAGTTGCCGATGTTGGCGTTGATCTTGCAGAGCGACGCGACACCGATCGCCATGGGCTCAAGCTCGGGATGGTTAATGTTGGCGGGAATGATCATGCGTCCACGGGCGACTTCGTCGCGGACCAGCTCGGGCGTGAGCTTCTCTTTGTGGGCGATGAAGGACATTTCCTCGGTGATCATGCCCCGGCGGGCGTAGTGCATCTGCGAGAAGTTGCCGCTCTTATCCTGCTGTTTGCGGCGGACGAGCCACTCCGCGCGGGGCTTGGGGACGCTGTATCCGTTGCTGCCAGTGCCATTCGTGGAAGTCATGACCATCCCTCGGATTCTGTGAGTCTAGATTATAAACGCCTGGAGGCGTAGTGAAGCGAAGGTGGCAGAGTCCCGGTGAGGGAAAGCCGAAAGTGGCCCGACTACATTACTTTTTGACCTTCCAATGGTTGAAAAAAGGCCACACCCAACCGTTACCTTTGTGACCTATATCGGCGAACGATTTCTTAGAGGATTCCCTCAGTCGGGTCACAGTCCGCATTCGCTGAATGGAGGAGATGAATGAAGAGTTTATCTACGATGGCAATCATGCTGGTGCTTGTTCTATGTGCCAGCGGCCAAGACAAGCCGCGCGTATTTGTCCAAGGGAAGGGGTCGGAGGATGTTCAGTCTTCGGGATCGGGAGGCGGCGGAAAGCACTGGGGAGCATGGGGCTCCAATTCAACGATCGATTCTCATGATGAAAGCATGGAGGTCACGAAGGACTTACAGAAAAACTGTTCTGGCGTCATCGTGACGCTGAATCAGGGCAACGCCGACTACACGGTGATGTTGAACCGCGAGTCCAAAAAGAACCGTGGCCTGCTACGCACGAACAGCCAGGTGCAAGTTGCGAATAAGATGGGCGATGTACTCGGTACGAACGCAACTCATACGGTTGGGAACGCGGCGAAAGATGCATGCGCCATGGTGGTCGCAGACTGGCAAGCTCACGGCCGTTTGAATGCGCCCTCTTCCGCGGCGGCGCCAGCGCCTGCGGCTCAAGCCGCTGATGCGGATCAGCAGCCCACCGCGGAAGCTCCAGCTGGGGCCCAAGTTATGCCGGTGGCGTATCAACCGCAAGCCGCAACTGCCGCTCCGTCACAGTCAGCTACACCAGCCTCTGACTCCGCAGTATCGAATCCAAATGCAAGTCTCGGTGATGCCGCTCGCAACGCAAAGCAGCATCAAGCTTGCCTGCAATTGGCCAAGGACAATCCGAGCATCGTCTGCAAGTAAGAGCAGGAACTCGAACACAATGTCGGCGTTCGTGGTCCCCACGCTTCGAAAATCGCGAAGCGTGGGCAGCCATTTTTGGGGTGCTGTGCGCGGACTCCAGGGCCATCGGCCACCATTCATTCCGCCATAGGCGCGTTTGGCGTGGACATCCCTTCGCCTGCGCTCAGGGCAGGCTCTTCGCTCCGCCTGAAGAGCGGGATGATGCCCTCCTTCACTGAAAATAGACACTCCGCTTATAGATCAAGCCACTACGTAGTTGTCCAGACGTTTGCCGATCTGCAAAGGCTGGGCTTAGAATTCATCCGCTACCTCAAGGAGAATTCTCATGCGCGCGTTCCGCTTTGTGATGGCCTTCCTGCTCGTCGTGACCGCCGGCAGTCTCTCGCAGTCTTCGTCCGGCACCAAGCCCGGGTCTGGATTCAGCATCGACAACATCGACAAGAGCGTCGACCCCTGCGTCGATTTCTACCAGTACGCCTGCGGCAACTGGATCAAGAATTCTGAAATCCCCGCCGACCGTGCGGCGTGGCAGAGTTTCTCCGAACTGGACGAGAGCAACCTGCAAATCGAGAAGGGCATTCTGGAAAAGGCGACGTCAGGCGGGGTGGCGCGGAACCCGATCGATCAGAAGATCGGCGACATGTATGGCTCCTGTATGGACGAGAAAGCGGTGGATGCCAGGGGAATCGAGCCTGTGAAACCGGAACTCGCGCGGGTCGCCGCCGTGAAGGACAAGCAGGGGCTCATCGATGAGCTCGCGCACCTGCACCTGGTGGGAGGCACCTCGCTGTTCAGCTTCTATTCAAATTCCGATCTCCATAATGCCGACCAGGTGATCGCTTATCTCGATCAGGGTGGACTCTCGCTGCCCGACCGCGACTATTACGTTAAAGACGATGCCGACAAAGTCGAGATGCGCAAGCATTTGACGGAATATGCCACCGAGTTGTTCACACTGAGTGGGCAAAACCAGCAACAGGCGGCCAGTTCGGCGCAGCAGGTCCTGCTGGTAGAGACCTTGCTGGCGGCGGACTCGATGGATCGGACCAAGCGCCGCGATCCCAAGAACCGCGACCACAAGATGACGCGTGATGAGGCGCTCGCGCTGGCGCCGGACTTTTATCTCAATCGCTACTTCACCGCGGTCGGGGCGCCGAACTTTAATGCCCTCAACGTTGTGAATCCTGACTTCTTCCGGCAAGTCAACGGTGTGGTTGGGTCCCTGCCGCTCGACACACTGAAAACGTATGTGACCTGGCACGTGCTGCGGGCCGCTTCGCCGTGGCTTTCGCAGCCGTTTGTGGACGCGAATTTCAAAATGCGGCAGGCGCTGACCGGACAAAAGCAAATCCAGGACCGTTGGAAGCGTTGCGTTGATCTGGTCGACGGATCGCTGGGAGAGGCGTTGGGGCAGCGTTACGTCGAGCTGACGTTCGGAGCCGAGGGGAAACAGCGCATGTTGAAGATGGTCGACGCGCTCGAGAAATCGCTCGACGAGGATATCCAGGGCCTTTCCTGGATGAGTGACGACACCAAGAAGCAGGCCAAGGTCAAGCTGCAGGCCATTCGCAACAAGATTGGCTATCCCGACGCGTGGCGCGACTATAGCTCCGTGGACATCAAGCCTGACGATCTGTTGGGGAACGTGCACCGCACGACCGAATTCGAAGCCAAGCGGCAGATCACGAAGATCGACAAGCCGCTCGACCGCAAGGAGTGGGGCATGACTCCGCCGACGGTGAATGCCTACTACAGCGGCTCGTTCAACGAGATCGTTTTTCCGGCGGGCATTCTGCAGCCGCCATTCTTCGACAAGACCATGGACGACGGCGTCAACCTGGGCGGGATCGGGCTGGTGATCGGCCACGAACTCACCCATGGGTTCGACGATCAGGGCCGCAAATTCGATCCGCAGGGGAACCTGCGCGACTGGTGGACCGAGCAGGATGGCAAGGAATTCGAAAAGCGCGTGAGTTGCGTTGCCGATGAGTACTCCAACTTCGTGGCCGTCGACAACATGAAGCTGAACGGGCGCCTCACGCTGGGAGAGAACACGGCCGACAACGGCGGAGCACGCATCGCGCTGGCGGCGCTCGAACATATGATTGCCGACGACAAGGCCGGGAAAGAAGGGCAGAAAATCGACGGCTACACGCCGGAGCAGCGCTTCTTTCTGGGCTTCGGGCGCGTGTGGTGCGAGAAGCAGCGGCCGGAGTTTCTCCGCATGCAGGTGAGCACGAACCCGCATTCGCCGGGAAAGTATCGGGTGAACGGAGTGGTGCAGAACATGCCGGAGTTCCAGAAGGCTTGGGGATGCAAGGCGGGGCAGCCGATGGTGGCGGAGAATGCTTGCCACGTATGGTGAGTCAAAATCCCCACCCTGTCGACTTCGCTCAGGGCAGGCACTGTCGCAAAAGGCGCGACAAGGGTGGGGCACCCGGCCACGTATGGTAGGTGTCAAGAGGCCCGGCCCGATAGACTCGGGCCGCCCGGCTTGGGACTGGCTGAATTCAGGGGCTGCGTTGAGATCTACATCGCAACCTGGGCGCCCAGCGACTTGCAGAGGTCCACGACGCGGACGACCTCAGAAAAGGGCAGGAGCCCGTCTGCTTTTAGGATGACCATCTTGTCGTTGCGTCCCTGAAGCAAGTCGGTGAGCACGGTCTGCAGAGCACTGGAGGGAACCATCTGATTGTTCACCTTCGTGACCGTCCCGGGCCGGGACGCAGCGAACATGCCAATCACGATCGATCCTTCTTCCGAAGCTGGAAGGGGCGCGATCGGCAGCCCTTTCGGCGGCGCCACCGTTCCCGGCGCCACATATTCGCGTTGCGAGGTGAGAAACACCGAAGCAACGAACGCAGCCCGATGGCCCATGTCCATTACATCTCGCACCAAGGAGAATCGCGCGCGGGTGTCGGCCTTGATGTAGAGCTTTGCGTCGCGCTTGTGCGGGATGCCTTTCATGAGGTTCGCCAGTTCCTCCGGCGTCACCGGATCGGGTCCGAAATACAGCTTGTTATCGCCAGAGACTGCGACAACCCACGCGCCCGCGCTGTCGGCCTCGGGCATGGATGCGGCGCTTGAGGTGACCGCCATCTGCACGCTGAAGGCCTTTCCCAGAGCAGGAGGGGCCGTGGCCTGTGCGAAGAGCGGGATGGCGCTGAAAGCCAGGATGGCGCAAGACATCTTCATCATGCGAGTCATAATTCGGCTCCTTAGAGTGAGTTCTAAATTTCGAATTGAGGGTGTCTCCTTCCACAAACCATGGAGGGACAACCGCCCTGGCGGCAGGGATAAGTCTGCCGCCTACGGATTTGCGCTTCCGAGCGCGGCCGTGGGTCCTGTCCATGCCACTCGCACCTAGAATACGATGGCATCGACGCTCACTGGAACTGTCTCGCGTGTCAGAGTAGATTCCGCCGACGTGTGGCGGCAAGCAGGCGCTGGTCCACGTAGCAGGTGCGCGTTTCCGCGATGGGATGTAGAGGTGGACAGCCGATGGTGGTGGAGAAACGCTTGTCACTTGTGGTGAAAGTTAAGTTACGCCATCACATCCAGCAGGTTCTTTTGCATCTGCTCGGCGGTCTTGGGCGTGGCGGTGTTGACCGAAAACAGGGTTTGGGCGGACATGAGCGCGACCATCTCCGCGGTGAGATCCACCACGTCGAGGTTGGCTCGGTTCGGGCAGCCTGCGGTGGCCAGCCCGGCTGCGGCGGCGGTCAGTTACACCTCTGCCTGCTCAAATCCCTGAAGAGCTATGGAGGAAGGGTCGATGCATCAGTTATCGGCGAGGCATGTCCCCAACTTTAGTCGGCCAGAGTGCGGGAGATATCGACGGTAACTGTTACCCCAAGAGCTGGTGCAAAGTGCAACTTTGCACCAGCTCTTCAGCTTCCGATTCTAGAGTCCGGGTGGGTCCAGAACGACCTGGGCTCCCGTCGCGCGACAGACATTGATTACCTGCACGACCGGTCCAAATGAGAGTCGCTCGTCGGCCTTTAGCAGAATGAATTTCTCATCGCCTTTCTGGAAGTGCCGCCTGAGCGAACTTTCCAGAGCAGACCAGGAAATCTCATTACCGTTGACCTTCAGCAACGGCCATTGCTCGCGTGAGTTGAGCAACTGCACGACGGTTGCTACTGTGCCAGGGGGCAACGCCGGGCCGACCAGCACCTCCAACCCACTCGGGGGCACGATGGTTCCGGAATTAGGCGGGACCAGTTGCGCCGTGAGCAGTACTGGTGCTTAGAACGCGACCTCCCGTCCAGCCTTAAGCACTCTCTCTACATCAGCAAATGGAGCGCGGGCATCGGCCTTGATGTAGAGCTTTTGGTCGCGTCGTCGCGGGCGGGCCTTCATCTTGTCCGCCAGTTCCGATGGAGAGACGGGATCGATTCCGAAATACAGGGTGCCGTCGGCGGTGACCGCCACGATCCAGGCGTCTTCGTTGTCGGCTTCCGGCATCGGGACGGCGTTGCTGGTGATGGCTAATTGCACGCTGACGCCATGCTGCAGTTGCTGGGCGTGGTTCGTGCGGGGCGTGAATAGAACAGCAGCGAGCACCACGGCTATCGACAGCGCGGAGTGACTCGATTGCTTTGGCGTATTTGTCGTAGGCGAATTCATTGCATCTCCTTCGAGGACCGATGCCCTCAGGGGCTATAGCCCAGTGTTTATGCGGCTCTTAACGGCCCGGCTAAAGCCGGGCCCTTCCCAACACCATGCCTTCCCAACACCATGCCTTCCAACACCATGCCTTCCCAACACCATGCCTTACCAACACCATGCCTTACCAACACCATGCCTTACCAACACCACGCGCTCTTCTCCGAACGGATTTTGCGACCGGGCTACGGCTTCGCTCCGCCCAGGGATGCCGTTGCTAGCGTTCCGCCGAGACCCATGGTTTCCACGGCGGAGGACGGCACGATCACCATCGAGCCCCGTTCCTTGATAGCTTCGTAGAGCATGTTCATGGCGCGCAGGTGCAGCGCCACCGGGTTCTCGGCATACGCGTGCGACGCCTGCACAAAGCTGTTGGAGATTTCCGTCTCCGCCTGGCCGAGGATGATGCGCGCCTGACGCTCGCGCTCGGCTTGCGCTTGGCGCGACATGGCGTCTTCCAGGCCCTGCGGGATTTTTACGTCGCGAATCTCAACCGATTGCACGGTGATGCCCCAGGGATTGGTCTTCTCATCGAGAATGCGCTGCAGTTCACGGCCCAGAGTTTCGCGGTCGGTGATCATCTGCGCCAGTTCGTGACGTCCGATCGACTCGCGCAGCGCGGTTTGCGCGCTCATGTTGATGGCCTCGACGAAATCCTCCACTTCTAGAATTGACTTCTCTGCGTTCCACACCATCCAGAAGACGATGGCGTCGACGTTGACCGGGACCGTGTCGCGGGTCAGCGTCGACTCGGCGGAAACGCTGGCCACGCGCACCCGCTGGTCGACGTATGGGCTAAGCGTTTCGACGATGGGCACGATATGGCACAGGCCGGGGCCGCGCAGGCCGACGTAGCGGCCGAGGCGCAGGACCGCAACCTTTTCCCACTGGCGCACGATCTTGATGGCAAACAGAAAATACAGGCCAACCAGGATTCCAGAGACGGCTACCGGCGGTTGATGAATGGCCTGCGCGACGGCGATTCCCGCCAGTGTGCACACCACGAACAGCAACAGAGCGACCCCGTTGATGTCATTGATTCGGATTTTCGGCATGGCGACTATCTCCTTTGCGCGGGGCGAGGCAACAACTCAGTCAAGCGTTCGATCAGTTCTTCTACGGTGAATCCGGCGGCTCCCGCGCGGGCCGCGCATTCCCCGGCGAATTGGCCGAGCTGGCGCTCCCGCTCGGCAGATTTCTTTTCCGGTTTCTTGTCGCTGATAAACGTTCCTGTGCCTTGGTGGGTTTCGAGCAGGCCACCGAGTTCCAGTTCGCGATAGGCGCGCATCACGGTGTTGGGATTGATGGCCAGATCGACGGCCAGCTGGCGCACCGTAGGCAACTGGTCGCCCGGAGCCAGCGACTGGGAGGCGATGCCCATCCTTACCTGGTCGATCAGCTGCCGGTAGACCGGGACGCCGGTATGAAGATCGAGGGCGAACTCGAAACCGCCGCTCTGGGTGTTCCTTCCCACGTGTGTCATTGTACTAAAGTACTAGTACACTATGTCAAGTTTTTTTTTGAGTGGCGGCTTTCGGATCGCGACCGCCGGCAAGCTTGACCAGAATGTGACGGCGAAATGACGTCACCATGACGATGTCAGCGGTGGAGTTGTGTACTTTCAAAATAGACGTAGGCGTGAGGGCGAGCGAGGATCGCCCGTGGTTCTTGCGAAGTGAAATTTTCGATGTAAGGAAACTGTAAAAAGTTTTGACCTTACGTTCTTTTTACAACTGGTTTGTCGCAGGGCAACCAAGGGTTTCCAGCGAGTGCTAAGTTGGCTCGCAAAGCAGTAATTTTCGCACGGCGCGATGAGCAGCGCCGCGCGGAGTCCCAGGTATCCCGGACAGAAAGAACAGACGCTTAAACGACCCGGAATCAGTGTGACTTTCCGGGTAAAGGCAGAAGTGTATATCCCCCGGATAAGTGCGACTTGTCCCCCATCGGATGAGTGTAAGGATCCGCGGACGCGGATTCACGCAATGAGGAGGAAAGCATGAAGATCATATTAACGTACGCGCTCGCGATCGGCTTTGCAGGAACCAGCGCGATGCTGGTGCAGCGAGACATGGTGGCGCGGCAAGGTCAGAGCATTGACGCGCAAATGGCCGCAGACGGCGCTTATCGCGACGGCGTCTATCTCGGGAAACTCGCCCGCTCAGCCAAGAGTCCGATGCATCCACCGATCGGGCGCTGGTCGACGGAAAAGGACCGCGCCTCCTTTGCCGCCGGCTATCGCCAGGGCTACAACGAGTAACCCGGCGCGAGCGATGCAGCGAAGAAGAAGAAAAGGAGCGTTCACAAACAGTCTGGTCGTGGTGTTCAAAACAGAAACGCCAGCGACCCGCACACGCGAAGCGAAGTAAATCCCCTGCAAACAAATTCTCGAATTGAGGTGATGTGGTATGAACGGTAAGAGATTTTTGTCTTTTTTGGCCCTAACTTTAGCCCTCTGGATCTCCGCTCCCCATGGGGCTAGAGCGGGCGGCCCGGCCGCACCCACGACAGGCGCGACGGTGCGAGGGGTTGTGCGCTTCGACGGCAAGGCGCCTGTGGCCAAGCCGATCAGTATGGCCGCCGATCCGGTGTGCGCCAAACAGCATGCCACGCCGGTCGTGTCGCAGGAAATCATGGCCGACAGCAAAGGGGATCTGCAGAACGTGATCGTCTTCGTTTCCGAGGGACTTGGCGACCGCACCTTCGATCCGCCCAGCCAGCCCGCGGTGGTCGAGCAGAAGGGATGCATGTATGCGCCGCACGTGATGGCGGTCCGCACCAACCAGACGCTGCAGGTCGTGAACGAGGACGCCACGTCGCACAACATCCATCCCACGCCCGCCAACAATCGGGAATGGAACAAGGCCGAGCCACCCAACTCGAAGATGGAAGAGACGTTTGCTCGGGAGGAGATTGCGATTCCGGTGAAGTGCAATCTGCATCCCTGGATGAAGAGCTACATCGCGGTCTTCAAGCATCCGTACTTCGCGGTGACGGGCAAGGACGGCAGCTTCGATCTGAGCAATCTGCCGCCGGGAACCTACACCATCAAGGCGTGGCACGAGAAGCTGGGCACGTCGATGCAGACGGTCACGATCGGAGGAAATGAGACGAAGGAGATCAGCTTCGTGTTTAAGGGAATGTAGCCGTGGCTCTCGGGCCAAAGCCCCGTCTTCTTTTGGCGACCGTCCGCGGCCCTTTGAGGATCGCGCTTCCACGGTTACTCCGGGCCTTGTTTGCGTTCCTTCAGTGCGTGGTTGTGGTTTCGGCTCTTACGACTTTGCGCCCTTGAAGCCTTTGCGACGTTGTTCGCTGTAGCGGTGAAGGGCGTCGAGGATGATGGGGTACGCTTCACTCGGCGGGCGTATCTCATCGACCTCGACTGCCTTGCCTTCCAGTTGCTTGTAATCCTGAAAAAACCTGCGCAGCATGAGCAAACGATGGGGCGGCATCTCGGCGGCCTGACGGTAAGAATTGAACTCGGGATCCTCGGTGGCGACGGCGATGATCTTGTGGTCCTGCTTGCCCGCGTCGATCATCGTCATCAGCCCGATCGCACGGGCGTGGATGATGGTCAGGGGCACTACTGTTTCCTGGCACAGTACAAGCACGTCGAGCGGATCGTCGTCTTCGGCCAGCGTCTGGGGAATGAATCCATAGTTTGCGGGATAGTACACGGCCGAATAGAGGATGCGGTCGAGGCGAATTAAACCGCTCGACTTGTCCAGTTCATACTTCACGCTCGAGCCAAAGGGGATCTCGATGACGCAGTCGAATTCCTGCGGCAGCCGATCGCCGGGAGTTACGTCGTGCCAGGGATGAATCATAGAAATTGTCTTAAGTTCGAATCAGCCATTCTAGCGGATGTCGGGCCCACGAGGCTGCAGCCCGGCTGGGCCGTTCTGGGCGCCGTTGGGACCGGCCGGGGGACCTCGGGGACCTCGGGGACCTCCCGAATCTTGATTCTCTCCCCTGATGGCGCGTAAAGTTGGAAGGGTGGGGTGCCTCCCTCCGGGGAAATATATGTCTAGCCAAGCCAAGACTTATTTGAAGTTCGGCGGTGCGACGGCGGTGATTCTGCTGCTGCTCGCCTATCTCGCCTACACGGGCGTGCAGGATAGCAAGAGCTACTACGTCACCATCAAGGAACTGCACAAAATGGGAGACACGGCGTTCACCAAAAGACTGCGCGTGGCCGGCAATGTGCAACCCGGCTCCATCAAGCGCACGGGGACGCACGTGCAGTTTGTGTTGGTGGAAGAGGATCAGACGGTGTCCGTGGATTACACCGGGTCCGAAGCGCCGCCCGATACTTTCAAAGATGACTCGCAGGCCCTCGCCGACGGCAGCTTTGGCCGCGACGGCGTGTTTCACGCCAAGCAACTCCAGGCCAAGTGCGCCTCGAAGTACGCTCCGCAACCGGGCGCGCCAGGTGCGACGCCAGTTCCGGCGAAGAGCATGACCTAGGGCCCAGGGGCTAAAGCCTCATCGCGTTCTTAAGCTTTCGTCGCGCTGAAGCGCCCTTCTTCCACTTGACTGCGCTCTTCCACGTGCCTGCACTGAATCGCTGGCCTTCCTCGCAATTGCTGTGAAGCGTCGTTATTACTCTAGAATATTCGCCTCCGGGGGTTGTGAGACCACCCTAGTGGAAGTTCTCAACCATCATGATGTCGCTTTCGACTGAATCGGCGCGGGTGTAGACGAGCCAACGGCCGTCCGGAGACACGTCTATCCCGGTGGATGCGCCGACCGGCGGGCCAATATCGAGCGGCTTTGACTGCTTGCGACCTGTCACCGGGTCATAGCGGACGAACTCAGCCGATCGGCCGGGCGATCTTTGAATCACACAAATCTCACTCCCGCATAGCCGCCAATCTTGAAAATTTGTGCCATCGATCACGCGAGTTTCGTTTCCGTCAGTAGCGTCAGTCCTCCAAATAGCTCCATCACGGAAGTAGTAGAAGGAATGATCGTTCTTGCCTTCAATGGCGGCCATACCTCCCGTCTTTGTGACTGGGACGGGGTCGCCTCCTTGCGGAGAGACTCTCCAGATCGGACTGCCGGGCGCAGTTGAGCTGAAGTAGATCCAGAGTCCATCCCGCGACCAGGTTGGAATTGCGCTGTCGTACGGTCCTTTTGTGAGCCGGCGCGGTGCGCCTCCTTCGGTGCTGATGAGGTAAATATCTCCCTGGCCGTTTGCCCGGGAGTCGAACGCGATCTGCTTTCCATCCGCTGACCAGGCGGGAGAGCCGGTTGTTCCAAGCTTCATCGAGGTGAGTTGCACTGGGTGTGAGCCGTCAGCGGCGGAGACATAGATCTCGAAGGTGCCCGAGCGATCCGAAGCGAAGGCGAGGTGGTTTCCGTCTGGGGAAAAGGCCGGATCGGCGTCCTGACGCGTCGAAACAATCATGCGGTTGGGTGCTGTGTGGTCCGTGGGTGAAAGAGGCACCTTCCAGATATTCGTGTCAACGGCGTAACGGGAAAACACAAGCCGGTTTCCATGCGGTGCGATCGAGGGTTCATTGGCATTGTCGGCCGCCACGGTGAGCGGTTGGGGCTCTCCGCCAGTACGGGAAACTCTCCAGAGAGTCGAGGTTCCTTGATGATCGGAGTCGAAGACTAATTCTCGGCCGTCGGGGGTCCAGTCTACTCCGCTCATTGCGGAGTGGAGAGAAGTGAGCGCACGGGCCTTCCCGCCGCTGACAGATCCCACATAGACGTCGTTGGACAGGAACCCCGACCCAGCGATGAATGCCAATTCCTTTCCATCAGGCGCGTACCTCACTTCCGAGACATACTGGCCTGGAAGTTCAACTTTCGATTCTCGGCGCTCACCGCTTTCCACCGAAATATAGAAGATGCGGTGGCCGCCGCCGGGATCTGCTTTTGTGCCACCATCGGCCACGGCTAAATCCCTTCCATCGGGAGACCAGGACAAGCCCCTTCCCGCAAAAAGAACCAAGTCCGCGTCAGCCAACTTGCGTTCGGTGCCGCCCAGTGCCGGAATAATGTAATAGGCGGCAGGATGTCGGCCGCGCCGGAAAGCAATAAATCGTCCATCTGGAGACCATGCCGGTTCGCGGTCGGATTCGGAAGAGTTGGTTAACCGCAGCGGAGTGCCCGCTCCAACGAGTTGCACGTAGAGATGGGAAACGTCCGGGCCCTTGGCCTTTTCCCACCAAACAAATGCGACCTCGTTCCCATCAGGGGAAAACACCGGACTATCTTTGTCCCCAGGAGAACTGGTGAAAGGTACCAGCCGTGGAGGAGGGCCGGAATGTTTGGCCGGTGACGAAAAGTAGAGCCATCCGGCGACGGCGAGAATTGCCAGCGCGGCAGCAGCGCCGGCACGCTTGATTCGGTAGCCGGATTTCTGCGCCGACCGAGCTCCGGCCGCCGTGCCCTGTGTGGCTGTGTGCCCAGAGCTTATGTCCCGATGCAGGCGTTTCAAGTCGGCGCGCAAGTCTGCCGCTGTCTGATAGCGGAGGTCCGGATTCTTCTCCATCAACTTGCCGATCACACGATCCAGTTCGGCGGGGATCGATGGGCTCAGCCGCCCGGCCGGCGTAGGAGCGCTGTGCAGAATGGCATCGAAAATTGCTGCCGAAGTACTTCCGGAAAAAGCCTGCTTCCCCGTGGCCATCTCGTAGATCGTCAGCCCAAGGGAAAAAAGATCGGTGCGCGCATCGAGCGCTTTGCCCAGAGCCTGCTCGGGAGACATGTAAGCTACCGTGCCCAATGCAGTGCCCGGACTGGTGAGATTGGCGTTGGCATCTTCCAGGGTCGGCTGGTCAGAACCGCCGGAGCGAGGGGGCGTGCGATCCGCGATTTTCGCCAAGCCGAAATCGAGCACCTTGGCGTGGCCGCGTTTGGTCACGAAGATATTGGCGGGCTTGATGTCGCGATGGGTGATCCCTTCCGAATGTGCGGCGTCGAGCGCATCGGTGATCTCGAGAGTCAGTGCGAGCACGCGTTCGGGCTCGAGAGGGTGATCCGTGATCAGGTGCTTGAGGGTCATCCCCTCGAGATACTCCAGGGCGATGAAGGCACGCCCGTTTTCCTCGCCAATGTCGTAAATGGTGCAGATACTTGGATGGTTCAGTGCTGACGCCGCCTGGGCTTCTCGCTGGAAACGCGCCAGAGCTGCGGAATCCTGCGCCAGTTCGGGAGGGAGAAATTTGAGGGCAACGAAACGATGGAGCCTGATGTCTTCGGCTTTGTAGACGACCCCCATTCCGCCGCCGCCCAGTTTTTCAATAATGCGGTAGTGCGAGATGGTTTCGGCGTTCACATCGGCTCTCGTTTGGACGAGGATGTTAAGCTGAAACCAGTAAATCGTCAACGAGAGTTCTGAGAATTGACTCGTGCCAATTGCGGGTTCTCATCCTGTGGGAATCCGGCCGCCCATCGTGACTGACACCACCGCGCCCACCATCACCGTCCGTAACGTCATCAAGCAGTTTGGACGCTTCGCCGCCTTGCGGGGCGTGACCGCGGAATTTGACGCGGGGCGCTTCCACGCCATTCTCGGAGACAACGGTGCGGGGAAAACCACGCTGCTGCGCGCGCTGGCTGGATTGGCACACCCTACGAGCGGGGAGATTTCTATCTTCGGGAAAAGTCCCAAGGCCGCCTGCCGCGATCTGGGATACATGGCGCACCCCTCGCTGCTCTACGACGAGATGAGCGGCATGGAGAACCTGCGCTACTTTGCCGGACTCTACGGCATCGCGGGAGACGGCCGCTGCGCGGAGGTGATTGGCTCGGTGGGGCTCGATCCGGAGCTGACGCGCGGGGTGGGGCAATATTCGCAAGGCATGCGCCAGCGCATGTCCCTGGCGCGCGCGATTCTGCACGATCCCGGAGTGCTGCTGCTCGACGAACCTTTTTCTAACGTGGACGTGCACTCGGCGCGCGAGATGGTCGGGTTGCTCGAGGGCTTGCGCGACGCTGGAAAGACAATATTTGTGGTGACCCATCAGGCGCGGCTGCTCGATGGCGTCGCCGATGAATTTGTGTGGATGCAGGCTGGGCAGATTGTGGATCGCACTGCGAGCGCAGCGCGGGCGGCGAGTTCCCGCGAGGAGCTTCAATGACGGGCTCGGAAAAAACTACCGGCCCCGAAAACTCGCTCTGGGCGGTCACCGTGGCGACGCTCAGAAAAGACATTCGCCTGGAATGGCGCTCCAAGGACGCTCTCAATTCCATGTTGTTCTTTTCCCTGCTGGTGGTCGTGATCTTCGTCTTCTCTTTCGACCCTCTGGCGGAAGAGTCGCGGCACATTGTGGGAGGGCTGGTATGGGTCGCGTTTCTCTTTGCGGCCGTGGTTGCGCTGAACCAGACATGGGCACGCGAACTGCGCAATCAGGTGCTCGACGCCTATCGCGTGTCTCCAGCGCCGGCGAACGCGCTGTTCCTGGCGAAGGCACTGGGGAATTTCATTTTCGTCAGCGTGCTCGAGGCGCTGATGACGCCGCTGTTCGTCATCTTCTACAACTTGCGAGTCCTGGGGCCTGCCTGGCAGTTGATCCCGATTGCGGGCCTGGGCACGTGGGCCCTGGTCGTCAACGGCACGTTTTTCGCGGCGATGTCACTGCGCACACGCAGCCGCGAAATCATGCTGCCGCTGCTGCTTTTTCCGATTTCGATTCCCGCTGTGCTCGGCATGGTGGCCGGCACCACGGCGGTGCTCAGTGGCGATAACCCGGCCCACTTTTACATCGTGTTGCTTCTCACCTACGATGTAGTGTTTACTACAGCTTGTCTGGCACTGTTCGAGACGATTTTGCACGCGGAATGAAACGGCTCTTCCCCATCCTCTCGATCGTCACTGCGGTTCTGCTGGCGTATGCGCTCTATCAGGCCCTAGTCGTGGCACCGACCGATGCGCTGCAGGGCGATGTCTACCGCATCATTTATTACCACGTGCCTTCGGCGTGGACTGCGTTCCTGCTGTTCTTCATCAATTTCATCGCTTCGGTGCAATACCTGGCGAGCGCCAATCCGTCGAGGAAGGCGGCAGCGAAGTGGGTTGTGATTGGAATCGGGGTCGTGGGGGTGATTGCCTGTTTCCTGCCGCAAGTGCAGCGGCAACTGACCTCGGCTGGTATGCGGCCCAGCGCGATGGCGACGACTGTCCTCTGCATTCCGGCGTTTTACTTCCTGATCGGAAGGTGGTTCCCGGGACAACTGCTCGACGTGCTCGCCGTTACCACGGCAGAAGTGGGCGTGGTTTTCTGCACGATCGTGCTTGTGACCGGGCCGATCTGGGCGCGGCCGGTGTGGGGGATCTGGTGGGCGCCGGGAGACATTCGTCTCACGTCGACTCTGGTGCTTTGGCTCATTTACGTGAGCTACCTGATGCTGCGGCGCTTTTCGAGTAGCGCCCAGACGCAGATGCTGGCGGCGGCGCTAGCCGTGTTCGGCGCCCTGGATGTGCCGCTGGTTTATTTTTCGATCTGGTTTTTCCGCACCCAGCACCCCCAGCCGGTCATCGGCGGCGGCGGTTCGATGGATCCGCGGATGCTGCACGTGCTGCTGATCAGTTGGATGGCTTTTCTGTGCTTTGCTTTCCTGGTCTGCTGGTCGCGCTTTCGCCTGGAACTTCTGCAACGCGAGGTGGAGGAGGCGCATGCCATGGCGTCTCTGACTGGACCGGGCGGAGCACCTGTCAAAGCTAGCTTGCCACTCGATCGGAGCGCGCCATGAACGGTATCAAGTTTCTGTTCGCTGCCTACATCGCCGTGTGGGTGATTCACGCTTTTTACCTCGGGACGCTGGTCCGGCGCTTCAGCAGCCTCCGCCAGCAGTTGAGGGAATTGGGCAAAGGGAAGTAGGGGATGCGGGGCGGACGCTCCCGTCCGCCGCTTTTGACTTTGGTTTTGATCTTTGATCTTTGATCTTTGATCTTGGTCTCACTCCAACGCAAAACCAAAAGCGTCACCAAAACCAAAGGCGGCGGACAGGAGTGTCCGCCCCACACCCTTAGTGCGATTCTTTCCATTCCTGCTGCAGGGCGCCCAGGAAATCCTGGGTGCCGTTGGAGCGGAGGAACTCGTAGTTTTCGATCATGGCGGCGGTACCGATGCGCAACGAAGGCAGGGGATGTTCGACGCGAACGACCCGCGCTGTGAAACGCACCCGGAGGGCTTCGGTCAGAGTAATGTGGGGAGGAAAGGTCAAGGTCACTTCCAGCTTGGTTCCGGCTGAGACCGCCCGATCGAGGTAGAAGAACACGCCACGGGCGCTGACATTCTGGGTCTCGGTGCAGAACTCGGCGGCGCCATCCAGGCGAACCACCGCCGGCAGGCGCATATCGAAGCGCCGCATCGTCCGCCGTTCCTGGGAATTCGGTTGCATACCCGAACCGTGCCTACAAGACCGCGTCATGCGGAAGGCGACCACCGCCGACGGCGAGGGTCGCCACGAGTCGTCGGAGCCAGAATCCTGAGGGAACGCCCTCTGTTGACCTCAATGTATAGAACTATCAGCACTTTGCAACAGTAAAATGGTGCCCTGAACTGCATCGGTTAATCGATGGGGAGAAGGGCGATGAGCTCAGTTTCCCACGCCGCCGCGGCATCTTTCTCGGCGCCCGGACGCATCTGACCAATCTTGGAGCGGGCGGCGGGGGTCGAGGTGCGCTTGACTTGTCTATCCGTCAGATGTTTAAGTAGTTATTTATTTTTTCCGCCAGTTCCAGTGAACCAGCAAGCCGCGGGCCGGCTCGCCAAATGAGTACGCCGGCGTGAGGCCCGGACCGACTCGTGCGCCATTTCCAAATCTCACACACTGATCTGGGCGAAAAAACGATCTGAACCAGGAACGATTTGAGCGGAAAGTATCGGAGGAAACGCGTGAACGTAGATCGCCGTTGGTTGGAAAGGTCCCGGGTTCGAGCTCGCGTGCTGGCCGCAGGGCTGGTCTTGGTCGCGGCAGGAAGCATGGTCCTCGGGTGGGGGTTTCGCTCCCACCTGGCCGCGACAGCAGGAACCTACCCGCCCGCGGTCGAGAATGGCGCAGGCCCCGCAAGCCTTCTGGCCGCGTTGCCGTCTGGTGCCTCGCAGCACGACGCCAGAATGAAGGCGTCGTCCCTGATGGCCCGCTTGCCCCTGATGTTTGAGCCGAACCAGGGACAGGCCAACCTTGATCCCTCCGACACGCGCGCACGGTTCATCGCCCGCGGCTCGGGCTATACGCTGTTCCTCGGAACCGAAGGCGCAATCGTGAGCCTGCGTTCCACCGAGAGGGATAAGGCGTCGAAGCGCGGGGAGTTTTCGTCCTTCCAGATGAAGCTGGCCGGAGCGAATCCGAAGGCAAGCTTGACCGCTACGGATCTCCTGCCGGCCAAGAGCAATTATCTTCTCGGCAACGACCCGGCAAAGTGGCGCAGCGGTATTCCGCAGTATGCGCGCGTGCGCTACGAAAACATTTATCCCGGGATCAGCCTGGTCTTCTACGGAAATCAAGGACGGCTGGAATATGACCTCCAGGTGGCGCCAGGCGCCGACCCCGCGCAGGCGGAACTTGAGTTCGACGGCGCCAAATCTCTCGAACTGAAGGACGGCGCTCTGGTGGTCAAAGGGGCATGCGGCGATGCCAGACTCGAGGCTCCGCGTGTCTATCAGCTGATCGCTGGGCGCCAGCAGCCGGTGGAAGGCGGCTTCGTTCTACGGGGCAGCAACCGCGCCGGCTTCTCCATCGGACCCTACGATGCGACGCGCGAACTGGTGATTGATCCGAATCTGTCCTTCTCCGCTTATTTTGGCGGTACAGGAGATGAGCACGCCAGTTCCGTCGCAATCGACGGAAGCGGCAACATCTACCTCGCGGGCTCAACTACTTCGCCGACTCTGCCGGTCGGAGCTATTACGACTGTGTTCCAGTCCACTCTGGCCGGCACGCAAAACGTATACATCGCAAAGATCAATCCACTCTTTAACCCGCCGCTTCAATACGTGACGTTCCTGGGCGGGACCGGGAGCGACAGCCCGGTCGGAATTGGCGTCGACGGCGCAGGCGACCCGATCGTCGCGGGCACGACGTCCTCTCCGCTCTTCCCAACCTCGGCAACCGCCTACCAAGCGCGCCCGGAAGCCGGCAGCACCGGGACAAAACATGTCTTCGTGAGCAAGCTCAATCCGACTGCCTCTTCCATCCTCTATTCGACGTACCTTTCCGGCAGCGGCGATGACGTCGCCAGCGGAATGACAATCGACGGCAGCGAGAACGTCTACGTGACCGGGACTACCACTTCCACCAGGCCCCAGGACGTGGGGACTCCCACTGGCCCTCAGTTTCCTTCGAGCTCCCTGCCCTATGCCACGCCGTTCCAGAGCACTCCTCTGGCCTCGATCCAATTTTTCGTAACCCAGGTAAACACGGGTGACTCAGGCAAACGCAGCATTATCTACTCGACTTACTTCGGTGGCGCGAACACGGCGACCTCGTCGACGCCGATCGTTGCGACCGGCGGCGGTATTGCTGTGGACACGAACGGCAATATTTATTTCGACGGCACGACCAACTTTACCTACACCAATGGGGCGGTCGGGGACTTCCCCATCCTGAACGCCTACCAGGCTTGTCTCGACCCAATGACTCCGGTTGTGGTTGTAACCAATCCCCCGCCACCCTGTACGAACTCCTCGACCACGACGGCCACAGACGCTTTTGTGGCTAAGCTGAATCCCAGCGGAGCGCAAGGACAGCAACTGCAATGGTCGACTTACTTTGGAGGCCTGCAAACTGATTCGGCCACCGGCATCGCCCTCGACTCGGGAGCTGCGAACGTCTACATCGTGGGTACCACCAACTCCCAGCCCATAACCGGATCGACTACCTTTGCGGGGTACCAGATCTGTCTCAACATGCCTGTGAACCCTCCAGGGGGCACCAGCAAGTGTCCGGCTGCAAGCTCGACCACTCCGACCGATGCGTTCGTGGCGCGCTTTAGTAATCCCACCACGTCCACTACCGGAACGGCGACCAACGTTTCACTGACCTATTTCTCCTATCTCGGCGGAACCGGCAACGAAGCCGGACAGGCAATCACGGTGGACTCCGCCAGCGGTGCGCTGGTCACAGGATTGACCACGTCCTCCGACTTTCCGGTTGCCCCCACTCCCGGCGATGTCCAGGGCCACCTGACGGGCTCGCAGGATGCCTTCGCAGCCCGCTTGAATACAGTGGCCGTCACCGGACAGAACGTTACCGGTTCCTGGGCGACGTACTTTGGCGGAACGAACACGAGTACTTCAGGCGTGCTGGCTACCACGCAAGGCACGGGGATCGCCCTTGACGTAAACCAAAACACCTTTTTCGCCGGCGACACCAACGCCATCGATCTCCCGGTCACAATCACGGGGTCTCCCCTGGCGGCGAACAGCGGCGGCTTTGACGCGTTTGTTACGGAGCTGCAAACTACGTCGAACTTGTCCATTATGGGAGTTCTGACGCTCGGCTCCAATCAGGCCTTCATCAACGCCGGAAACAATGCGACTTTCACTTACACACTTACCAACAACGGGCCCGATCCGGCCTCCAACATCACCGTGAACATCAACCTGAGTCCGCAGGTCACGATTGTTCCGCTAACCTTTGTTTCCGCCAACACCACTTCTGGAACGTGCAGCGCCGGTGCGACCACAACCAGCGTCAGCTGCTCCATTTCATCGCTGCAAGCCCTTTCGACCGCGACGATCACGGAGGTAGTGACACCCAAGGCCAATCCCAACGGCAGCCAGTCAACCTTCAACGGCGGCGCGGTTCAGGTCCTCAGCGCTAATAGCGTGCTGACCGGGACTTCCGTGTCGGCAAATATGTCGGACTTCGCGATCGCCGTCTCTCCTCCCAATCGCAGCGTGCCGGCGGCGGGAGATACCGCCTTTTACCAAGTGCAGGTCACGCCAAATCCCACTTACACATTGGGCGTCTCGATCTCATGTTCCAATTTGTCCACTGGGATCACGTGCAGCGCTTCTCCAGCCACGGTGAACCTGCAAGGTTCGAGTCCGGGTACGGCCACCTTGAGCATAGGCACAACCGCTCGGCCTATCACCACTGGGAGCATGAGCTCAGGATCGAAACATTTCTATGCGGTTTGGCTGGTGCTTCCGGGATTTGCTCTTTTGGGAGTGGGATTGGGAGGAGACTGCCGTCGGCGGCGCATTGTAGGAGTACTGCTACTTTGTGTTGTCGGGGCGCTGCTCTTGTTCCAACCTGCCTGCAGCAGTTCGTCGAATGCGCCGCTTACCAGCGGGACGCCGGCCGGCACCTATAGCATCACGGTCACGGCTTCTTCCGGCCTCGACAGCAAGAGCCAAACCATCCAGTTGACGGTTCCCTAGGACCTCATCACGGCTTGTGCCGTGGGTTTTATTCTTGCGCCGCTTCGCGGCTGTAGACCCAGCCAGAGGAACTACGCTCCCGCCGAGAGCTTGTGATGGCTCTTGGCTTCCGCGATTCCGTATTGGCGGATTTTGTAGAGCAGGGCCTTGTAGCTGATCTGCAGAATTGCGGCGGCTTGCTTGCGGTTCCAGTTGGTCTGTTCCAGCGCGCGGGTAATGGCCTGCGCTTCCGCTTCGTCTTTGGCGTTGCGCGCCAGAGACTTCAAGCCGCCGGGTTCGCCTCCCCGCGCTGAGTCTCCGTGCACCCCGGCGCTCCCGTCATTCTTGGGCAGTAATTCGGTCACGGCCAGGTTCTCGTCGCCAAGAATCAGGTACCGCTTCAGGAAGTTATTCAGTTCGCGCAGATTACCCGGCCAAGGATGATCCTGACAGGCCTGCAGCAGCGCCGGCGACAGCGGGAGCGGCGAACGCGCGTAGCGCTCCGACATGCGCGACATGGAATGCTTCAGCAGAATCGGAATTTCTTCTTTGCGCTCGCGCAGCGGCGGCAGGTGAAGGGTGAAGGCGTTCAAGCGGTAATAGAGATCTTCGCGCAGACGCTTGGTGGCGAGGGCTTCGGGAATATTGATGTTGGTTGCGGCCAGAATGCGGACGTCGACCTTGATCACCGAACGGCTGCCCAGGCGCGAGAATTGCTGATCTTGCAAGACATGAAGAAGTTTGGCCTGCAGCAGCGGCGGCATTTCGCCGATTTCGTCGAGCAGGATCGTTCCCTTGTTGCACAGCTCAAACTTGCCGGGCTTGGCATGAGTCGCGCCGGTGAAGGCTCCTGGCTCGTAGCCGAACAGTTCGCTCTCCAGCAAGTCGGCGGGAACCGCGGCGCAATTCACCTTCAGGAATGTGCGGTGCGCCCGGGGTGAAAGCTTGTGGATCAGGCGCGCCAGAACTTCTTTGCCTGTGCCGCTCTCGCCGAGCAGCAGCACAGGAATATCTACATTAGCCACCAGCGCTGCCTGCGATCGGATCTTGCGCATCTCCGGGCTGGCAGCGATGAAGAAGACGTCGTCGGAGAGTTCTTCGACCTCGCCGCTGTAAGTCTGTTTGCCCTTGCCCAGGCTCAGATCGATCACCGCGTCCAGTTCCGCTTTTTGAAATGGCTTGGTCAGGTAATCTTGGGCGCCCAGTTTCATCGCCTGCACTACCTTGCGTGTATCGCTAACGCAGGAGAGCATCACGACCTTCACTCCCGGCTGCTTCTGGCGCAGGCGTTCGAGAGTTTCGAGGCCGTCGATACCGGGCATGAGGACGTCGAGCAGAACCAGGTCGGGACGCAAGCCCTTCTCGACTTGCTCGAGCGCTTCCTCGCCCGTGGTGGCAGTCTCCACCTTGTAGTCGTCAACTTCCAGCAGCGTCTTGATGTAACGCAGCATTCCTGGTTCGTCGTCGACCAGAAGGATTTTGGCGGTTGCTTTCATTTACTTTTTTCCTTTGGCCGCGGGAGAGACCGGCTTGTATGGGATCAGGAACGAGAATTTACAGCCTCCGCCGGGATCGCTCTCCACCCAGATCTTGCCGCCCATGCCTTGCACCAGCCGGCGCGCAATCGCCAGGCCCAGCCCCATGCCTTCCTGGTTTTCAGTTCCGGGAAGCCGGAAGAAGTCATCGAATACTTCCAGGTGAAACTCAGGCGGAATTCCAGGTCCGGTGTCGGAAACACTTACCTTCACAGCGTTGGGATGGGTGACATTCTGACGACGGCGCTCCGCGGTGGAGGGGAGTGCTGCCGCTCGCCGTTCCCACATGTGGGGCTCGGCGTGCAGCCACACGGTTCCACCCTGCGGTGTGAACTTGTAGGAATTCTCCAGCAGGTTCGAGATCACACGCTCCAACTTCGGAGCGTCGAAGGGAAAACTGGGAAGCTTGTCGTTGGCCAGAAAATAAAGCGCCAACCCTTTCTCCTGAAATCGGCCGGACCACAGGCGGCACACTCCGGACAGGCAGTCGTTGATGTCGCCGAGATCGAATTGCATGCGCAGCCCGCCGGTTTCGAGCGCGCTGTAAGTCAGAAAATCCTGAATGAATTGCTGCAGCCGCTTTCCGCTGGCTTGCATGTCGCTCAGAACTTCGCGCTGCCGCACGCTCAAGCTCCCGAGCTTTTCGCTCTGCAGTAACTCGACGTAACCGTTCAGGATCGAGAGCGGTGTCTTGAGATCGTGGGTGGCGGAGGCTAGCGCGTTGGTCGTGCGTTGGAAGCGCTCGCGCAGTTCGGTGTACTCCTGCATCAGGTTTTCCGGACTCGGGACATCCGCGTCAGAACTGATTGCGGGCGCCTCAGAGCGCGTCGAGGTTGCTACCTCCGCGTCCGGCACACACGTGTTCTTGTGGGCAGTCGCCATCGAAAAAACCACAGGTTTTCGGGGAGGAAGAACCGCACTCGACCGCGTTGGGGAGAAGTGCTGGTTAAAAAATCGTATTGCACCCCCATGGTGTTGTCAATGAAAATGACAACGGAATTACTCAAGTGTAGCAAAACCTTGCACTTCGGTAGCTTCTGAAGCCTCAGCGGCGGCTCTGGTCCCAGCCCCAGGGGAAGGCGAAGGAATCACTCGGAATTAGGGGTTAGACTGCGGCTTGAGGGGGTTATAACTGCTGTCTATCTCCCGTTCTCTACCCCGTTTCTCTGGAAATTCCCCTGGATTTGGCCACTGAGGTGCTTTCACATCCAATTTGGAGGAACTTGCATGAACGGGGCGCAGCCGGTAACCGAGCGGCGGAAATGGGTCAGGCTGCCGTTAGCAATCCCAGTCTTTGTGCGCAGTCGGGACGACCACGGCAAGGAGTTTCTGGAGTTTGCCACGGCCCTGAACGTCAGCGCAGGGGGCATGCTGGTCGCCGTCCGCCGGATACTTCCTGCCGTGGCGAATATCCGTCTTGAGATCCCCAGCGCGCCCATGGCAGCCGTAGCCCTGTTGCCAAGGGCTTCCCGGGACCTCCGCGCCCGCACCTTACGCACGACGCCGGCCGAAGGTTACTACCTGCTCGGCCTGAAGTTCTCCCGTCCGCTATTGCCTTCCGCCAGAGCCAACGGGACACGCCGGAGAAAAGTGGCTACCGTAGTGTGAAAATGTTTTCACATTGCGTTACAGATCATGTTACCTTTGTCCTCGCCCCGATATTACCGGAATGCCCTCGACTGGCTCTTTGGTAAGTTGATACGCTTCAATCAGATAAACTAAAATTCCTTCGACTGTAGCCGGCCTGCTGGGTTTGGCTTTCGGCATGCAGGTAGAAGGGTCTCCCCTCAAAGTTGGTAGAAACCCATGACAACCAGTAGCGTAAGTACGCTTGTTCAGCCGTTGGGGGAGATGCCGCCGGAGGCCGTGGTCTTCGGCCGCACCGAGGCCATGCGCGCGGTGCGCGACCGCCTAACCAAGCTCGCCGCCGCCAACGTCCCGGTGCTGATTCAGGGCGAAAGCGGGACGGGTAAAGACATTATCGCCCGCATGATTCACGCCAATTCGCCGTGGCGAACGGGACCGTGGGTCAAGGTAAACTGCCCGGCGATCCCCGGTACGCTGCTCGAAAGCGAATTGTTTGGGTACGAAAAAGGGGCCTTCACCGGCGCCTATGGCGTGAAGCCGGGGCGCGTGGAAATGGCGCATCGCGGCACGCTGTTTCTCGATGAAATCTCGGAGCTCGATCTATCCTTGCAGTCCAAACTGCTGCAGCTTTTGCAGGACGGCCAGTTCTGCCGCATCGGTGCGCAGGAAGACAAGAAAGTTGAAGTGCGCGTGGTTTGCGCGACCAACCGCAAACTGGAGCAGGAGATCGAGAACGGTACGTTCCGCTCAGATTTGTTCTACCGCATCAACGTCGTGAATCTGTATCTGCCGCCGTTGCGCGAGCGCGCCGCCGATATTGCCGATCTGGTTGCGTATTTTCTGGAATATCACAATCGCAAGTACAACTGCCGCGCCAAAGCGCTCTCGAATGAAATGATGGCCGTTCTGCGCAAGTATCATTGGCCGGGCAACATCCGCGAGTTGGAAAACCTGGTCAAGCGCTACGTGATTCTGGGCAACGAAGAAGTGATCTCAGCCGACTTGGCCCCGCGCAACCCGGATTTCTTCAATGCCGAGATTCCCATTGACGGGCAAATCTCGTTGAAGAAAGTGACCCGCCAGGCGGTGCGCGAACTGGAACGCAAGATCATTTTGAAAGTTCTGCAGAATCATCACTGGAACCGCAAGCAGGCCGCGCGCACGCTCAATATCAGCTACCGCGCGTTGCTGTATAAAATCCGCGATGCCGGCTTGCCCTCGAATCGGACGGTGAAGCGGAGAGAGACGGAGAACCCCAAGCCGGAAGCCGCTGCCGCCGACTAAAGGATGGCGGTCCGCCCGCTGATTTGGTGAAAGCCCGCCACGCCTGTCGATTTGCATAGTTCTACCGCGGTACCGCCAATCGTGGTCATCGCACAAAAAGACCAAGATCAAAGTCAACGGCAGCGGACAGGAGTGTCCGCTCCACACTCTTCAACCGCGCAGTTCCGACAGGGCTTTTCTGGCGTCGGCATAGTTGGGGCTGAGTTTCAGGGCCTTTTCCAACTGCTGCCGGGCGAGGGCGGTCTGGTTGGCTTTCTGGTAGGCCAGACCCAGGTGGTAGTGGACGACGGCGTCGTCGGGGGCGCCTATTTTTTCGCCGAGGCGCAGGGCTTCCTGGAATTGACTGATGGCCGACTGGTAAACGCCCTTCTGGTAATAGGCCCAGCCGAGCGTGTCGGCGGCGTTGGGCGAGTCGGGCATGCCGCGTCGCGCGGTCTCTGCCATGGCTAGGGCGACGTCGACGTTTCCGCCTTGCTCGAGCATCACGTAGGCGAGATTGTTGGAAGCCAGGGGTTGGTCGGGCTGAATGCTGAGCGCCTGCCGATACATGGCTTTGGCCTGATCCCAGCTTTGCTTCGACTCATAGAGTACGCCAGAGAGAATGTAGAAGCGCGGCTCCCGCGGATTATCCTTGATGGACTGTTGATAGAGCGCGAGTGCCTGATCGGTAGCGCCCTCCTGGACCTGCACCTGGCCGAGTTTTTCGAGCGCGTCGGTGTTGTTTTTGTCGAGATCGATTGCCTTGTGCAGGGCGGCTTCAGCGCCGGGCAGATCCTTTTTGCCGGTCAACAGAGCGGTGCCGAGAAAATCGTAAAAGTTGCTGTTGTTGGGCGACTTGGCGATTTGAGCGTTGGCCGCGGCGATGGCTTTGTCAAATTGTTTTTGGACGTTGTAGGTGTTCATCAGGCCGCTCAGGCCGTCGGCTGAGGAAGGGTCCTTGTCGAGTGCCTGCTGAAAGTACTTTTCGGCGTCGGGATAGTGTTTCTGCACAAATTGGACGTTGCCCATCTGGACGTAAGGCGCAGGACTTTGCGGGGCTCGCTGCATGCCTTCCTCGGCATCGTGCTGAGCGTCGCCGTAATTCTTCAGGGCCATTTCCGCAAGGCACTTGAATAGGAATCCATCCGCGGCGTCGGGCTGGCTTTTGATGATCTGCTGAGAGGTCCCGAGCAGCCCAGTCGAGTCCCCGCGGAACAATTCCAGGCTAGCCAGAGAGCGCTGGGCCTCGGTGAGGTCGGGACGCAGTTTCACCGCCTTTCGCCACGCCGCTTCGGCGCGGGTGGCGTCATGCTGGTGGTCGAAGGCGAGTCCCAGTTGGTAATGGGCCACCGCATTATCTGGATCATTTTGAAGCGCACTCTGCAAGGTGTCGACGGCCGCGTCCGGATGATTCTGTCGGATCTGGATCTGGCCCTTGTAGACCAGGGCGTCGGTGTCGCGGGGAGCCGATTTCAGAATCTGGTCGTTGAGGCGGGTCGCCTCTTCGAGGCGATTCTTCAGAATCAGGAGTTGGATGTAATTCCTCTTGACCAGAGGATCTTTGGGATGGTCGCGATAGAGGCCATCGTATTCGGTGGTGGCCTTGTCGACGTCACCGGTTGCGAAGTAATAATCACCCAACATGCGATATGTTTGCGGATTATTCGGAAGATCGTTCTTCGTTCTCTGGAGGAAGGATTCGGTCTCGGCCTTCTTGCCCTCCTGCATGAGGAGACGGCTGAGGGCGATACGTGGCCCGGGATCTTTGGGATCGATGTCGATCGCGTGTTTGAACTGCTGTTCGGCCTCCGGCAACCGATTGCGATACTCGTAGAAGGCGCCCAGAGCCAGTTGCGCGTTCATGGCTTTGGGATCGGTTCTGATCGCGTCGTTATAACTATGTTCCGCCTCGTCGTTCAGTTTTTCACTCTGCTGCAAGAGTCCGAGCACCAGATAAGACTCGGAACGATTCGGGTCGATCGCGATGGCCTGCTGCATCTCCTGGATGGCGCCCGTCACGTTGTTCTGCACCGCGTAGTAATTGGACCAGGCCTCGTGGGTCTCGGCAGAGTTGGGTCGTTTTGCGCGCAGCAGGTCGAGGTGACTCCTGGCCTGCTTTAGTGAATCCGCGTTCGGTGAACCGTCAGGATTGCGTGCCGTGATCAGGAGGTTGGCCAGGTCGGTGTGGGCGCGATCATTATCGGGCGCGAGTTCGACGGTGCGGGTCAGTTCCTGATAGGCACGAGTGATGTCGCCCAGGCGAAGATACGTCTTGCCCAGTTCATCGTGCGCCGGGGCGAAGCTGGGATCGATCCGAATGGCGTTGGAGTACTGAATCTCGGCTTCTGCATACTTGCCTTCGGCAAAGTAGCGTTGGCCGCTCTCGAAGTACTTTTGCTTGCGAACGTTAGGGTCTCGGGAGCATCCGGAGAACAGCGCCGCCACAAGAAGGCACACAAGCCAAAAGCGGCGCGCGAGAAGCCGACTCATAAAGGAATCTCCGGCTGACGGGGAGGGGCACGTACTCGGTGTCCGTGTGGCACAACATAATACTGCACCGAAACCTCGCGCGACAATTGGCGAGCCGGCAACCTTGCCGAGAGTGGCGTCCGTTACCTGTTCAGCGCGGAACATAGACGTCGAGTAGGGGGATGATCTGGTTGGCGAAGGGGAGCAGGCGTTGCTCGGCGGCCGCCGGGGTTTCGCCCGCGCCCATAGCGGTGTTGATGCGCACCAGGGCGCCGTCGCTGCGGTTCATCTTGAGGGAGTCGGCGACCTGGTAATACTTGGCCCAGTACTCGCTGGCGACTCCGCGGTCATGGGCCCAGTACCAGTAGAGAACGAGCTCGCGGGATTCTCCTTTGGCAATCACGTAGCGGTTCGCCGGGAACGGATTATGCCCGGGCGACGATAAGGCGATGCGGATGTTCTCCACTGGAGCCCATCCCGCCCCGGGAAGACAGTTCTTGGGCGAGTGAATGGTGTCTCCGGCGCGCTGGGTGGGAAAGTAGGCGAGGAACAGATTCACGCTCGCTTGCGGCTGCCGTTCGTTTTCATAGGAGCGGAGCAGGAAGTCGCCGGGACCGAGGATCTGGAGGACTTCGTCGTCGATGGAGAGGTCAGTGCCGACCCAGTCTCCGAGTGGGTTGGGAAATGTGTTCAGAGCAAGCCGAGCCGGATAAATTTCGTTGCGCGAGTGCGCCTCGAGGAACACCGCAGCAGCGGCCACCAAGACGGCGGCCAGGATGAAACGAAGCCTAAAGCCGGTCACGCCGATCCGCCTTGCTCTGGCCAGAAGAAGCGGATGAGGCCGTGCACGGCATACAGCATCAGCAACGACACAACGAAGATGATTATGCCCCAAGAGGCGTGAAAGTATCCTTCGGCTTTCTCTGCGTCCCAATACTGGACCAGAAGACCGGTGCCGATGATGCGGACGCTATTGGCGGCGATGGCGATGGGAACCGAAGCGAAAGCCAGTAGCCAGCGCACCCAGATCCGCGTTTCCATCAGGAAGCCATAGATGACGGCGAGGGTTACCAGAGAGATCAGGGAGCGAATGCCGCTGCAGGCCTCAGCCACTTCCAGCGGCATGGCAGCCAGTCTCAGGATATTGCCCTCGAGTGCCACTGGGACGCGGAGCAATTCCAAAGCATCCGCCGACACTCGGGAAACCAGCAACTGCAGCGGGAAGGTGACCTGACTGAGGATGAGGGTGGGAATTGGAATCATCAACAGCAGGCAGGCCCAAGGAAACAACAAGGCGCGAAAGAAATTCCATCCCAGAAAAAGGATCACAAATCCGGCCAGCTGCAGCAGAATCGAGAAGCGCGCCAGAAAATTTTCGGCGCCCAGCTGTCCCAGAACGAGAAGAACCAATGCGAGCGCGATCAAAGCCAAACCGAACCAGGAAGGGTGAGCCTGGAGCCGGGCCAGCCGATGGCGCCGCTGCCAAACCACGAAACCTGCGAATAACGGGACGAAAAATCCGTGGGAGAAATTGGGATCGTGCATCCACTGGGCCACCAAGCGCGTAAGCGTAGACCAGTAAAGCCAGAGCAAAAGAGAAGCGAGAATGGCCAACTGCCACAAGGCAAACTGTGGTCGTGCGCCCGGCGACTCGGTTTCAACCAGTTCACTCACGGCTCGCAACGTCTCGCCAAATTGGCACGGGAAGACCGTCAGAATAAGGGAAACCTGAGGTGTATGCAACGCAAAGTTCCAGTCGAAGGGCCGGTCGAGCCTGTGCTTGAACGATCCAACTCCAGCGACGCGCGACCCCAAAACGCCCAGCTGGAACACAATGAAAGGGGACAGATTTGGACACTTTCGTACCTTGCCAACATCGGAGGGTGTGAGAAAATGTTTTCCCATGGTTCGTGGGTGAATTGGGAAACAGACTTGGAGTTTTTCCCGGCATTCAAATCGTCTCTTGATTCAAGTTGTTGAAAACAGGGAGTGAAAGGGGCTCCTCAGTCCTCGGCGTGCGGGAACAATCCTGGCACCTCTCGTGCACAAAAGATCGAAGATTCGGCGAGTGAGCGGGCAAAGGTTTCATGGCTGGAGAAGGAAGAATGGGCAGAGCATTGCCTAATGCCGGGCGGAGCAACGGTGCGCGTGCATCGATCGATGGTGCTGGAATGGGGTTTGTCGAAGGGGCGAGCCCGAGCATGCGGCCCGTAGAGGCGGTGATCCGGGAGCTGGCAAAAAGCGACGTCCCCGTGCTGGTGTTGGCGGAACGTGGCGCTGGAAAGCACGCGACCGCGCGGCGCATTCATGAAATGTCGCACCGGCGCGAGCAGACGTTTCTTTGCCTTCCATGTTCCAAACTGACGCCTGAGGTTTTTCAGTCCGATGACGGCAGAGCGGCGCCGCTCGAAGCGGGCGGAACCGTCTATTTTGAGGAAGTAGCGGATCTGAGCTTGGGATGCCAAGCCCGTTTGCAGAAGGTGTGGCCGCAAGCTAGGGCAGACGGCGCGGCCGGCGGGGACGGCGCGCGAATTATTTGCGGCAGCGCTCGCGATCTGGAGGTCGAAGTCAAAGCCGGACGACTGCGCGAGGATCTCTATTACCGCATTAGCGGAGTATGTTTGCGACTGCCTCCGCTGCGTCAGCGCAAACAGGACATCCCGGTTTTGATCAAGCACTTCCTGGGCAAATACGCGCAGGAGTTTGGCCGGGAGGTTCCCACTCTGAGCGCCGAGACGCGGCGTTTGTTCCAGGACTATTCCTGGCCGGGGAACTTGAAGGAGCTGGAATACGTGGCCCGCGTGCTGGCGGCGCTGGGAGATGAAGACGTGGCCATGGGCGGATTGCGGGCGCTGCTGCACAAAGCAGGCTCGGCCAGTAACGGCAACGGGTTGTCATTGAAAGCCGCATCCAGAGCCGCGTCGCAGGAGGCCGAGCGGGATCTGATTCTGCAGGCGCTTACCCGGACACGGTGGAACCGGCGGCGGGCAGCGCGGGAATTGCAGATCAGCTATAAGGCATTGCTCTACAAGCTGAAACGAATCCAGTTCGAGGGGTATGGAGCGTCTTAGGATCGACGGAGATCGTATGCGGAACGTAGCCACTAAACTTGCGCTGCTGTTGGGGACGGGGTTGCTGGCGTTAGCGATGGCGGCGCAAAGCACGAGCGCGGGGAAAAGCGATGCCGGGAAAAGTGCCGATACCCAGGCCGAAAAGCCGGCGGCGCAGGCATCGGAGGGAAGCGATTACGTGATCGGGGCCGATGACACGCTGCACATCTCGGTGTGGAAGGAGACCGATCTTACCGAAACGCTGCCGGTTCGCCCCGACGGCAAGATTTCGATGCCCCTGCTCGGGGATGTGGTCGCGGCGGGGATGAGTCCCACCGAACTGGGAAACTCGATCATGGAGAAGTTGAAGAAGTACATCGCCGATCCCCGGGTGACGGTGGTGGTGACTGCGATGGCCAGCCGGAGGATCTTCGTGACCGGCGAGGTCACGCACACTGGAGCGATGCCGCTGTTGCCGCATATGACCATGCTGCAGGCATTGTCGGCGGCCGGATTTACTCAATTCGCCAATACCAAGGGAATCTACTTGCTGCGAACCGAGGGGGGCAAGCAGGTGAAGCTGTCATTCAACTACAAGGAAGTGGTCAAAGGCCTTCACCCCGAGGCGAACATCGAACTGAAACCGGGCGACACCGTGGTGGTTCCGTAAGGAATACGATGAGCAAACTCCAAGGCACTTTGACGTTGGGAATGCTGGCGCTGCTTCTGAGTGGGGCCTGGGCGCAGGACACTCCCGCACCGGCTTCGGGCAACGCCCCAAACAGCAGTTCGCAACCCGTGGCCGCTTATGGGCAGGATTCTTCACAAGATCCGGATGCTTTGCTGCCGCCCATCGTCGAGAACCCGCCAATCTCTGGCCTCGATCAGCCTGGACTGGAGCCACATGCCGCACCGCTGAGTTATCTGAAGATCGGAGCGACTGTCGCCGAGTCCGTGGACTCGAATGCCGAGAATACGCTCGGGGAAGGGACAGTGCACTCCCTGAGCCGCGCGTTGGGCAGCGCGACGCTGCAGCGCCTGTGGAGAAATTACGATCTGGCGGTCGACTACGTGGGTGGGGTCGGGTACTACAGTCTCGAAGGACAGGGTTTCAAGGCGCTGCAGCAGCTGGATCTCGACCAGAAGATTACGTGGAAGCGGGGACAGTTATCGCTGCGCGACAACTTCAGCTATTTGCCGGAGGGGAACTTTGGCGGGGCCTACGGATCGTTGGGCCCGCAAGCGATAGCATCCGTGGGAAACAGCGCATTCGGCAGTTTTTGGGGCGGGACTGGAATCGGATCGTTGGGACTGGCCCCGCGCATCCTGAACGTGAGCCTGGCGGATGTAACCGAGAATCTTACTCCCAAATCGGCGGTGACGGCGGCCGGGGGATACGCCTTTACGCATTTTTATGGAAACGACGCGACGACGGGGACGGCTTTCATCGGCAGTTCGGAAGTCTCCGCCCAACTGGGATACAACCGCATCCTCACACCCCATACCCAGGTTGCGCTTGTGTATGGATATCAGGCCTTCGATTTCTCTGTGTTCGGCAGCGCATTTCACTCCCACATTGTTGAGGCCATGTATGGGCACCGGATCTCGGGACGTCTGGATTTCCTGATCGGAGCCGGCCCGCAGGTTACCCTCATTGACGAGCAGAGCGAGGTTTGCAGCGATCCTACCCTTTCGGTGTTGACTTGTGGACTCCAGGGAGGCCAACTGCTTCCCACTACCATCAAAGACACCAAACTTGGGGTATCGGGTCGAGCCCTGCTGCGATACAAGTTACCGAAGACGTCGCTGGCGCTGACCTATGAGCGTTTTCTGACCAGTGGGTCGGGGCTATTTGCGGGAACGCAATCGGATATAGCGACTCTGAGCCTGGAGCGCCCCCTCTCGCGGCTGTGGGGTGCAGTGGCTGACATTGGATACGCGCATAATTCTCGGGTGCAGCCGCTGACGGCGCAGCAGGTCCAAGAATGTCTGAGTTTAACCACGACTTCACAGGCGGCGTGTCCGGCGAACGACGCGAGGTCGTATAACTACGGCTTCATCGGAGGTGCGGTGCACCGGTCGCTGGGGCGCAATTTCGACTTTTTTGTCAGCTATCAGTTCAACGAACTGGCATTTGACAGTTCGTTCTGTTTGACGGGCACGAATCCTTGCAGCCGGATTGGGCACCGGCATATTGCGACGTTTGGCCTGGACTGGACGCCCCGGCCGATACGGATCGACTGACGAGGAAATCCCCACTTCGCGCACAGGGCGCGAGCAATGGGGCACCAGGCTGGGAGGAGATTGGGATGATCCGAAACCGTGAATTGGCGATGGAAGATTATCTGGCGATGCTGCGCCGGCGGGCGAAGATGATCCTGATCCCGGCCCTGCTGGCCCCGGCGTTGGGGTTTCTCGTCTCGTATGCGTTTGCACCAAAGTACACCTCGCAATCGCTGATCCTGGTTGAAGGGCAGAAGGTGCCGGAGAGCATGGTGCAGCCGGTCGTCTCTGAAGATTTGACCGCCCGCGTGGTCACGTTGCAGCAGCAGGTATTGAGCCAGAGCCATCTGCAGCCCATGATCGAGAGGCTGTTTCCAAGTAAGAACAGCCAGCAGGTTGGCGAGATGATGGATGCGATCCGGGCCAACATGTCAGTCGAGCCGGTGTTGACCGACTTGTCAGGGATCGGCGCCGCAAAAAAGAAGGGCCCGGCGCAGAGCCCGGTGCCGGGATTCTACATTGACTACACCGCCCCGAGCGCGCGCGAAGCACAACAAATCTGCAATGAACTCACCTCGCTGCTGCTGACGGAGAACGACAAGTCGGTGCAGGCCGCAGCGACCGGAACCAGCGATGTACTCAACAAGGGACTCGAGGACGCCAAGCGCAACCTGGACGACATGGATGCCAAGCTCGCGGAATTCAAGAAGCAGTATGTGGGACAGCTTCCGGGAGATGAAGAGAACAATCTCAAGATCCTGATGGGCCTGAATTCGCAACTGGAAGCCAACACCCAGACGCTGAACCGGGCGCAGCAGGATAAGTCTTACACCGAGTCGATGCTGGCGCAGCAGTTGGCCGCATGGAAAACGGGGCAATCCTCCACCAACCCGGATACGCTGGAAAAGACGCTGTCCGACCTGCAAGCGCAACTTGTGACTTTACGGGCCCGCTACACCGATGATCATCCCGATGTCATCAAGATGAAGGCCGACATCGCGGAAATCAAACAGAAACTGGCCGAAGTGAATAAGGCATCCGCCAATCCGGTCGAGAGCGCAGCTCAGAAGGCGGCGGCTAACGAACCACCGGAGATCCGGCAATTGCGGACCCAGATTCACCAGTATGAGGACCTGATTGCCGGAGGCACGCGCGACCAGAAGAGGTTGCAGCAGGAAATCGAGGTGTACAAGGGCCGCGTCTCCCTGAGCCCGGCCATCGAAGAGCAGTACAAGCAGTTGACCCGGGACTACGACAACGCGCAGAAAGACTATCAGGACCTGCTGGCCAAGAGGAGCATTGCCAATTTGACGGTCAAGATGACCACGCAGTCCGAAGGAGAGCGGATGGTTCCGCTAAACCCGGCCAATCTGCCCGACGATCCTAGTTTCCCGAACCGGCTGTTTTTTGCCGGCGGAGGATTGGCTGCGGGTCTCGCGTTGGGATTGGGGCTGGCATTTTTGCTGGAGTTGACCGACAACTCCATCCGCAATGAAGCCGATGTCGAAGCCGCGCTCGAGCTACCCATCCTGGTGACGGTTCCGTGGGTGGATGCGGCGGCCACCAATGGCAGCAAGGACAGATCCAGGTTCTGGCAGCGGAGCAAAGATTCGACAGAGTCCAAGACAAGGGTAAGAGTTTAGAACCTCAGGTTCCCGAGAACGATTATGTACAAAGAGTTTTATGGACTGCGGGCTAATCCGTTCAATGTTAATCCGGATCCGCGTTATCTGTTCCTGACGCGGCACACCGAAGAGGCGCTGGCTTGCCTGACCTACGGAATCCAGAGCCGCAAGGGTTTTGTGCTGCTCACCGGAGAGGTGGGCACGGGCAAGACGACGCTGATCAACAAGCTGCTGGAGTGGCTCCGGTTGCAGCAGGTGGCGACGGCGTTTGTGTTCAACTCGCGCCTGAACGTGCCGCAGTTTCTGGATTACATGATGGCCGATTTCGGCATCCCCTGTGACACGAAGTCGAAGAGTCAGATCCTGTTGAAGCTATACAACTGGCTGCTCGATCGATACCGGGCGGGCGAGACCGCGGTACTCATTGTGGATGAGGCGCAGAACCTTAGCGAGGAATTGCTGGAAGAGATTCGCATGCTGACGAATCTGGAAACCTTCACCGAGAAACTGCTGCAGATCGTTCTGGTGGGGCAGCCGGAGCTGGAACAAAAGCTCAAGCTGCCGCAGTTGCGGCAACTGCGGCAGCGGCTGACGCTACGGGCCAGGACGTATCCATTCACTCTCGACGAGACCAAAGCGTATGTGCAGCAGCGTTTGCGGATCGCGGGCTGGAATGGTCAGCAGATTTTTGATCCGGAGGCAGTGGCGGCGATCCACCGCTACGCGCTCGGTATTCCGCGCGTGATCAACCTGCTCTGCGAGCATTGTCTGGTGAGCGGGTTTGTGGATCAGCAGAAGATCATCGGGCCGGCGGTGGTGGAAGTAGTGGCTCGGGATTTCGAACTGGGCGAGACCAGCCCCTCGGTCGCGGTCCGGGCATCGACGGCAACGCCAGGCCCTGCGGGCCCAGAGGGTTTCAACTTAGTAGACGCATTGCGCTCGCTCGCCACCCTGGCCGACCGTCTGCGCCAGGAAGAAGACAAGGACCTCCCCAGCGAAAGGAGTGTATGAGCAGAATTCACGAGGCGCTCAAGAGGGCCGAACAGGAACGCGCAACCATCCAGGGAGGCGCTGCCCAAGCTGAGCTTGCTCCGGTTCATGTCGGCCGGCCGGTCCACGGGGATGCGGTGCCTCTAGCGGCCCGGGAAGAGACCGGAGCCGGCAGCCAGGAAGCGATATTGAGTCGCTGTGCGGCGATGGAATGGAATCCTGATCCGGCGGCCATGCTGTTTACCAACGGTAACGACAGCGCACGAGGCACCGAAGAATATCGGACGCTGCGATCGCGGCTTTACCAATTGCGGGAAAAGATGCCCCTGAAAAAGCTTTTGGTGACCAGTGCCTTGCCGAAGGAAGGAAAGTCATTCACCTCGATCAACCTGGCGCAAGTCATGGCCCGGCAACACGGGCGGCGCGTCCTGCTGATTGATGCCGACCTGCGGGGACCGCGGCTGCATCTGATGCTGGGCGCGATGGCGGGTCCGGGGCTCTCCGACTATTTGACGGGGAAAAATGACGAGTTCTCTATCATGCAGCGGGCGCCGGTGGAGAATCTGTTCTTCATTCCGAGCGGGAGTGGCATCGAAGATCCCTCGGAACTGATCGGAAACGGGAGGCTGAGGTTGCTGCTACAGCACCTGGATCCGCTCTTTGAATGGATCGTGATCGATTCACCTCCGGCCGTGCCGGTTTCCGATGCGAGTGTACTGGCTACGGCCTGCGACGGCGTGCTGATGGTGGTGCGCTCGAACTCGACACCCGCCGACGTGGCGCAGAAGGCGCGCCGCGAATTTCCGGCGCAGTCGCTCGTTGGGGTGGTGTTGAACGGAACCCAACGGGACCCGGCTGATTACGAGCGCTACTACTACGAAACGTACGAGAAGAAGGGAAACCGTACCAAGACCCAGGGGAGTAAGTGATCCGGATTTTCAAAGTCCACTACCCCGTGCGTACGGTGGTGCTGTTGGCGGGGGAGGCGCTGATCATAGGAGCTTCCTTCATACTGGGATTGCTGTGGAGCGCTGGGGTCCTGTCCAACCCTGAGGTCGGATGGCTGCAGTTTCGCAATGTACTGTTTATTGAAGGCGGGTACGTAAGAATTCTCGGCTTGACCGGGATCATGTTGCTCCTATGGCACGGCTTCGACCTGTACGACTCAGCTCTAATTGCCGTCTCGGAGTGGCAGAAGTCTTGGATGCTGATGGTGTTGGGCACGATGCTGCTGGGGTTTCTAGCCATCGGGCAGTTTTCTCCGAGCATCTTTCCAGGATCCGGTTCTTTTGCCCTGGGAATCGTCGTCCTGATTCTGCCGCTTTTCGGGTGGCGCGTCGCGTATTCCTGGATGGTGCGGCTCCCTCATTTTCGTGAGCGCGTGTACATCTTGGGTACCGGTGACCGCGCGGAGCGGTTGCTGGACGGTTTGCGACGACGTCCGGGAATTGAAGTGGCGGGATGGACGGGCGACGTTCGAGGCGAGCCGACAAAGGAAATGGTGGCCAGTCACGTGGCCGGAGTGGTGCGGGAAAAGCGGGTGCATCGCGTGATCGTGGCCATGCCGAACCGGCGGGGAACGCTTCCGGTGTATGAATTGCTGGACTTGCGACTGGACGGGGTGAAGGTCGAGGAAGCGACGTCGTGGCTGGAGAGGATTAACGGACGGATTGAGGTCGAGGAGTTATATCCGAGCTGGCTGATTTTCGCCGACGGATTCCGCTCCAGTTCCTTCTTTCAAGCGATCCGACTGATCTTGAATTTCGTTGCAGCGTTCTTTGGTCTTTCACTGTTTCTGCCCCTTTGGCCATTCATCGTGCTGGCCATCAAATTGGATTCTCCGGGACCAGTCCTCTACCATCAGAAACGAGTAGGCCGGGGAGGAGCGCATTTTTATTGCTACAAATTCCGAACCATGCGACGAGACGCAGAAGCCGATACTGGCGCCACCTGGGCCGCCGATGACGATCCGCGGATCACGCGGGTGGGCAGATTTCTGCGGGCTTCGCGGCTGGATGAGATCCCGCAACTATGGTGCGTGTTCAAAGGCGACATGAACTTTGTCGGACCGCGGCCGGAACGTCCCGAGTTTGTGGAGTGGTTGAGCAAAGAGATCCCGTACTACGGCGTCCGACACACGGTGCGTCCGGGCATCACGGGTTGGGCCCAGGTACAGTACAAGTACGGCAACACACTCGAAGACGCCCGCGAGAAGCTGCAGTATGACCTGTTCTACATCAAGAACGCGTCCATCGGTCTGGACTTGTGGATAATGTTTCAGACCATCAAGATTGTCATGCTGGGCCGGGGCGCGCGATGATCGCCGTGCTGCAACTTCCGGGGCTGGCATCGCTTGACCCCGAGACGCTCACCCTAGCGCACACCCCTCACCGCACCGCTTCTGTCGATTGCAGTTGGAGGCTACGGTGAGGCTCGCTGAACTCTGGGAGGTTACTTTCGGAAGGCGGATGACGTACCGCCTGATGAAGTGGATGGTTCCGGACCTCATCTGGAACCAGCAGATTTACGGCACCCTGGTCGAACGATACACAACCAGGAACACGACGTGGCTGGATTTGGGGTGCGGCTGGCGGCTCCTGGGTAAGGATCTGGAACCGATTGAGGACAGACTGGTCGGCAGTGTGCGGAGCGTGGTGGGCTGCGATCCGGACTTTCACAGCGTTAGGAAGCACAGGAACATAAGAAAGCGCGTGGTGGGGTCCGCGGAGACACTTCCGTTTCAGGACGGCAGCTTCGATCTCTTGACTTGCAATATGGTCGTGGAGCACCTGGGCGATCCGGAAAAGTCATTTTCCGAGATGGTGAGGGTGCTTCGTCCTGGTGGACAGATCGTCATTCACACGCCCAATCTTCTCAATTACGCGGTTTTTCTGAATCACACGGTCGCGCGCTGGATGCCGAGGAAGCGCCTTCTGGCACTGATCCGGTTTGCGGATAAGCGCGAAGAGGATGACATATTCGTCACTTTCTATCGGGCCAACACCGTGCGCCGTCTGTTACGGATTTGCCAAGCGCTGGGGCTGAAGGAGGAATCGCGGCGGATCCTGACTCCGCCCCGGCCGTTCTTCAATTTTTTTGCCCCTCTGGCCTTCATCCAAATACTGCTGATGCGGCTCACCATGTCGCGCTATTTTGGGAAGTTTGGAGCCACCATATTGATGGTGCTCAACTACGAGCCCGGGGCGAGGGGCATCGAAACTCAAGTTGCGGCCGATTGAGAGGAAAACTCGGATTCTGGCGCGGATCTTGGGTGGTGGACTTGGGGAAATGAGCATGAAATGGGCGTTCTGGATCGCGACGATTCTGATTGCCTACACCTACGCGGGCTATGCGGCCTGGTTGCGCCTGCGCGCCCTGTGGGCGTCGCGAACGGTAAGACGGCGGGCGTGCCAGCCCAGCCTGTCGATCGTGATGGTGGTGCGCAACGAGGAGGAGATCCTGCCCGGCAAGTTGTCGAACCTTTTGGAACTCGACTATCCCGCAGAGCGGTGCGAGATTATCGTGGTTTCCGACGGGTCGACGGATGGGACCGAGGGGATCCTCGGCGGGCACCGGCCAAATCCCCGCTTGAAGTTCAAGATAAATCCGGTGGCGCAGGGCAAAGCGGCGGGTTTGAATGATGCCGTGGAGATGGCGCGGGGAGAGGTGATCGTGTTCACGGATGCGCGCCAGAAGATCGAAGCCGGCGCTGTGCGTCTTCTGGCGGAGAATTTCGCCGATCCAGAAGTGGGTTGTGCGAGTGGCGAACTGATGCTGGGCGATGTCTCGGGCGAGGAGACCATGGGCCCCGGGTTGTACTGGAAAATCGAAAAGAAGATTCGCCAACTCGAATCGGCCGCAGGTTCGGTGGTGGGCGCAACCGGAGCGCTCTACGCCGTGCGGCACGGCTTGCTGGTACCGGTGCCGCCGGGCACCATTCTCGATGACGTGTACCTGCCCATGCATGTAGTCCGGCAAGGAGCGCGCGTGGTGTTTGACGAGCGAGCGCGAGCCTGGGATCGGCCCAACCGGGGGACCCGACGAGAGTTCGGCAGGAAAGTCCGGACTCTGACCGGGAATTACCAGTTGGTGCAGCTCGCACCCTGGCTCATGACTTTCCAAAACCCGTTATGGCTGGAGTTTATCAGTCACAAACTACTGCGCCTGCTGGTGCCTTTTGCGCTGGCGGTGACTCTGGGGAGCGCTTTTTTTTTGGCTGGGCCAGTGTACCGACTGGCCCTGGCGGTTCAGTTGGCGTTCTATGCGCTGGGCCTGCTGGCTATGGTGCCGCTGCGGAAGGGCCCATTGAACCGGGTGACGGATGCGGCGTTTACCTTCGTAGTTCTGAATACCGCGGCGGTGGTCGCATTTGCGAATTTTGTAACGGGCCGCAAGCCAGTTTGGCTGCGCTGACTTGGGTGCGTCAGAGCCGGTGGTGAAATTCGGCGCTAAAGGCCGTTTGATCGGAATGTAGTTGCGGCACGCCTTGAAGGCGTCCCTCATACAAATCTCACTTGCACCGCAGGCTGTTCGTAACGTTCGGAAGGAGATGAATTGGGAACGGTAGCAGCCACACCGAAGCCGGAAGCTAAGAAGCATAACCGGGCCAGAGGTGCGTATCTTGCACTGCTGGCGCTATCCGCCCTGTATTTCGGGCGGCCGGAAGACGTGATTCCCGGTATCGGGATGATTCCGATGGCGAAGATCGCCGGTGGCCTGGCGCTGATCGGGCTGCTGTTGAGCCTGATGAGTGGGAAGGTGAAACAGAAGTTCGCCCCCGAGACCAAGTATGTCGTCGCGCTTTTTGTGTGGTACTGCATCACGATTCCGTTTGCGGCGTGGCGCTCGGGAGCGCTTACCGTAGTGATGACCCGGCTATCGAAAGCCGTGATTGTGGCGGTGCTGGTGGCCCTGGTGGTCAAGGAATTGTGGCAGTTGAAGCGACTGGTGTGGGTGCAGGCAACTGCCGTGGCCGGGATGACCGTGATGTCGCTGGCGTTGCACCATACCTACGGCGGCCGTCTGGTCGGAGCCCTGGGAGGCGTGTTTGAGAATCCCAACGACCTGGCCATTAACATCGCGCTGAACTGGCCGATTTGTGTGGGTTTCTTCTTCATGGCCCGGGGGCTGAAGAAAGTGGTGTGGGCGGTTCCGGTCTTCGCGATGCTGATTGGCGTCGAACTTACCTACTCGCGCAGCGGATTCCTGGCGATTTCCTTGGCGGCGGTTCTGGTCATCTGGGAATTCGCCATTCGGGGACGCCGTCTTCATCTGCTGTTGGTGGCTGGCCTGCTGGGAGGCGTCCTGCTGGTGGCCATGCCGGGGCACTATGTGGCGCGGCTGACCAGCATCGTAACCAGGAACGAAGCAGATTCGTTGGATCGCGGTTCGCGGGAAGCGCGGAAAGAGCTGCTCCTCAACAGCATCAGAACCGCAGTTCATAACCCTGTGTTCGGAATTGGAGCGGGGAATTTTGAGGTGACTGCGGGCTCGTGGCACGTCGCGCACAACAGCTACACCGAGCTCGCGGCGGAAGCTGGAATCCCGGCGCTCCTTCTATTCCTGCTGATGTTGTACCGGACGATGCGCAATATCAAGATGACGCGAGCGTCGACGCTCTACAAGATAGATCCGGATGTGCGCGGACTTACCGGCGGCCTTTGGGTCAGTGTGGCGGCGTATATGATCAGCGCTTTTTTTGCTTCTACGGAATACAGCATGTATCCGTATTTCCTGGTGGCATACACGACGGCTCTGTATCAGATCGTGGCCTCACAGGAGCCGGCCGCCACCGAGAGCGCTGCCGGAGCAGTGAACGAGAAAACATATGGGAGAAGGAAACCAGGGGAACTGGCCTGGACTCGCTGAACAGGTGAGGAGCATCCTGCGCTGCATTTCCTGCCGGAGCGAGCTAGGGCAGGAGATGGATGGGCTAGTGTGCGCCGGATGTTCGCGCAAGTTTCCCGCGGTGAAAGGAGTGCTCCGTTTTGTGGATGCCGAACACTACGCCGGCAGTTTCGGTTTCCAGTGGCATTTGTTCCGGCAGACGCAGTTGGACACCGAGACCAGCCGCCGATCCGAAAGCGATTTCCGTCGAAGAACCGGGTTCGAACCTGAAGAGCTTGCCGGAAAGTTGGTGCTGGACGTGGGGTCCGGTATGGGCCGCTTCGCGGAAGTGGCCACGCGCTGGGGGGCGCACGTGGTCGGGGTTGATCTGAGCCTGGCCGCCGAGGTTGCCGAAGAGAATCTCAGAGACCGGCAGGCAGTCTTTTTTCAGGCGGACGTTTTCAAGCTGCCGTTTGCGCCGGAGAGTTTCGACTACATCTACAGTCTGGGAGTGCTGCATCATACTCCGGACTGCAAAGCGGCCTTCCAGGTCTTGCCGGGACTGCTCAAGCCCGGCGGACGCATCGCGATCTGGCTCTACAGCCGCTATAACCACTGGTACAAGATGAGCGACGTTTACCGCAAGGTCACGCGGCGCATGTCACCGAAGCTGCTGCACAAGCTCTGCTACGGCGTGATTCCACTGTATGGAGTGCATCAGGTCCTGCGAAAGATCCCTCTGGTGGGACATCCGGCGAGCGGGGCGCTCGCGTACATGATTCCGATGGCACACAATCCTGATCCCAACTGGAGGGTGCTCGATACCTTCGACTGGTACTCGCCCTGGTACCAATCCAAGCACACCTACGAAGAAGTGTTCCGCTGGTTTGAGGAGTGCGGGCTGGAAGACCTGCGCGTGGTTCTGCAGCCCATCTCGGTGACGGGGCGGAAGCCGGCCGGCGTGCCTCGGCACCAGCAACCAGATGAAACCCTCGAGGTGCAACGATGTGCGGAATAGCCGGCATCATCGGTCGAGAGGGAGAGGTGCTCGCGGCGGACCAGGTGCGGAGGATGACCGACGCCATTGTGCATCGCGGGCCCGACGACGAGGGTATCCGGGCCCAGGGACGGATTGGCCTGGGCATGCGGCGCCTGAGCATCATCGATCTGGCGGGCGGGCGACAGCCCATCTACAACGAAGATCGCAGCGTCTGCGTAGTGTTCAACGGCGAGATCTATAACTTTGCGCAATTGCGCAAAGAGTTGGAGGCGCACGGGCACCGATTCTACACTCATTCGGATACCGAGGTGATCGTCCACCTTTACGAGGAGATGGGAGCCGATTGCGTTACGAGATTGCGAGGGATGTTTGCCATCGCGCTGTACGACGAGAAGCGCGAGTCCCTGCTCCTGGCGCGAGACCGGTTGGGAAAGAAGCCGCTCTATTACGCGCTCGACGACGGCCGGCTTTATTTTGGCTCGGAAATCAAAGCCATACTGGCGGTGGCGCCGCAACTGGCGGAAGTTGATCCGGAGGCCGTTCTACAGTTCTTCTACTTTGGGTATATGCCCGACCCCTATTCCGCGTTCCAGCGCATTCGCAAGCTGCCCCCGGGATATCTCGCCGAGTACGCCAAGGGAGAGATCAAGATGCGGCAATACTGGGATTTGCCGCGGTACGGAACGCATGATCCGGGATCGGACGAAGCTTGTCTTGAGGAGATGGAACAGCGGTTGGAGGAGGCGGTCCGCATTCGCCTGGTCAGCGACGTTCCCCTAGGTGCGATGCTCAGCGGCGGGGTGGATTCGTCGGTCGTGGTTGCCCTGATGGCGAGATGCAGTCCGCTTCCGGTTAAGACTTTTTCCATCGGGTTCGGTACGGCTGACTTCAACGAAGCCGAGTATGCGCGGCGGGTCGCGACCCACTTTGGAACCGACCATCATGAATTGATGGTTGATCCCGACATTGCCGGGACGCTCGATCAACTCACCAGAGTCATGGAAGAACCGTTCGGCGATTCATCCCTGATTCCGACGTATTACGTGTCGCGTTTGGCGCGCGAGAATGTGACGGTGGCTCTCTCGGGCGATGGCGGGGACGAACTGTTTGCCGGATATGATCGCTACATCTCGAATTGGAGAAGGCGGCACTACGATTTTATTCCCCACCTGGTCGGGTCTCTTTACCGCAATCATCTGTATGGGCGGCTGCCTTCCCGCATCAAAGGGCGGAAGTTCGCCTGGAACATTACTCTGCCCTCGCGCGACCGTTATCTCGACGGCGTTTCGTTTTTGCCGGCGCTGCATCGCGAGAAAACGCTCTTTTCCCAAGAGTTCGTCAGCAGCGCGCGGGGCTGGGTGGATCCGTTTCGGCAGTTCGAGAAATATTACGATGAGGCCCCCGCACACGATCAACTCAGCAAGCTGATGTATCTGGACACCAAGACCTATCTGACCGGCGATATTCTGACCAAGGTGGACCGGATGAGCATGGCCACTTCCCTGGAAGTGCGGTGCCCGATCCTGGACCATGAATTCGTGGAATGGGCGACGGGGCTGCCCCTGAAGTACAAATTCCGCGACGGCACCCGGAAATACATGCTCAAGAAGCTGGCGGAACGTTTGGGCGTTCCTGCGGCGCTGCTGCATCGGCGCAAACAGGGGTTCTCGCTGCCGCTGGTGCATTGGATGCGGCATGAGTTGAAAGACTCGCTCCTGGGGATCGTGATCGAGCCGCGGACGCTGCAGCGTGGATATTTCAATCCGGCCGCGATTCGCGGTCTGCTCGACGAGCACCTGAGGGGGCGCCGGAATCATTCCGGGGCATTGTGGCTGCTGCTCGTGTTTGAATTGTGGCACCGGAACTTTCTCGGCGCGCCCGGCCACCGCAGCGCGGTCGCTGATAGCTTGCGAGTTGATTCGAGCTTGGAAGGTCGGAGGCTCAGCGATGTTCGGGTTGAAACGAAACTGGCAAATGGTTCGGGGGTCGCGTGATTTCTGCCCTGGCCTCGGCGGAGGGCACCGCTCCGGTGCTTTTTCTGATGACGAATTCCCTGGAGACTGGGGGAAGCGAGCGGCAGTTCGCCACCCTGGCGGGCGCGTTGAAACCCGAGCCTTTGCAGGTCCGGCTCGGTTGTTTGCGAAGGATCGGAGCTTTTCGAGAACGGTTGGAGGAGATCGTTGAGTTCCCGCCGGGAGGGAGCCTGTTCAAGTTGCGGGCGCAACGCGCGCGGCTGGATCTGGCCCGCTATCTTCGTGCCAACCGGGTTGTGATTGCGCATTCGTTCGATTTTTACTCCAACCTGATGATGATTCCGAGCGCTCGCCTGGCGAGGGTTCCGATTGTGGTGGGGAGCCAACGGCAGCTTGGCGATCTGTTGAGCTCCTTTCGAAATCGCGTGCACCATGCGCTGTTTCGCTGGTGCGATCGGGTGGTATGCAATTCGCAGGCGGCGGCGGCGCGATTGCGGCAAGCCGGAATCGGGACCAACCGGCTGGTGGTGATTCCGAATGCCTTGCCGGGTGCGGCGTTCGCAGCGGTAGCGCCGGCGCTCCCTGTTATGGCCGGCGGGGTGCGAGTTGTGATGATCGCGCGGATGAACGATCCGGCCAAACGCCACGATATTTTTCTGCAAGCGGCGGCCCGGCTGGCCGCGAAACATCTCCAGTTGGAATTCATACTTGTCGGCGACGGGCCGTTGAGATCAGGGCTGGAGGCGATGGCGGCGAAGCTGGGCCTGAGCGAGCGGATAATTTTCCTGGGAGAGAGGCACGATATTCCGGCGGTACTGACGGCCTCTGACATCAGCGTTCTGCCCTCGATGTCAGAGAGCCTGTCGAACTCGATCATGGAATCCATGGCGGCTGCTGTACCGGTGGTCGCTTGCCGGGCGGGCGGAAATGACGAACTCATTCGCGATGGGGAAAATGGGTTTCTTGTGCCCACCTCCGATGCGGAAGCGCTGGCGGAGCGCCTCGATACGCTGGTGCAACAACCGGAGTTCCGGAAATCTTTAGGCGTGACGGCAAGACAGGATGCCCGACGGTTTAGCGTCGAACGCGTTTGCGGAGAGTACGAGCGGTTGTATGCGTCGCTGCTGGAGGAAAAAGGAATCGGGCGGAGGGACCTGGTGCTTTCCGGTGCGGGGCGGAGTTAAAGCCGGCAGGGAGTGGTGGAAGTCGCAACTTTGAAACCAGCACCTGAAGGCGCAATCATTTTGCGGCCTTTACGGCACGCATGAATGCGTGCCCGGATACGACCCGCTTTTGAATGCTGTTGTTCGCACTGGCATCCTGCTGGCAGCAAGGCTTTGGGTACGAATGGGCAAACGAATTCTTGAAATCGGAAACTGGCCTCCGCCGGTATGCAGTTGGACGATGAGTCTTGTCGGCCTGCGCCGGGAGCTCGAAGCGCGGGGATGGGACTGCCAGGTGATGAACCTCAACGAGAACCGGCGGGTTCGCAGCCCGGAATATATCGACGTGCAGGGCGGGTGGGATTACTTCTGGAAAGTGCTTCGCCATGTGTGGCGGGGCTACGCCGTGCACATCAGAGTCAACGGTGAGACCAAGAAGGGATACCTGCTTGCGCTGGCCGCATTGTTATTGGCCAGACTGGGCCGCCGGCCGGCTTTGCTGACGTATGGCGGAGGTCACCAGCAGAGTTATTTTCCGGCGCCCAAGGGCTCGTTTCGACACTTTGCATTCTCGCTCTTGTTCCGAATTCCGCAGCGCATCTACTGCAACAGTGAGGCCGTGAAGCAAGTGCTGCTGACCACCGGGATTCCGGCGGAGAGAGTCGAGCCAATCCCGCATTTTTCTTCGTACTACCTTGAATTTGTTCCTGCGGCGTTGCCGTCTCAGGTGGAAGAGTTCTATCGTGCGCACGACGCGGTGTTTTTCAGTTATGTGTGTTTCCGCAAGGAATTCGCGCTCGATTTTCTGGCCGAGGCAATCCGGCGTTTTCGCGAAACCTCGCCCAAGGTGGGATTCCTGCTGGTTGGTCCCTGGGACCGCGAGATGGACGGGATGCGACGGTTCGTGAAGGAGCAGCAGATCGAGGACGCGGTCTGCTTGCTGGCGTCGGTTCCCCACGATAGGTTTCTGACGTTGTTGAGCCGAGCGGCGGCGTACATTCGAACACCGGTCAGCGACGGAATTTGTTCTTCGGTGCTGGAGTCGCTGAAATTGAAGGTGCCGGTGCTAGCCGCGGACAACGGCACTCGGCCGGCGGGAGCGGCTCTTTGGAAAGAAGGGGACGTCGAGAGTCTACTTACGCTGATGACCGAGGCGACAAAGAATCACGCTGACATGGTGGCCGCTATCCCTGAGTTCGAATTAGTGGACCATGCCAAAAAGCTTGCCGACAGCATTGAGCGAGTCAGCTTGAAGGGGTCTTCCGCGGGAGATGCCCGCGGGTTGCGCGTCGGGACGTAATCAAGAGCGGAGCCGGGTATGGCGTCACACGGAGCGATCACTCAGGCATCAGGAGAAAAGACGGCGCGGAGTAAGGCCCCGGTGTTTGTCCTTGGCTGCGGGCGGTCGGGCACGACTCTGCTGTATCACATGCTGCTTTCGGCCGGTAATTTTGCCGTATACCGTACGGAATCGAATGCCATCAATCTGCTGGAACCGCGCTTCGGGGACTTGAGCATCCGGCGCAACAAAGAAAAGCTGATGGAGGCATGGCTCGGTTCGAAGTTGTTCGAGCGGTCAGGACTGGAAGCCCAGGCGATCACGGCAAAGGTGATGGCAGAGTGCAGGAATGGAGGAGATTTTCTGCGCACTATCATGGGTGAGATAGCGCGCCAACAGAACGTGGAACGCTGGGCGGACTGCACTCCGGAACATTTACTGCATCTGGCGAGAATCAAAGAAACGATTCCCGAGGCGCTGATCATTCACATCATTCGCGACGGACGCGACGTCGCCTTATCGACGGCGAAGCTGAGATATGTCCGGCGCGCGTGCTGGGACCGCACACCCAGCGTCATGGTCGCGGGCCTGTATTGGGAGTGGATGGTGCGCAAAGGGAGAGAAGACGGACGGAGGCTGGGCGCTGACTACACCGAAGTGCGCTTCGAGGCGTTGATTTCGGATCCGCACAGCACCCTGGCCAAGCTCGGTGACTTTATTGGCCAGCAGTTGGATTATGACCAGGTTCTGAGGGCGGGAATTGGATCGGTCCGCGAGCCCAACACCTCGTTTAACGACGGGTCCAAGGAAGCGTTCAATCCCGTTGGGCGTTGGAGAACAGGATTTACGCCTGACGACCTGGCGACGTTCGAGGCGCTGGTTGGGGGCACTCTCGAGGAACTCGGGTATGAATTGGGCAGTGACCGGAATCGCGCGAATCACGCTCGTCTGAAGCGGATGAAAACGATCTACCGAACCTATTTCGATTCCAAGTTGTGGTTCAAGGCGAAGACGCCGCTGGGAAGAGTATTTGTTACTAAAGATCTATCCTGGCTGTAGCAAGAACTCTTCTTTCGCCCCCTTGGGCTGGATCTTTGTCACACGCATGCACCCACGGCTTGCGCCGTGGCGTTATTCTGTCGCCGCTTCGCGGCTGGATTTTGGAGGGTCTTGGTCCGCCGTTCTCCCCGGAAGTTGGCTCCGTGATGGGTTATTTCTCAGTCGCGGCGTCTGACGTCGTCGACAATTCTTGTTTCCAGTTGAGGGCACACGGAGTCTGGGTTTGGGCCGACTCCAGCATTTTCAGGCACACGATCGTGGCTCGCGCACCGTCGTCCACTGTAATGGTAGGAGGTCCCCCGCTGCGGATCTTATCGAAGAACTCGCGCATTTGCTCGGCGTAGCCTTTTTCGGCGAACCAACTGGAGCGACGTTCGACCAAGCTCGTGCTCAATGTTAGACGCTTGAAATCTTCCGCGCTTGCACCCATTCCCATGGCGAAGGCTTCGACGCGTTCTCCTCCCGAACTCCGGCTGCCGACGGTGCAGTAGGTGAGATTCGCGATGGAATCGTCGGCGAAACGAAAACTTGCGACCAGATTGTTTTCGCCGATTGGGGCCTTCTTGCCGGGGGGCAGCGAGAAGGCGCAGACCGAGACCGGTTCGGAATCCAGCAGCCAGTAGGCAAGATCAACGAAATGACAGGCCTCGCCCAGGATGGCGCCGCCGGCGGCGGGATCGGCCATCCAATAGTCTCCGGAGATGCCGGGAGAGTTGACGCGGATATTGAGAACGGCGGGACCGTTTCGGCACACAAGTTGCGTCTTGAGGCCGAGATAGGTGGGTGAGAAGCGGCGGTTGAACCCTACGGTGAGCCGCTTGCCAGTCTCGGCGGTGGCGCGGTAGAGCTGCCGGCACTCGTCGACGGTTAGCGCCATCGGCTTCTCGAGAAACACATGTTTGCCCGCTTGCAGGCCAGCCAGGGCCTGCGGGGCATGCTGTACGTTACGACTGACGATGACCACGACGTCGACCCTGGGATCGTTCAAGACCTCGTCGTACTCAGAGCAGCAATAAGCGGCCCCGAAGCGCAGGGCGTAACTCTTTCCGCGGGGGCCGTTCGCCGAAAACACAGCGCGAAGGTTCGTACCGGGCACCTTCTTGAGATTCGGCAGGTGCACCCAGCGCGCCAGATTACCCGCACCCACTAAAGCCACTCCCAATGCCTTTGGGAGCGGCGCCCTTGCGCCCGGGGTCTCCACTTTTCGCGCCGGCTTGAAGGCGGCCACGGCGTCGGGAGTTTCGGCGGCGGGATATTTGAGCAGAACCGCGAGGCTGGACGACGACGGCTCCATGATTGTCTCGTACGCTTTCGGCGCCTCGTCGAGCCGGAACTGGTGGGTGATTAAGGGTGCGAGCTGAATCCGTCCCCGTGAGACCAGACGCAGGAACTCGGCCATGTTGCGGTTCTCGGTCCAGCGGACATAGTTAATGGGGTAATCCTGTCCCTGCTTTTCGTAGAGAGGATCGTAGCTTCCCGGACCATAGGCGCGCGCCATAAAAAGCTGGATTTCTTTGCGATACATCTCATACCACGGAAAACTCAGATCGACGGCGCCGACGTCGACGATGCGGCCCCGATCGGCGCAGATCTCGACGGCCTGGTGACAAGGCGCGGACGACTTGGCGGCCGCCGCAATGATGACGCAATCGACTCCAGCGCCGGCGGTGACTGCGGCGACCTGCTCGGCAAGAGCCGCGCCGCCCAGTAGGGCGTGATCGGCACCGAGTTGTCGAGCGAGGTCGACGCGCTGTTGTTTTAAATCAAGGGCCAGAACATTTGCGCCTTGCAGCTTTGCCAGCTGGGCAATCAGCTGTCCCACCAGACCCAGGCCAAGTACCGCGACGTTTTCTCCCAGGCTTAGATTTGCGATACGAACGCTATTGAGCGCGATGCTGCCCAAGGTTGCAAAACAGGCATGTTCAAAGGGAACGGAGTCGGGCACGGGCACCACCAGCTTCGTGCCGACCAGGATCGTTTCTCCGTGGCCCGTGCCCTCACCGCCGTACGCGACGCGATCGCCAATTTGCAGGTCTTCGACGGTGGGATGTTTTTGTGCGACAACCCCGGCACCCGAGTATCCGAGCACGGCGTATTCGCTGAACTTAGCTTTGACTTCAGCAAACGTGCTCCGCGGACCTTGCAACTTGAGGACGTTCCAGATCTTCGCCAGTTGGGAGGGATTGTCGGCCACCGCCCGCAACACGCCTTCTTGGTGGATGCTGGCCGTTTCCGTGCCACTGCTGATCAGGGAATAGAGCGGGCGGACCAGGACATGGTGTGGGATGACGACAGGGTCGGGCACTTCGTCCACGATGATCTGCTTGAGACCCTTGCGTATCAGTTGTTTCATGGCCAGAGTTTTCCCCGTGGCGTGTCATTCAATCCGGCGGAGTTTACGAAACAGAGCCGCACGCTACTCCGCTCCGCTGGTTGCGGCTTCCAAGGCGTCGATATCGGCGCCCAGATCTTTCCCATCGCTTCCCGCTCCGACATACGGCGAGGGTTGTTTGCAAGAGGAAGGCTTGTCCTTCGCTCGGCACAAATGGTAATCGGCGTCCTTCCCGTGATTGTAGTTGACGAAACCAACGGAGTCCTCGTTCTTCGAAGAGGAATTCCCTTTCGGCCACGAACCCCGCGGCGCAATGATGGCATTGTGAGAAACAGTCACCGGGTTGAAGCAGTTTTTGAGAACTGCGTCCGGGCCTAATCGGTCCGCGCCGAAGGCGCAGTTTTCCTTCCCTCCGGTCCCAGTCGAGGTAAGTTCCCTTTCACCGGCTCTCACGATGCTGTTCGTCAAGGTAAAGTTAGAGGGCAGCGGGCTTGCTTGAGGGGCGCCTACAATGAGCGCGTGCTTGGAGGGGAACGCGGTTACGTGGTCGATCTTCACGTCGCGCAGCTGTGGCCCGTTGGAAATGATCATGGCAAAGGCACCAAAGCCCCCGTAGAAGTCCCCGTCAATATCTTCAAAAACGAGATCATGAATGCTATAGCGTTCCCCGGCAGTGGAGAGTCCTCCGGTGTCGGATGGGGCGTTGGCAATGCTGAGGCCACTGGCCATGTGCCGGACCTTACAGTACCGGAGGGTGACATCGGTGACGCGGCAGAGCGGGCAGACGTTGGGCGTCTGGTTGCGCGGGGTGAGGAGGATGGCGAAGCCTTTCTGGCCCACATCGCCCCAACTGTAATCGAGCACGTTGCCTTCAAACAGCAGTCGCTGGGCGTTCTTGAGTTCGAACAGATTCTTGACGATGAAAGGCTTGCCTGAAGTTCCGCCCACGAATCCGGGCTGGCCGGGCTTCCAGATCAGGGGCTTGAAGAGATGGTTGTGGCGAATTTCAACGTCAGCCGGGGTTACTGTTGCCGGTCCGCCGCCAAAAAGAATATTCTCGCCAGACGCTTCCAGAAAATTGTTCACGATCTTATAAGGGCCGCTGGGCTGGTCACCGCCGCCACCGCCGATCGCCTGGGCGTCGGTGCATGCCCCGGTGATGGCTACACAGTGAAAGTCAGTGAAAAAGGAATCCACAATCGCCACATAGGCGGTACCGGTCAGGAAGATGCCGCGCGTGGTCTCATCCTGGGCGGTGCCATGCACCCACACACGGTCCACGATGATGTGGTCGGCGGGCGAGCGAACCTCAGGAGCGACTAAGGCCGTGATCCGGTTTTCGCTGCTGGCGCGGGTGATCTCGAGGCCCTCCAGGCGGTAGTGGTTGGCGCCAGCTGCAAGGATAATGGGGCCCTCTCCGTTCTTTCCTGCGAAGACGAGTTTGGCGAGAACGTTCTTGATTGAGGCGCAGTGAAAGTCTGGCCGCGCTGGCAGGGAACTCACGCCCGCATAGCAGGGCGTCAATCGCGATCCCTGGGCTGGGAGGTCGTTATCGGGAGAACTGGTGCGAATCACGATCCAGTGCGAGTCATCACAGTTCTTTTTGCGGAGGAGAAACCGTCCGGTAAAGGTTGCGCCCGCCTCGAGGCTGAGCGTGTCGCCGCAGGCAGCTTCGTCGAGGGTGGATTGGAGATTGTCTCCGGCTCTTACGTTACGGGTTTTTCCGGGAGCGGGGGTGTCCGCCACCGCGGTCTGCATGTAGACACGCGGAAGTTCTGCCGGGCCGTCAAACCGGGCTGGGGCTTCGGCGCCATACGCCGCGTCACCGACCAGGATGGACGTAACGCCGACCAGAATCAGGGCGAGAGCGGCCTGTCGCGAACGCAAAAACTTCATCGGTCTACCCCTTCGGGGTGGCGTTGTAGACGATGTTGGCGGTTCACTTCGAGTGGAACAGGGGGATCAATTACAACTCAGCGCTACCACTTCATTGTAACTGAGCAGTGGTCGGCTTTTACGCGGGCGCCGTAGGCGGAGTAGCGTGACTTGCGTTACGGTCCGCTCTATTGAAAACCCCACTTCTCGCGCATAGAGGGCGCGAGAAATGGGGCACCCACGATTCTCAGGTTACGGAAACCGCGCTAGTCGGCACCTTGGGTGGCCGCCTCGATTAGGTCGATGTCGGCGCCCAGATCCTTGCCATCGGTCCCGGCATGTTTGAAGGGGCTGGAGGGCAGGAGGCGATAGTCGCCCCCCTTGGCTTTGTTGTAATGGGTAAAGTGGACCGCGGCTGCGTCGGGTGGAAAATAGTTTCGAGGCGGCCATTTCGCGGGAGGATAGTTGGCCGGCGAGGCGATGATGGCGTTGTTGGCGAACGCGTAAGGCTCGAAACAGGTATCGATCACGCGGATTGGAACGGTGGAGTGAGCGCAGTCCGTCTGCCACCGGCAGACCACACCGGGTATTGGCCAGCAAGCACGAGGTTATTGGTGTACACGAAGTGCGACATCTTGGGGTGGCTGAGGTCGTTTCCGACAGCCAGCGTGGATAGGGTCGAATTTCCGAAGCCGGTGATGTGGTTGATGGTGATGTCGCTGAGAACGTGGGTCCTCCATCCGTTCAGGACCAGAATCAGCGGGCCTCCACCGAGATAGACGTCGCCGTTGATGTCGTCGATGGTGATGTCATGAATGCTGTAGCGCGTTCCGGCGGAGGCGATGCCTCCGTTGGAGGACACCGAATTCGCAATGTTGATGCCGGCGCCGGCATGGCTGATGGTGCTGTAGCGGATCGTGACATCGCTGACAACGCAGGCCGGGCATAGGTTGCTTCCGTCGGCACCCGCCTGGTTTTTCGGGGTAAGCATTAAGCCATATCCGGCTTGAGTGAAACCTCCCCAGGTGTATTCGGCCACGTTGCCTTCAAACAGCACGCGCTGAGCGTTCTTCAGCTCGAACAGATTCTTGACGATGAAAGGATGGCCATCGGTGCCGCCCACATATCCCGGCTGCCCGGACATCCAGATCAGAGGCTTGAACAGGTGATTGTGGCGGACTTCGATGTCCGCTGGAGTCGTAGTCGCGGGCCCGCCGCCAAAAAGAATGTTCTCGCCAGAGGCTTCCAGAAAGTTATTCACGATCTTATAGGGGCCGCTGGGCAGGTCACCGCCGCCTCCGCCGATTGCTTGGGCGTCGGTGCACGCGCCGGTGATGGCAACGCAGTGGAAATCAGTGAAGAAAGAATCCACAATCGCCACGTAAGAGGTGTTATTGAGGAACACTCCCCGCGTCGTCTCATCGTGAGGGGTGCCGTGAACCCAGACGCGGTCGAGGATGATGTGGTCGGCAGGAGAGCGAACCTCAGGAGCGACTAAGGCCGTAATACGATTTTCGCTGACCACGCGAGTGATTTCCAGGCCTTCCAGGCGGTAGTGGTTGGCCCCCGCCGCGAAGGTGACGGGACCGTTTCCCGATGCTCCCGCGAAAATGAGTTTGGCGAGAACGTTCTTGGTGGAACTGCAGTGAAAGTCGGGCCGGCCGGGCAGGGAACTAACGCCGGCATAGCACGGAGTCAAACGCGAGCCCTCGGGCGGAAGTTCGCTGTCGGGGGCACTGGTGCGGACTGTAATCCAATGTGTGGCATAGCAAGACTTTTGGGGAAACGAGAAGTCTCCGGCAAACGTAGCACCCGCCTGCAGCGTGATCGTATCGCCGCAATTCGCGCGGTTCAGGGCGGCCTGGAAATCCCCACCGGCTCTGACCGGGATGATTTTTCCGGGAGCAGGCTTATCGGACAGAGCCGTTTGCAAATAGACACGTGGTAATTCTGCAGGTCCGCCGAACCTGCCGGTGATGACCGGCGAAACCGTCAGAGCAAGAGGTCGGGTGGTCTTTTCGGCCCTCGCGTCCTTCAAAGTCACTGCAAACTCGAAGGTGCCAGTTTTGGAGGGAACTCCAGAAATGACTCCGGTCGACTGGTTCAATCGCACTCCTGTGGGTAGTGCTCCGGAGGAGAGGGACCAATGATACGGAGAGGTGCCTCCCCGGGCGGAGAGCTGGGCGTCGTAGGAGGAATCGATGTTGGCTGCGGCCAGACGTGAGGTTGTAATTCTCAAGGGTTGAGCGGGAATGACCGCGACCTCGACCGACGCTCGAACCGCTAAGCCGACCACGCTGGCGGCCGTTACCCGAACGAACTGCTGGCTGGTGACTTCCGGCGCCAGGAAGAGGCCATCTTTCGAAATCGTGCCCGCACTCGCCCACCAGCGGACTCCCGTCTCGCTGGTGTTTACGACCAAAGCGGTGAACTGCAGCTTTCCTCCGGAGGAAACGCTGGGGTTGAGCCGTGTGATGGAGATTTGCGGCAAGGTATTTATCTGAGCGGCCGCAACAGTGATCCCGAGCAGTGTCAGGCAAAGAGAAAAAAGAACGGAGGAAAGAAAGCGAGTGACAATGGCGCCCAGGGGAAGCGTTCCCATCTTAAACATCAGAACCTCGTAACCAAGAGTGGGGGGGACTAATGTGTGCGGGTCCTTACCGGGTGACTGTACGGGATGCCGACGAATCACACAGATGACGAAAGACTATGATCCTGAAGGACACGGAAGGGCAGAAGCAAAGCCAGATGCAAACGGGGAATCTGATGACTCGGACGGGCTGGTCCGGACTCAGTTGCTGCGGATCAACTCGGCAAGACTTTAGCCTTGTGGATCACAGAGGTCGGAAGTGACCGTGAATCCGGCTTGCCGAGATGACCGAAGAGTTGTTCGCTCGAGTAGGGAGCGCTGTCGCCGTGGTATTCCATGGCAATGCGGTCGATCCGCGCCAGCATGCGCGGGGAGCTGAGAGAAGCACCTCATATTCGCTGCCTTCAATGTCCATCTTCAAAAGATCGACGTGAGGGAGGTGGTTTTCTTCCAGCATGGACTCGATCGTCTTCCCCATGACCTCGGTGCCGGAAGTGACGCTGGCGGCGGCCAATGCTCGGCGCTGGCTGGGAAGCTGTCCGTCGGGCATGAGGCGGACCCCGCTGGCTCCGGCGGCAGCATAGTTCGGGCAGGTAACCCTGGGGTCGAGGTGATGGTCGCGCACGGTGGCGACCAGACGTCGGAAGGTGGAAGGAAAAGGCTCGAAAGCAAACACTTGTGCCCGTGGTGCGTTGCGCGCGGCGTAGAGGGTAAATACTCCTACGTTGGCGCCCAGGTCCAGAATTACCTCGTCGGTGGCGCGAACGCGATAGACCGTCCGCAGAAAGATCTGCCAGAAGGCCTTGAGGTCTGTGAGTTCATCGAGGTGGATCTGCTCCCCGCGCCGCAACCGCAGCACCAGGGGATACTCGAGGAGCGACAAACCTAGATAAGCGGCACTCATTGGTGCCCATTGGTTCGTCTCCACCAGGCAGCGGAGGATCTCAGGGGCACGAGTCGCGTTCCTCAGAGCTCTCCAGATAGGGTGAGTCATTATGTGGGACTTTCAATATTTCATCGGCGATGGGACGCGTCAACCGCGCGGCGGCTACGGTTGACCGAGAACTGCCGTCCGGATGCGGTCGTACATCGCGTTGCCCATCGTCTTTTTCATCGCGGCGCGGAGAGACTCGCCCAGGCGGATCTTCCACAGGTTCTTGCCGGCACAGATTTTCTCGAAAGCTGGCTGGTTCGTATGGCGCATGATCGCGACGCGGCCCAGGCGGAACGGATCGCTAGACGGCCGGTTGGGATACGCACGACTGGTGGCGAAGGAACGGTAACCCGCTTGTTTGGCGAGTGCTATGGCTCGGTCGTTGTAGCGCCCGCCGGGGCAGGAAAAATGTTCCACTGTACCGCCGGTTACGTCTTCCAGCTTCAAACGCGCGGCGACGATTTCGGAGCGCATATGGTGAGGATCGAGGTCATTCAGATAGGCATGAGTCATGGAGTGGCAGCCGATCTCAAGGCCGCAAGAACTCAGTTCGCGCAACTGCGCCGTCGACAAGTATCCCGGCTGGCCCAGAAAACCGGCAGTCACATAAAACGTGGCGCGAAATCCCGCTTCGCGCAGCAATGGGGCGGCGGCGAGCAGGTCGGTCTCGCAACCGTCGTCGAAGGTGATGGCAACGGATTTTTCCTCTGTCGCACGCAATGCTTCGCTGACGCTCAAGCCCTGCCAACCGTTTTTGCGGAGCCAGTCGATCTGCCAACGAAGAGTCGCTTCCCGGAGAATGTAGCGCACGTAGCCCGGTTCGGGCTGGATCAACGGGCGCCCCGGCAGTTCCAGTTCGTGATACATGAGAAAAACGATGCCCGGCGATGCCATCAGAAGATCCTGCGCAAGTGCGCCTTTACAGATTCAGGAACGCGAATGCCGAGTCGGTCCAGGGTCTGCTTGCCATTCTTGAAGATTTGCCACATGCGGCGCGAGCGCGAGTGTGCCTGCCCAAAGTCGGCCAGCAACTCGTCCGGCAGAATGCCGGAGGAGGGCAGTTGGAGGTCATCTTTGCGGGCGCAGTAATTTCCGGCAGCTAGAGCCTTCAGAATCAGGGACGGGTCAGGAGCATTGCCATCGATTGTGACGCACAGCCCGCGAAACTGCTTTTTCCAGTGCAGATCCTGACCGTAAAAGGCATGCATTTCGGGCGCTCGCGGCCGGAGCCGCTCGAGCAGGGCGAAAGTTCCGGGACGCGGCGCATAACGGCCGTCGTACTTGGAATTCCAAGTCTCGATCCCTTTCGGAAGGACCTGGAATGCTTCGATCCAGGGAAAAAATTCGTCTTTGGGATGAGCAATCACCGCGATCGCGCCTTGCGAATCGATGTGACGAATCACGGCCTCAGGGTCTGACGTGGCGGCCAGAGCAGACTCGCCGTAGCCGAGGATGTGCATGTCACGATCACACCGGTACTCGAGTCCGGTGACGAAGGAAAATTCGCGATCGGAGTGGCGCTCGAGATCTTCGGCATAGGCCCGGACGGATTGGCTGTCGAAGTACTCCGCATGGTCGGTGATGCACACAAACGAGCAACCTTCGGCAAGGTAGGTTCGACGCAATGCCGCGAGCGTGAACTCACCGTCGGAGTAAGTGCTGTGAACGTGCAGAGCGCCCTTCAGCATTTCCGTCCTTTCATCGTGCGAGAAAAGGCGTAAACCCAGTCTGCCAATTCCGGCACCGGGTCTCTCCATTGAAACAGATCGTGATAGGTCCCGGGAACCGGCGTGAGAACGTCGAGCAGAGTCCGCATGCGCCCGGGGTATTGGCCGGGATAGCCACTCGGCGGACCCTTCCACACCTCCATGAGGTGGCGCGCGTCTCCTGCGAGCCATCGGCAGCGAACGCCACGCCGATAGCTGAAATTCGGTTCGATGTCGCCTTCTTCTGCCATGCGCCCGAGCAGGGCCGGGAAATCTGCCCCCGCGTAACACGCTAAGGGCAGAGAAAGCCAGAAACGTCCGTTGACTTCCATAAACACAGGCGGCGAGCCCGGTTGCTTGCGATACTCCACCATGGCCACCCCGTGCCAGCGCAATGCGGAAAGAATGGCTAACGAAGCGCGCCTGATGTCAGGGTCGGGATCGACACTGACCCGCACGGCGCTTCCCGAACCAGTCGGATAGACATCTCGAATTCGCCGGTGCGCGAACTCGGCCCGCAGTTCGCCATGATGCATGAGGGCAAAATATCCGGTCCCCTCTCCGGGTACGAATTCCTGGACGAGCGTGGCGGAAGACCGGTTGCTGATATCACGGTACGCGTCGTTGAACTCGTTGTCGTTGCGGGCGTAGCGCGGCCGTCCTGCGGTGCGAAGCCCGCCGGCTGTGAGTTCCTCAGAAGCCCGCGGCTTGAGCACGACCGGATACCGCACGGACTTCAATGCGTTGCCCGCCTGATCTTCGCGCGTGATCAGAATGGTGGCCGGAACAGCAACGCCCAGAGACGCGGCCAAGCGTGTGGTCTCGTCCTTGTCGAAAGCACGAAGGAGATTCTTGTGTTCCGGCAAAACCAGGCGAGCCCCGGCGGCAATCAGGAAGTCACGATGCGCCGAGAGCGCCAGAGTTGTGGCCTCAGTCATCGCCAAGATCAGGGTTCCGGGATGTTGGCCGACGAACCCGGCGATCGAATTGAGGAATGCCTCTACATTCCGTGCCGGCGATGGGTACCGCAGCGTGGAGCTACAGGCTCGAGACCAGCCCGCCTTCGACCAGAAAGACGATTCGCCAGCGATGACGGTGTGGCCTGCGCGGGCTAAAGATCTCACGCTGGCGACAGCCTGATTTTGGTTTCCGTCCAATATCAGGATGTTCATGTGGGTTCGGAGACGACTTTGCTCAGGGAGGATTTTTGTAGTGCCGCGGCGAACCGCTGAGCGATCTTCGACCAGTCGTACTGGGCCGCAAGCCGCGCCGCCCCCCGCTCATACTGCTGGCGGAGTGCGGTGTCGCTCAGCAGACGAAGGGTCGCCTCAGCGAAAGCTTCTGCATCGTCTGCCAGGATGAGATCGCGGCCACTCTGCACGTCCAAGCCTTCGGCCCCAATCGAGGTGGAAATTACAGCCTTGCCCGTGGCCATTGCTTCGAAAATTTTCAGGCGCGTTCCCCCGCCGATCCGAAGCGGAACGACGACCACGGTGGCATCGTTCAAGAACTCGGTGACCGAGGGCACGCTGCCGGTCACTTGTACCGCAGGGGTGGCCAGTTGCCTGACGCTTGCGTGCGGATTCCGCCCTACAATCTGAAACACGGCGGCCGGCATCTGGGCGCGAACCCGGGGAAAAATTTCGCGGCAAAAATAGGTCACTGCGTCGATGTTGGGCTCCCAGTCCATGGAGCCCAGAAAAACGATCCTGGGAGGGTCAGCCGTCGCTGGAGGCGCCAGTGTGTATTTTTCCGTATCCACGCCCGTGGGTACGACACTGATGGAGCAAGATGGGTCCATGGCAAGCATCTGCTGCCGGTCGTGTTCGGAAACGGCAATGACGTGATGGAATTTGTGCAGCGCGTCGCTCTCGTAGCTCGCCATTTTACGAGCCTCGATGGTGTAGGCGGCGCGTCTGGCCAAATTCGAGTCGGTCGACGCCAGACGCTGCCAGAGGGCGGTCTCGACATTGTGTTGAAACAGGACCGTCGGGGTCGCCAGTTTTTCGGGAAAGTTCATCGAGGCGGACAGGAAGTCGCAGACCGCCACGTCAAATTTCTTTTCCGCGATCCATGCCCCCACCCTTCGTTTGACGTCGGAATGAGTGAATTTGCTCACCGCAAAGGGAGCGGAGCGAAAAACCAGCCGGGCATAATCCAGAGACTGAGAGAATGCCGTGCCATCGGGGGCGGCGGTATAAACCGTCTCAGCACCGGGCAGTTCGCGCGCGATATCGGTTTCGTATTGCAGGTCCCGGTTGCCTCCGTAGTAGGTAAGCAGAGTCACGTCGTGGGCGCGGGCGAGGTGCCGCAGAATATTGTAGGAACGGATCTTGCCGCCGCTGTCGACCGGCAGCAGTTTGCCCGCTTTGACCCAGAGAATTCGCAAAGGGGCTACCCGCAAATCCCGATGTAGCGGTCGAGGGCCGGACGTCGGGCTTTTTCCAGATTCATCACTACATTCCAATCGCGTCCGCTACCGATTTTGGGCATTGTGCTCCGAGAGTTCGCAGGATACGGCGAGAACAGTTAATAATACCTAACAAAGAATCCTCTGGGACGCCGCGCCTCTTGCCGGGACTAGGGAACCGGCTTGGAATCGTATGAACCTTAGCCAATGGCGACAAATCGCGGATCGCATGGCCGGGATGGAGCGGACCGAACTGCGCTACCGCTTTCGCCAGGAGCTGGCCAAGCGTCAAGACAGGCTGCTTTTTCTGCTGCACTTCGATTTTGCCAGGCATGTGCAGCGTTCGGCGGCCGCCGGGAGAGGAAACTTCTTTTTCGGTCCAGCGGACGTCAACGCCCGGCTCGAGCTGTTGCGGCAGCGGCTCCCGGAGCAAGTGAAGGGCATCATCGAGCAGGCGGACAAAGTTCTCCGGCACCGGTTTGACCTCATGGGGTATAACGATCTCGCCTACGGCAGGCCGATCGACTGGCATCTCGACCTGATCCATGGCAAGCGCGCCCCGCGAAAGGTCTTCTATCGGGTGCGTTATTTGGACTTCGAGGAAGTCGGCGACAGCAAGGTCACCTGGGAACTCAACCGGCAGCAGCATTTTGTGATCCTGGCCAAGGCGTATCGACTCACGGGAGACCCTCGTTATGCCGATGAGATTTTGCGGCAGTGGCGACACTGGCGGACCGAAAACCCCTATCCCATCGGCATCAATTGGGCCAGCAGCCTGGAGGTGGCGTTTCGCAGCCTGGCCTGGCTGTGGACCTACCACGTGCTGGAAGGCGCACTCGGATTGCCGGATTTCCGCGAAGAGTGGCTTCGCCTACTGGGTTTGCACGGACGACATATCGAACGTTATCTATCTACGTATTTCTCTCCCAACACGCATCTGCTCGGGGAAGGCGTGGCGCTGTTCTTTCTTGGAGTCCTGTGCCCGGAGTTGGCGGCGGCCGAGCGTTGGAAGGCCGGGGGCTGGCAGATTGTGCTGGACGAAGCCCGCCGGCAAGTGCAGTCCGACGGCTTTCATTTCGAGCAGTCGACTTACTATCACGTGTACGCGCTCGATTTCTTTCTGCATTCCGCAGTGCTGGCGAGCGTGAACAATATCCCGTTGCCCAAGGAGTTCGAACAATCACTGGAGAAGATGCTCACTGCGCTGTGCCTGTTGGGACGAGCGGGCGCGCCGCCTCGCTTCGGAGACGATGACGGAGGGCGGCTTTTTGATCCGCGACGCAACCGCAGTGAAAATCTGCTTGATCCGTTGGCCACAGGAGCCGTCCTGTTCAATCGAGGCGACTACAAGGCTGCGGCCGGGCAGCTGCGCGAGGAGACGATTTGGTTGGTTGGACCTGAGGGCGTGCGCGTGTGGGACGAACTTGAGGCTCGCCCGCACGATCCCAGTTCCGCGGCCCTCGAGGCAGCGGGCCTGTATCTTCTGGCGTCGGAGAAACCGGCCACGCAACTCGTCGTAGATTGCGGGCCCATGGGCACGCAAAGTGGCGGGCACGGCCATGCCGACGCGTTGAGCCTGACTCTAACCAGTCAGGGTCGCGAATTGCTGCTCGATCCGGGAACTTCGAGTTACGCGGCGGAGGGTGGAGAACGGGACCTGTTTCGCGGCACTGCCATGCACAACACCGTGCGCGTGGATGGCGTGGATCAAGCCGAGCCCGGCACGGCTTTTTCGTGGCGCAGGCTCACGGAGTCGAAGACAGAGCGGTGGATCCAAGGGAAACATTTTGATTTGCTCGCGGCCACGCATGATGGTTATGGGCGGCTGCCTCAGCCGGTTGTGCATCGACGATTGGTAGCGTCGTTGAGAAATGGACTTTATCTCGTGCGCGACCGTGCCGAAGGGTCTGGCCCGCATAAGCTTGAGGTCACGTGGCATCTCGGTCACGAGATGCAATTGGTCGAAGAGGGCCTTTTCCGCGTCAGAGGAGCGTCGGAGGGGTTGGCGCTGATTCCCGCCGCGGGACACGGGTGGGCGCAACAAGTCAGCAAGCAGTCCTGTTCGCCGGTGTACGGCTTGAAAGCCCCAATGACGGTGCTGACATTCTCCAGGATGGCGGACCTTCCGGACTCGTTCTGTGTCTTGCTAGTAACATTGGATGAGGCCTTGCGATCTCCGGGGACATTCGCCCAAATCGATGAGAGGAAGCCGGGTTCGGTGGTTAGCGCCTACCGGTTTGCCGGCGAAGGACGGGAATCTGTTTTCTTCTTCGGCGAGTCCGGAAAACGCTGGCAGGAAGGCTCGGTTCGGAGCGACGCGGAATTCGTTTGCTTGTGCCGATGGCAGAATGGTTCCGCGCAGCGGCTCATCCTGGTGAATGGCAGCCATGCCGAGGTAAATGGCGGTCCGGCGCTGCGCTTCTTGCGATCCGTGTCGTGGGGTGAAGTCACGGTGGAGGAAAATCGACGGGAGATTTTCACCTCTGACCCGGCAGCGGTGGAGGAAGGACCTGAGGTTTCTGTGCCGGGCGGTCCGGTCGCCGGCGATCTTTTGTGACAACATCCGAATTGTGAGCTGAACATGTGCGGAATCTGCGGCATTTTTCTTTGCGATCGGGGCCAGAGTGTCAGCCCTGACGCGCTGGCCGCCATGAATCGCCGGATTGCCCATCGCGGACCCGACGATGATGGCTTCTTGGTGGAGAACAATGTCGGATTGGCCATGCGGCGGCTCAGCATCATCGACGTCAAGACTGGCCACCAGCCGCTCGCCAACGAAGGCCATGACATCTGGATTGTCTACAACGGGGAAATTTACAACCATGTGGATTTACGGGCAGACCTGGAGGCTCGAGGTCATCGTTATCGCACGCGTAGCGACACGGAAACAATCGTTCACCTGTACGAGGAATATGGCCGCGATTGCGTGAAGCGGCTGCGGGGGATGTTCGCGTTCGTGATCTGGGACAGTCGCAAGCGCGTGCTCTTCGCGGCGCGTGATCGCCTCGGTATCAAGCCTTTTTACTACCGCTGGGACGGCAATGCATTTCTATTTGGGTCCGAGATCAAGGCCATTCTTGCCTACCCCGGAGTCGGTGCGGAATTCAATCGGGGCTTACTCTCCGAGTATCTGGCGTTCGGATACATCACGGGTCCGGAAACGATGTTTGCTGGAATCCAGAAGCTGATGCCTGGGCACAGGCTGGAACTGGCCGAAGAGGGCGAGCCCCGAGTTGAGCGGTACTGGGATCTGGGCGTGGAAGTGGATCAAGAGCCCTTGCCACGAAAATATTATGTTCAGACATATCGGGAGTTGCTCGAGGCGTCGGTTGCGTCGCATCTGATGAGCGACGTGCCGCTCGGAGTCTTTCTGAGTGGAGGGCTCGATTCGAGTGCGATGGCCGCGCTCACCTCGAAGATTCGCGGAGATCGCATCCAGACGTTTGCGGTTGGGTACGGCGAAGAGCAATTCAGCGAACTGGGTTTCGCGCGCGAGGTGGCAAAGCAAATTGGTTCGGAGCATCACGAAGTCCGGCTGAGGCGGGAAGAGTTTTTTCAGGGCCTGCCGCGGCTGATCTGGCATGAAGACGAGCCCATCGTATGGCCGTCGAGCGTTTCGCTTTATTTCGTCGCACGTTTGGCGCGGGAGCGAGTCACCGTGGTGCTGACCGGAGAAGGAAGCGACGAGACTCTGGCCGGATATACGCGCTATGCCTGGACGCTGCTGAACTCGCGAATCGACCGCGCCTACCGGGCCCTGACCCCGGGGGCGCTGCGCGATCTGGTTCGTCGAGCGATCCAGGCCGGCCCACTGAGCGCAACGCTGCATCGTAAACTGGAACACACTTTTCTGGTTCGAGACGGCAACTCATGGCCGTCTTTTTATTGCGACAACTTTTTTTCCGCGTTCTCCGCTGCGGAACAGAGTGACCTGCTTACCGCCGACGCGCTTTCGGGAGCCGGAGATGCTTATGCTGGCTCCATGCACGCCTGGAACAGTTCGAGCGGTGATCTGCTGCATCGACTTCTCTATGCCGACATCAACAGCTACCTGGTTGAACTGCTCATGAAGCAGGACCAGATGAGCATGGCAGCTTCGATCGAAAGCCGGGTTCCGTTTCTGGATCATGAATTGGTGGAATTCACGGCGCGGATTCCGGCGCGTTACTCGATCGAGGGAATGGCCGGCAAGTTCATTCTGAAGCAAGCGGTGCAAGATCTGCTTCCCCGGTCGATCCTGTACCGCGAGAAGATGGGCTTCCCCACACCATGGGAATACTGGCTTGCCGGGCCGCAGTTGGATGATCTGGAGCGCATGCTGCTCGATCCGCGGACCATCGAGAGAGGCCAGTTCCGGCCCGAGGCGGTGCGGCGCCTGTTTGCCGAACATCGGTCGAAAACGCGCGACCATGGGAACCGCATCTGGCGCCTGCTCAATCTCGAGACCTGGATGCGGGTCATGATTGACGGCGATCCCGTCGATGGCATCGACATGGGCGGCAACTCGGCAACCTTGGCGGCCTTGAGCTAGGCATGGTGCTAAGCCATCGGATGCGAAGATCGGTTCGGCGCACAGCACTGACGGTGCTGAAAACCACGGGCGCATTCCGCCTGGTCGAGGGAACCGACTGGCGGCGGCGAAGGCTGTCGATTCTGTGTTATCACGGCGTCTCCCTTGACGACGAGCACGAGTGGCGGCCCTACCTTTTCCTCCGTCCGCAACAACTCGAGCATAGGCTGGCGATTCTGCGCCGTGGAAATTATGCGGTGCTGCCGCTTGGGGAGGCGTTGGAGCGCCTCTATCGCAACGACCTGCCGGAGCGGAGCGTGGCGCTTACCTTCGATGACGGCACTTACGACTTCTATTCGCAGGCTTACCCGCGTCTGAAACAGGCGGGCTTCCCTGTGACTGTGTATCTCACGACGTATTACAGCCAACTCGAGCTTCCCGTCTTCAGCCTGATCTGTTCTTACCTGCTGTGGAAGGCTCGGGGCCAGGGCACAGTGGTCTTGAAGGAACTGGGCGTTCGGCAAGCGGTGGTTCTGGATTCGGAGAAAGCGCGACAGCTGGCAGTGGATCAGCTGGTTACTTGGGCCGACGGGCAAGACATGAGCGGCGCTCAGAAAAATGAAATCGCCGCCCGACTTGCCGAGCTCCTCCACATCGATTATCGGGAACTGGTGGCGAAACGCATTCTGCAGTTGATGAACCGCCGCGAGGTGAAGCAACTGGCGGACGACGGTGTGGATTTTCAGCTCCACACGCATCGTCATCGCATGCCGCTAAACGAGGAAATGTTGCGCCAGGAAATTGGCGAGAATCGTGAATGGATCTCGCAGGCAGCGGCTGGCGCGAGGAGACATTTCTGCTACCCAAGCGGTGCCTACCGTCCGGAATTTCTCAAGTGGCTTGCGGCGGAAGACATTGTGTCGGCTACTACCTGCGATACCGGGATCGCGACTCCGCAGAGCAATCCGCTGTTGCTGCCGCGCCTAGTCGACACGAGCGGCCGCTCCGATCTTGAATTCGAAAGCTGGGTGAACGGCATTGCCCATTTCCTATCCTCGGGAAAACGGGCCAGGCTCGCCTACCGGCCGGACTGAACTACCGGGAACGGGAGGGGGTCTGCTGAATCGTCGGCGGGTGATCGTCGGCGAGAACAATTTCGTCGAGATCGGCGCCGGTCATGGCCGGCCGCAGCGCTCGAATGAATGAACTGTTCTTGTAGACCACCTTGCCCCTGAAGTAGGTGCGGTGCAAGAGCCGCGTGACGCGCAACGATAAGTCCGGCCCGATCTCCGTGCAATTCGTGGCAGGCTGGTACCCGAGTTGGGCCAAGGTCGGCCCGACCAGGTGTTCGAAGCGCAACAACTGCGTTGGCGAAAAACTCTTCTTCCAGCGCCCCACCGGATTGAAATCGGCGCGCTCGGCTTCGTTGAAGAACGAAGTATTTGGTTTGCTCACCGATCCGTATGCGACCTGGCGAACGATCTCATAGTCCAACGGTTGGTCGATGAAGCGGCCGATCTGGTCGAGCGTCTCTTGGGGATGGGAGAGAAGCCGTTCGAAATGAACTTCCATGTAGTCTGCCGGAATCGATTGTCCGAAGCGCCGGCCATGCTCCAAAATCCACTCCCAATAGAGGCCGCAACCGATCAAGCCGTGGCGGTCTTCCCAGGGAAAGGCGCGAACGTATCGGCGTTCGGCCAGCGACGTGGCCACATCGCGGCCATCGCGGACGATGTGAACGAACAATGCCTCCGGGATCAGGTGCTTGATGAGTGGCAGGTACAGCATACCTTCAGGAGAATTCTCGGCCCAGCGTGTCATTCCCTGAGCCGAGCATATTTCGCCCATCACCAGTCGCAGGAAATCTCCGCCATTTTCGCATTCCGCAAGAATCCGGCTGCTTATGGCTCCAGCGTCCAACCCGGAACTGCGAAACAGTTTGCTATTCAGCCATGCCTGCATCAAGCGTTCGCGGTTGGAGTGAACGCTGAGGTCGCCAAAGCCGGGAACCAGCAGATTGAAGACGTTAGATTCGGCGAGGTAGACGGCGAATCCACCCGCAGAGAGCAGCATGTCGTAGAGCAGAGTAGTTCCGGAGCGCGGACTGCCCAGCACAAACACGGGTGCGCAGCTGCGGCGGCTGGCCTGCGGGTTTTTGATGGTCGCCGGCGCCATGGGCTCAAATTCTACACACGCGTCCGCCGGAGGCGGTAAATCGGCCAGCCGAGAGTTCGCATCAGCGAGGTGGACCGGCGCTGGATGCGGCGGTGGGCAGATGTCCCGCCAGGACAGCGAGCAGCGGTTCGCGCAGACGCGGGCCGCTGGCCATCAGGCCCGAAAGCAGTGGATTCCGGTTGTTGCAGTGCAGGGGAACAGTATCGAGCGTGGCGACGAATCCCCCGGCGCTTGCTACCAACGCGGCCCCGGCGGCGACATCCCACTCGTTTTTGGGCGTGAGCGTGAACGTGACGTCGGCGCGACCGGCGGCCACCAATGCCAATTTGTAGGCCACCGATCCCATGGCGCGAACCTCAAAGTCGCCGCCTTGAAACCGCTGCCACTCGCCGCGTTTGACTTCACTGCGGCTGGCCAGGATCAACGCGCCTTCGAGAGTTTCCCGTTGGCTGGGGTGTGCCGGTTTGCCGTTGTACAAGACTCCGGAAGCAATCGAGCCGAGAATGGTCTCTTGAGTCGCGGGATTGTAGATTCCCCCGGCCACGGGCTTGCCGTTCTCGACCAAGCCGATGGAAACGCAGAACTCGGGCAGGCCGAGTACGAACTCGCGAGTCCCGTCCAGCGGGTCGACGACCCACACTCGCGATTTGTCGAGGCGGGAAAGATCGTCGGCGCTTTCTTCCGAAAGCCAGCCTTCCCCGTCGCGGAGCAGGTTCTGGCGCAATACCGCGTCCACCGCCCGATCAGCCTCGGTCACAGGGTCGAGCCCGGCTTTATATTCGGTCTCGATTTCGCCTGGAGTGAAGCGCCGAAACACCACGCGCGCCGCGTCGAGAGCACACTGGATGCGTTCGAGGATGTCGGCGTAGGAAGAAGTCACGGGTCTCCTGGATAAATTCGTAGGAATCAGGCCCACAACATGCGGGCCCCGGTGATCAACAGCAAGGCGCAAAGAATGCGGCGCAGCCAGAGCATGGGTACGCGGGTTGCAAAGTGCGATCCGATCAATCCGCCCGGAATGGAACCAATCAGAAGCGACAGCACCAGTCCTGGGTCTACGTTGCCCAGGCGGAAGTGAAGCAAGCCGGTCACCCCGGTTAATATGACGGCGTGGACGATGTCGGTTCCCACGTTTACCTTCGGGGGAAAGCTGTAGAACAGCAGCAGCATCATCATGATGATGCTGCCCGAACCGACCGAGGTCATGCCCACCAGAAAACCAGCGACGAGGCCGATCAGCGCCATTCCGGCGAAACCCTTCGTGGAGGGCGGGCGATTGGCGACGCGCTCTTCGATACGTCTCTGGAACAACAAAAGCGTGGGAATGACGATCAGCAAAACGCCCACGGCGGTTTTGATGAAGTTGTTCACTCCGTCACCGTAAAGGTGGCGGATATACATCAGCAGCTTCACTCCGGCGATGGAGCCCGGAATGCTGCCCGCGGCCAGAGCGATCACGACTTTGCGCCGAACCGTGCCCTTCTTCAGATGCATCAGGCTGGCGGGAATTTTTGTAAAGAAGTTGAAAACGGCGTCGGAGCCGACCGCCACGATGGCCGGCACCCGCAGGCCGAAAATCAGCACGGGCAGCAGCAAAACGCCGCCCCCCACTCCGCTCATGCCAATGAGGACGCCAACCACGAAGCCAACCACGATTTTAGCTGCCAACAATTCCATAACCGATCCGTCTTCGTCTTACGCTGCCGCTCCATTTACTCCGATGAAGCCTTCGCGCTCCAGGTGCAGAATAATTTCCTGAGCCGCTTCCTCGGGAGACCGTTCGCCGGTGTTGATTGTGACCTCGGCATCGGCCGGAATCTCGTAGGGATCTGAGATGCCGGTGAATTCCTTAAGGATGCCGGCGCGCGCCTTGGCATACAGGCCCTTGCGGTCACGCTGCTCGCAGACCTCAACCGAAGTGGCAATGTGCACCAGGATGAAGCCTCCATACGGTTCGATCATCTGACGCACGTGCTTGCGGGTCGCGTCATAGGGCGCGATGGGTGCGCAAATGGCGATGCCGCCGTTCTTGGTGATCTCGGAGGCAACATAGCCGATGCGGCGGATGTTGATATCGCGATGCTCTTTCGAGAACCCCAGTTCCGAGGAAAGATGCTTGCGCACCAGATCGCCATCGAGCAGCGTTACCGGACGTCCACCAACTTCTAGAAACTTCGTCAGCAATACATTGGCGATGGTCGACTTGCCCGACCCCGAGAGCCCGGTGAAGAAAATCGTCACGCCTTGACGTGCCCGTGGCGGGAAACTGCGGCGCAGTTCGTGCACGACTTCGGGGTAGGTGAACCAGCCCGGGATCTCGCGGCCTTCGTTTAAACGCCGGCGCAGTTCTGTGCCAGAAATGTTCAGGACCTTGTCGCCCGGCTTGACCTCGTCATCGGGCACATAGCGGTCTTCCCCTTCCAGGTAGACCATCATGTTGAAAGGAACCATGGTGACGCCGATGTCGGCTTCGTGCTTCTTGAAGACCTCCTGCGCCTCGTAAGGGCCGTAGAAGGGCTTGTCGTCGGTGTCTTTGCCCGGACCAGCGTGATCGCGGCCCACGATGAAGTGGGTGCAGCCGTGGTTCTTGCGGATCAACGCGTGCCACATGGCTTCGCGCGGACCGCCCATGCGCATCGCCAGCGGCAAGAGCGAGAGCTTCTGGGTTCCCTGCGGATACTTCGAACCCAACAACTGGTAGCAGCGCACGCGCGTGTAATAGTCCACGTCGCCCGGCTTGGTCATACCGACCACGGGATGAATCAGGAGATTGGCTTCGACTTGCTTGGCCGCGCGGAAGGTGAGTTCCACGTGAGCGCGGTGCATGGGGTTGCGCGTCTGAAAGGCGACGACGCGGCGCCAGCCCTGGCGTGCGAACTCGGCGCGTAACTCCGCCGGAGAGAAACGCAGCGTGCGGAAGTCGTAGTGCGACGGCGCCTGCAATCCTTCGACGCGCCCGCCAACATACCACGGGTTCGCCTGGTTCATGGCGTAGTTGGCGCCGGGATGGGCTTTGCTGGTGCTGTTGAAAACGGCTTTCGCTTCGGCTGCGCGGTCGGGGTGCCAGACTTGTTCGACGTCGAGGACGGCCAGCATCACGCCCTCAGGATCGCGCAATGCGACCTGGCTCGATCCGGGTGTGAGCTTTTTGGCAAAATCCTCGGTGACATCGAGCGTGATCGGCATGGGCCAGAGAACTCCACTGGCCAGCCGCATGTTGTGGCAAACACCTTCGTAGTCGGCGCGGGTCATGAAACCGCGCAGCGGAGAAAAGCCCCCGCTCATAAGCAATTCGAGATCGCAGATTTGGCGAGCGGTAAGGTCCCAGGATGGCCACTCGCGGGAATGGCCCTTCAGTTCGGCAATCCTTTCTGGTTTGGCGATGAGGTCAATCAGTTCTCCACCGTGCGGAGCAATTAAATGGCTGGTTGCAGACAAGTGCTGAGCCTCCAAGGTTCTTGAATTCGAGCTACTGCTCTACCGCTGAAGGAATCAATGATGACTTCCGAAACATGCCGGGGGGACATGCTACTGAGATGCACAAATTTGTGCGGGTCGATGACCCAAGATTTATGCCAGTGTACATGAAAAAGGCTTGCGTACTAACCCTTCGCAAGTGCCATGCCGCAAAGGCTTTTGCCATTGTACTGTAAATTGATAAGGATAAAGGTTAAACTTCTGTTTACCCGTCAGTACACCGATTCCGCGGCAATAAAGTGCAAGCTTTTGCGCACTCCGAGAGGCGTTTTTCCCAGGGATATTTAAGGCGAAAGTCGCAATTTCCGGCACACCCTTGCCGCGCCCGGTTACCCGCAACGCAAGACCATCACCCCTGCAGCTGAACCGTCCACAGCCACTGCTGCTGCATACGCCCGCACAGTCTGCACATCTTGCAGAGACCAGCGCGCCGCTTCTCCCGGGTCAGGACGGGTCGAGAGAAGGCGTGCAGGCCGTTCTGGATTCACTTCGACGTCGAACGATTCCAGGCTGCGCGATAGCCCAAGTCCCTGCGCTTTGAGGAAGGCCTCTTTGCAGGTCCAGCAGCGGAAGAAGGCGGAAACCCGGTCATGGTTGGGGATCGCTCTCAGAGACTCACGTTCGTGCAGCGAAAAATAACGTTCTGCGAGTTTGTCAGTCTCCACCTCGACGCGGATGGTCTCGACATCGACGCCCACCTCGCGGCCACGTACGACCGCCAGCATGGCCAAATCCGCAGAGTGCGAAACGTTAAAGCGAATATCCGCCGTTACGCCGGCCAGAGACGGTTTCCCGTAGTGGGAGTAATCGAACCGGAGATCGTGGCTGGTCGTTCCGGTATAACCGCCAAGAATTGACCGCACCGCGGCCCGGGCCACAGTAAAGCGGCGGGCGTCTCTTTCGAAGCGGAATCGGGAGGCGCGTATGCGCTCGTCCTCGGAAAGCAATGTGGCATAGGCGTCAAGATCGGAGCCCGAGGTGTTGAGAGGAAACTCCCAAATATGAATCTCGGTCGAAGCCAGTTCCGGCACAAGCGGGTGCAGCAGGCAGTCGCGGCTCAACTCGGTAACTACGGTTTGTGAGTGTGGGTCTTGAGAGTCCATGTCACGCTCACTAGCGAGAGGCTACACATCCTCCGGCAGGGTTTCGATCGCTCGGATCATCTCGGCTTGTTGTTCTTGCTCTCCCGATCGCGGCATCAGATCGGCCACATGGAGGGCCTTGCCGCTCAAGTAAGCCCAGACCAGACAAGCGCCATACACGATTCCTCCCGCGAGCACCTGGACCGCCAGTTGGCGGTAGCTGTGTGCCACGAACCAGTGCTGCATGAGGAGCAAAATTAAGACCAGCGGTGCACAGGCCAGCAACGGCAAAAGGTACGCATGCCTTAGGTAGCTCGACACGCGAATGCCAAGCCGCCCACTGAGGTGACGAGGCATGAAAAGCACATACGTTCCCAACATGGGGATGGCGGTACCAAAGGCGTCGCCGAGAATTCCATAGCGACGAACCAGCAGGATGCTCAGCACTAGGTTCGCAATGCCCTCCGTCATGGTTACCACCGCGAGCTTTCCGTGCTTGCTCATTCCGAACAGGATGCGGGAAGAGGCGCCCTGAATCTGCATCAGGGTGTAGGGAATGATCAGGGTCAGCAGTACGGGATAGCCTTGGGCTACGTATTTCTTCCCCACCCAGATTTCAATGATGGATTTTCCCAGCATGATGAATATCGCGATGATGGGCAGAGCTACGAACGCACATGCGCGATTTCCGGCGATGAAAATCTTTCGCAGTCGGTCGGTGTTCCCGGCAGCGTCGGACTGACTCGACAGGGGAACAAAAATCTGCGCCAGGCTGCTCACGACCTCACCCGCGTAGTCCACCAGGCGGGAGCCGGCGTAGAAATAGGTTATCGCGGCGGACGACAGAAAGGTTCCGATCACCACTGCGTCGGTTTTGAATCGCAGGCGCCAGGCGATGACGATCATGAAGGTGACGCCACTGTAATTCGCCATGCGGCGAAAAGCTTCACCATTGACGTACTTCCAGGAGAACCTCAGGGGTAAGGAGCGCAGGGCGACCACGGCGCGCACCAGGGAACCGATCAGAGGCAATCCGACCGTGATTAGCGCGACCGTCAACAGACCGTAGCCTCGGTTGAGATAGAACACGATCAGGAGGACGCGAAGGAGACTGGAGAAGACGACATTGGTCCAGTTGAGAACGTAGAATTTCTGCAATCCCTCCAGCATCCCGCTGAACACGCCGAACGGAAAGCCCAGCCCGACCGACGCCCCAACGATCAAGAGTAGCCAGCGGGCGGTCGACTGAAAGGCCTCGGGAATATGAAAGAAGCGGTCGACATAGAGGCATCCGGCGAGTGTGATGAGCAGGCTCAGCGCGCCCACGCAGGTGTAGGTGAACATGGCCGTGTTAATCAGGCCGCTCACTTCTTCCACGTCGTGAGTCGCGGTGTATTTGGAAACGTAGCGGATGATGGAAGAGCGGATGCCGAAATCGAAAATGCCGTAGTAGCCGGTGAGGGAAAAAATCAGGACCCAGATGCCGAATGCCGCGTCTCCCAGCCGGTGAAGAATGAAGGGCGAGAGAAAGATGCCGACCAGGATGTTGATTCCCAGGGCGAACCAGCTCGAACCTACATTCTTGATGATCTGATGTTTTTCGAGCTTGCGCATAGGATCTGAGTCATGCCGGGAATGAGCAGTTTCCTGCGACTGACGTTGTCATCGCCTCCGCAGGACAAAATCGGGGGCATCCGGAATCTTCGGGTCCAGTGGGAAGCGGAGGTCGTAACCCAGATAGCGCATCACCGGTCCCCAGGCAGCCTCGATCTTTTCAACGAGGAAGTCGGGCAAGTCGGATCTCCAGCCCTCAGATTTGGCGCTCCGGACAAAGGGCACATCTTTCCTGCTGCCCTTCATGAGAGAGGAAGCATCGCCTTGCTTGGCTTCCAGTTCTCTCATACGGTCTACCGAACTGAGTTGCACAATGTCGGCCAGCCGCTCGGATGTCCTGGAGATCCCTAGAAACGAAGCGATGCGGTCCAGTTCGCCAACGGAATTAGAGAGCAGGGCTTCGTATCTGACCAGAAGAAAGCGCGGGTCACCATCGCGGGCGGCCAGCCAACCGGTCACATGTTCGCCCCAGGAGCCGTTCTCGACATAGGTCTGGCCCGCGAGGAAGAGCTGAACATAGTCCTCCAGCGGATACTGGTCGCTGATTCTTCGGGTTTTGCGCTGATAGTGATATTCGGAGAGCACGACATCGCGCGGATCGCGGACGATATAAATCACTCGCGGATAGCGGGGATCGAACACAAAATGACTCTTGATCACACGCGGTCTTGGCATCCGCACAAAGTGACGCTTGCTTTCAGAGGCTGGGTCGGGGACCAGTTGATTGATGGTGCGAAAGTCGGCGGGTTTTTCGGGAGAAAGAAGGTTGGCGATCAGCAGGCGCGCCCAGGTGTTCCCGGATTTTGGGTACGAAACCAGGAACGTGTCGTCGGGCACGATAATCAGACTGCGCCCCGGCCGATGAAGGTCGAAAGCGCGCTTGACTCCGGCAATGAGACGCTTGATCATTTTGCCCGGCATCCCCCGCGGCGGGCTGACGTCATCATACTGTGAGGCCATTGCGGAAGCGGTTCCAGGCGTCGAGCAGCTTACACGTCGACTGAGGCGCAAGCTGCAGACTGCGGATCGCCATGTCGAGCTTCCATGTCCGGTAGTGCAAATTCGCTTCCGCGAAAAGCTTGCCGGCTTTCTCCGGATGCCGTTCGTGAAGCTCAAGCTTGCCTTGCTCGTACAGGTATCTGGCCTTGATCTCCGCGGCTCGATCGCCGACCAGTTTTCGCTGCGCATCGGTCAGGGGAAGAGTTGTGGCAGCCTTTTCCAGAATTTTCCAGTAGGCCTCAGCCATTTTCGACCGCGAACTGCCCAGGGAATCGGGCCGGCCCAGAAAGAGCCGCGCCTGCCGCTTTCGACGCCAATCTATTTTGCCTCCGAAGAACGCAGTTCGCAGCCACATGTCGTAATCGTCACAGCGAGCCAGATTTTCGTCGAACAATCCCGCCCGTAAAATCGCGGCCTTGCGTGCGACCACGGTGGAGACAGGAATCTGGCAGCGTTCGACCACCAAAGCCTCAAAAGTGGCTGCCCCCTCAGAGGGGCACTTTTCCATGAATGTCTTCTGGCGCGGGGAATCGGAGAGCAGAACGGCGTCGGCATACACCAGGTCAAGCCCAGGATCTTTGCGGAACAGTTCCATCTGGGAAGCAAGGTGATCGGGAAACCACGAATCGTCGCTGTCGAGAAAGGCGAAGAACTCCCCGCGCGCCTTGCCAATGGCCGTGTTTCGCGCGCCAGCGGCACGCTTGTTTTCCTGAACGATATATACGATTTTCGCCAGATACGGGCGCAGCGCCTCTTCCAGTTGGGCCCTGTCGGGAGAACCGTCGTTGACCACGACGACCTCGAAATCGGAAAAACTCTGGGCAAAGACAGAGTCCAGGCAATTCGCAATGAGAGGAGCTGTGTTATAGGACGGGATGATGACGCTGATGCTCGGCCCTGCGCCTGCGGCGATGGCTTCCAAGTCTGTTCTCTCCCGTCAGGAACTGTGGAATACGGATTCGTTTTCTCCGTTCAAAGCGTGGCCAACCGCTTCCGCGCCCATCATCACGGAGTGATCCATGTTGCCGATCTCATAGCGCCAGCTCCCGAATCTGCCTCGAGAGTAAATCTTATGATCCAGCAACGCCGGTTGCAGAACGGCCAAAGCCCGATCCCGCTCCAGCGTCGGGATAGGGTAAGAATAATCCACCATCCGGTGATATCGCGAGACCACACGATTCCGGTCCGCCGGTTCAAGAATGCCAGCCCGGATCAACCCCGTTGTCACCTGATCCAGGCAGCGCTGCGGATCGACGGACCCTCCCAGGGGAATGGATGCCTCGCACATCAGCGAACTGTAGCGGCCGGTATCACCATCGGGAACATTGAAGGGCGAGTAGTGAGAGAAGTAGGTCGCGCGGTACGCGGGCATGTCCGCATCGGTGAAATAGATCCAGCACTTGGTGGTCGCGATGGGCTTCTCGAGTCCGAGGCCCATGACGAGCAGGTTATTGTGTTCCAGGTGGCCCGCCGCATCCAGCAGTTCGGACGGCGTTGGCTTCAACATTTTGACTAACAGATCGAGGGGGATGGTGGAGATGAGGACATCATAAGTGTCGCCGGTCCCGTCGGCGAAGGACACGGTGCGACGCACCGTATCGACTTCCGCCAGCTTCTTTCCGGTGTGCACTCTGTCTGGGAAACGGCGGGCCATGCGGCGGTAGATCTCGCCGGTTCCGCCGTGGAGCGGGAACTTGAACTTATTGTTCGGACCCCAGCCTACGTCGTCGCGGCCGTAGATGACGTTTTCCAGCAGGCGCTTGAAGTCGACGACCGCCACTCGTTCCGCGATCCAGGACTTCGACATTCGCTCCAGCGGCATTGTCCACACTTTGCGGTTGTAGGGAAACATGAACGCTTCGGCGATTCCTTCACCAAAGGTCGCCAGGATCCATTCCCGGAAGTTTCGAGAGAGGTCCGGCCTGCCGTTTGCGGCGGCATTGGCGGCTCCGAGGAGGCACTGAAGCTGGACTTCCTCGGGCAGGTGGCGCAGGTTGTTCTGAAAGGGATAAGGCACCCACGTATCGCCGCAGACAATCCAGCTCTCGCGCGCGCACTCCTGCACTCGATCACCCAGGGCCTCGTCGATCAGACGATCGAAATAGGGATAGTGAGAGAAGATGACATGGCCGCCCTCGTCCCAAAGAAAGCCTTTGGGATCGACATGGGAAGTCGCGTGTCCCCCGACGTCATCCGATTTTTCGTACAGAGCCCAATTCTGGTGGCCCAGTTCGTGCAGACGGTAGGCAGCTCCCAGGCCGGTGGGCCCGGCTCCGATCACAACAACTTTAGGGCTGTTCATAGACGGCGCACTGACCAGTTTCTCATGTTCGGCGTGAGCCGACTGGCTTCAGTGGTCGGCGCACTGCCGACAATCTTGCCTCGTTGCTGTGGTCGAACGAGAGGCCAGGACCGGTAACTTTGGCGATGCTACGGAAATTTGAAACTAGGTTGCGGTTACGATCGATGCCGTTTTCGCCAGGTTAAGACACAGCGGCCGGGTGGCTCAACCGCGCTCGAGGCCCGTCGTTTCCCATCGTGCAGAGGCCAGTTGCGCGGTTCGGCACCGAGACTCCCAGGTTGCCGTCGCGAGCGGTGAGGAGATTGTAGCCAAGTTGCACCATGAGCGGGCCCCACGCAGCTTCGATCTTAGCGATTGAAGCCGGACGCAACCGCTCCTTCCAGCTCCCATAGAAGCTGCGCCGACGAACGGAATGTCCTGGCGCTTGTCCCTTGTCGTGATCCATTGAGAACCCTGGGTACGCTCCAGTACGCGCATGCGTTGTGCCGAACTTCGCTCAGTCGCGCTAGCCAGTAATTCAGTGCTCGCTTCGATCTCGATGAAACGCGCAATTCTGCCCAGTTGCGGCATCGGATCCGACAGCAAGTCTTCGTAGCGGACAAGCAGAAACTGGGCCGGTCCAGGCAGGCCAGCCAACTGCGTACGTTTTCACCCCGAGTCCCCACTCTGAGGAACTCAGACGCCCCGCGACGAAGTCGCTTATATATCGCTCTAGCGGGTAATCATCGTGAATCTGGAGATACTTTCGCTGAAAGTTGTGCTCGGAGAGTGCGACGTCCCGAGGCTCGCGGACAAGATAAATGACTTTTCTGTAACGGTGATCGAAGTATTCGTGGCTCTTAATCATTCGGCGCCCGCGCAGGCGTTTGAGGTAACGGCTCGAATGGGCCTCACAATCGGGAATCGATTCTTCGATGTTGGCGAACGTAACTGCCTTGCCGGGATGAATCAGGTTCGCGATCAGGAATCGCGTCCATGTGCTGCCGGATCTGGGATAGCAAACAAGAAAGGTGTCATCGGGACGGACCGCGAGGCTGCGCCCGCAATATCCGCACCCAATACATGCTTTACAACTTTCTTGATTCCATAGAGCATGGACGGTAGCAGTTTACACTGCTTTCCCTGGCAGACTGCTCAGTCCTAGGTCGGAGGAAGACAGTTCGTTTGGCGCACACGGTCCAACTCATGACGGGAGGCTACGTGTTTGTCGCTGCCACCCCCATGATCGTCGAATCGGGCAGGGAAAGGGGCAAGTAGTTGCTATTTGACGCGTGGTGCGCGGTCCTGGCATTGCGGGCGCTGGTATAACTTCGCTGCTGCGCATAACCGGCGATTGTCAGCAGGGTGAAGCAAATGGTGGTCAGAATAAGACTCGTCACTCGACTTACCCTCGTCGGATTCGGTCTCGAATCGCGGCGCCGTCGATTTACGCAATTAGCAATCGCCTTTATCCGTGCACGCATTCCCCTCCACGCCGGTAGGCTCGAACATGCGAGTTCGGCGCGTAGCGCAACCGGCGCCGCTCATGCTGCAAGAAGCAGTGCAGGTCACTCCGCAGCTCATAGCGGGCCTGGGGAGCACAACGCTTCGATCAACTTTTCTTACCATAGTCCTCGAAACGGACAGCCAGGTCATCGAATCGCACCTCCCCGAGCGCATTGAGGAATCGTTCTTTGAAAGCAGCTCCTCGATCGAAGACGTATCCGCGCCGGTCCACTTGGCTTTCGCCGCCTCGGGGCTGCCCATCCCAGGCATCACCCTGAGATTCGCCGCTCTCGGTTGGTCGAAATGGGCCTGCCGTCTCTGGTGACCAATTACCTCGCTCAGTTCTGGGGGACGAACTTCGGACCGAGAAGCGTGATCAAAGCGTGTTGCCCTAGGATGGGTTGAAGTTAAGCGACGGTGAACTCTGTGTTAAATCGGCCATGCATGGTGGAAAAATTGACCCTGGAGAGCGCGCCTTCGAGGGGCCGGCCTCCTAAGCCCGGCTCACATTTTTAGGCGTCTTAGAGCTTGAGTTAACTCATTGCAGGGTGTAATTTGTGCCGGAGATTCCTGTACTCCGGGAAGTTTCGTCTAAGGTGTTTACCTGAGGACCCACACAGACTAACTCAGGAGTTGTTGGAATCTTTTGCGGAGTTTTCGAAGATGGCCCGACCGTCGCTGTTGGAGCGATGCCACCCAAGTGATAGAAATTGGGAGACCTTTCGGATTGGCCCGTTTCTACGGCATGGATGGCGGGGTTCTGCTCTAGGCAAAGCTATCGTGTCTTCGGAAGTCTGGGCAAATGGTTGATCGGAGTAAAGATCCCTTGAAAAGCGCACTTTGACTCTGACCGGGGGGCTGAAGTGGCATTTTGGGTGCTACCAATTTTGGAAGTGTTGAGCCGGTCGTCGTTCGAACCGCGCGTAGGCGGGGAGGCATAACTTTTGGAGGGGGGGGCCTGATGAAGGAGCAGACCGTTCGACTGGGTCCGCGCGAACAGCAAATCGTCGAACTACTCCTACAAGGATGTGACAACGCCGAAATCGCCAGCCAACTCAAAATGGCTCGGCGGACGGTGAAAGCTCACTTCAATCGACTATTTTTGCGTTTTGGAATTACCGGCGGTATCAAGCGAGTAAAACTCGCGACCCTGTTGTACCGGAGGCAAGCATGTCTGCAAGTGGACGGTATGGAACCCGGATCCCAAGCGAACGGGAACAAAGAGTCATCCAGCTTGTTGCCCAAGGCCTGAAAAACAAAGAAGTGGCGGACGCCATCGGAACGACGGAACACGTCGTCAAGAACTACTTGCGTGTCATATACGACAAGCTGGGCCTGTGGAACCGGGTGGAACTCGCCTTGTGGTACGAGTCGCGGCGCAGCGAGACGGTCTACATGGCCTAGAGATTTTTCCGTGGAGCATCACTCGCACCCGAAAGCTCGTAGATTCCGCAATAATTCCGCGGCATCCTTTCTTTTCTTGAGGGCTGCCGCGTCGAGCAAAAGGCGTGCCTGCTCGCAATTTTTCGGGACCCCGTCCCCTCGCAAGTAGAGGCCTGACAAGAGGACCGTAGCCTCTACATTCTGCTTGGCTACCGCTTTCCAGAGCCACGGCACCGCCTGACTACGGCTTTGCGCTGTGCCGTTAAGAATATTTCTTGCGATGGCGAGTTCGTCGGCGCCCGATCCAGTGAGCGCCCAACTACCCGCGCCATTTCCGCCGGAACTGGACCGAGGAGTGGGCGGATTCGTGCTGACCGGATTGGTCTTAGCCGGCGCCGCGGCTTGAGCCGTTGCTGTCGTCTTCGACGGCAAGTCCTCCGGTTTAGCGGGAGCAGACGAGGTTTCGGACGGAGTGTCAGCCTTCGGAGTCGCCGCCTGAGGCATCGGGGCAACCGGGTTCGTCACTGCCGGAGGGGGGGCCGGCGATGCCACATGCGACCCACCCGACGCTGTCTGGGAGCTCTGCCATGCCATATAGCCAAGAGTCAGCACGACAAGCGCGAGCGCGATTCCAGCCAGCAGGCGGTAAGGCTGCCAGCGCGGCTCCGATTCAAAACCAAAGATGGGCGTTTCCGGGTCTTCCGAACTTTGTAATGAGATCGGGAAGTCAGTCCTGGGTTCTTGCTCCTGAAGGATGCCGACGGTCGGAGAGGCTATCCTCATCCCACAGCGCCCACAGAATTTATGTTTCGGGCGATTTACATATCCACAGGAACGACAGGTGACGCCTTGAGTGGGAACCTCGGCGGTCATGGAGGCCATTGTCTTATCCGATTCCAGATCGCGTTGCCGAGGCGATGGTTGAGGCGCAACTGCGTCTCTGCGGATGGGACTCTCCCGTTCCAGTTCACGGACAAGTTCTTGTACGGCGCGTTCACGTTTTTCCGGTGGATTGGTGAAATAGACTTCGGCCCACCGCCCAATGTTCTTCGCGAGGACGGGGTTCAATAGCGGATTCAGATTGGGTTGCGGCAATGTGCTCGGGTGCTCGGCATTGTCGCTCTGATCCGGCAACGGAAGTTCTCCACGCGGCGAAGGCACGATAGGTACGATTGCACTCCGGCGCTGTTTGGTTGTCAAATCCAATGCTGTTGAAAACCGGGATTTTACCGCATTGAGCCGCCTCAGTTACAGGCTTTACGGTAGGCGGGTTCAAACTGATCCAGCTGCGCGTCGCGTTGGGTGGAGTATCTGCCTTTTGGAGTCTTTCCGTACAGATCGGCCCCCGGACAATAGTAAAGCGCAGTTTGCAGATCCACCCACACCTGGGTGTTGGGATTTCCCTTATCCTCTACCGGCTCAGGTGCTTCCGCCAGCCCGAGTTGGACCAGCATCCGGTCGAACAGAGAAAGATCCGCATTTGGGGAGGCTTTGTGACGGGCAGCTACCGCCGATCCGCTTCCGGTAGCACTGACCGAATGACTCGACCAGATTCCCCACCGGATCACTGAGGCTACCAGAATCAGGGCCAGGGCAAGATAGAAATCCCCACGCCGTGCGGTCAGGAATCGCTTTACCGCCCCGGAGCGTTTACCTCTGGCCAGTTGCTCCAGGAACGCGCGCGCCGCTGCGGCCGAACTCCATTGCGCCCGGTCTCCCGCCTTGGCGAGGGCTGTTTCCGCCGGGGTCTGCATTTCCTCGTCATCCTGAGTCTGCAAGGAGTGCCTGAGGTCGGGCTCGGTTATGCTCGCTGGCTTCTGAATTTCCACAGCATCCGCCGATTCCACGTCCTCAGCCGCTTCGTCGATGGTGGCGCCGTCGAGTTGAAAGAGTTCGGGTAATTCCTGTTCCGCGGAGTCCTTCATAAACGTTTCAGAACGCCGTATGGCGGGTGCCGATGGCTCGATCGCAAAAGAGGGGCTAATCGGCACGGCAGCGTCCTTTTTAGCAGCTTCCTGCATTTGCATCATCGATGCCACTTTGCTTTGCATGCTGGGCCGGCCGTAGTCGCCGCTGCGGGGGAGCCCGCACTCTCCGCAGAACTGCTCATCGCCCATCAATTCGTGCCCGCACTTTCCGCAGATGTCGGCAGGTGCAAGGGACGCTGCGCTCTCGCCTTCGCGGGAGACCGATTGCGTGGCCGCGGTCGTATCGGCGAGCGCCGCTAGGTTCGGCTTCAGTTTTTCCAAGGCTTCGAGCATGACCGCGCGTTCGGTCGCGAGTGATGTTTTCCAGGTCAACTCGTCATTTCTCGCCAGAGCTTCGGTCACCAGTCCCGCCATCAGTTGACAGGTGTGTACGTCGGGTTCGGTAAAGGCATTGCTGTTCGGGTAGTAGACTTCCAGCCCGCCAGCGGTTTTGCCATCGTGATAAATCGGAACGGCGATCAATGACTGGATGCCGCGACGGCGGCATTCTTCGGCATCAATCAGGAACTCAACATTCACATCCGCACAGCGGATTACATCGCCCACGCGTACACACGCGGAGCAAAGCGCCTTCTCGATGCGAACCTCAGCCCCCACCCCGAGAGCCATGACTCCGGCAGCCGCCCGGTAGCGAATGTCTCTGCCCTCGAGAATCCCGATGCCCGCGCCGGCCGCCCTGGTCATTTCGAGCACGCGCTCCGCGATCAACGACATGGCATGCGCCAGGTCCAGATGGCGAACCTGGATCTGATGCTGTGTCTCCACAATCTGCGCCAGGACGGCCGTGTAATCGTCCTTGGGCGTGATTTCCTTTGGCATTGAGCCGGGCGTTGGGATGGCAGGTGCGGCCGGTCCGAGACCTGTCGGGTAAGCTCGCGCCTCCGCACGCAGTTCCAGCTCCAGCAGTTCCCGGTTGTGCTCTTGCAGCAGGTATGCCGCCTCCAGCACCCTTGCGAGGGTCTGCTCGTCGAAGACCGGCTTGTCTTTATTCTCGGCCACAATATTCTCGGACACGATTTCGTTTGCTATCACTGGAAGCCGTCCCTTGTGCTCAGCCCGATGTCAGGCGAGAGTTCTCTTACTCGGGAGCAAGTCCCGCGCCAACCTGGCATCGAGACTGGCCCGACACATAGGATCGCTTCCAGGGGGTCGAAGCTTTGGTCTCCTCTGCCGGAGAGGGCTCCGCTTATCTTTCATTAGTTTACAGCCGCTCGTGTCGGGTTGCGAGAATTTGTACGCGCAGAGCGTTCTTTGGAACATTCAGAATGAGGCGGGTGACCTAAGTAACGCTGCAACAACCTGCACGGTGTCCGGAGTATTTCCTACAGCGCCACTGGGGCTGACCCCGTCTCGCCGGGACGGGCGCCGTTCTCGTGGCTCAAATAGAAATGCACCGCAGGGGTGATGATGAGGGACAGCACCATGGAGATCAATACGCCGCCAATTACCGCGATCGCAAGCGGTTGCAGCATCTGTGATCCCGCGCCAATAGCGAAGGCCAGGGGCAGCATGCCCGCGACGGTCGCCAGGGCGGTCATCACGATGGGACGCAAGCGGCGCCGGGCAGCCTGCAGCATCGCGTTTTCCGACGGCAGACCCAGGCTGCGCATTTTCTGATCGGCATCAAGAAGCAGGATGCCATTCTTCGCCACGATACCGATCACCATGATCATCCCCATGAACGATGAGATGTTGAAGGTGGTGCGCGTGATCAGCAGCGCGATGAAAACGCCTGACGTCGAAAGCAGCGCCGAAGAGAGAATGGCGACGGGTGCGGCGAAAGTTCCGAACTCAAACAGCAGCACAATGAACAGCAGTAGGACGGCCAGGACGAGCACGATGACCAGATCGTGAAACGAGCGTTGCTGCTCGGCGTAAGTGCCGCCGTATTCCACGCGAATGTTGGAGGGGATGTGCAGGCCTGTGACTACTTTCTGCACATCGGACATGCCGCTGCCCAGGCTTCTGCCTTCCAGCCGTGCAGTGATGGCCACGTCACGCTGCAGGTTTTCGCGGCGAATCTCCGTCTGGCCCGGATTTTCGACCACATTGGCAAGCGCGCCCAGCGTCGCCGTGTGTCCCGTGCCGCTGACCAGGAGCGTGTCGCGCATGGCTTCGAGCGATGCCCGGTTCGCCGCGGGAAAGCGCACCCGCAGCGTGTAAGCACGATCGTTCGCCACCACCGGCGTGGGGGCCGGTTCGCCCTCCAGGATGGCCGAGGCATCGAGTGCGATCTCTTCGGCGGTGAACCCGGCCCGGGCGGCCACGCTGGGATTGACCTGGAATGTGACCGCCGGCCCGCTGATCGTGTTGTCGATTCCATTCAGCAGGTCCACAACGCCATTTACCTTTCCGATGGCGTCGGCCACCTTGGGCGCCCATTCTTCCAGTTGCTTGGAATCCTGCGAAAACAACTTGATCTCGATCGGCTGCGGCGCCGAAGTCAGGTCGCCGATCATGTCCTGCAGAACTTGTATGAAGTCAACATCGAGGGCGGGTTCCTCTTTCTTAATGTCGGCGCGGATGTCGGCCATGATTTCTTCGATGTCGCGGTCACGCTTGGCCTTCAACTTGACCAGGATGTCGCCGGTGTTGGCCTCGGTCACCGCAGCCAGCCCTAGTTGCAGACCGGTGCGCCGCGAAGTGCTCTCTACCTCGGGAACCTCATGAAGCATCTCTTCGACGTGGCTCACGACACGGTTGGTTTCCGCCAGCGAACTGCCCGCGGGCATGATGTAGTCGATGGTGAATCCGCCTTCGTCCATCTCCGGAAGCAGATCCGAACCGGAGAAGGTATAGCAGAGGTAGGAAACGACGATCAGCACGGCGCTGAAAATGACGAGAAGGCGCGGCCGTTCGAGGGCGCGGCGCAGCCAGCGTTCGTGGAAATTGACCACCCGCAGGAAGAAGCCGCTCAGATGTTTTTCCTCGGCGGCCAGCAACTTCATCGCGTTGTCGTTTTCTTCGGAGCCTTCGGCTCCGTTGGAGGCGGACGAATCCGTTTCTGATCCGTCTTTGGGGTGCCGTCCCCGGATGAAGTATTGGCTCAGAGTCGGAGTCCACGTCACCGCCAGCGCCAACGACGTGAGCAGCGATACGGTCATGGTTACTGCCAGGGCGCGAAAGAAAACTCCCGTGACGCCAGTGATCACGATAAGCGGAATGAAAACCACGACGGGCGTGATGGTCGAGCCGATCAGCGGAACCGTGATTTCTTTCAGTGCGCTGCGGATCGCTTCCAGCCTTCCTTGTCCCGCGTCGCGATGCAAGACGATGTTTTCTACCACCACGATGGCGTCATCGATGACGAGTCCCACCGCAGCCGCGAGTCCGCCGAGAGTCATTAGATTGAACGTCTGTCCCATCACCTTGAGAGCGATGAAGGTGACCATGACGGTCACGGGAATGACCAACCCGGCGACCAGCGAAGTGCCCCAGTCGCGGAGGAATACCACCAGAATGATCGAAGCCAGAATCAGGCCCAGCAGGATGGCATCGCGCACGCTCTTGATCGAGTCAGCCACGATGATCGACTGGTCGTAAAAAGGCTCGATGTGAACGCCGGGCGGCAGAGTTTTGCGCAGGCGATCGATTTCGTCGTGCACCTCCTGCGCCACCTGTACCGTGTTGCCGTCGGGCTGGCGATTGATATTCAGCAGGACTGCGGGCTTGCCGCCGGCCGTGACCACGGTGTAGACCGGCTTTACGCCCGGCGCCACGCCGGCAACATCGCCGATACGCACCGGGATTCCCGCCGGAGTGCTCTTGATGACCGCGTTGGCAATTTCTTCCGGCGTCCGCACCTGGCCGTTGACCAGGCCCAGATAAAGTTGGTGGTTCCTCTCTAACAACCCAGGGGAGTCGATCAGGTTGGTGCGCCGCATCGCATCGAGGATGTCGGACACGGTGACTCCAGCCGCGAGCAACTTTGCCGGATCGGGGGTGACGTAAAATTCCGGCTCCTGCCCGCCCTGGATGATCACCGTAGAAACACCTTCCAAACGGTTGAGCCGCGGCTTCATCTCGTACGTCGCCATCTCCCAGAGCTTGGTTTGCGGCACGCTGTCGGAGGTGAGGCTGTAGCCGATGATGGGAAAAGCCGCGAAGGTCATGCGATGCGCTTCGATTTTCGCGGTGGAGGGTAGTTCCGGCTGCACCCGGGAAATCGCGGCATTCACGTATTGCAGCGTCTGGAACATGTCCACATCCCAGCGCAAGTAGAGATCAATCTCAGCCGATCCGCGGCTGGTGATGGAACGGACGTTGAGCAGTCCGGGCACGCTGTTGACGGCCTCCTCCAGCGGCCGCGTGACTGTGACCATCATCTGGTCGATGGGCATGACGCCGTTGTCGACCGCGATCAGCACCCGGGGAAAATCCGTGGAGGGGAAGACAGACACCGGGATGGTGAAAGCAAGATAGGCGCCCAGAAGCCCGAACGTCAGAATCAGAAAGATCACGGGCCTGGAGTGCTGTGCAATCCAGTGCTGGCCGCTCGCACGCTGGCCAATGGGCTTACCGGCTATCAGTGTGCTCACCTAGACGCTCCGCGCCGATTATTTTTCATCGGATCCTCCACTGGGAGCCTTCGAATCCTTTTTCGCTCCCTCGTCGGCGGCTTTTGATCCTTCCGGTGATCCCTCGGCGGGGGCCTCGGGTGGTTCGATCTTGATCTTGGTTTTGTCCGGCAGTCCGTAAGCACCGCTGGCTACAACTTTGTCGCTCTCGGTGACGCCATCGAGAATCTGCACGTCGTCGCCGTTGCGGATGCCGAGCTTGACCGGTTTCTGGTGAGCGCGGCCGTCGGCTCCCGCGATCATGACGGTAGGAGTTCCGTCGGGCGCGCTGACGACTGCGCTGGCCGGGATCACCAGAGCGTCTTTCACCGTCTGCGCGGTGAGCAACAGTTGCACGCTCGTCCCCGGTTTCAGTGCGTGCTTGGGATTCTTGGCCTCGAACCAGACTTCCACCGTAGTGCTGCTGGGATCGAGCGCCGGGCTGACGACTGTGACTCTGCCCTCGATCGGCTCGTCGATTCCAGGTACGGTCATGGTCCCTTTGTCGCCAACTTTCAGCGTGGCGGCGTCATTCTGCGGAATGTGCGCCTTGGCGATCACCAAGGAAGTATCCATCACTGTGATCAGAGGAGTGCCGGCCGCTGCCATTTCGCCGGGATAGAGCGGCCGATCGGTGACGACACCATCGATCGGGCTGCGAATTTCCGAATAGCTGAGTTGAGCCTGCGCTCCCAGATATTTCCCTTTCGCCGATTCCAGTTGCCCCTTCGCCGACTTAAGTTCCTGTTGCTTTCCGATCGCCATTAAGTCGTCAAGGTGTTTCTTGGCGATCGCATACTGGTTGCGAGCCTGGGTGATGTCGACGCGCGACTGATCGAGTTCCTTGCGCGGCAGCGCACCTTGATCGAACAGTTGCTGGCGGCTCTGAAAAATTTTTTCCTGCGCATCGAGTGCCTGCTGAGCCTGCTGCGCGTCGGCCTCGGCTTTCTGGATTTCCTGAGGCAGGCCCGCCGCGGTGGTGGTTTCGTAGCTAGCCTCCGCCTGGTCGTAGGCGCCTTTTGTGTCCTGGGCGGCGGCGGTGAGATCGCGGTTCTCGAGCACGGCCAGCAACTCTCCCGCATGCACCGGGCTGCCGCGCTTGACCAGGAATTTCTGCACTGGAGCACTGATCTTGGGCACGATTGCTGCCTGCTGCCGCGGGAACAGAATTGCCTGGGTCGTGACGGTGTGCTGTATCGTGGTTTTTTCGACCGGAGCCACCTGCACGCTGACGGTCGGTTCCTTGTCGCCCTTGTCGGACGAGCAGCCCGCGAGCACCAGCAAGCCCGCGAATGTGGCGACACCGGAGGCGAGGGTGCGATGCCAGCTGCCGCGTTTGCGGATGTTGTTGGGCTCGTGATCCGGGTTGTGGCCGGGTTCGATGGAGTTCATGCGGTTAGAAGGTTCCTGTCAGCGTCTGTAAGTTTGCCACAGCGACGCGGTATCGGGACTGGCCATCATCGTAAGCGTTGCGCGCCTGGGTCAGTGTATTTTGGGCGTCAACCACCTCCAGCACGGTGGACTCTCCGGCCTGGTAGCGCAGGGTGGTCAGGCGCAGGCTCTCCGCCGCGATTTCCGCGGAACTGGCGAGCGATTCCATTTCCGAGCGCGCGGTTTCGGCCTCACTGTAGAACTGGCGCAGGTGGCTGAGCAGTTGTTTCTGGGCGTGCGTCAACTCGACGTGCGCCTGATCGCGGCGCAGTTCCGCCTGCTTGAGTTTGCTGCGATCCGATCCCCAGCTGAAAATCGGAATCTGCAGCGTGGCCACGGTGGAGTATCCCAGGTTCCGTACGCCGTTGTTGCGGACGGCGAACTTGTTGGAATCGATGCCGTAGAAATAATCCAGGCTGAGGGAGGGCAGCAGGCCCCCCCAGGCCGCCGAAACTTCGTGATTTGCTGCCTGGTAGGCGGCCAATGCGGCGCGGAGATCAGGATTGTTCTTCTTGCCGGAGGTTTCGACTTCGGCAAAAGTGGGCAAGGGCTCGGGAGTCTGCAGATCATCGACCACGGCGAAGTCCTGGTTGAAATCGGTAAACAGCAACACCGCCAGGTCGAGCCGGCTGCGCTCCATGTCCAGTTGCGCCTCCTGCAGGTCGCGCTGCTGCTGCTGGGATTGAATCCGCGCTTTGATCACGTCTGCGTGCGCGACTTCGCCCCCGCTTTCCAGCTTCTGGCTGATGTCGAGAAACCGGGCTGCCTCCGCGGCCGCTCGCTGCGCGGTCGCGTACTTGCGCTGCGCAACCACCAGCCCGTAGTAGGACTGGGTTACCGTGACCACCAGGCCGCGGGTGGCCAGTTCGGCCTTGGCCCTCGCCTGCGCCAGAAGCGCGGACGCCCGCCGGTAATCCGCAAAATTCGTGAGGGAGAGCGACTGATGTACGTCCGCCTGGCTGATGTATTCGTGCACACCATTGTTGGCAATGAAGCGTGAATTGGGGCAGCTCAGCGTTGGGTTTGGGGTTGCGCAAGTCGCCGGTAGCGGCCCGGTTCCTTCCGTGTAGATGAACGAATTGTTGTAGTTGAGGTTGGGCAGGAGCCCGGCGCGAGCCTGTACGCGGTCTTCGCGCGCCAGGCCAAAGTCGGTGATGGCGGAGCGATATTGGGGATCGTTCAGGCGAGCCCGCTGAAGCGCATCTTGCAGCGTGATGGTCACGGGCGCCCCCGTGGCGGCTGTCGAATCGCCGCCCTGAGTCTGAGCTGCCCATGTCTCGACCTGTGCGAAACTCGGCGGCGAGGCGACCAAAAGCCCCAAAATCAGAATTCCGAACCAAGTGGCTGGGCCAATGTGGGAGACGCCATGGTTGAACACGAGCCGGTTGCAGCGATGAGACTTCACAGGTCACCTCGAAATAATCATTGGCCGCGAGCGGAGACTGAAAACGCCTGAGGGCAAAGGGATGTCCGAACCGAAATCGCAGTCGCGCGGCAGCTTTCGAAAACGCCCCGATTCCTCACAGAAGCACATTAAGAACGGCGTAAAGCGGATCGATCGGTTCGACGTCATCCCAAATCGGAACTTGCACAGCCTACCACGCGCTTTCTGAAAGCCACCTGAAATGCTGGTTCTGCCCCCAAGTGCTGGCGCCCGAAAGGCTTAGCTTCGGCACCACGTCCCACGAAGAATTGGCGAAGGTCGTGCCAGTAAGGAGGCGAGTGTGATTTCCAAAGGCAGGAGGGAAGCAATCGTGGATCTGGAACAAGTCAAAGTCCCCCCGCGACCAGCAGGTGTTGAATCTGCTGGTCCATTGAATCTGCTGGTCCAGGGACCGAGCAACAAGAAAATTGCGGGCCAGCTCAACATCAGCCCGCGCACCGTTAAGCAGCACCTGCGCACGCTGTTCTTGCGCGCCGGAATCCGCGGGATGGCCGCAAACGGGTAAAACTGGCCAATCGCCATCCTCGGCAAGGAGGGAATGCAGTCATGAGGACCCGCGAGCGCCTTACTCCACCTCTGCCTCCGGCGGTAAGTCGGCATGACGATATTCTGCAAAAGGTTTCACCACCCTGCCCCGTAAGTCGGGTGGCCGGATCCAATAACTTCATCGGCCACAATGGTTTGAGCGATTGTTGGCGGCGGCCCGCGAATTGCATCGTGCTGCCTGATGGGTCTAGTGCGGGCTCAACAGCAGCCTCGAGTGGGCTTCGCGACCTTGATTCGCAACTAGATCTCCGAACCCCAGGGCGATGGCCTACAAAGAAATCTTCTGGATGGCGTGCGACTCTACCGAGCAGCTGCGGGCAGAGTATGGGCCTTTCCATGCCCGTTCCGAAGCCGAGTGTGAAGCCAGGAAGTTAGGTTTCGGATACCTGTTGCGTTACGAACACATTCTGGACGCCAACGACGAAATCGAGGAAGTACGCTGTATCTTTATCGAACTGCCGGGAGCGACGCCGGCCGGAGCGGAGGCCCTTGCGGTCACCCTTCACACCCGCTGCGCGACCTGCGGCGAATCTTCGGCGCACGACAGCGGCTGGCAGGCCGAAGTTTGGGCCGATATCCACGAATTCGAGCACTCCCGCCACCGCGTGCGACTCTTCGAGCACGCCCGCGGCAAGGGCCTGAAGGAAATCTGCGACTGGCGGGGTTAGCGGGGTTAAAGGTTCAGACTACGTTCGAAAGCCCGCTGGCGGCAGCCCGATCCAGCAACCAGATCAGCTTCCCTTGGGCAGGACGTACCAGTTTTGCGGGATACTGCTCACCCGGGGAATTCCCTTCCAACACCGACTTGAGCACTGTGGCCTTGTCGGTTCCGCTGACCAGAAACGCGACGCACAGCGCCCCATTCAAGACCGGCAGTGTCAGGGTGATGCGGTGGGTCTTCAATTTCTCAACCCAGTTGGCCACAACAAGCTTCGATTTTTCGTTCAAGCCCTCGGTGCCGGGGAAAAGAGATGCGGTGTGCCCATCGGGGCCCATGCCGAGAAGGATGAGATCGAACGCGGGAAACTGCCCTGCTTCGAGCGCAAAGGACTTTCGCAGAGTCTGCTCGTACGCCTCGGCGGCGGCCTTAGCATCAGGATTCTCCGCCTGCACGCGAAATACATTGCTAGGCGCCACCGGAACTTTCGAGAGCATCGCTTCATCGGCCATGCGGTAGTTGCTCTCCGGGTCGGTAGGAGGCACATGCCGTTCGTCGCCGAAGAAAAAAAACATGCGATCCCAAGGCAGAGAAGTGCGGGCGTTGGTGGCAAGCAGAGTGTAGAGGCTCTTGGGGGTTGACCCGCCCGACAAGGCGATGGTGAATCGGCCACGCTCGGCCACCGCCTCACTGGCGGCGCTAGCCACTAATTCCGCCGCCGCTTCGAATAACTCCTGGGGAGTATTCAGCGTCCGAATTTCCACCGAGGAAGTCAAAAGACATCACTCCCGTCTTGCATCGGCCGAGGATTCAGCTCCGGCAGCCTCGAACCGCCGCACAGCGGGCCGCTCCCAGCAGCCCCGCTTTCTCGTTGGTGACCACTTGCACCGGAATTGCTTCTACCAGCGGACGCAGGCGACCCTTATCGAGGAACGCCTGCATGAACAGCGGCGCAGAAAGCTTGGAGAGAATCTTCGGCGAGATTCCGCCCGTCAGGAAAAGTCCGCCGGTCGACATCGCCTTGAGGGCCAGATTGGAGGCCTCGGCACCATAGACGGAGATCCACAGGTCAAGCGCCTTCTCCGCCAAAGAGGAGGAACGGTCGAGCGCAGCCCGGGAAATTGCCGCCGCAGGGTCGGCGGATTTCATCCCGGCGACCAACTCTGGAGACTCCGTGCCGGCTCCGCTGTCTCGCAAAAATTCGTAAACATTCACCAGGCCAGGACCGGACAGGACGCGCTCGTAGCTGACGTGTCCGAAACGCGCGTGCAAAAAACGGAGCAACTCGATCTGCAACTCTCCCTGCGGGGCAAAGTCGGTGTGTCCGCCTTCGCAGGCGTAGACGTGATGGCGGTTTCCATCCCAAAAAAGCCCGGCTTCTCCCAGACCCGTTCCCGGCGCAATCACCGCCTGGTTGCCGGAGACCGGTCCGCTGACGTGGTTCAATGCCACCAGGTCTGCGGGAGTCAGCGCTCCAATGCCCCAGGCGCTGGCTTCCAGATCATTGATCAGAAGTGTAGGAAGATGAATCCGTTTCGCCAGGCTCGATTGTTCGATCACCCAGGGGAGGTTTGAAGTCTCGACCCGCCCGTTGCGCACCGGGCCTGCGATTCCAAAACACGCCACCTCCGGACGCGTGCCGGAATCATTCAGAAACTGGCTGACGATGTCGCCGAGTTCGCTGTGCTCGCGACTGGGGAAAACACGCTCGGAGACCAGGCGGAGATGGCCATTTTGGGGTTGAAAATATGCAAGCCTGGCATTGGTGCCGCCAATATCGCCGGCCAGAATCATTTCTCGAAATTCCTCCAACGGCGGCCGTCACGGTCCAGTAGCTCGTCGGCATCCTTTGGTCCCCAGGTGCCCGAGGCGTAGTTGGGGAAATTGCGGGGAGGGAGCGCCTTCCAGATATCGAGCACCGGATTGACCACCGACCAACCGGCTTCCACCATGTCCGCGCGCTGAAACAGCGTCTGGTCTCCAATCATACAGTCATGCAGCAGACGCTCGTAACCCGTGCTGGGCTGCTTGCCGAAGTACTCCTGGTATTCGAAGTTCATGTCCACCGTGCCCAGACGCATGACCGGTCCGGGAACCTTAGCCGCGAACTGTAGCGAAATTCCTTCTTCCGGCTGAATGTGCAGCACCAACTGGTTGGGCATGAGGTGTTCGACGGGCGTGTCGCGGAACAGCACGAAGGGCGCCCGTCGGAACTGTATCACGATATGCGTATTGCGCACCGGCATGCGCTTTCCTGTGCGCAGGTAGAAGGGAACGTCGGCCCAGCGCCAGTTGTCGATCAGGAGCTTCATGGCCACGAAGGTTTCCGTCCGCGAATCGGGGGGGACGTCGGGCTCAGCGCGATAGGCCGAGACCCGTCTGCCGTCTTCGCTTCCTTCGCCGTACTGGCCGCGGACGGTGCGGCTCAGCACTTCTTCATCGCCCAGAGGCTGGATCGCGTGCAGAATCTTGGCCTGTTCGTCGCGTACGGCGTTAGCGTCAAAGGAAATCGGCGGCTCCATCGCGGTCAGCGAAATCAGCTGCATGATGTGATTGGGCACCATGTCGCGCAGCGAGCCGGCGTGATCGAAATAGCTTCCCCGTCCCTCGACCCCCACGGTCTCGGCCACAGAGATCTGCACGTGGTCGATGTAGCGGCGGTTCCAGACCGGCTCAAAAATTCCATTGGCGAAGCGGAACGCCATGATGTTCTGCACGGTCTCTTTGCCCAGATAGTGATCGATGCGGTAAATCTGCGTTTCTTCCGCTACTTTGAGCAGTTGCTGGTTCAGTTGCTTTGCTGATTCCAGATCGTGTCCGAAGGGCTTCTCAATCACCACGCGCCGCCAGTGACCGTCTTTCTGCTCCATCAACCCGGTAGCAGCGAGTTGCTCTACGATGGGACCGAAGAAACTCGGCGCGGTAGCGAGGTAGTAGAAGAAGTTTTCGTGGGTGGAGTGATCCTGATTGACCTTGGCGAGAAAGTCTTTCAACTTCGCATAGAGCCCCGTGTCGCCGAAGTCCCCGGCAAGATAATAGAAACGGTTCATGAACCATTCCCAAAGATCGTTGTCCACACACTCGCCGCAGTACTCCTTGACGTCGTCGTAGACTTTTTTCTTAAAGTCGTCGCTCGACATTTGAGCGCGCGCTACGCCCACCACCGCGAACTCCCGCGAGAGCAGCCCGGCCCGCGCGAGGTTATAAAGGGCCGGGATCAGCATCCTCCCCGTTAGATCGCCGGCTGCGCCAAAGATCACCATGATGCAGGGATCGCTCTGCTTGCCGATGCGCGGCGGGGCTGACGTGGGCTGTTCCGCTAATTGAGCCATGAATGAATCCTCTGAAATCGGGTATGAAAGAGCTTTTCGGTCTAAGCAGTTTTTTGCTTCTTAGCCGCGCCCGCCTCCACGTGCCCGCCGAACTTCTGGCGCATGGCAGAAAGCATCTTCTCCGCGAAGGTATGCTGCTGGCGGGAACGGAAACGTACATAAAGTGCCGCCGTCAGCACCTCCGCCGGCACCGCCTCATCGACTGCGGCTTGAATCGTCCAGCGGCCTTCGCCCGAATCCTCGACGTAGCCTTCGTACTCCGAGAGCGTCGGATTTTCCGCCAGGGCCATCGCCGTCAGATCGAGCAGCCAGGAACTGACCACGCTGCCCCGCCGCCACACCTCCGCGATATCGGGCAGATTCAGATCGTAGCGAATGTCCTCTGGCAGTTCCTTGCTGGTCGCGTTTTTGAAGATGTCGAAGCCTTCCGCGTAGGCTTGCATGATGCCGTACTCAATTCCGTTATGCACCATCTTCACGAAGTGTCCGGAACCGGAAGGCCCGCAGTGAATGTAACCCTGTTCGGCGGTGCCGCCCAGTTTCTCTCGTCCCGGAGTTCGCGCAATATCGCCGATGCCGGGCGCGAGTGTCTTGAAAATTGGGTCGAGCCGCTGCACGGCTTCCTTCGGGCCGCCGATCATCATGCAATAGCCGCGCTCCAATCCCCAAACGCCGCCGCTGGTTCCCACGTCGATGTAGTGGATGCCTTTGGGCGCCAGTTCCTTGGCGCGGCGTACGTCATCTTTAAAATACGAGTTGCCACCGTCGATGATGGCGTCGCCAGCCTGGAGGTGCTGAGCCAGCGTCTGCACGGTCTTTTCCGTCGGTCCGCCCGCCGGAACCATAATCCACACCGCACGCGGAGGCGTCAGTCTGGCGATCAGGTCTTCGAGCGAACTTGATCCCTTCGCTCCCTCGCCGGCCAACTGTTTTACCGAGTCGGCGCTCAGATCGGAGACCACCATCTGATGTCCGCCGCGCATCAGGCGCCGAGTCATGTTCGCGCCCATTCGGCCCAAACCCACCATTGCTAATTGCATGTCTTGCTCCTCAGTAGCGGTCAACGACAAGAAGTCTAGAGTGCTTTCTGTACCGCCGTCTGCAACGTCGCCAGCCCCGCTTTCAGATTGCTCTTCAGATGCACGCGCAGAGCCCGTCGTCCACGCTCCGCCAGAACCTGGAAGTCCCCGCGCGCCTGCGCTGCCTTCACGACTCCGAACGTGTACTTTTGTCCCGGAACCGGCAGTTCAACCGAATCATCGCAAGTTACTTGCAGAAACACGCCGGAGTTCGGTCCGCCTTTGTAAGCCTGTCCCGTCGAGTGCAGGAATCTCGGCCCGAATCCCAGGCAAGTCGCGACCTGCTTGCGGTCGCGAACCGTGTGGCGCACCGACTGCAGGCTCGCTTCATTCTCGTCATTCATCTGGACATAGCCGAGAACCGCGAAATAATCGCCGTCTTTGATGCGCGCCAGATGTGCCTTGAGATATCCGGCCGGCGACTGATCGCCACCCGCCGCCTTCGCCAGTTCGGCCGCATTTATCTCGTCGGTGAACAGCTTGATGCCGCCATCTTCGACGATCGGCTTTTCTCGAGGAAGCGACCCGTTTTTCTCGTACTCGGAGGTTAGGTTACGCGTTGCAATTTTGCTGGCTTCGACATCGGGCTGGTTGAAAGCATTGATTCCGATAATCGAGCCGGCAATTGCCGTAGCAATCTCCCACCGGAAAAACTCCGCGCCCAATTCGTAGATCTCCGACATGGCGATGCGCATCACCGGATGCCCAGCTTTTTCGAGGGCCGCGACTTTGGCATCCTGAACGGCGTCGGCACCCGACTCCAGCCGTACGTAAGCGAACACTCTATCTTCGCCGTACGCATCGGGTGCAGCCAGACTCTCCCGGTCAACCGGAATAATGCCTTTTCCAGTTTTCCCTGTCGATTCGGCAATCAGTTGTTCCAGCCACGCCCCTAGATCCGAGATGCCGGGCGAGGTGATGAGGGTGACCTTGTCGCGCCCTGCTCTCGCCGCCGTGCCGAGAATGATGCCTAGCGTGGCGCCGGGATTTTGTTCCACCGCTGTTGCCCTGCACCCGCTCACCATCTCGGCGGCGTGGCCGAGAAACTTCTTCGTATCCAGCCCCATCACTGCGGCCGGAACCATGCCGAAATTCGACAGCGCCGAGTACCGTCCACCGATCGAGGGACGCCCGAAAAAGATGTGCAGAAAGCGATCCGCTTCAGCGACCTGCTGCATCTTCGATCCGGGATCAGTGATAGCGATGAATTGACTCCCCGCCTTCGTGACTCCTACCGCTTGCCTGGTGCGCTCGAAAAAATACTGCTTAAAGATGTTGGGTTCGAGCGTGCTCCCGGATTTGCTCGAGACAATAAAAAGTGTCTTCGGGATGTCGATCTGATGCTCGAATGCCTTGACCTGTGCCGGGTCGGTGGAGTCGAGCACGTGCAGGGTAGGGAAGTGAGTGAGCCGGCCGAAGGTCATGCGCAGAACTTCGGGACAAAGGCTCGACCCGCCCATTCCGAGCAGGAGCACATGCTGGAAGCCGCGCTGTTGCACTTCTTTGGCGACTTTTTGCAATTGGTCCTGCTGCGCCACCTGCTCCTCGACAATGTCGAGCCAGCCCAGCCAGTTGGACTCGTCGCCGCCGGTCCACAGCGTCGCATCCCGCTGCCAAAGGCGCCCTACCTTGTTGCCTGACTGCCAATCGACTACCGTCGCTTTTACCGCTCGAGCCAGCGGTTCCGGCAGGGAGGTCTTGAGTCGACTCACGATCTATCCTTTAATCGCGGTGCTCTTCGCGACCGCAGCCAGCAGCTGGTCAAAGGCGTCGGCGAACAACTTGACACCGTCGTCGGTCAACTTGTCGGTAGCTTCCTTCATCGAGATTCCGGCGCGCGCAAGATCCTGCATCACTTTGGCAGCTCCTGCCACATCTTCGGTGAGCGCGTTGCGAAGGCGTCCGTGGTCGCGGAAGGCATCGATCGTGGCCGGAGGCATGGTGTTCACGGTGTCGGGCCCGATCAACTCTTCGACGTAGATCACGTCGCGATAGTGCGGGTTCTTCGTGCTCGTACTGGCCCACAGCACCCGCTGGGTCTGGGCACCTTTAGACGCAAGTGCCTGCCAGCGCGATCCGCTGAAGATGCGCTGGTAGGCCTGATAGGTGAGCTTTCCGTTAGCAATCGCGACCCTGCCCAGGAGACTCTTGAGCAGCGCCTCCTGACTGGAGTCCGCGGTCTTCAGGCGCTCGTTCAGCAGGGAATCGATGAGCGTGTCGATGCGGCTGATGAAGAAACTGGCCACGCCCGCCATCTGGTTCAGCTTGCCGCCGCGCTCCGCCAGATCCTCAAGCCCGGCAATATGCTGCTCAGCAACTTTCTCGTACACTTCCTGCGCAAACAGAAGGGTCACGTTGATGTTGATGCCTTCGCCGATCAATCGCCGAATGGCGGGAATTCCCTCCGCCGTGCCCGGAACCTTGATCATTACGTTGTCGCGCTTTACGGTCTTCCACAGCCGCCGTGCTTCGTCAATCGTCTCCTGTGTCTTGCGAGCTAAGTACGGCGAAACCTCGAGACTGACGTATCCATCGCGGAATTTGGACTCTTCATAGACCGGGCGCAGGGTGTCGGCTGCGTCCTGAATATCGCGAATGGCGATCTGCTCATAGCGGCTCGTAGTATCGAGATCCGCGCGCGAGGTCAGCGACTTCAGCATGTCGTCATAGAGCGAACTGTCGGCGATGGCTTTCTCAAAGATCGCCGGGTTCGAAGTCATTCCTCGCAGGCCGTCTTCGGTGATCAACTGCTTGAGCTTGCCGGTCGTGAACAAATCGCGCCGAATGTAGTCGAGCCACATCGACTGTCCATAGCTAAGCAATTCTTTCAGCGGATTTTTGGTCGCTTTCGCATTTTCTACTACCCCAGTTGGCTGCACAATGACCTCCTAAGATTTCCCATTCGTAGAGATGTCGCTTGCTACGTCTAGCTCGCGCGCCGATTGGACGTAGACCATTATCGTTGGCAGGCTATCCGGCCATCGCCGCGCGCGCTTCGGCAACGACCGTGTCCACGGTGAACCCAAAATACTTCAACAAATCTTTGATTGGCGCAGAGGCTCCGAAACGATGCATCCCCACCTTCCGCCCCTTGATACCGACGTATCGTTCCCAGCCAAAGGTCGCGGCCATTTCCACAGAAACCCGTGCTGTCACGCTGGAGGGCAAGACGCTCTCTTTGTAGGCCGCATCCTGCTGCTCAAAAATCTCCTGCGAAGGCATGCTGACCACGCGGGCTGCGACCCCTTCCGCCTTCAGTTTCTCGTAAGCATCCACGCATAAAGACAACTCGCTACCGGTTCCAATCAGGATCACGCTCGGCTTTTGGCCCGAGGCATCGGCCAGCACGTACGCTCCCTTGGCGACGCCCGAGGCCGGCGCATACTTGGCGCGATCCAGCGTCGGCAGATTCTGCCGCGTCAATACCAGTGCCACAGGGGAATGCTTCAGCTGCGCAATGATCTTCCAGGCTTCGACCACTTCATTGGCGTCGCCCGGCCGCAGCACGATCAAATTCGGCATGGCACGCAGCGAAGCCAGCTGCTCGATGGGCTGATGTGTGGGCCCATCTTCACCCAACCCAATCGAATCATGGGTGTAAACGAAGATCGAAGGGATCTCCATCAGCGCTGACAGGCGGATGCTCGCCCGCATGTAATCGCTGAAGTTAAAGAACGTGGCGCCGAAGGCTCGAAGGTTCGATACGATCATCCCATTCACGCTCGCGCCCATCACATGCTCGCGGACGCCGAAATGCAGGTTGCGCCCGGCATAACTGCCGGCCTGAAAATCTCCGGCGCCTTCGAATTTCAGAGTTGTCTTGTTCGAGGTCGCCAAATCCGCCGATCCGCCAATGAGCCACGGAATGTTCTGCGCCAGAGCGTTGAGGACTTTTCCCGAACTCTCCCGCGTCGCGACGCCTTTGGCATCAGCCGGAAACGTGGGCAGATTCTTGTCCCATCCCGGCGGCAGTTCGCGATGCTGCATCGAGCGCAGGCGCTCGGCCAAATCCGGATGCTTCTCGGAATACTGGCTGAAAAGTTTCGACCACTGGGCATGAAAGTCACGACCGCGCTTCCCGACGCCTTCGCGAAAATGTTCACGCACACCGTCGGGCACCAGAAACTTCGCATCCTCCGGCCAACCGTAGAACTTCTTGACCAGCCGCACCTCTTCCTCACCCAGCGGTTCCCCGTGGGCCGCGTTGGTGTCCTGTTTATGCGGAGAACCGTATCCGATGTGGCTATCCACCATAATCAGAGTCGGCCGGTCGGTAGTCTTCCTGAACACTTCGAAGGCCCGCGCCAGCATATCCAGATCATTCGCGTCGGCCACCCGCGTTACGTTCCAACCGTAGCCAAAGAAGCGCGTCGCGACATCTTCGCTGAAGGACCAATCGGCGGGGCCGTCGAGGGTGATGTGATTGTGATCGTAGATCCAGCACAGGTTTGAAAGCTTCAGATGCCCAGCCAGGGAAGCAGCCTCGCCCCCGATGCCTTCCATCAGGTCGCCGTCGCTGCACATCGCATACACGTTGTAATCGAAGACCTCGAAACCGGGCCGATTAAAATTCGCCGCCTGCCATTGGGCCGCAATCGCCATTCCCAGGCTGTTGCCCACGCCCTGCCCCAGCGGCCCCGTCGTCGTTTCAACGCCAGAAGTGAGGTGGGACTCGGGATGCCCCGGAGTGCGGCTGCCCAACTGCCGAAAGCGCTTGATCTCTTCCATCGGCACCGCCAGTTCCTTCGAGACCTGGCCATCCTTGCCGACCTGCCTCACCTCCGCCAGATGCAGCATGGCGTAAAGCAACATGGATGCGTGTCCGTTCGAGAGCACGAAGCGATCGCGGTTAAGCCATGTCGGATCCGCCGGATCGTAGCGCAGGAACTGTTGCCACAGGCAATACGTCACCGGTGCCAGACCCATGGGCGCGCCGGGATGACCCGAGTTCGCCTGCTGCACGGCATCAATGGCCAGAGTGCGAATCGTGTTGATCGACAGCGTCTCCAGTTGCTGTCCCGTTAGCAATACCTGCTCGCTGGCTACCATACGACTCTGCTCCTCCAGTTTGGGCGCGTGCACCCAAGGGCGATCCGTCGATCACACAAGATTAGAGTTCCCGACGACAGAAAGGGTTCTATACGCAGAAGTGTATCAAGTTCCGGGAAGGCGTGGATTAATCCCAGTTGAAAAACTGCGAGTGAGCAGGACCGGGGGCCTACTTGAGTAGCTGGAGGTAGTTGTTTTCGCTCTGGGAGGCGCGGGTCGTGTCCTGCACGAACCTCAGAAACTGACGCAGGCTGTCCCGCTCCGCCGGGGCCAGCAGGTCGAATCGAACCCGTATTCCACTGGCCGGACCACTGCGAGTGACGACTCCGCTGAGGGCGAATCCCTTTACCCAGATTTTCCCGTTGGCCAGCCACAGTCCGATTTCGACTTTGGCGCCGGGCTTGACCGGCTTTGCCGTCTCGACCAGACATCCACCTACGCTGGTATTGGAAAGATTTCCCCAGATCGGTGTCGGGGCCTCATCCACCCGCAGTTCAACTGCGAGGAAACACTTCATCCGCGGGTGGCGGCGCCGGTCGCTGCCCCAGTTTGGACTAAACAGGTCGGGTTCGAACGGAGGGGCCGCAGTCGGAGTTGGAACGTGTTCCGGGCCAGCCGTTGCGGTCGTGCCGCCATTCGTACTTGCGCTGGCAGCCTTGATCTCACGCATCGCCTTCAGCAGCGACTCTTCCCGCTTTTCGGGCGGAGCTTCGCGGTAGGTCTGGAGCAATTTTCCCACGTGCCGGACCAAGTCCGGATCGGACAATATTTTGGTCCAGTCAGTTCCTGCTGCTGCGCTCATGGACACTCTTTCCTTACCCCTGAAACCTCGTGTCTAGCTTGAACCGAGGGTCATCCCCGTTCAAGATGACCTAAGTCACCCCACTCGCCACCCAGGATCAGTCGCGTTTTCCCACTTAATCTGCCCGCTCGAGCCCGGGAAGATATTTTCGAAGCACATCGCCCTGCTGCCCGGAGAGCGAAAGGAACTCGAAGCCATAGTGGTATCCGCGGCGATGTCGCAGCACCGCGCGCAGCTCCCACGGCTCACTCGAACCGGGAGGCGCAAAGGCCAAAGCGACCACCTCGCCCAAGTTCAGTTCCTCAGCGATCAATACCCCGATCCCGGCCACGGACAAGTCCTTAGAGTGGGCGTCCAGAGATTGGCGTCCTGCACTCGAAAGCAGAGTCAGCCTGACCGGAAACTCGACGCGGTATCGCGGATATCGCCGCTGCCGCCGCTCGGGTGCACGTTTCGCCGCTTTTGCCGCCTGGGGTGCCATGTGGTTGAATTTCTTCGGCCTACGCGGCGCGGCAGAAACCTCGCGCCTCGAATCACTGGGGGATGAAGGTCAGCTCGATTACTTCAGTCGTTTCACTTGGACCGGGCTCAAATTTCCACTTGCTTATCGCATCGGTTGCGGCATTCACTAAGACCGGAGATCCGCCCAGTACTCGGGTTGATTTGACGGCACCGTTGGGGCGGATCACAGCCTCCACTTTAACGACGCCCTGCAAGCGCACCCGCTTGGCCAGTTCGGGATAAGCGGGCGCAATCCGTGAAATGACCTTCCGGCCCGCGTCGGCTTCGGCGGAGGCGTTTTGCGCGCAGGCCAGACTCGCCGCCAGGCATAGAACAGTCATGGATACGACAACTTTCCGCATGGTCCCCAAGCCACCTCAGCGGCCAGCATATCGGGGGCAATCCTGGCCAGGCAACGCACTGAAGGTATTGAACCTCCGGAATGATTTAGACTTTGGGCGTCGTCGTTCTCGATTCTCGGAGTGTCCAACCAGGGCCCTCCGTGCCGGGTGAACATCATGGAAAGACTCTGCAATCTGCGGAATCGTTTGCATCGCGGTTCGTCAAAAACGAATCAAACTCCGCAAGTTATGCTGTTGGCAGAACATCCGGGTTCCGGCATGGAGCGCGATGGGCATCCCCGCAAAGGACGTGGTGCAGATTGAACGTTTCAAGAAAGGCGTATTTCTGCTCAGCATTCGCCTTGCTTGCCGTGATTGGCCTGTTCGGCCAGAATGGCAGCGGGACCTCGCCCATCTCCCCAACGCCATCCATTTCCTTGCCGGGAACGCAAAATCCTTTTCTCGGTAGCGCCCCCGAGGGCAGTGTCACTTCCCAACTGCTCCAGATCGATTTCAAGGAAGCGATTGATCGTGGGCTAAGAAACAATCTGGGCCTGCTGCTGGCATCCGACCAGGCCGAGTCAACTCGTGGCCAGAGATGGAAAGAACTGAGCGAACTGCTGCCGAACCTCAATGCGAATGTCATCGAAAACGTACAGACCCAGAGTTTGGCCGCGCTGGGCTTCAACAAGCTTTTTCCCCTGCTGACCGCCCCAGGGACGAGCAGCGCGAGCCTCCCTCGAACCGTGCCCGCCTTCAACTACTTGGACACGCGCGCTTCTTTGGAGCAATCGCTCTTTAATTTCAAAGATCTCGAGAAAGAGCGCGCCGCCTCGGAAGACGTGAAGGCGGCGCAGTTCAGCTATAAGGATGCTCGGGAGACGGTCGTGCTCGCCATCGGCAACGCTTATCTTCAGGCTATTGCCGCCGCCGCCCGCGTGGAAACCGCCGAGGCGCAGGTCAACAGCGCGCAGGCCCTCTACGACAAAGCCGCCGACCAGCAAAAAGCCGGAGTGAGTCCAGCCATCGATACGCTGCGATCCCGGGTCGAATTGCAGAGCCGCCAGCAGCAACTGATCGTGGCCCGCAATGACCTCGCCAAGCAGAGATTGACTGTCGCGCGCATCATCGGGCTGCCGCTAGGGCAGGAATTCGTGCTCACCGAAAAGGCGCCGTACCAGGCTCTGGCCGCTCTGCCCCTGGAAGTGTATCTGCAGCGTGCCTATGCCTCCCGTGCCGACTACCAGGCTGCCCAAGCCAAGGTCCGCTCCGCCGAGCTTTCACGGCGGTCGGCAGCCGCCGGGCGCTACCCTTCGCTCGATCTCAGCGCAAATCTCGGCGACATCGGGGTGACCCCCAGCCAGTCCAACGGCACCTGGCAAGTGACAGGAGGCCTGAATATCCCGATTTTCACCGGGACCAGGGTGCACGGCGACGTGCTCCAAGCCGATGCCGAGGTAAAGCAAGCTCGCTCTCAACTTGCTGATCTTGGCGGCCGCATCGATTATGAAGTCCGCACCGCAGTGCTCGATCTCAATGCCGCTGCGGACCAGGTGGAAGTCGCTCGCAGTTCCGTTGACTTGGCGGAGCAAGCACTCTCCCAATCGCAGGATCGCTTCACCGCTGGCGTAACCGACAATCTCGAAGTCGTGCAGGCCCAGGAAGCGCTGGCCAGCGCCCACGAGAGCTACATCCAGAGCCTTTATGCCCATAATCTGGCAAAGGTGGAACTCGCCCATTCGATCGGCGACGCCGAAAATGGCGTTCGCCGGTATTTGAAAGGCAATCAATAGCCTATGGCACACTCCGCACAAGTCCCTCCTGCCGAAGTAAGCCGGCCTGAAGCCGCCCCTACCAAGCCGCTGCCGGCGACTGAAAAGGACTTTCACACCCGGCCCCCGCGCGCCCAGAGCTCCGTATTTCGCATTGGTCTGGCGATTGGGGTTGTGGTTCTGCTCGTCGTGGGAATTTTTGTCTATCGTTACGTGGCCAGCTACGAAGCGACCGACGACGCCCAGGTCGACGGGCACGTGAATTCCATTAGCGCCCGCATTTCAGGCCACGTTATCAAGCTTAATGTCGAGGACAATCAATACGTGCAGGCGGGAACCGTGCTGGTCGAGATTGATCCGGCGGACTATCAGGTTGCTTACGAACGGGCCAAGGCGGATTTTGAAGATGCTCAAGCCGCCGCACTGGCGGCGGGTGTCAACGTACCCATCACCTCGGTGAACACCAGCAGCCAGGTCTCAGCCACCGAAGCCGACGTCAACAGCGCTCGCGCCGGCATTCAGGCGGCCAAGCAGCAATTCGAAGCGGCCAAGGCGCAGCTCCAGCAGGCGGAAGCCAACAACGTCAAGGCGCAGAACGATCTGATCCGCTACAAGCAACTGGTCGACAAGCAGGAAATTTCTGAGCAGCTGTACGACCAGGCAGTTGCCGTCGCCCAGGCCGGTGCAGCCGGTGTCGAAGCCGCTCGCGCCAGCGCCGACGCCGCGCAGCAACAAGTTACGCAGGCCCAAGGCAAGCTCGTGCAAGCCGAGGCCAACCAACGCTACGCCAACACTGCGCCCAAGCAGGTTCAGGTCATACAGGCGAGAGCCACGTCAGCCCTGGCCCAAGCACAGCGCAAAAAGGCCGATCTTGATCAGGCCCAACTGAACCTGCAGTACACCCGAATTGTTGCCCCGGTCAACGGCATCGTGAGCGATCGCACGGTCGAGGTCGGGCAGAATGTTGCTCCCGGCCAGGAACTCATGAAGGTCATCAACCTGGACGACGTTTGGTTCACTGGCAACTTCAAAGAGACCCAGCTTCGCAAAATGAAAGTCGGCCAGAAGGTCACCATTGAAGTCGACGCCAACGGCCGGACCTACAACGGAAAGGTTGACAGCATTGCCGGCGCCAGCGGCGCCCGTTTCAGTCTGCTCCCTCCGGAAAACGCCACCGGAAACTATGTCAAGGTCGTGCAACGCATCCCGGTCAAGATCGTGCTCGATCCGGGCTCGAACAAGGATCATCAGTTGCGCCCCGGCATGTCGGTGACACCCAAGGTCTGGACTCGCGAATGAGCTCTGCAACGGCCAGCCTGGATCAGGCCGAAGCCTGGCGTCCCGCGTTCAATCCGTGGGTGATTGCCCTCGCCGTCACGCTGGCTACCTTCATGGAAGTGCTCGACACGTCCATCGCAAACGTTGCTCTGCCGCACATCGCGGGAAGTCTGTCCGCCGGCCAGGACGAGAGCACCTGGGTCCTGACCTCTTATCTCGTCTCCAACGCGATCGTACTTCCTCTGAGCGGCTGGCTCTCTTCCATTATTGGCCGAAAAAATTTCTACATGGGCTGCGTGGCGCTTTTCACCATCAGTTCGTTCCTGTGCGGACTGGCGCCGAACCTGGCTACGCTGATCATCTGCCGGGTACTCCAGGGGGCGGGCGGCGGAGGGTTGCAGCCCAGCGAGCAGGCCATCCTTGCCGATACGTTTCCGCCCGCCAAGCGCGGCATGGCCTTTGCGGTTTATGGCATGGCGGTAGTGACGGCGCCTGCGATCGGGCCGACTCTCGGCGGCTGGATCACCGACAATTTCACCTGGCGTTGGATTTTCTTTATCAATATTCCAGTCGGTATCCTGTCGATCCTGCTGACCTCGCGCCTGATTCAGGATCCGCCCTATTTCCGTCGCCGAAAGCTCAGCGAAACGAAAATCGACTACATCGGCCTGGGCTTCGTCGCGCTCGGTCTGGGAACTCTGCAGGTCGTCCTCGACAAGGGACAACGGGACGACTGGTTCGAGTCGAACTTCATCGTGACTCTATCGCTGATCGCCGCGACAGCGCTGATCTTTGTCATCTTCTGGGAATGGCGGCACAAAGATCCGATCATCGATTTGCACTTGTTCCGCGACCGCACCTTCGGCGTCTCGAACCTTCTCATGTTTATGCTGGGCTTTGCCTTGCTGGGCAGCACGTTGCTGCTGCCTCTGTTCTCGCAAACCCTGCTGGGCTATACGGCGCAAGAGGCTGGCTTGGCGCTCATGCCAGGCGGTTTCATGATCATCCTCCTGCTGCCTCTGGTGGGATTCCTGCTCTCCCGCTACACCCCGCGATGGCTGCTTTTGTTTGGCCTCGTCATCTTGTCGTTCTCCCTGTTTCACATGACCGGGTTCGATCTGGATATCGATTTCCGAACCGTAGCTACGGCGCGCCTGGTTCAGGCCGCGGGAATGGCTTTCTTATTCGTTCCGATCAACACGGCCGCCTATGCTTTTCTGCCCAGAGAAAAGAACAATGCGGCTTCGGGCCTGATGAACCTGGCACGAAACATTGGCGGTAGCGTGGGAATTTCTGTCGTGACCACCATGCTGGATCGGAGAACACAGGTGCACCTGACAAATTTATCCAGTCATCTGAGCCCGACCAACCCCGCACTGCAGTCGATGATTCAGGGCGCGTCGGGGGCTCTGCGGGCGCATGGAGAAAGCGCAGCCGGAGCGACCCAGCGCGCGTATGCTTTGATCCAGGGCGTAGTTGCCCGCCAGGCCACCATGCTGGCCTATGTCGACTGTTTCTGGCTTCTCGGGGTATCGATTCTGTGCATGGTTCCGATGGTCTTCCTCATGAAAAAATCGAGGCCCGGAGGGGGAATAGCGGTACACTAAGCGGCAGCCATGTTTCGCCTCGTCACGATTGAGCGCGAGTACGGCTGCGGCGGCGGTACCATCGCCGCCCGACTCGCCCAGCGCCTCGGTTGGAAACTCTGGGATCAACTCATCACCGAAGAGATTGCCCGCCTTGCTAAGGTCGACGCTGCTACCGTGAAGCGTTGCGACGAGCGCATGGACAGCCGCCTCCATCGCCTCGCGAAGTCCTTCTGGCGAGGCAGCTACGAACGCGGCACTCCATTGGGCGAGCAGGTGTTTGACACCGACTGCATGATGTCCTGGATGCAGGACATCGCCAACCAGATTGGGCGGGAGGGGAATGCGGTCGCGGTAGGACGCGGTACACCCTATCTCTTGCGCGAGAATCCCGACGCTTTTCATGTCTTTCTGTACGCCCCCCGCGCCGAGAAGATCCGCCGCACGATCGCCGACGGGCACTCGGAAGAAGATGCCGAGGAACTCGTCGACTCCGTCGATCGCGAGCGCATCGCCTACGTGAAGCACTACTTCAACGCCGATTGGCCCACCCGCTCTCTGTATCACTTGATGCTCAATACTGCCGTAGGAGATGAGCCGGTGATGGAGACGATTCTGAGCACCATGCACCGGGTCGAGGGCAGCCCCAAGGCCACGGATTACGAGCCTCCCAAAGCTCCTGTTCTGGTGCGCTGATTTTCTGTTGCCCTGGCTTGAACCCTTTTATGGTTTTGCTGGTGCCGCCTGTGGTCGAGTCGGCCGCTGGGGTGCGGGACAGCAATCTTCCGCACATACATCCAGCCGCGGACCGAGCGAGCCCAGCGCGCGCCGGTCAGCATCAGGAGTCATCCGCTCGACCATCAGTTCGCGAATCATCGCCACGAACCTGGGATGCACACCGACCGTCTTGGCCCGCACCATGGGGAGCGAGAGCGAATCGCAAAGCTGCTGTGCCTCGATATCGAGGTCGTAGAGCACTTCCATGTGATCGGAGACAAAACTGATGGGCGCCAAAACGACCGCGCTCGCCCGGTTGCGCTCCTTCACCTCGCGCAAGTAATCCAGAACATCCGGCTCCAGCCACGGCTGCCCAGGCGCACCGCTGCGGCTTTGATACACCAGTGCATCGTTGCTGACTCCGAGCCGCCCGGAGACCAATTTCCTGACTTCCTCCAGTTGCCGGACATAGTCGCTGGTATTCGCCATTGACATGGGAATACTGTGCGCCGTGTAAACCATCTGAATATTCTGTTGTTCGCCCACCGGGACTTCGGCCAATGCCTCGCGCAGGCGAGCTGCGGTTGCATCGATGAATCCCGGATGGTTGAAGAACGCGCGCAGTTTGTCGATCTGCGGTGCCTCCGGTCCAACTTCGCCCTGAGCGTGGGCGATGTCTTCGCGGTACTGCCTGCATCCAGAATAGGAACTGTAGGCGGAGGTGACGAAACCCAGAGCGCGGCGAATTCCCTCGTGCTTCATTTGCCGCAGAGTGTCCGCCAGCATCGGATGCCAATTGCGGTTGCCCCAATACACCGGCAGTTTTGGTCCGTGCTGAGTGAGCTCAGATTTCAGGGCGGAGATCAGATCGCGCGTCTGCTGGTTGATCGGGCTTTTGCCGTCAAAGTGGTAATAGTGCTCCGCGACCGCCAACATCCGCTCGCGCGGAACGTTTCTTCCGCGCAGCACATTCTCGAGGAAGGGAATGACATCCTCGCGAGATTCCGGACCACCGAAGGAGACCACCAGAATGGCGTCGTAGTTCATGCGTGGGAATGGAAGATGGCCTGTGGAATTCGCGCGAAAAAATAGTTAGGAGGCTGGCTCCTAGCAGCGTGTTTTGCCCAGGTCCGTTTCCGGACCATCTCGCTTGCAGGGGTATACCCTCCTCCCCCCACCCCTCGGAAAGGGTTGACGGGCGCGGTTTTTCGAAAACCTGGCTGCAAAATATTGACCACAAAGAAGTTAGAGGTCAAAGTCTTGATCACAGAAAACTTAGAGCGTTTTTGACGCACTGTCCGTATCCCGCCTCCACCTTGACCATCTTCTACTTATTTCGATTCGTGGGCAAGGTCAGACGTCGCACAGGGGGGTGCAAAACCAATACTCGCACGGGTTTTTCTCACTCACCGATTTACCAAAACGATGGAGCGAAGCTCACCGGTGCGAATTCGAAGGTTTGAGTCGACGCTCTCGGACCAGCTAGAATTCACGTTCGAGCCGGCCAAACCGATGAGCTATGAACCGATTGAAAACTATGGGGTGATTGGCAATATGTGCTCGATTGCCCTAGTGGGGCTGAACGGTTCCATCGATTTTCTCTGTTACCCAAATTTTGATTCGCCGACGGTGTTTGCGGCTCTTCTTGACGACGAGAAAGGCGGCTGTTTTCAAATTCAGCCGCAACTCAGAAAAAGGAACGTACGGCAGATGTATTTGCCGGACACGAATATTCTGCTCACGCGATTTCTCGCGGAGGAGGGTGTGGCCGAACTGACGGACTTCATGCCCATTGGCACGGACAGCGAGCAACCGAATGAGATTATCCGCACCGTGGCCGTCATCCGCGGTGAGGTCGATTTCCAGATGCGGTGCCAGCCGCGGTTCGATTATGCGACCTGTGGGCACACCGTGAACATCGAAGACCGCTATGCGACTTTCTTGCCAGCGAGCGACGCGTGCCAATCGATGGCGTTGTACTCCACGACACCCCTGCAACAACAATCCGGGGATGTAACCTCCGAGTTTAAACTCCAAGCCGGCGAGAGAGCGACGTTCGTGTTCGGGGGTGTTCGCGCGCAGGGACAGCAGCCCGAGATGAAGTTTGTAGTGGAGCGCTTCCAGGAGACGGCGCGTTTCTGGAAAGGATGGATCGCGAATTCAAAGTACAAGGGCCGGTGGCGCGAGATGGTTAACCGTTCGGCTCTGATGTTGAAGTTGATGATCAGCCGGGAGCATGGATCGCTGATTGCAGCGCCTACATTCTCCCTGCCGGAACACATTGGCGGAGTGCGTAATTGGGACTATCGCTTCACCTGGCTGCGTGATGCGACCTTCACGCTTTACGCGCTGATCCGACTGGGTTTTGTTGAAGAGGCAGAGGCGTTCATCGACTGGTTGAAGGGGCGGCTCAGTGACGATGCGGAACGGGGACCGTTGCAGGTGATGTATGGGATTGACGGCAGGCAGAAGCTGGATGAGGTGACGCTCGATCATCTGCGAGGGTACGAACATTCGCGACCGGTGCGGATCGGAAACGCCGCCTATCAGCAGCTGCAGCTCGATATTTATGGCGAAATGATGGATTCCATTTATCTGGCGAATAAATATGGGGACGCAATTTCGAACGCCGGGTGGCAAGACGTGCAGCGGATGCTGGACTGGCTGGGCAAGAATTGGCAACGACCCGATGAAGGGATATGGGAGGTTCGCGGCGGGCAACGGCAATTCCTGCATTCCCGGTTGATGTGCTGGGTGGCATTCGACCGAGCACTGCGGCTCGCTCAAAAACGCTCGCTATCGGGGCCTCTCGATGCCTGGTGGCGCACACGCGACGCGATCCGAAGCGACATCTTTACCAGCTTCTGGAACGACGAACTCCAGTCATTTGTGCAATCGAAGGGGACTAAGGATCTGGATGCGTCGGTGCTGCTGATGCCGCTCGTGCGTTTCATCAGCCCGGTTGATCCGATGTGGCGCTCGACCATGAAAGCCATTGAAGCACGCCTGGTCGAGGATACGCTGGTTCGACGCTACGAGGCCGAGTCCACCCACGTGGACGGGATCACAGGCGCCGAAGGCAGCTTCACCGCTTGCTCGTTCTGGTACATCGAATGCCTGGCGCGCGGTGGTGAGTTGGAGAAGGCTCAACTGTTGTTTGAGAAGCTGCTGGGATACGCCAATCATCTTGGGCTCTACTCGGAGGAGATTGGATTGAATGGGCGACACCTCGGCAACTTCCCGCAGGCTTTCACCCATTTGGCCTTGATCAGTACCGCAACCTATCTGGACAGAGTTCTTTCCGGCAAGGGCGACTCAGTATGGCGCTAGCTTTGAGCGTAAAGGCCTTCTGGTTACTTCACCTTCGGGTTACTTCACTTGGATACGGTGATCCGAATCATCAACCGGCGAAAGACGCGCTGTCGAACCTGGTCTAATAGCGGCTTCGAATTTAGGGAAGGGAAAGGTTTCTCAGCGGAGAGCGAGGGATTGTGATGACAATTAATTCTATCCGGCGCATGCGACATTTGAGGATGATCCTAATGTTTTCAAGTCTGGGATTGATGTCAACCCTCATGGCACAAGGCCGGATAGGCCCCATTGACACAACCTCAGCCGTCCGATCGACGGTAGGGAGGCAAGTTAGCCAGGACGCGAGCGCTGGGCAGATTGCCCTTCACAAGGTGCAACAGGACATTGCTATTGCTGGAATCTTGCAGGCTCTGCAGCATGACGCGCCTCGAGGGCCGGTAATTCTTCGAAACGTCCGAGTCGTCGATCCTATCCAAGAGACGATCACTCCGAATGAAAGCCTTGTCATTGAAGGATCTAGGATTTCATGGGTGGGAGATAAGGCAAAGGAGCCAAAGATTACTGCGAAAGTAATCGATGGAGCCGATCATTATGTTTCTCCAGGGCTGAATGACATGCACGTCCACACTTCGACAGCCGACGGGTGGCTACTTGATCTAGCAAATGGTGTGACCGCTGTCCGCGATATGGCCGGGTTTCCTTGGATGTTGAAAGCAAGAGACAGCATAAATGCAGGAAGGATGTTGGCCCCGTCCCTATCGGTCGCTGGTCCATTGATAAATGATTACGGACTATTTGGATACGCTGTTGTCCCGGCCAATTCCTTGGATGCTCGTCGGCACGTTCGCCTTGAGGCGGCTTGCGGTTACGATTTCATAAAACTTTGGAACATCGTGCCCCGGCCGATCTTCGATGCTGTGGCACAGCAGGCTCGTCTAGACGGAATGGACCTCATTGGGCATGTCCCCCATGACATTTCGGTTCGATATGCCGCCCAATCGGGTATGCGAACTATGGAGCACTTAAAAGGGTTTCTGGACGACAGTACCCTGAGGCTTGGCGATACTGACTACGGAGCGGTTATCGACACGCCTGCTGTGTGGAATACTCCGACTCTTTACGCGAACAGGGCGTTTGCACGTGGCGATGAGGCCAAGGCATATTTGGCGAGTTCCGAAAGCCAATATGTCCCGCTGCGCGTCCGCAGGAAATGGTTGGCCTCGCAAGCAGGAGAGGAAAGCGCCGCTAACAGACAAGCCAGGGAAGCAGAGCCGATCCTGATAAGTATCGTTAAGAAGCTAGTTTCCCTTCGCGCAAAATTCTTGGCTGGCACAGACGCTGACAACTACCCATTTCAGGTCATGGGATTTGGCCTTGTCGACGAATTGGGACTCCTGCAGAGTGCTGGGTTAACGCCGGGTGAAGCTCTGCGCGCAGCCACAACCGAGCCCGCGATTGCGATGCGAGAAGCCGAAGAGTGCGGCCAAATAGCACAAGGTATGAGAGCAGATTTGGTATTACTTGACGAAAATCCGCTGAAGGGTGCTTCTGTATTTAAAGTCAATCGAGGAGTTATGGTTCGCGGGGTTTGGCTGGAAGAATCGAGTCTTAAATCAGCCCTTGCCAAACTTGCTGCGATCTTCGCTGAACCTGACAACGACGTCGTTCTGAATGAGGAAACGGCGCGATCAACTCTTTCACAGGCCGGTGAATTAAGTAAAGACGGATTCGTGCTGGACGCGCGCCAATATGCGCAACTTGCTAAGTTGCTACGAGAAGCCGGCTACGCGACCACAGCTGAAGGATTTGACAGTCTAGCCGACATACCAAGAACGGGACCATGCGCAGAATCTCGACCTATGGAATGACAATACGCGGCGGTATTGTCTTGTTGCTTTCTGTTGGGTCGATTTGAACAGATGGCCAGCTTGATGCCTCTTTCTCGAAGTCTGCAGCAGAAGACAGATGCTGGAAGATATACAGAACTTCTGAGCACGAACGATGACACTCACTATGACGTGGCGCGGTGGGATCGCCTGCTCGGAAATCATCGAGGTTGAGTGCCAAACGTGATCGTTAGCTCTGGACGCTCGGGTCCCATTGAGGGTCGATGAGTTTTTCGCCAACCATGCCTGGTAGGCCGTGACAGAGGTTTCGGCCTAAGTTACAACCTCGGAACGGCAGAAAAAACTGCTTATCTTTGCGCAAGAGCAACGACAGCCCGGTGGAGATAGGCGAGTTTGCTGCAGATCAAATTGTCAAGCCGGGTGTGTGTCGTGAATTTGAGACCTCGGATCTGCTACCTCCTGTCCCTTCTTAGAATCCACAGGCCGGACTGTAAGCACTGCATGGCTCAGCTAACCTGCGGGAATGAATTGCGCAGACGGCTAGAAGAGCTGAACGGAGATGCGCAGCCGGTCCAGTTCGAGAGCCTTAGTAATGGCGTCGAAATGGCACTGGCGGTCATGCCTTCGATGGACGCGGAGAGGCGGAAAGCTCGATGAGGGGAATGGGCTGTTTGCAGCAGTTAAGCAGTTAAGGAATGCGGCTGGCGAAAGAGCGCTTTCTCCACCCGCGAGCAGTCCAACTCGCTCCAGCTTCCTTGCCTGCCACCAACCCGAGTCAAATCAGTGGCCTACTCGATGGGAAAATGGCGCTTTACGGAATCGCTGAGGGGCAAAGAGGGGCAAAGAGGGGCAAAGACTTCTCTTGACTCGCCTACCTTGCCGGAGCATAATTCCCATGCTTCGTCTCTCCGAAGAGCAGTTCCCATCGTTCGGAACGCAGCACCCCCTGAGGCGAGGAATTCTTCCAGGTCTCGTAACGAACCCAAGGTAAATCAGGCCGAACCCCGGGGAACGGCAATCTTTTCGCTCGCAGCTCCCCGGGAATAACTCTGGCTGTAGAACCTGCAGCAAGAAGTCGTCGTTAGGCTCGCGGTTTGCTTCGACCGCAGCTAGCTCGACAGACTTTGACGTAGATGAAAAGGAGGCCGAGATGAAGAATCGGAACACTCTTGCTTGTCTCGCAGTCCCTCTCCTTGGACTGATTCTCTCTGCTGGATCCTCGCAGGCCGCAGAGACAAAAATCAGCGGAACCATTTCCACGACAGTCACCATTACGCAAGACAGCGAACTGGTGGGTGATGTGACGTGCAAGGTTGTCGGTGGGCCTTGCATCGCCTCAGGGGCCCCGAATATCACATTGCGCCTGAACGGCTTTAGGATGACGGGAACCATCCCCAGCTGTACGCCGGCGACGTCGTCTAACGACGGCATTGATGTGTTGACGAACGATGTGACTATCCTAGGACCTGGGTTGATCCAGAAATTCGGCGGTTTCGGGATATTGCTGTTCTCAGAGAGCGGGGCCACGGTCCGTGGGATTACTGTCACGGATAGCTGTTTCAGCGGCATAATCCTGGCCGGTGCTACCGACAGCGACATCGAGGGGAACACTTCGGTACGAAACGCCATGGGCTCCGAAGGCGCCCCATGCGGGGGAACTTGAATTGCTGAAAGCAGCCACAACCGAGTTCGGTTGAACAACTACTATGGAAACGGCTTGGCTACCTCGAAAGACTCGGCCACATCGCCCAACAGCAACAATTTCGGAGTTGGATTGTTTGGAAGTAACAACAACGTAGTCGAGGAAAACCGGATCGGCGGTAACATGAATGGTGTTTATATCGGCGACACCGGTGACGTTGGGAATGTGATTCGAAGAAACATCGTCATCGGTAATCCTCCGGCGCAGGTCTCGACGGAGTTCGGCGCCTTGATCGGAGCAGATATTCAAGACATGTCAACTCCAGGCACCAATACCTTGGAGGACAATCGCTGCCTGACCTATAACGGTGCTGAGGTGCCTGCTCCTTGCCCGAGGATTTCGAACCACGATGATGTCGAGGCTCAGTACCGCGGGAACGGGGGGCCCAGTACTGCAATCGCACAAACTCAACTTGCGGATGTTGGCCTGATGAACTTCGGGGGCGGAACTACGTTGGCGGGCGCAGGCACGCTGTTGATTGTGGGGCTGGCCCTGCCGAAACGTCGTTCTCGAAATCTATCCGGAAAAAATTAGCTTGGCCGCCGGCGCTGAGCCAAGCCTTAGCGCCGGCGGATGGCGCGGTTCTCTTCCTGCGAAGGGACCGCAACAAAAGCACGGATCACGCTGAACGCGCCTCGTGGGCGATTCGGTGCTCATTTAGAAACGGCTTCCCTGCCCAGACCTTTATTTGACCAAGACCTTGATTTGGAAGGAGAGTGCCAATGAGCCTCCGGTGCAAACTCTTGGTTACCTTCCTGGTCGTTCGGGCTGCATTTTCTTCGGCTTCGTTGTTCTCGCAGTCAACGCCAACGTCTCAAACCACTCCCCCGCCCAAGGCGACCTCTTCAAGGTCGTCTACAAAGACCTTGACCGAGGCGCAAATGTCGCAGATGAGCAGCGACGACTTGGCAAAGTATGTCTTCCAACAGCATGGCTGCAAGAACTGTCATACGTTAGGGAAGGCGGGTCGGCTTGGCCTCACCGAGCAAGGGATGGAGGTCGGAAAGAACTATGAAGGTTGCGTCTCTCTGCTCACCTCGATGAGTCTCGTCGCCCAACTGAAAGAGGCCCAACGTAGCAGTGCGGACAAGAAGACGGCTGCCCGGTTTCAAGAGTTCGGTTGCACCACGTGTCATCAGGTCGTCCCGCCGGGAAGGATGGGGCTCACCAGCTACGGGGCAAAGCTCAAGTCGATGCATATGGCCTGCACCGATGTGGAGAAACGCATAAGCCAGCAGCGGTGACTCCTACTACGATTATCCTGTCGTGTGCCTCCTTGGGCCGAGGAACACGCACTGCCACTGGCTGTTCTTGGCTGCGATTGGATGTTTTTCTTCACTTTCAAAACCCTCCCTGAGCGTCGCAGTCCTCGACTAGCGTAACAGTGCGCCGTGAAAGGCGCTGGACTTCAGCGGGTGCAACTGCCGCCCGGGAACTGGTTCGCTCCACCCGGTAGCAATCGAAACGGCAGCGGAGGCAACGAAGCTGTCGGAGCTTTCGATGTAGAGGGTCGCTAGGCGACTCGGCGAGCGTGCAGGCCATAACGTGAGTGAACGCTGAGCAGGCCCCGAAAAAGTAGTTGCAGGAGCCGGCCTGACTGTTACACAGCGCGGCGGAGCCGCAACCAAAGGGTGCGTTGCCGCGAGCTTTCAGCGGTCAGCGCGCTTGCCTTTTAAAGAGCGTGACGCTAACGCATTTAGAGTCATATGCTTGGCGAAATTCTTCGCGGCCTGCAAACATTTTGACTGTTAGTAGTACAGGGAAGGCCGCAGACGATGAAGAGGGACGAGCGAACAAACTCTATCGGACCTGCCGGGGTAATGGCGATGGCATGTAGGCAGAGGAGACCAGACGCAACACGGGAAAAGCCCCAGCGGTGATCGCGGTAGGGATCAACCGGGCAACTCGCGAGAGACAGGCCGGGCCGTGTGGGGTGGCGGAGAGGTCCGTAGTACCGTTTCTGATGTGGCTGACCCTGTGGAAGGCTGAATCTTTATACATTGCCCGGTCGAAGGTGCGGATCGGTGCGGAATGGGACGACGAACCGCTGGCCTCCGTGGAGCGTTGCTACGGTCGAGGGTAAAACGCCTACCATTGATGGTAAGTATATGAAAATAAAGCCTTGACAGGTTTTCGCAGTTGGTCCATGATCAGCACGAATAAGCGCCCCGCAAGAGTGGTGGAACACTCAAACGGGGCTGACCACAAGGAACAATGGAGGTTCCCAATGGCTAAATCGAAGCTTACCAAATTCCGTTTACCCCCCGCCAAGATCCTGCGCTTCAACCCCACTGGCAAGGCTATTCCTTTCGTGCCAGACAAGACCGACGTAGATCGAGGAATTGTCGAGTCAGTGATGCCCGAGTGCGCACATTTGTTTTCCCGGTCGGCACTAGCGGTTCTGGCTGCTGCATTTGTCGAAACAGGAATGGCGAGAGCCTAACAAAAAAACACGCCGCACTGGTGCTGATGACACCGGATTAAGCGCGGAAGCAAACGTGCAGTAGCACACCCCTAGCAGACCGGGAAGACGGTTGCCGCCGTCTCCCGGCCCTAACCCTGAAAGCTCCCGCCTTTCGTTTGCGGATGGGTTTAGCGCAATGCTCACTTCGCCGTCTCTACAAACGGGCTGAGGTCTGATTCGTAAAATGTCGCTGCCAGCATGAAGTAGGTTGAGTGCCCCTATGTCCGACCACGTGCGAGTGATCAGTTGCGTAGTCTTCAGGCACGAGAGTCCAGCATCTTCCATCCATGGGTCTGAGGTCAGATTCTTTGATCACTGTCCCGGCGGGAATGTTGCGACCGGGAACAACTGTATGGTAGCCGTAGCAGCCACACAGTAGCATGCTCATGCATAAAACGATCAGGAGTTCGACTGCGGCACGGGCAGTTTTCACGGCTGGAAATAGTAGCACAGAGGTGTGCACTGCGCTGCAAGTTACTTGGGAAAGGCGCCGACGAGAACTACAGTTGCCTTGTCAGGATCGCAGAACAAGGAACAAGCGTCGGATGTGCCCGAGTTCATTCGCCAGATTGTATCGCGTTGCGTCTGAAATCTCTTGCGCTGCTGTAAGGGGAGGATCCAGATACCTCGCGAGATCTTCATCCATCAGGCGTGCAAGAGCGGAGAGCGCTTTTTGGATCGCAGTCAACTCAGCGGGGGTTCCGGGATCGCTCCCCCACTCGGCATACCGTCTTTCGAGCGCGGTAATTGCGTATTCAATGCGACCGGGCAACTTATCGGGGTCTGATTCATCCAAGACCGACAAAAATGATTCTCGCCAGGAATGACGAATGCGTCTCATACCAGGGGCTCCTTGGCGACCAAATTGACGGGGCCGCCACTCTCAGAGGCGCGAGCTGGAGGCGCGAGCTGAAGATGTGTGACAGTGTTTGTCGACATACTACTCCGGTTGCTTCCGTTTAAAAACAAAAGACTTTTAAAGAGGGACAACTGCACCAGATCAGTGGCACCAGATCAGTGGCACAACCCGAGTTTTCAACAGTGGCGTGAAATAGAATCACGTCAGAGCCAGGATAGCTGCCGGCTTGATCACCGGCGCCGACAAGGGGCGGTACTTCTCGACCGCCCTTTCCAGGAACTCCCATAAACGAGAAGCCACGGAGAATGCATGGTCACAGCCGAAGGATTTCATCTTCCCGAACAGCAAGGGCGGATTTTTGGATTACGAGAACTTCGAGGCGCGGGTGCTTGATCCGATCCGGCAAAAGCTCGGGCTGGAAAAACTGAACTTCCAGATCCTACGCGACCAGAGCGGTAGGCGAGCGCATGGGGACGGTGAAGGATGTGCAAAAGCAGCTCAGGCACGCGAGGCCGGATACAACCCTGGAGAACTATGTGAAGCACATCCCGGAATCAGCTTATGCCATGACTGATAGCATGTACGAGCTGATTTCGCCGCCTGTTGCCGTGGAACTCTTTGCCAGCTTAGCTGCGAAGGAGGCTCGCGGTGAGGTCAACTGATCACGTTATGAACACAGGCAGCATTCAGGCCGGCCGCAAGTTGTTGAAGAATGGTGCGCCCGGAGAGATTCGAACTCCCGACCTATTGCTCCGGAGGCAATCGCTCTATCCAGTCTGAGCTACGGGCGCACTGTGCTAATTATACATACCTGCGATGGAGGGTTTTTGGAGAAAGGTCCGCGACGAGAGTCCAGCGGGTGAGACTTTTCCAAAGCTTTTATTCTTTTATTCTTCAGACTTCGATCTGGAGATATTCGACTGATCGCTGTCTTGTGCCTCTGATTCCCGCTTCTCCAACTGGGCCTGGCGCAACTGAGTGGCTTCTGCGGGATTTGTTCCCGCCTTCAGATCGGTCTTCTCGAAAAAGTAGCGCCAGCCCTCGTGGCGATCCGCAGGACTCTGGCAGTCTTCCAGGTTTTTCAATGCCTGGTCCAGGGAGGCCTTGCCTTTGACGACGGCGATGACGCCGTCCGAGCGGTAGGTTCGGATGTTGTGGCGAATGATGGCGTAGGAAGCGCTGAGTTCTTCGCGTGTCAGAGAAAATTCCATTGTGCAGCCTGCCTCAATGCGAACAAGCTTCTGGCAGGGTGCGACTTCGAAGTACAAGTTTGCAGTTCCGAAATCTTGAAATCCGAAGGCCGCTGTTAAAAAAACCCGCTAAAGCTGGAAGCCAAAAGAGGCGATCTCGATGATCGAAATCGCCTCTTGTCTCATTCATCCGGCTTTAGAGTGCCTGGACGTTTTCCGCTTGCCAGCCCTTGGGGCCCTTGGTCACGTCGAATTGGACGGCCTGACCTTCTTGCAGGCTTTTGAAACCGCCCGCCTGGATCGCCGAGAAGTGCACAAAAACGTCTTCGCCATTCTGGCGGCTGATAAACCCGTAGCCTTTAGCGTCGTTGAACCACTTTACTGTTCCTTGTTCCATGTTTTTACTTGTGTTCCTTCATTGATAGTTACGCTGGAGGGAGTCGGAAGAAACTTGCGCAGGTTGCTTGCTGTTGAGGCGAGAACTGCTCACGACCGATTCGGTCTAACGCACAATTCATCGTACGCTGTATGCTCAGGATTGGCAAGCGCATTCGCCGCAAGTGCCGCAAGTGGCGCCTCAGTTTGCATTTTGGTCTGAGCGAGATCCCTTCGACTGCGCACAGGCAGGCTCTTCGCTCCGGCTGAAAAACGGCTACGCTCAGGATTTACGCCGCGGGAAATGGGTACGTTCTGCTGCTCACAAACAGCGTATACTGGAGCTACTTGACCTCGAAGACACGCCTCCAAGAAGCACCTCGCGGCTTCGCGATTGAGAGATTGGGGGCTCGTTGGTGCATCAACAGTCGGTCCTGAACTGTTCGGACCTCGCCTGCGCAGTCAGTGTTAGCACCCGAAGACGTTGCGCTTGACGCGGGGCACTGTAAGTCGTTCGGCGCTGCACGAGGAAAGTTGTGATCGTTTCAGCCATCGGCCGACGATTGAGAGGAGACCTTTATGTCCGCACTGAATGGTGACAAGTCCAGATTCAATCGGGTGCGCAAGCAAAAACTTGCCCGGCGGAAGCGAACTCGTGAGTTGCTGAAACTTGCGTCAAAACAGCATGGGTCTACTGACACTCGAACTGAAACAAAGCCAGGGGCGGCGGCATGAGTACGGCTCCAATTACGTGGAGCGAAGCCGCACCGATCAGCCTGAATGATTTATTCAGAGAGGAAATGCAATGAAGAACCTTTACGTTGGCAATCTGCCCCATAGTACAAACGAAGCCGAACTGCGAACCGTGTTCGAAGCGCACGGGGCCGTGGAAAAGGTCAGTGTAGTGACTGACCGCGATACAGGTCGCTCGCGCGGTTTTGCGTTTGTTGAAATGACCGATGCCGCTGCAGCCGACAAGGCGATCGCGGCCTTGAACGGAACCGACCTGGGCGGCCGCACGCTGACCATCAACGAGGCCAAGCCCAAAACTGACCGGCCCAAAAGCGGCGGCCAGCGGTTTGGGGGGGGAGGAGGAGGCCGTGGGCGCGACGACTATCGTGGCCACCCACGTCAGCCGCGCGAACCGCGCTGGTAGCCCGGTGCAGATGAGAATCGGCCTGCATGCCGGCGAGAATTGCTAGGCCAGTGAGAAACACACAAAACAAATTTGGAGAAGAACTATGCCACGAGGCCGTTCGACGTTTACCAAGCGCCAGAAGGAACACACCCGACAACAGAGACAACGGGATAAAGCAGAGCGCAGGAGCCAGCGTAAGCAAGAGAAGCCCGAAACACAAAGTGTCGATGAACTGGAAGAGCTGCGAGAGAATGCGAGAGCGCAGGCAGCACTATTCCAGGCAGATTCCGATCACTTGACGTCGGCGGATAGAGCCACGTCAACGAACGATACGAACGATTAGATCGAAGCTCTGCCGATTCTCTACTGCTGCCGCGCTGCGCGATCGCTTTTGCACAACCAGCGTTGTGTTTACCAGCGGTCGCGCCGTCCGCCGCCCCCGCCGCGTCCGCCGCGATCTCCCCGATCGCGACCACCTCCACCGCCACCTCCGCCGACGCGTTCTGTCTTGGGCCGGGCTTCGTTGACGTTGATGGTGCGTCCGCCGATCTGTGCGCCGTTCAGCGCCGTGATTGCCTTTTCGCCGTCCTCGCTGCTGGCCATCTCGACGAAGCCGAAGCCGCGCGAACGTCCGGTGTCGCGGTCGGTCATGATACTCACCCGGTCCACCTGCCCGTACGCCTCGAACGCCTGGCGCAGTTCGTCTTCGTTTGTGTTGAAGCTGAGATTCCCAACAAAAATATTCTTCACGCGTCTGCCCCTGCATTGAGCTGTCGGAGTGCAAGCTCACATCGGCGGACTTGGCAGGTCGGGAGGGCCGTTCCTGAAAATCGAGACCGGAAGCTGGCGAACAGTCAATTGCGGGCAGAAGTATAACAGGTTCACCCAGATTTGCTTGTTAAAAAGGGGAGAGAGTTCGTGGAGGCGGACTCTGGCAGTCGTCGTCTTTGAGTAGATCGACTCAGGAGCTTGGGAAGACTCAAGCTTAGCACTCGTCTACTTTCCAGTATCCCTCAGGATGAAACCCCATCTGCAGCAGCCTGTTCTTCGGATCGTGCTTTTTTCCGCACTCGGGACAAGTCAGATAGCGACTCCACGCTGTGCCTTGATGATCGTAATTCTCGGCGACGGCAAAGGTCGTCCCGCAACTGCACGGCACCAGAAACATGCGCAACAGCGACTCGCTCTTTGTGTCCTTTGAGGACTTGTTGATCCGGGATGTGGCCTGGCGTTTCACGACTCTTCCACAGTTGCCAGCGCGCTCTTCTTGCGCCGGTTGGCCTGCAAAACTTTCTTGCGCAGGCGCAGCGATTTCGGGGTGACTTCGACGAACTCATCGTCTGCGATGAATTCAATTGCCTGCTCCAGATTCAGGGCCCGGAACGGCACCAGGCGAATCGCCTCATCCGCGGTCGAAGCCCGCATGTTCGTGAGTTTCTTTTCGCGCACGGCGTTTACGTCGAGGTCGTTGTCCTTGGCGTTCTCCCCGATGATCATGCCTTCGTACAAATCAATGCCGGGGCCGACAAAAAGTTCTCCGCGCTCTTGCAGGCCCCACAACGCGTAGGCAGTGGAGACTCCCGGACGGTCGGCGATCAGGGCGCCGGTTAGGCGGTGCGGAATCTCGCCCTGCCACTCGGTGTATCCATCGAACAGCGAATTCATGACAATCGTTCCACGCGTGTCGGTCAGCAGCTGGCTGCGCAGGCCGATGAGGCCGCGGCTGGGCACGCGGAACTCAACTCGCACGCGGCCGTAGCCGTGATTGTGCATGTTGGTGACTTCGCCTTTGCGCGACCCTAGCTGCTCCATCACTACGCCGACGAATTCCTCGGGCACGTCGATAGTCAGATGCTCCACCGGTTCCATCAACTTACCGTCGATCCGCTTGGTCACGATCTCCGGCTTCCCGACCATGAGTTCGTAGCCTTCACGGCGCATCATCTCGATCAGGATCGAAAGCTGCAGTTCGCCCCGCCCGAGCACTTTGAACGAATCGGTGGTGCCGGTGTCTTCGACTCGCAGCGAAACGTTGGTCAGCAGCTCCTTCTCGAGGCGTTCGCGCAGATTGCGCGACGTGACATAGGTTCCGTCTTTTCCGGCGAAGGGAGAAGTGTTGACCGTGAACAGCATCGCAATGGTCGGTTCGTCAATGGCGATGTGGGGCAGCGGGGCGGGATTCTCCGCCTCGGTGATGGTCTCGCCGATCGTGATTCCTTCCACGCCGGCGACGGCCACAATATCTCCCAACTCTGTCTCGGTAATATCGGTCCGCTTCAGGCCGGCGAAGGAGAACAGCTTCGTGATCTTGGTCTTGTGGAGAGACCCATCCAGCTTGGCGATGCCTACCTCTTCCCCGGTGAACATCTTGCCGTTGAATACGCGCGCGATGGCCAGACGTCCCAGGTAGTCGCTGTAATCGAGGTTGGCCACCAGAATCTGCAGCGGGCCTGTCAGATCGCCCTTGGGCGCAGGAATCGTCTTCAAGATAGCGTCGAACAGCGGACGCAAATCCTCGCCTCCGCCTCTGATGTCGGTCGACGCGGTGCCGGTCTTGGCGTTGGTGTAGAGCACGGGGAAATCGAGTTGCTCTTCTTTCGCATCTAGATCGATAAACAGGTCGTAAATTTCGTTCAGCACCTCCTGCGGGCGCGCATCGGCCCGATCGATCTTGTTGATCACAACGATTGGCGGCAGCTTTGCTTCCAGCGCCTTGCCCAGGACGTAGCGCGTTTGGGGCAGGGGGCCTTCGCTCGCGTCTACGAGAAGCATGACGCCGTCGACCATCTTCAGCGCCCGCTCGACTTCGCCGCCAAAGTCGCTGTGGCCGGGGGTGTCAACGATGTTGATCTTCACGTCGTGATAGAAAATCGCGGTGTTCTTGGCGAGAATCGTGATGCCGCGCTCGCGCTCCAGTTCGTTCGAATCCATGACGCGTTCGACGTGGTGTTCGTTGGAGCGGAATGTGCCGCTTTGCTGCAGCATGGCGTCTACCAAAGTGGTCTTGCCGTGGTCGACGTGCGCGATGATGGCGATGTTGCGAATGCTTGAACTCAAAGGAATCCTTCCTGATTTTGTGCCTACTAACAACTTTACTATGCGGAAGGAGAAACGACCACGAATACCGTGGCAGTGCAGTGTAGGAATCAGGTCTCGTATCAGGGCATCGCTCAGCGATGCCGTCTGGGGCCAAGAAACATGAACGGCTTCAGCCGTGGTGGCTTGCGCGCGCAGGCACAGCGGCTAAAGCCTGCTCCGTTATTTGTGCTTCGTGCGGCAGGCCTGAAGGCATGCCCTGATACGAATCGTGCCTTCCAGATTGCACTACTGAGGGTTGCCGTGCGTCCGCTGAAGCAAAGCTCAACTAGCTGTCCCTGTGCGCCGCGGTTTCGATGAGTTCTGGTCCGATTTCTGAGCTGCCCTCAGCTCGCATCCGAAGCCGGTACCAGAACACGATGGTCACCAGCGAGAAGATGAAGATGATCGTCGAGACCGCATTAATTTCCGGGGTGATGCCGCGCCGCAGGCGTCCCCAGATTTCGAGCGGCAGGGTATTGTCGCGGCCGATCAGGAAAAAGCTGACTGCAATCTCATCCATCGACAGCGTGAAAATCAGGAGGGCTGCGCCGATGATCGGAAGCTTCAGGTTCGGCACTGTGACTCGCCAGAACGTCTGCCAGTAGTTCGCACCCAGATCGAGCGACGCTTCCTCCTGCGCCCGATCCAGCTTCTGCAGGCCTGCGAAAACCTCTGTCGTAGCTACCGAAATCAGCGCTGTTCCGTGGCCCACAGTGATGGTGAGCAAGCTGAGCTTCAAACTCACCAGGTTGAACAGCATAAGCAGCGACAAGCCGGTGATGATTCCGGGCAGGATCAGCGGCAACAGCACCATACGCCGGAACAGCCCTTTGCCCGGAAATTGTGCACGATCCAGCGCCAGCGCCGCCGGCACGCCAAACGTCAGCGAGATCGCCATCGCTGCCCCAGCTACCTCGAGGCTGTTCATCACGGAATCCCAAATCGCCCCGTCGCCAAATAATGTGCGATACCAGTCGAGGGTCAGATGATGCGGAGGGAAGCCGCCGACCCCGCTTCCGTTGAACGAATAAAGAATAAGGACGGCAATCGGGAGATACAGAAAAGCGAATACGGCGGCGGCATGCGCAAGAAGCCATCGCGAACGCGGGACGGCAGCAGGCGCGGGGCTCATGAGAAGCTCCATTTCTTTTCCAGTCGCTCGGAAAAGAACAGAAGACTCACCACCAAGACCAGCATGCACAGGGAAATCGCTGCGCCGAGTGGCCAGTTGTAAGCCGCGCCAAACAAGCTCACCACAATGTTTGAAATCATGATGCCGCTCGGACCACCCAACAAGAGAGGCGCCAGAAAATCGCCCAGGCTCAACACGAAGGCGAATGTCGCTCCTGCCAGCACGCCTGGAATCGAGAGCGGAAAGATTACCCTCCAGAACGTCTGCGCCGGAGTCGCACCCAGATCGTGCGAGGCCTCGACCAGGTTGCGCGGAATTTGCTCCAGCGCTGCGTAAATCGGGAGGAAAGTGAATGGCGTATAGATATGAGTGAGCGTCAACACCACCGCAAATGGACTGTAGAGCAGAAAATCGAGCGGATGGCTGGTCAGGTGAACGTACTGCAGCATCGTGTTGAGCACACCGTCAGAGCCGAGAATCGTCTTCCACGCATACGCCCGCACCAGGTAGCTTACCCATAGCGGAATGATTACCATCTGGTAGAGCAGATCCTTTCGCTTGGCCGCGTAGAACGATAGAAAATACGCCAGGGGATATCCCAGCAAGAGCGAAAATAGCGTTACGCGCCCCGCAATCCCCATGGAGCGCAGTAGTGTCTGCCAGTAAACCGGCTTCTGCAGCAGCTCGCGGTAGTTCTCGAGATTCCAGGAGTGGACGACGGTCTGCAAAGAAGACACAGACCAGAAGCTGTAGCAGAACATCAACAGGTACGGCACCAGTAGAAACACCGCGACCCAGGCCAGCGGCGGCACGGTCACGACGGTTTTGTAGGTGCGAGAAAACATCAGATCCTTTCCGCAGATTCGTGCACCAGGACCGCGTCGGCGGGCGAGAACTCGAGTTCCAATTCGTTGGGCAACGCGCTGCCAGTCGCGGTTCTCGCCACGAGAACGAGTCCAGTGCCGCATTCGACGCGAATCAGTTCCGTCGCGCCATGAAAGGCCTGATGCAACAGCCGGCCGCGAACCCGAACTGCTCCCGGTGAACTTACCGTGCCCGCCAGTCTTACATGTTCCGGGCGCAAGGAAAAAAGCGCAGGGCCGTCGGGCAGAGAAACCGGCCACGACAGAGTTCCGGATTGTGCCGCTCCGCGCGTTACCTCGGCCTTCAGTAAATTCGTGTGCCCAATGAACTGCGCTACGTAAGCTGTCGCCGGACGGCTATAGATCTCGCGCGGCGTGGCCACCTGCTCCAATTCTCCGGAACGCAGCAGCGCAATCCGATCTGACATCACCATGGCCTCTTCCTGATCGTGGGTGACAAACACGAAGGCGATGCCCACCTCGCGTTGTAGCGATTTCAGTTCCACCTGCATCTGGCGACGGAGGTTCGCATCGAGCGCCGAAAGAGGTTCGTCGAGCAACAGCAATCGCGGACGGTTTACGAGAGCGCGAGCCAGCGCCACTCTTTGCTGTTGTCCGCCGCTGATCTTCGACGGCTTCGCCTTGGCATGCGCCGTCATCTTGACCTTATCCAGGGCCTCGGCTACCCGTTGGGTGATCTCCGCCGCAGGGCGGTTGGCCGCGCGCAATCCGTAGCCGACGTTCTCCTCAACCGTGAGGTGCGGAAACAGCGCGTAGTGCTGGAAGACCGTATTGACGCGGCGCCGGTACGGAGGTTGGTCGTCCAGTCGCTCTGGGCCCATCCAGACCTCGCCGGAACTCGCTCGCTCGAAGCCGGCAACGATGCGCAGCAGCGTCGTCTTTCCGGAGCCGCTTTCGCCGAGGATGGTCAGGAATTCCCCCTCGGCAATCTCCAGAGAAATATCCCGCAGCACCAAATTGCGGCCGAAAGTTTTAGCTACGTTGCGAATGCGGAGCAGAGTTGGCTTTGCCCCGGACTCGGCGGCAGTCGCCGTACTGGTTGTGATCGCAGAGGACATGAATGAATCGGACTCTCTACTGTGCGGCTTTCACATCGTTCCAAATCTCGTTATATTTCGCGCGCCGCGGCACGTTTTGCCAGAAGTAGATCCGCTTCTGGTAGCCATCCACGTCGTCAAGGTGCAGGGTCTTCACTTCCTCGGGCGTCATGAACTGACCCGCCTGCGGATTGGCCGGCACATAGTGCGTTTTGTCCGTCACCAGCTTTTGCGTCTTGGCCTCGACCATGTATTCCAGAAATTTGTGGGCCAGTTCTTTGTTTTCGCTGCCTGCGGTAATCATCAGGTGATCGATCCAGCCCGTGGTGTTTTCTTTGGGGATGGTCTCGCCGGCGGGAAAATTCGCCCTCTTTAAGTCAGCTGTGTTCAACGGCCAGCCCATCGCGATCACGACTTCGTGATTCTGAAACAAATTCGTCAGTTCGCCGCCGGTCGACCACATCTTGCGGATGTTCGGCTTCAGCTCCAGCAATTTCTTTTTCACGGCTTCCAGTTGTTCGTCGCTCAAGTTGTAAAGCTGCGACGGATCGGGTTTGTCGTAGCCCAGCACCTGGGCCGCCATGTAGACGCTGGACAAATCGTCCCAGACGGAGATCTTTCCCTTGTATTTCGGATCCCACATCACATTCCACGACTCCGGGGGCTGCGCAAAGGCGGTCGTATCGTAAACGATGGGATCGGGCCCCCACATGAACGGTACGCCGAAGACCTGGCCGTTGACGCGCACGAGGGGCAGGGAAGTGAGCTGCGGGGAGAGCTGGCTGTAACTCGGAATCTGCGAGAGGTCAAGTGGGGCGGCGAGTCCTGCCCGCGCAATCGAGGTGGCCACATCGCTCGATGGCGAAATCACGTCGTAATTTCCCGCGCTTCCTCCACGCAGCTTCGCCACCAGTTCATCGCTTGATCCCATGTACGACGCCGAGACCTTGCAGTGATTCTGCTCTTCGAAAGCTTGCACGAACGATGGATCAGCATATCCTTCCCAGACGAGAAGATTGAGCGTCGGCGTCTTCTTCGAACATGATCCCTGAAGCAAAACCGGCGCCAGCACAAGTAGTAGCCGGGCCACACGTTGCCAGTTCATTTTTCCTCCGGCGCTTTGCTTTTTTCCCGCCATTGCGTGGACTCGTAAACCACGTTGCCGCCTACCATGGTCAGCAGGACTTCCGTTTTCCCGATGACTGTCGGCTCGATCATAAACAAGTCCTGTGCAAGCACGATCAAATCCGCGAACTTTCCTGGCTCCAACGACCCCGTAGTCTGCTCCCGCCGTGCCGCAAAGGCCGCGCCCAGCGTGTAGGCACGGATGGCGTCCGCCAAGCTGATGCGTTCGGCGGGAAGCCAGCCACCCGGAGGCTCGCCCTCCGTCGTCTGCCGGGTCAAAGCATTCTGAATGCCCGGCCATGGGTTGAGCGTAACGATCGGCCAATCACTGCCGAAGGCAAGTACTCCACCGGTCTTCTCAATACTGCGCCATGGCCAGCCGCGTTGGGCGCGCTCCGCTCCGATGCTGGGCGCCCACACCTTCACCACGTCGTCATCGGGATAGGCGTGCAAAGGCTGGAAACTTGCGATCACGCCAAGGCTGCCGAAGCGCGGAATATCAGAGGAGCTAATGTTCTCGATGTGTTCGATGCGGGGACGGGCATCGCGCGTCCGGTTCTTCGTATGTGCCTCTTCGTAGGCGTCAAGCGCCAGGCGGACAGCCTTGTCGCCGATCGCGTGGGTGTAGATCTGGATGCCGCGCCGGTCGAGTTCGGCGACCGCCTGTTTGTACTTTTCCGGCTCCCACAGCAGGTTGCCGCTTCGTTCTGGATCATTACTATAGGGGGCCAACATCGCAGCTGTGTGTGATTCGATCACTCCGTCCAGGAAGAACTTGGCAGCACCGGCAGCGATCCACTCGTCATGATAGCGGCGCCGGGCGCCGATGATTTTTTCGATTTGTTCCTGAGAGGCCAACGGCGGTTCGAGGCGAGACGCGATGTAAAGACGAAGCGTGAGCTGTCCCTGATGCCGCAACTCGTTATACAAATCGAGGGCAGTGAAATCGCCACCCGCGACACTCACTCCACCGGGACTGATGGCACCGACCAAGCCGACGGCATTGGCCTCATGCATCCCGCGCCGCAGCGCTTCCAAATTTTGCTCATCACTCGGTTGCGGAACTGCCCGCCTTACTACCGCGTCCGCTGCATCTTCTTTGACGGTTCCGGTTGGTTCGCCACTGGCTGGATCGCGCACAAATTGTCCGCCGGGAGGATCCTGGGACTCGCGCGTGATTCCAGCAAGCTTCAGCGCCTTGCTGTTGGCCCACCAGGTATGGCCATCGAAGCTCTCCAGGTAGACCGGTCGGTCGGGGATTACCTCGTCGAGAATAGATTTGTTCGGCAGGCCGGACCCTCCAAAAACTGTGTACTGCCAGCCCCGCCCAAGAACCCAGAGCAACCCGGGATGTGCCGAGGCGTACGCTTTGACCTGCTGCTGAATGTCGCCGACCGTCCTCGCCCGATCCAGGTTTACCTGCAGCAGACTGAGAGATCCATCCAGGAAATGGATGTGACAATCAGTGAAGCCAGGAAGGACGAGGCGCTGCTTAGCGTCGATCACCTTGGTGTTGGGTCCGCGGTACTTGGCGATGTCAGCCTCGCGGCCCACGGCAAGGATCATGCCTCCTCGAATCGCCAGCGCTTCGGCCCACGGCTGCTGTTCATTTACGGTGTAAATCTTCGCGTGAAGGAGGACCGTATCAGCGGACGACACACTCGTGGCGTCCTGCCCTGGGGCGCAGACGCAGGAAAGCGAGACCATCCCAATGACGAGCCACGGCCAGACTGGTCGCCGGTTCTTCGCGCTCACCGATTCCTTTCTCCGCGGCTAGAACGTGGGCGGGGTATTAATCCACAGTACCCAGGTTTCCTTGCGGCCGGGATTCTTCCAGCGATGCGGCGTGGCGCTTTCGAAGTAAAAACTGTCTCCAGGCCTGAGCCGGTATTGTTCGCCCCCCACGGTGATCTCCAGGTCCCCGCGCAAGACGTAAATAAACTCCTCCCCGTCGTGCGTGTACGGATCTCCGCTTCCCGCCTCAGGTGCGACCCGGAACAGATGCGGCTCCATTACGGTGTTGCCCCAGGCCAGCAATTCCATGCGGACACCCTCGCCCGCCTCGAGAACCTTGCGCTGGTCGGGGCGCACCTGGCGACTGCCGGCACCGTTGGCGTCAAAGAAATCCAGGATGTTCGTTTTGTAGAATCGCGCCAGCTTGCGCAGCGTTCCAACCGAGCCGCTCATCTGCGAGCGCTCCAGCGCGCTTAGAAATCCCACCGAGATGCCAACCGCTTGCGCCACCTGTGCCAGAGAATATTTCCGCCGCGCGCGCAACTGCCGTAAGTGAGCCCCAATGGCTCCGGCATTGCCATCACCCGCCGGACGCGCCTTGCCTTCGCGCCTCAGCAACTGCACAATTGCGGGTGCATTCAGTCCGCGCACTTTGCGCAGAAACCGGGCGCGCTTTAGCAGCTTTACATCTTCCGCCGTGTACAGCCGATACTTGCTCTCGGTGCGCCGAGGCCGCGTCAGGCCCAGGCTTTCCCAGGACCGGATCACGGATGGGGAGACACCCACCTTTTTTGCCACGTCCCCGATCTTGAGGTATGGTTCAGCCGTTGGTTTCATTTGCTGGCACGCCGATCAAATAAGAAATTTCTATGGGAGAGAGTTGTTTTTTTGTCCTTGACAGTTCCCGCCCCGGTTCTCTAACCTTGCGGGATTATAGCAAGGTTGTGTGCGGATACAAGCGATCGCTTTCAAACAAAAAACCAACCTTTCCCCAAGCTGTCTGGAGGCTTCATGCTTTCACTGCGGACTCGCTGGTATGTAGTTTGCCTTGCCGTTGCGTTTTCTCTTTCGATTCCGGCCGTGATGTCAGCCCAGGGCACCACCGGCCGTATCGTGGGCCGCGTCGCTGATCCGACCGGCGCCGTCCTCGCAGGGGCAAAGGTCACGCTCGTGAATGAAGCGACCAATGTAAGCCTCGACGCCACCACAAACGCCGGCGGAGACTACGACTTCATCGAGGTTGCCGTGGGCACGTACCGCCTCGAGTTCGATCTGCATGGATTCAAGAAGAATGTACGCCGTGATGTTGTCCTTGACATCAATCAAGTCCTCACGCTGAATACGACGCTGCAACTTGGAGCCGCACAGGAGGTGGTCGATGTAACCTCTGAAGCTCCGTTAGTCGAAACGACCAGCACCCAGCTCGGGACCGTCGTCAATGACCGCGCTATCGCCCAGTTGCCTTTGAACGAGCGCGACACCTATCAATTTCTGTCGCTTCAGCCCGGCGTCCAATCGCAGGTTGGCGCAGACCTTTATTACGGTGGCGGCAGCACAGGCAGTGTTTCCGTCAATGGCGGCCGTGGCAGGGCCAACAATTTCAGCGTCAACGGCGGCGACGCCAATGATATATTCGCGAATCTTCCTACCGTTCAACCTAGCCCCGACAGCGTAGAGGAGTTTCGTATTCTGACGAACGGCTTCGACGCCGAGTACGGCCGCAACTCCGGTTCCGTCGTGAACGTAGTGACCAAATCCGGCACCAACCAACTGCACGGCGATCTCTACGAATTTCACCGCAACCGTCCGCTCAATGCGAAAGGCTATTTGGACCCAACGAAGGAAGCTTTCATCCTGAATCAGTTCGGCGCCACTTTCGGCGGGCCAATCAAGAAGGATCGCACGTTTTTCTTTGGGTCGTACGACGGACGCCGGCGCATTCGGGGAGTGTCGAGCGGAACTGTGTCTGTACCCTCAATGGCAGAGACTGCGGGTGACTTTTCGGGTGGGTCGCCGTTTTCCGGCGGTATTACAAACAACTTTGTAGCTCAGGTTCTCGATGGACGCCCCGGCTGTGATGCTGCGGTTTCTGCCTTGGGGGTGCCCACGCCTATTGCTGCGCTCCCAGTCGACCCGACGACAGGAAGGATTCCGTGGACAAGCGTTTTTCCCACCAAAGTAATACCCTCTGCTTGTCAGGACCCAGTCGCAGCGGACCTGATGAACCAGTACGTAACCCCGTACGTACCCCAAGCCGTCAATGGTCAGCTCGTGACCTCCGGATCGGAACGCGACCGGCAAGACCAGGTTACCTTCCGATTCGACCACCGCATCAACGACAAGCAGAATCTTTCCGTGTACTACTACTTGACTGACGAAACTGACTTCAACCCCTTTAACACCTTCCAGGCGGCTGGTGCGAATATGCCGGGTTTCGGCGACACTATCAAACAGCGCTTCCAGCAGTACAATCTGAGTCACACTTGGACCATCAACAACAGCCTTGTGAACGAAGCCCGTTTCACCTACATGCGCGAAGCGCAAGGCACATTCGGTCATTCCCAACACACCGACCTCGTTACCAATTCCTGCGTCAGCGCCGCAGCCAAGCCGTATTGCTTTACTGGGGTTTCCGATTCCTCGGCCGTCCCAAGCTTATCCCGGTTAGGAATTACGCCGGGCTTGGGGCCGCAGCGTGAAGGTGTTCCCGATATAGCCATCTCTGGTGGCTTCACCATCGGCAACAATTTCGAGGGCGAAATTCCTCAGGTCGGCAATTCCTTCCAGTGGACCGACAGCATCACCAAAGTCAGAGGCAATCACACCTTCAAGTTCGGCGCGGATGTGCGCCGCGCTAGGTTCGATCAGCACCTCTACTTTGAAGTTAGCGGCTACTACAACTATTTCGGCACAGGAGTTAACACGACCGGCTTTTCCGATCTCTATCCGGACTATCTTCTCGGTCTGCCGGACCAATATCAGCAGGGAGCAGCTCAGGTGGAGAACGTCCGCGAAACTTCCTTTTACACGTTCGCCCAGGATAGTTGGAAGATTCGCCCAAATCTCACGCTCAACTACGGCTTGCGTTGGGAGTTCAACAGTCCGCTTACGGATATCGGCCACCACGTCCAAACCTTCCGTCCCGGCCAGAGCACCACAACCTATCCATGCCAGTTAAGCGCATACAGCGTCCAGTATTTCCAGACGCAATACGGCGTCACTAGCCCCGACTGTAACAACACCGGGGTATTTCCCACGGGACTTGTCGTTCCCGGAGACAAAGGAGTTCCGGCGGGCTTAACTCAGACCTACTACAAGGCATTTGCTCCACGCATTGGCATTGCCTGGAGCCCCGGAAAGTCAGGCAAGACTAGTTTCCGGGCCGGTTGGGGGATGTTTTACAACCCAATTGAGCAGCTAGTTCTCGAACAGTTCAGCGCCGAGCCCCCATTCGGCGGCAGCAGCCTTATCTTTGGCACGCTCTTCAATACTCCTTTCTACGCTCAGTCAAATTTTCAATATCCGAACGCCTTCAATCCACAAGGGGGCGAATTCACTGGAATTCAAAATCCTAAACCCGGTCAGCCCGTGGATTGGTCGATCTTCCGTCCGATCCTGCTGTTTGGAGAGTTTCAGCCGCACATGCGCACGCAATACTCCGACCAGTACAACTTCACGATCCAGCGGGAACTGGCGAGAGACTTGGTCTTACAGGTGGGATTCGTAGGCTCACAAGGACATCGCTTGCTGGCCACCACCGACCTGAACCGGGCAACTCCGCAAACCTGCCTGGACATCATCGCACTTGCCAGCCACAATGCGAGCAATGTCTCTTCCTTTTTTACCCCAGCGAGCTGCGGCCCGTTCTTGGAGGACAACCAGTACACAGTCACGCTCGATCCCACAGCTCCGATCTCGACTTTCCATCTGCCCAATGGAACCACTCACGCTCTTGACGGATCGACAATCAACTTCACAGGGATTCGTCCCTATTCTTCTCCCCACTGTCAGCTTGACGGCACTACCTGCCCTGCGGACCAGATCCCGGTGTTCTCCAACATCTTCGCCCAGGATACGATCGCCAACTCCGCCTACAACTCCTTCCAGGTCGATCTCGAAAAGCGCTTCTCCCATGGCCTGCAACTGCAGGCCGCCTACACTCTCAGCAAATCCATCGATCAGGCGTCCAGCTTCGAAGATCTCCTCAACCCATTCAATCCTCGGGCCAGCCGTAGTCTGTCACTGTTCGATGCCCGCCAGCGTTTTGTAATCAGCTACGTCTTTCAACTGCCCGTTCCTAAGTACTCAGGATTGAAAGGTGTGATCCTTGATGGATGGGAATTGTCCGGGATCACGCAATTCCAGTCCGGATTCCCCGTTCACATCCAGGACGGCAACGACCACGAACTCACCAGCAGCATTGACTTCTCCGCGGCCGGCACCCCCGATCTTATTGCGCCCTTTCATAAATTGGATCCCCGCAACACGCCAAACCACTTAGTGTTCGACCCGGCTAGTTTTGCCGATCCGGCTCTCGGCAGCTTCGGCAGCGCAAAGCGCACCATCTGTTGCGGCCCGGGCTTGAACAATTCCGACGTCTCCGTACAAAAGGAAATCCCGGTCAGCGAGACCAAGCGCTTCGAATTCCGTTGGGATATCTTCAACGTTGCCAATCACACCCATTTCTTTAACATCGATGGCAACATTACGGATGGCGCCAACTTCGGCATCGCCAGGAAAGTGGCCGATCCACGCCTGATGCAGGTTGCTTTAAAGTTTTACTTCTAGTGGGAGAGAGTAGAGTACAAAGAGAGTCCGAACCCCGGGCGGCTTGAACCGCTTGGGCAATCTAATGGCTTGCTGGTCTTCCGGAAATGATCTACCGGAAACGCAGCCCGCCTGAGTTTCCCGGAGCAATTCGATGTATCCCCATCTGCAGAAGGAACTCGCCACTTTCGAGCGGCGAACCCCCAAGTCCGCCGAGGCGCACAAGAAGAATCTCAAGCGCATTCCTCTTGGTGTCGCGAGCAACTATCGCGCTTATGATCCCTGGCCGATCTTCGTGAAGGAGGCCAGCGGCAGCAAGTTCCGCGACCTCGACGGCAACGAATACATTGACCACAACCTGACTTTCGGAGCGCTGATGGCGGGGCATTGCCATCCCGCGGTGATGAAGGCCGTCGAGAAACGGCTCTCGACCGGGACCATGTTCGGAATGCCCCACGATATGGAATGGGAACTCGCGGAAGAGATCTGCACCCGGTTCCCGGTTGAGATGTGCCGCTTCGGCAATAGCGGCACCGAAGCCACCATGCACGCGATCCGCCTGGCCCGCGCCGCCACCGCGCGGGACAAGATCGTCAAGTTCGAAGGGGCCTACCACGGCCTGCACGATAGCGCCCTGGTCAGCGTGAAGCCGCATGCCCCGGACGGCTACGGCGACATCAACAATCCCACGGCAGTCCCCGCTGGTCAGGGCGTTCCCAAGTCCGCGATGGCAAACGTGGTGATCGCCACGTTCAACAATCTCGCCACCGTCGAGCGCCGCTTCAAAGAAAACCCCGGCGAAATCGCCGCGATCATCCTCGAACCGATTCTGATGAACGTCGGCCTTTGCATGCCGCAACCCGGCTTCCTGAAAGGACTGCGCGAGATTTGCGACAAACACGGCGCGCTGCTTATCTTCGACGAAGTCAAAACCGGCGCTAAACTTTGCTGGGGCGGCGCCACTGAATACTTTGGTGTCCGTCCTGACATGATCTGTCTGGCCAAATCAATCGGCGGCGGTCTGCCGCTGGCGGCATTCGGTACGCACAAGTCGGTGATGGACCTGATCTCACAACATAAGGTCTTTCACGGCGGCACGTACAACACGAACCCCGTGTCGATGGCTGCGGGTCTCGCGACATTCCGCCATGTATTGACGCGTGAGAACTATGTTCACGTCGAGAAGCTCAGCAAAAAGCTCGCTGACGGGTATCGCAAGACCATCGCGAAAGTTGGCCTGCAGTCGTACATCGCACAGGCCGGCGCCAACGGCGCGCTTATGCTGTATCCGAAAGAAATCGTCAACTACCGCGACTGGGAAGCGATCGATATCGACCTGTGGCGCCACTACTGGTTCGGTATGGTCAACCGCGGCGTGATGGCGCAGCCCTATTGGTGGGATGAGCAGTGGACGATTTCGGTGCAGCACACCGAGGCCGACATTGACAAGCATCTTGCCGCGTTCGACGACATCGCTGCCTCGCTCGCGAAAGCGCAACAAGAGCGTGAAACGCCGGTCGCGGTCGCGCACTAGAAGAAGTTGTTTATGTGGGGCGGACACTCCTGTCCGCCCTGCATGCAGCAATTGTCCTGATGTGGCGACAGCCGCCCCCGGCTGTCCGGCCGAGAGAAGCTCGGCAGAGCCCCGAGGAACTTTGTCCACGACGACTCAATCCGCCGAACAGCCTCACCTGATCCGCGCCCTCGGACGCCGCGATCTGGTCCTATTGTTCGTAGTCGCCGTCTTTAACCTCAACGTTGTCCCTTCGATCGCGGCCAATGGCGGTGTCACCGTCTGGCTGTGGATCATATCGCTGCTTCTTTTCTTCTGGCCCCAGGGCATCGCTGTCATCGAACTTGCCCACCGTTATCCTGGGGAAGGCGGCGTTTATCTTTGGGCGAAGGAAGTCTTCGGTGACTTTCACGGATTTCTGTCCGGCTGGTGCTACTGGACCAACAACATGCTTTATGTGCCGACGGTGATGCTTTATTTTGTCGGGGTCTCCGTTTACGTGCTCGGCCCGGGTCACCAGGGACTGGCCGACAACAAAGCGTTTGCCTCGATCGCCTCACTGACACTCCTGGCGGTGCTCACTTACTTCAACATTCTCGGCCTTGGCGTCGGCAAGTGGATTAACAACCTCGGCGCCATCGGAACTTTCGTCGCCGCGGCTGTGCTGATTGGGCTGGGCGCGGTGATCTGGTCGCGTTTCGGGACTACGATTACGGGCGCGGACTTCAGGATTCCCGCCAACCCGAAGTTCGTGTTGAATTCCTTTGGCGTGATCTGCTTCGGCTTGGTGGGGCTCGAACTAGCTTCGGTCATGGGCGACGAAATCCAAGACCCCCGACGCACTCTGCCGGGTGCGGTTGCCTGGGGAGGCGTGGTCTCAGGCGCGCTGTACGTCGGCGCGACGCTCACACTGCTCATCGCCGTCGGCAAGAATGTCAACGTTCTGCAGGGAATCGTGCAGGCCGTTACGCACATGGCGGGACGAGTCGGGATCGGCTGGATCTCCGTTCCCTTTGCGCTCATGCTGAGTCTCTCGATCGCAGGCATCGGTTCGGCGTGGATGGGTGGATCCGCGCGGATCCCATTCGTTGCAGGGCTCGATTCTTATATGCCCTCATGGCTGGGCAGAGTGCATCCGCGGTACACAACGCCGTATGCGGCCCTGATCTTGCAGGGAATTGTCTCGGCGGTTCTGGTCATGCTGAATTTTGCGGGCGCGGGTGTGCAGGAAACATTCCAGAAGCTGCTCTCCCTGGCGGTCGTGCTGCAGCTCGTGCCATTCGTTTATATGTTCGGGGCGCTGGTGAAGTTTGCCGTCACCGAATCCGCGCCCAGGGGCCAGTACGGCAGGGCCACGCTGTTTCTCGCAGGACTCAGCGGTTTGCTCACGACGGTTCTCGGCATCGGTCTCGTGTTTTTCCCGGCCCAGCAGATCACATCTCTTTGGTCCTACGAATTATGGATGTTCGGCGGCTCGTTGTTTTTCGTTGGGCTGGCCGCGTTTTTCTTTTTTGTTTACGGCCGGCGAAAAGAAGCGAGGGGGCAGCATTCCTTGGCTCAGGACGCAAGTCCTCAGCTTGTGGAGGAAACTGAACGAGTCCCCTAGATCCCGAAGGGAGGCGACAAGGCTCTTCCGCCCGGGGTGAGTGCGGAAGGAGGGGCTAAAGCCCCGATTCATTATTGCCGCGAATGGCACGGCCGAAGCCGTGCCCTGATACGAAACAGATTGCGCCCGCGAAAGGCACGGCTGTAGCCGTGCTTTAATACGAGTCAGGCGCCTACGGAGCCATGATGCCCAGCGGAGTTCAGACCGAAGTCAAAACTTACCAGATGTTTATCAATGGGGAGTGGGTCGCGAGCCAATCTGCGAAGACCTTCCCCGTCTACGATCCTTCGACCGAAGAGATCATCGCGCAGGTTCCCGACGCCAACGCAGCCGACGTTAACCGCGCGGTCGCGGCCGCCAAAGCCGCCTTCGAAGAGGGCCCATGGGCATCGACCACGGCGCAGGAGCGTGGCCGCGTCCTTTTCCGCCTCGCCGACAAAGTCCGCCAGAACCTGCCTGCGCTCGCGGAACTGGAATGCCGCAACACCGGCAAACCCATCGTCGAGGCTGAGTACGATCTTAACGACGTTGCCACCTGCTTTGAATACTACGGAGGGCTCGCCACTAAAGTTGTGGGCCACGTCAATCCGGTCCCCGATAATGCGATGTCGCTCTCGCTCAAAGAGCCGGTCGGGGTCGCGGGACAAATCATTCCATGGAATTATCCCTTGCTGATGGCTGCCTGGAAACTCGCCCCCGCGCTGGCTGCCGGATGCACGTGCGTTCTCAAGCCTGCCGAGCAAACGCCACTCACCGCGCTCGAATTAGCACGCCATTTTGCTGAGTGCGGACTGCCTCCGGGCGTGGTGAACATCGTTACGGGCTTCGGCGAAACTTGCGGTGCTCCCATCGTGCAGCATCCCGATGTCAACAAGATCGCATTCACCGGCAGCGCGGCTGTTGGCAAGATCATTGTCAAACAGGCAGCCGACACGGTGAAGCGCGTCACACTCGAACTGGGCGGCAAGTCGCCCAACATCTTCTTCGCAGACGCTGACTTCGAGGCAGCCATCGACGGAGCGCTTTTCGGAGTCTTCATCAATCAAGGCGAAGTCTGCTCCGCCGGCAGCCGAATCCTGGTGCAGAAATCCATCTACAAGAACTTCGTCGAGGCTATGACTGAGAAAGCGAAAAAAATCAAACTTGGCCCGCCTCTCGAACGCGACACGAAGATGGGCCCCCTGGTCAGCAAGGAACAATACGAGCGCGTCAACTCCTATCTGGAGATTGGCAAGAAAGAGGCCAAACTTGCTTCCGGCGGCGGACGCCCCGAGAAATTCGCCAAGGGCTACTACGTCCAGCCGACGATTTTCTACGATCTGGACAACAGTGCACGCATTGCCCGCGAAGAAATCTTCGGCCCGGTCGCGGCCGTCATTCCGTTCGACGACGAAAAAGACGCACTGAAGATTGCCAACGATTCCCCCTACGGCCTCGCAGCGGCCGTCTGGACGCGCGACATTTTCAAGGCCCTGCGTGCGGTGAAATCTCTGCGCGCGGGAATCGTCTGGGTCAATCACATGCAGCCCACCTACGTCGAGGCTCCCTGGGGAGGATACAAACAGTCGGGATTTGGCCGCGAACTCGGTCCCTGGGGCATCGAGGAATACCTCGAGACCAAGCAAGTCCACATCAACCTGAACGAAGCGCCGATTGGCTGGTACTGAAAGAGTACCGAGCAAAACAAAAACTGGTAACGACTAACGACGAGAATCACGATGGCTACCATCGAACTTCGCACTTCCATTCCGGGCCCCAAGTCCAAGGCCCTTTCTGAGCGCCGCGCGAAGGCCGTGCCCCGCGGCCTTTCCCACGGCACGCCCATCTATGTGGCCAAGGCCGAAGACGCCTGGCTCGAGGACGTTGACGGCAATCGCTACCTGGACTTCGCGGGCGGCATTGGGTGCGCGAACGCTGGCCATCGGCGCGACGAAGTGGTCGGCGCGGTCAAAGAACAACTCGATCGCTTCCTGCACACCTGCGTGCAGGTTACGCCCTATGAACTCTACGTCCGCCTCGCCGAGCGCATGAACGAAGCGACTCCGGGCAAGTTCGCGAAGAAGACGATCTTCGTGAACAGCGGCGCCGAGGCGGTCGAGAACGCGGTCAAGATTGCCCGCGCCTACACCAAACGGCCCGGCATCATCGCCTTCGAAGACGCTTTCCACGGCCGCACCATGATGACGCTGGCCCTCACCAGCAAGACGCATCCCTACAAAATTGGATTCGCGCCACTTCCCGGCGAGGTGTACCGTGTCCCGTTCGCCTACTGCTATCGCTGCTCGTATTCGATGAAGTATCCGTCATGCGACCTCTACTGCGCTCGCCATCTCGAAGACACGTTCAAACGTGTCGTGGCGAACGAAGAAGTCGCCGCCGTGATCGCCGAGCCGGTGCTGGGAGAAGGCGGATTCATCGCGCCTCCGCCTGATTATTTCAAGGTGCTCGTCGACCTTTGCCACCAACACGGCATCCTCTTTATTGCCGACGAAGTCCAGTCTGGTTTCGGACGCACGGGGGCGTTGTTTGCCAGCGAGCGCTACGGCATTGAGCCGGACCTGGTTGTGACCGCCAAATCTCTCGGCGGTGGATTGCCCCTGGCCGGTGTTACCGGCCGCGCCGAAATCATGGATGCTCCCGGACCCGGTGGTTTGGGCGGAACGTTTGCCGGGAACCCGCTCTCATGTGCGGCGGCGTTGGCCGTACTCGACTTGTTCGAGCGGGAGAACTTACTCGGCCGCGCCAACGAACTCGGCGACAAGTTCCAGCGCCGTGCGCGCGAGTGGCAACGCCGCTGGCCTATCATCGGTGACGTGCGCGGGCTTGGCGGGATGCAGGCGATCGAACTGGTTCAGTCTCAGGAAACAAAGACCCCGGCAGCCGAGGAAACGAAAAAGATCACCCAGTACTGCTACGAGCACGGGTTGATCACGATCACGGCTGGCTCGTACTCCAACGTGATCCGGGTGCTCGTGCCCTTGGTCATCACTAACGAGCAGATCGACGAAGCGCTCGAGGTGCTCGAGTCTGCCATCGCCACCGTCTGCGACCAGAAGGGTGCCGTAGCGCAGCTGGTGTGAGATCGGGTTTGTGCCGGTCCGGGTCTTTGACCTGGACCGGCGGAGCAAAGCTTGGCACCGCTTGCTGGAAAACTCATTTCGTTGACGGGTGCCACGCAGCAGGGGCTAAAGCCGATATTGAGTCTGCGGCACTCAGGGCATCGCTAAAGCGATGCCCTGATACGAATCGCGGGTTTTCCCTCACGAGCAAGAATCGACTGGCTTTTTCCGACGGGGACAGGCAATGTGGGTTGATGTCAGAATAAGATAGTTATTCAGAGCGCACAGTTGTTCTGCGCGCCTCCGTAAAAACTCTTCGCGATTTGAGAGGCGTCATCATGACCGTAGCCGCACCTCCCATCACTAAGTTGACGAACTACGTCAACGGCCAATGGACGGAGTCTGGAGCATCGGAATGGCGCGACGTTGTGAACCCCGCCACCGGTGAAGTCCTGGCCAGCGTCCCGCTTGCCCAAGCCGCCGAAGTGAACGCCGCAGTAGAAGCCGCGGCAGCGGCCTTCCCCGAGTGGCGGCGCACTCCGCCCGAAGACCGCATCCAGCCTCTGTTCAAGCTCAAGATGCTGCTCGAAGAGCACATCGAGGACATCGCCCGCATCATCACCATGGAAAACGGCAAGACCTTCACCGAAGCGAAGGCGGAGATGCGGCGCGCCATCGAAAACGTGGAAGTCGCCTGCGGCATCCCCATGATGATGCAAGGTTACAACCTCGAAGACGTCGCCCGAGGCATCGATGAAATGATGATCCGGCAGCCCCTTGGCGTCACTGCGGCCATCGTGCCCTTCAATTTCCCCGGCATGATCGCGTTCTGGTATCTGCCCTACGCCATCGCCACGGGTAACACATTCATCCTTAAGCCGAGCGAGCGCGTGCCGCTCACCATGCGCTACGTGTATGAACTCATCGAAAAGACCAGTCTGCCCAAGGGCGTGGTCAATTTGGTTAACGGAAGCAAGGGCGTGGTCGACGCGCTCATCGACCACCCGAAAGTCCGCGCCATCAGTTTCGTCGGCTCGACCCCGGTTGCGCGTTACATCTATGCGCGCTCCGGCGAGCAAGGAAAGCGCTGCCAGTGCCAGGGAGGAGCCAAGAATCACGTCATCGTTCTGCCCGACGCCGACATGCCGATGGCGACGCAGATCATCAGCGACAGCGCTTTCGGTTGCGCCGGACAACGTTGTCTCGCCGTCTCGGTCGCGGTCACCATCGGGGAAGCGCAGAAGACTTTCCGCGACTCGATTGCCGACGCCGCTTCGAAACTTCGCGTGGGCAACGGTCTTGAAGAGGGCGTGCAGATGGGCCCGGTGATCACGCCGCAGAGCAAGGAACGGGTTGAATCGCTGATCGGCCTTGGCGAAAAGCAAGGCGCCAAGATTCTGCTCGATGGCCGTAACGCTAAAATCCCGAAGCATGAATCGGGCAACTTCGTGAAGCCGACAATTCTCGACGACGTTCCCGCTACCAGCGAGATCGCCGACACGGAAATCTTTGGCCCGGTGCTGAGCCTCGTCCACGCAGACAATATGGACAAGGCCCTGGCGTTCCTCGAACGCAGTCCTTACGGTAACCAGGCGTCGCTGTTCACGTCGAGCGGGTCGGCAGCACGCCGTTTCCGTTATGAAGCTCCCGCCGGGAACATTGGCATTAACATTGGAGTCGCGGCGCCCATGGCCTACTTTCCGTTCAGCGGATGGAAAAACAGCTTCTTCGGCGATCTCCATGGCCAGGGACGCGACGCCATCGAGTTCTACACCGACAAGAAAGTCGTCGTCGAACGCTGGGCCAAAGAGCACAGCCGTAAGTTCTAGGGCGGCGCAATGACAACTCTCACCACAGAAACACAGAGTCACAGAGAAACCGAGAACGAGAAGGATCCTCGAACGGCTCCGATCATCGGTGCTGCCATCAAGGTGCGTCGGCATCTCGGTCCTGGGTTGCTTGAATCCGCGTATGAAGAATGCCTGTGTCACGAGTTGCACCTACGAGGATTGAGCTTCGAGAGGCAAGTCGATCTGCCGGTATCCGACAAAGGACTCAAGCTCGATTGCGGCTACAAGATCGACCTGATGCTTGAACACCAGGTTGTTCTTGAACTTCAAGGCGATCGAGAAGATTCTGCCGGTCCACGAGGCGCAACTTCTCACGGATCTGAAACTCTCAGGAAAACGAAGTTGGTCTCCTGATTAACTTCAACACGCCGTTATTGACTCGCGGAAGCAAGCGAATTGTTCTTTAGGTATTTCTTTGTGTCTCTGTGACTCTGTGGTGGGAATGATTATTGATGAGGTGCACATGACTACTACCATCGCTAATCCCGCTATGACCGGGCAGGAGATTGTTGATCTCACCAGGAAACACACTCTGTTTGAATGGTCGGCGCAGTCGAAGGTGGACCCGATCCCGGTCGCCCGGGCCAAGGGCATTTATTTCTGGACGCCGGAAGGTAAACGCTTCATCGACTTCAACAGCCAGTTGATGTCGGTCAACATTGGCCACGGCGACGAGCGCGTCATCAAGGCGATCAGCGACCAGGCGGCAACGCTTTGCTACGCCAATCCTTTCATGGCGACCGAGCCGCGGGCGCGCCTGGGCGCGAAGCTTGCCGAAATTGCGCCCGGCGACATTGACACTTTCTTTTTCACCAACGGCGGCGCCGAGGCCAACGAGAACGCGATCAAGATTGCGCGCTTCTTCACCGGACGCCACAAGATCATGGCGCGCTACCGCTCTTACCACGGTGCGACGGCGGGAGCGATCTCGCTCACTGGCGACCCACGCCGCTGGGCCGCCGAACCGGGCATTCCCGGAGTGGTGCGTGTGCTCGACCCTTATCATGGCATCGAACGCGGCTGGGAGTCGGCGGAGAGTTCGCTGGCCATGATCGAAGAAACGATGCTGCTCGAAGGCCCGCACACGATTGCAGCGTTCATTCTCGAGACTGTGGTCGGCACGAATGGCATTCTCGTTCCACCCGACGGCTATATGCAGGGTGTACGCAAACTATGCGACAGGTACGGCATTCTGATGATCGCCGACGAAGTCATGGCCGGATTTGGGCGCACGGGGGAATGGTTCGCCGTCGATCACTGGAAAGTTGTCCCGGACTTGCTCTCGATGGCCAAGGGCTTAACTTCAAGCTATCTGCCGCTCGGGGCGGTGGGGATGCGGCATCACATCGCGCAGCATTTCCAGGACAAGGTGTTTTTCGGCGGGCTGACGTATAACTCCCATCCCATGGGATGCGCGGCCGCGCTCGCGACCATTCGTGTGTACGAAGAGGACAACCTGATCGAGAATGCGAAGAAAATGGGCGCGGTCATGAAAGAGCTCGGCGCCGAGTTGCAGGCCAAGCATCCGTCAGTGGGAGCGGTGCGGTCGATCGGATTGTTCGGTATCGTGGAACTGGTGCGCAGCCCGAAGACGCGCCAGCCGATGGCGCCGTTCAACGGCACGTCGGAGGAGATGGCCGCTCTTGGACGCTTCTTCCGCGAGCAGGGACTGTATACGCTGGTGCGCTGGAATACCTTCTACACCAATCCTCCACTGTGCATTAGTGAACAGCAATTGCGCGAGGCATTTGCGATCATCGATAAGGGGCTCGAGATTACCGATCGGGCGGTCAAGGACTAGAGTCGTTAGGTTCGAGTTTTCAGTTCCATCCCGAGCCGAAAATCCCCGGCCTTCTGGCGACCGGGCCCGAGAAGGACGGTGGCACGGACTTCCGGCGAGGGACCGGGACGTTTGGACCTGACTGACCTCTTCCGAATTCCTATTTCACCAGACGGTTGTACTTCTTCAGAACATCACGCAGGCGCTCGTGAGGGAGCGCGATGACGGTGTGGTTGTTGATGCCAGTCATGGTCTCAGCAGCGACCATGGCATTGACGACCGCCTCTTCGGTCGCCTGGACGGTGGCTAAGAAGATGGGATTCAGGGCTTCGTTGGGGAGCATGGTGACCTTGTGCACTGCCTTGGCGCCGACCGCACCGGAATTGGCTGTGGAAAAGGCGATGAAGATGTCGCCAGAACCATCGCCGGAGTAGCTGCCGTCGCGGCCGAGACCCAGGGATACTCTCTTTGCGATGCGCTTCAGTTGGGTCGGAATGAGGGGAGCGTCCGTGGCGACGACGACGATAATGGAGCCGATGTCTTGCTGCCGGGCAGTTCGCTCTCGGCTGGCTCGCTCCGGAATCTCACGGCCCACATTTACTCCTGCGATGCGAAGCTGCTCACGCACCCCATAGTTGCACTGCACGAGAACGCCCACAGTATAGCCTCCAGCTGTCGTGTCCAGCACGCGGGAACTGGTGCCAATGCCGCCCTTGAATTCGTTGCAGATCATCCCAGTGCCACCGCCCACGCTGCCTTCCGCGACCGGGCCGGTGCGGGCGGAATCTAGGGCGTGCCACGCGTCCTCGGGCTTGACGTGGAATCCATTGATGTCGTTGAGATCGCCGTCCCAGGTTTCGGCGACGACGGGGAGCGACCACCAGTAGCCTTCCATATCGGGGGAGGAGTGCTTGACCTTCCAGGCGATGACGGCGTCGCGAACCACGCCCACGCTGTGCGTGTTCGTGATCATGACGGGACCGTCGAGGAAGCCGGAGTCTTCGATCCAGGTGGTCCCGGTCATCTCTCCGTTGCCGTTGAGCGTGAACCAGGCAGCGAAAACGGCGTCATTGTTGGTCTTGCCGCGAGGATGAATGGCGGTGACGCCCGTGCGCACCGGTCCTTTGCCGACTTCAAGCTTCCCTTCGCCGGAAATCAGCGTGGTGTGCCCGACCTCGACGCCGCGAACGTCGGTAATCGCGTTGTTGGGGCCTGGCGCGCCATCGAAGGGGACGCCGAGATCGCGGGCGCGGGGCTTGGTCTGGGCGGAAACTGCAGCGGCGAGAAGGCTGAGGGTGACGACTCGAGCGGACCAGCGGATGAGAATTGGCATGGAATCTCCGGCAAACGAGGCAGTATACAAGGATGGCTCAGAGATCGAGGTGCGCCGTTTGGTACACCCTGGCAGGCGCGGGTTACAATCGCAGAAGGTCAAGCTCGTCGGGGGACGCGATGGATAGCTGGAAAAAGGCGGTAGTCCTGGGATCGATTGGGGCGGGAGCGATTTTATTCATGAAGAAAAAGTATCCGGCCGGAGTGCTGGCGACGGGTGTAGGTTTAGCGGTGCTGGCGTCGGAGTATCCGGAGAAGTTCGAGAAAGTGCGGCGGGCGCTGCCGGAGTATTTCGAACGGGGCATGCAAGTCATGGAGATGGCGGGACGCGCTGGAAAGCGTATAACCGAGGCGGCGGGGCGAAGCGCGGCCGAGGCGTGGGACGAAATTGGGGGATGAGTCTGCAGTTCGGGATTACTCGATGCCCAGTTGTTTGCGGGCTTCCGGGCTAAGGCGCTCTGGGGTCCAGGGCGGGATCCAGACGACGTTGACAGCGGCGGTGCGGATACCGGGCAACTGTTCGAGGCGCGACTTGACCTGCGCACTGATGTTGACATGCTCGGGACACCCTTGCGCGGTGAGCGTCATGTCGATAGTGACGTCCTGCTTATCCCCATCATCGATGGCAGGCGCGAAATTCACGTTGTAAATCAGGCCGAGATCGACGATGTTGACGGGAATCTCGGGATCGTAGCAACTCTTCAGCGCGCTCAGAACGTCTTGCTCAGTGATGGCCATTGCTGATACTCCTCTACTTCCAGTGTACAACGGGCTTGTCCCCCCGGCCTTTCGACATGGCCGCGATCTGGTAGAGTTTCTTCATGATCAGTCCGGAGGCGAGGCAGCGGATCCAACTGGTGCTGGCGCTGGCCCTGCTGGCTGCGGGCGCGCGTGCCGCTTACATTTTTTATCAGCGCTACCAGGACAGGGTCGCGGCCGAGAAACAAAAGCAGGCTCGGAACATTGGGTACTCCAATGCCGACTATTACGTCACGCCGAAGAAGCTCTATCCCTACGATATCAAAACGGCGAAACAGCTCACGCAGCAGCCGGTGTGGGTGAAAGAGGGATATCGCTACACCTACTATGGGTACGACGCGGCTCGGAAGCATGTGGATTTCAATCATGAGGCAGGGCTGTTGCTGCCAATCGAGAATCTGGCGATCAAGGACGTGGTGACGGCAACGCCCTCGGGAGCGGGACAGCGGAAGCAGGTGTTGGCCGTGTTTCAGAAAGAAGGGAAGGCCTACGCCGTGCCCATCGGATTCGAGGCGGAGGGTGATTACAGAATCTATTCCGATGAGATGTTCTTTATTGAGGACCCCCGCGACCTGTACAAGCACTGGCCGGCCGACGTTTGGCAAGCGGTCGAGCATCATGAAGTTAAGCCGGGAATGAACGAGATGCAGGCGGATTTTGCGATTGGCATGGGAGTGCCCGATGCCGGGGACTCTTCGTACTCGAAAACCGTGCGCTATCCGAATGGTGGGAAGCCGCTGGTGATCGTCTATCACGACGGGAAGGCAGCGGAAATTAAACCGGGCGCGCCGGCATCCTGACAGCCATGACGAACGGACCTTTTGAGAGGGCAGAGATCGGGCGGCGTGCCACTACTGCGGTCCGTGCGAAAGAGGATGCATCACGCGATGGTATTTCAGCAGCTTGAACTCGACGCTACCCGCCGCCCAAAAAAACAGGACGGATGACGCTGCGCTCGTTCAGCGTGGTGCACAGCTTGGACTTCGACTCGCTCACCCGAAGAGTGGTCGGCGTGCGGGTGATCGACGCCAAACCGCGGGCCAATGCGGAGTTTCGCGGCCAGGTCGTTTTCCTGTGCGCTTCTGCACTGGAATCGGTGCGAATTCTGTTGAGCTCATCAACGACGGAGTTGCCCAACGGGCTGGCGAATTCCAGCGGCGAACTGGGACACAACCTGATGGACCACATCAAGGGCGGGGGCGCGCTGGGAACGATTCCGGGGAATGAAGACCGCATGATGCTGGGCAGAAGACCCAACGGAACTTACGTGCCGCGTTTTCGTAACCTGAAGAAAAAAGATGCGGCTTTCTTGCGCGGCTATGGGTTTCAGGGCGGAGGCCAGCGTGAGGGATGGCAGCGCGGCGTGACGGAGACGGGATTGGGCCCGGAGTTCAAGAGACTCGTCAGGCGGCCGGGTCCGTGGCGATTCACCTTCTACGGATACGGCGAGTGCCTGCCGAATCACGCCAATTACGTGGAACGCGATAAAGAAAAAGTGGACGCGTGGGGAATTCCGGTGTTGAATGTGCATTGCGCGTGGGGCGAGAATGAACTGGCACTGCGGGACGACATGGCCATCTCCGCATTGGAGATGCTGGCTGCGGCTGGGGCCCGCAATATCGAACCGCTGCGGGGAGGCGATTCTCCGGGGTTGTCCATTCATGAGATGGGGACGGCTCGGATGGGGCGCGGGAAGCTAAGACCTCGGTTCTAAAATGCTTTTAATCAGGCGCATGATGTGAAGAACCTGTTCCTTACCGACGGAGGGGCGATGGTGTCGTCGTCGTGCGTGAATCCGTCGCTCACGTATATGGCGTTGACGGCGCGGGCATGTGATTACGCGGTGCCGCAACTGAAGAAGGGCGAGCTTTAGGCGCACACAGGATTCCAGATGAAAGAGAAGCGTTTGTTCGTGGCGGCGCTGGCTGCGGGGTTATTGGGGGGGGTCGGGGTTTCGGCGTCCCGAGCGCAGGCGGGTTATCAACCGACTCCTGAAAACGTGAAGGCCCGCCAGGAGTTTCAGGACGCGAAGTTTGGAATGTTTATTCATTGGGGCGTCTATAGCGTGCTGGGCGACGGCGAGTGGGTGTTTCACAACCGCAAGTTGAAGGTCCAGGAATATGAGCGGCTGCCGAAATTCTTCGATCCCGAAAAGTTTGATGCGAAAGCGTGGGTTTCGTTGGCGAAAGCGGCGGGGATGAAGTACATCACGATCACCTCGCGCCATCACGATGGATTTGCCATGTTCAATTCGAAGGTCTCGGATTGGAATATTGTGCAGCGGACGGCGTATGGGAAAGATCCGCTGAAAATGCTGGCGGATGAGGCGCACCGGCAAGGGATCAAGCTGTTCTTCTATTACTCGCAGCTGGATTGGCACAATCCGGATTATTTTCCCCGCGGTGTCACCGAACGAGATAACGGGGAATGGCACAATGGGCGGCCCGATCACGGCGACTGGAATTCGTATCTGGACGACTACATGGACGGGCAGTTGCGCGAGTTGCTGACCAACTACGGGCCGATCGGCGGCATCTGGTTTGACGGTATGTGGGACAAACCGGATGCGGACTGGCATCTGGCGAAGACGTACGCGTTGATCCATCAACTGCAGCCAGCGGCGCTGATTGTTCCCAACCATCATCAGACGCCAAAGCCGGGAGAGGATGTTCAGACGTTCGAAAGAGATCTGCCCGGGCAGAATACGGCGGGGTTCAACACGAAAGTGGTCAGCACACAGTTGCCGCTCGAGAGTTGTAACACGTTGAACAAGTCATGGGGCTTCAACATCGGCGACGATCACTACAAGAGTCCAGAGGAACTGGTGCGGATGCTGGTGCAGGCGGCCGGGAACAATTCAAACCTGCTGCTGAATATCGGACCGATGCCGAACGGGGAGATCCAGGACGATTTTGTGACGCGGTTGCATGCGGTCGGGGAATGGATGTCTCGGTATGGGGACTCGATCTACGGTACTCGGGGCGGCCCGATCGCGCCGGCGGATTGGGGCGTGACTACGCAGAAGGCCGGCAAAATCTACCTGCACGTGCTGAACTGGAAGGGTAAATTGCTGGCTTTGCCAGCCGTGCAGGAGACCATCAGCAGTGCGCAGTCGTTTCCCGATGGCGATCCGGTGGCCTTTCACCAGAGCGGCGACGGCGTGGTGCTGACGTTGCCCGAGGGTAAGAACGACGAAGTCGACCGTGTCGTGGCCCTGACCCTCGGCAAAGGTAAATGAGGAGATTTTCCCGCTACCGCGGCCCACTCGGACGTCCCACCGAGATCCTTCGCTCCGCCCGAAAAACGGCTACGCTCAGGATGACAACCCAGTACTCTCAGTCTCCGGCGAGGGCGCTCGAAATGTCCTCGGCCATGGGCTGACTCTCTGGGGGAATCCCGCCATACGTAACGCTGGAGTCGAGTTGCTCGCGGCGCAGTTGTGCTTCGAGCGCCGCAATCTGAGCTTCGATATCCTGCTCGGCTTTCCGCTTGCGGATCACTTCTTCGCGATACCGACGCAGGAAATAGTCGATGGTTTCCACCCGGATTCTGATTGAGCCCGAAGGCTTGTTCTCGTCGAGATCCTTGAAGCAGAAATAGGGCGTGCCCGACTGTTCGATGATCCCTTCGATTACGCCATAGATCGGAGCGTCGTGGCCGCACTTGAAGCTGGAAATTTCGAGAGCCACCAGGTTGGGATGCCGCGCCGTAAACTTTGCCGCCCACACTTTGTGGTTGGTGCTGCACGAGTACGAGTTCTTCCACGCATCGGTGATGTCGAGCGGACTGCTGATAATTCCCGCGCGCACTTCTTCGCCGAAGAGGCGGTCGAGCAGATCCTCATCCAGCGGCAAAGTGTTTTGCGAGAAGATTGGATAGCCAAGCTTCTGGAACTCATCCAGGATTTCGTGGTTCAAGCCTGGGTCGTGGTGGTAGGGGCGTCCCAGCATCACGATGCCGATCCGGTCCTCGTGCTCCAGTTGGTCGAGTACCTGCCGTGCGCGGCGGCGGATGCCGGTCTCGTATTCTTTCAAGGCCGCGAATCCGGACTCGACGGCGCGGTCGTTTTCTTCCTGCGACAGGCCCAGGATTGGCTGAAGTGCCTGCAGCATCTGATGGGCAAACAATTTTCGGTCCGCAAAATTAAGTACGGGGTCGATGTACTTCACATTATGCTCGGCGAAGACATCGTTCTCTTTGGTGAAAGCTGCTTTCACCGTCTCCGGAGTCGCGGTCACCGTGGGGCAGGCGTTGGCCCCGACGATCTTCACCAGCGGAGAATGCAGGACGTCATACATCGGGAAGAAGATCGCGTCCAGCGGTTTCTTGCGATGCTTTTCCTGAATCAGGTTGTAGACGTGCGAGATGCCGATTTTTGCCGGGAAGCATGGATCGATTGCGCCGCGGCTGGCTCCGGCGCGATACAGTTCGGAACTGGTGTAGTCGGAGTAAATGATGTTTTCCGGCTGCACGCCGAGACTCTCGAAGTATCCGTTAAACAGCGGAGCGTAGGTGTAGATATTCAGCACGCGCGGGATGCCGATGCGCACCTTGCGCCGGTTCTCCATGAGCGCGCGGCGCTCTTTTGCTCCTTTGCTCCATCCCGCCCAACCGCGGGTCGGAAGCGGGTCGGCGACACTCTTGGCGTTGACGGGGCGGAAGACCTCTTTGGCCGCGTAGTCGACGAAGTTGGGGTGCGCTGCGCGGATCGTGTCGAGCCCCGCTTTGATCTCCTTCATGTCGTTGATATCTTCGACCGTCCCCTTCTCGCAGGTGGCGATGATCAATCGCTGCTCGCCGTGCATGAGAGGCACCTTCGTGACTTTTTGAATCGGCACAAAGCTGAGGTCACTCTTGGGTTGGGTTCGGATGTCGATGAACGTCCGCAGACAGTCGTTCTTGCAGAAATGGCAACGCGTGTCCTCGTTGCGCGTAGTGCGGTACTCGATCTTGCGCACCGCGTCCAGGCCGACAAACGTCGTTTGCTGACCGTTGCGCCACAGCCGCAACGATTCCTGCGCGGCGCCGATGGCCCCCGACTCTCCACAATGCTCGTGCACAATAATCTCCGGCTGTTTCCCGGTAGCCCGGAAGCTATTGCGGATGAAATCGACCTCGGCCTTGACCACGGCGAGATTATTTTGCGTTCCACCTTGCAGGACGAAGCGCGAGCCCAAGGCCGCGAGATTCGGGATACTGGCGACGTACAGGAAAACATTCTTCGGCAGCACGGCCGCAAGTCCGGCGAGAATTTCCTCTGCCCGCCAGCCCTGGCGCTGGAAGTTCACAATATCGGACTGCATGAACACGGCGCAGCCGTAGCCGAACACCGGCATGGCTTGCGCCGAGAACGCCAGGTCAGCGTATTGATTTACGCTCAACCCGAATCCCTCTGCCGTGGACTGCAGAAAATATCCATTGCCGGCCGAGCATTGAGTGTTCAGCTTGAAGTCCTTCACTCGCCCGCCGTGCAGAATAATAATCTTAATGTCCTGCCCGCCCACATCCACAATCACATGCGGATCTTCATAGAACTTCAGCGCTGATTCGGTGTGCGCGACTGTCTCGACCAGGGCCACGTCAGCCTTGAGAACATCCTTCAGAATGTCTTTGGCATAGCCGGTTGTCGCAACCCCAAGCACTTCCAGTTTGGCGTTCTGCGCTTCCACTTGTCCGCGCAGGTTTTCGAACATTTCGATCGTGTCCTGGATCGGGTTTCCGTTCGAGAGTTGGTACGACTTGCAGAGGATGTCACCGGTTTCACTGAGCAGAACCGCTTTGGTTGACGTGGATCCGCCGTCGATCCCGATGAAGCCGCCCACGGTGCTGCCTTTCTGAAACACGGCGGGGGTGAATTTCTTCGGCCGATACGCTTCTTTGAATGCGTTGAGGTCGGCCGGATTCTCGAGCAGGCCTTTCCCGCCTGATTTGGCCTTCTCTTCCTGGCGGCCATATTCGATGTAGTGGAGCAGTTGCTCATGGCCGCGATAGCAGCCGACGCAATCGTCCTCGCTGCGTCCAAACTCGATTGCGCCCAAGGCCGCGAAGTACTGGGCATTCTGCGGAACCTTGATCAGGTCCTCCGGCTTACTGCCTTGTGGAACTTCGACCTTTCGCTCCTGCCACATGCGCGGGATGTTGGCCTGCCAGGCCTCGCGCATGCCGCGTATGAAACTGTTCGGCCCGCCCAATAGCAGCACGTGCGGCCGCAACGTGTGCCCGCGAGTGAGGACGCTCAAATTCTGCAGCACAATCGCTTCAAACAATGATGCCATCAGTTCGTCGGGAGGAGTGCCGACTTTTTGCAAGCCGTTGATGTCGGTTTCCGCAAACACACCACACTTGCCTGCGACTTTGTGCAGCTTGATGCCGCGGTACCTTTGCTCGGCCAGCAGTTCGGTGGGAATCTTTAGCTTGGCATTGATTTTGTCGATGACGGCGCCGGTTCCCCCGGCACACTTGTCGTTCATCGACGGAATCTTCTTCTTGCGGCCAGTCTCATCGTCATCTTTGAAGACGATAATCTTGGCGTCCTGACCGCCGAGTTCAATCACCGAGTACACTTCGGGATGCAGTTTCTCGACGGCCAGGGCGACCGCCGTCACCTCTTGCACGAACTTCGCGCCGATCTGCTCCGCAATCGCGCCGCCACCCGAGCCAGTCAGGAACATGCGCGTGTTGTGCGGGTCGATGCCCACGTCGCCTTCCATCCGCTTCAGAAATTCGAGGGTCTTTTCCGGCTGCTTGGTTTCGTGGCGCTGGTAATCCTGCCACAGCACCTTGTCGCTTGCCGCTTCAACCACCACGGCTTTCACTGTGGTCGAGCCTACGTCGAGGCCCACCAGAAACTCTGTGCTGTGATCGTGCGGCTTCTGGCTGAGAGCCGGACGCGGGGCAGGCGGCTTCTCTAGACCGGAGATCTGAATCAGCTGCGGAGCTTTATGGTCGTGCATTCTTCCTCACTTCCGTCGGTGAAGAAACAAAATCTTTAACCGCCGAGATCGCGGAGAGCGCCGAGAAAAGCAAGGAACGTCTTTTTGCTCTGCGTGCTCGGCGACCTCGACGGTAAAACGTTCAGTCGCCAGACATCGCTGGAACCGCGGCGCCACGCACTCGCGACCGCTTCCAGAATCGTGTGTCCTTATTGATGCGATCGCTGACGTGCAGCACAAACTGCGCTGCCGTGCCGGCGACTCCTTCGCGGTGCGGCACGTGGTAGAACGGCCGCCTCAGTTCCGGATGCTCGTCGATGTACTCGCGGATTTCGGCCATGCTCTTGCCCGTCGCTTTCAGACACTGCTCGAACTCGGTCTTGGCCTTGACCTTGGCCTCACCCAGCGCCATCTGCACGCGGCTGTGAGCGTTGACCTCGCCTTCGCCGGAAGTTTCGATGGGGAGAAAAATCATGTCCTTGAACTTGTTGATGACCGCCGATTGCACGCCATCGGACTGCGACGACGGCATACACCCGAATGGTTTCAGCGCCAGCACCATGTGGCACAGTTTGTGGACGGTGTAGTAAACGTTTTTGCCGACTTCGAGGTGTCCCTCACCACCGCGTGCGAATTGGTTGTAGAAGGGATGCGCCAGTTCGGCCAGTTCCATCTGCGGCGCAAGGTGGTGCGTGATGCCGCCGAGATGCTTGGCGGTGCGATGGTAGAAGAAGCTCCACATCCGCTCGCCGGCGCCAATGCCCCAGAGTTTCTTGCGCAGCCCAATGTAGTTCGCAAATTGCTTTTTCCCCTCGTACCACTGGGGATTCCGGTGCGGACGATTCACGGGCCATTTCGCGATGGCGTGCGCCTTTGCCTGATACATCAAGTAGGCCACCCACGTCGCGATCGGCTCGACCAGCACCTGTGCTCCCTCGCGTTCGAGAAAGTCGAACATGTGGAAGTTGCCGTCGCCTTCGGTTAGTTGCGCCCAGAACTCGCCCGTGATCTTGACGAGCGGCTTCACCCGGGTGCGATCGACTTCGATCGAATCCATCTTTTCGCGTGCCGTATCGAGGGCGTTCATGTAGTCCTTGCCCCACATGTGCTCGTGCCACTTCCCGAACACGTTGAACGTGTTCCGCAGAACCTTGTTGTTCTTGAACTTGGGCTTTGCCCAGTTGGGAGCCCTCTCCTCGATCTCAAACGACTTGCGAGCTTTCAGGTCATCGCACAAGCCGTCCACCATCTCGCGGAAAGCGCGGTCCGTTTCGCCGGCGTTTATTTCATAAGGCCGAATCTGGTAGATGAGATCGTTGATCACATCGCCCAGATGCATGGCGTTCAGCATGCCGAACCCGAAATCAATGGTGAATTTCAGCCCAGGTTCGCCGGATGCGGCCTTGATTCCGTCGCTATCCTTAAACAACAGCACGCGGAAGCCGTCGAAGCCCGCATTCTTCAAGGCGAATCGATATTCCGCCTCATACATGCCAAAGCGGCATGGACCGCAGGAACCCGCGGTGAAGAAGACGTAGTTATCGAGAATCTGTCGGCGCGACAGGCCCTCTTTCTCCAGGAACTGGAGATACTGCACCAGGTTCCCCACGGTAAAATAGGTCGGATTACACTGGCCGTTGTTGCCAAACTCCTTGCCCGTCTGGAACGCGGGTACGTCGGGTACCGGCAGCTTCTCGCAGCGGTAGCCGCAACCCTGGAAGACCGCGCGAATCAGATCCTCATGTTTCCAGGTGAAGCCGCCAAACAGAATCGTGACGCGGCCCCGCTCTTCCGCGGTGAAGGCCCGCTCCACCGGACGATGGAAATGTGTGGGCTGATCAAGGCCTGCGATCTTGCGCAGGCGCATGCGTTCGGCTTCCAGCCGCTGCTTGATTTCCGAGTCATTCTCAATGCGAACGAGATTCGTCGCCATACCTTCCTCCGACGTTTTGCTGAATTGTGAGGGGCTGAATTGTGCTGCAGCAGAGGTAAACGGACGGAGGCTCAGTGGACACAACAATCACGACCCGGGGAACGTTCCGGCAAGAAGTTCTCCGGCTCACTTCAAATCTGTCACTGAACCGCATCCGAACTCCAACATTCTTAGCTAAGGGGTTCGAAGTCTTGCGCCCGCCGAACTTGCAAGCAGTCCAGCGGCGCGGATAAAAGTGCCTGTCTCTTCGAGACAAACAGCTGGGGAGGCGGTTGCCTCAGTTTGTTCCCCAAGCGAACGGTTCGAACCACGAAGTGGGTTCGTTAATCTCTCTTTTTTAGCAGAAACCCCACCCTCGATGTCAAGCCGTGAAAAACTGCCAGTGGCGATCTAAATTTCCATAGAAAAAACGCGAGCCATGATCGATGCTCGCTCGGCGGGTCGGCCTGATCACCGCGAGCCCTGGGAGACAACCCCAAAAGCGAAACCGCCAGCCTGACAGGTTCTTCAGGCTGGCGGTTTAAGTCTTCGAAAGACGCTGCTTATGTTTGAATGATTCGCGGCGTGATGAAGAAGATCAGCTCCTGATTCGAAGTCTGCACCTGGGTGTGCTTGAAGAGGTTGCCCAGGATCGGAAGGTTGCCCAGCAGAGGCACCTGCGACACGTTGATCGAGTTCTGTGTCTGGATGACACCGCCGATCACTACCGTTCCGCCGTCGGTCACCAGCACCTGCGTGGTGGCCTGCTGCGTGATCAATTCGGGGTTGCCCTGCACTTCCTGACCGAAGTTCGGCGTCGTGTTTTCCACGTCGACGTTCAGGAAGATCGTGTTTTCCGACGTGATCTGCGGTGTAACCGTCAAGCGCAGGAACGCGTCAACGTAAGTCACGGTCGGAGGACCGCCCAACTGTGCCTGCGTTACGATGGGCACGCGCACCCCCTGTTTCACCAGGGCTTGGATGTTATTCTGGGTGACCACCCGCGGCCGCGACAACACTTTCAATAGGCCGCGCGATTCCGCCAGCGAGAGGATCGCGTCGATTCGGACGTTATTGCTCGCGTTCACGAAGCTCAAACCGCTCGATGGCGAAGTCGACCCCAGGTTCGAGAACAAGGGAATGGATGAGCCGTTCGACGAACCTCCGCCCGTGCCCGGTACCGTGATGTAGCCCGGCGTCAGCCCGCCGACCGTCGTCGGCGATGAACCGGCGGCCTGGTTACCACCTACCGCGCTGTGCCCATTGCCCCAGCCAAATCCCAGCTGCGTGCCGATGTCGCGGGCAAACTGCCGCGTCGCGGCTACCACACGCGCTTCGATTTCGACTTCCTGCGTTTTGCGGTCCAACTGCGTCAACAGGCGGTCGATGGTCGGAATCACCTTCGGTATGTCGTTGATGATGACAGCGTTGGTGCGGTCATCGGCGACGACATCCCCGCGCTGCGAGATGAACTTTTTTACGGTGACGATCACGTCCTTCGCCTTGGCGTAGCTCAGGAAGCGGGTGACGGAAACCTTTTCCACCGCCAGAGCTTCGGACTCAATCTGGGCCCGGCGGGAGTCCGCTTCGTGCTTCAGCGTTTCCACGGTGGCGATGCGCAGGACGTTGCCCTCCAGTTCGCGCGCCAGGTCGTTGTTCTTGAGTACGATGTCGAGTGCCTGATCCCACGGCACGTCATCGAGCACTACGGTCAGGGTTCCGTGTACGTTCGGATCCAGCACTACGTTCAGGCCGCTGATTTCGTGAATGAGGCGGAAGAAATCCTTCAGGTCGACGTCTTTCAAGTTGACCGAGATGGGCTCACCGGTATACTTGGGGCCGGTCGAAGCAGTCTGTTGTCCCGCCTGCGCCTTCTGCTCCGCCGCCAGATTCACCGCGGGCGTAATCGCCGGGGCAGACTGGTTCTGAGCCTGGGCCGCATGCTCACTCACCGGAAGCAGTTCCGCCGCCGTCTTATCGGCAAACCGCGCTGCTGCTTCTTGCGCCCGAACCGTGGGCTCGCCCGCTTGGTCCTGCTTGATGTCAGTCTTCACTTCGTTCTTGGCATCGTTTTTGGCCTGATACGAAGGTTCGACGAACACATAGTCGTTGGGCGAGGCCGATCCGTCGGCCGTCGGTTTCGCAGACGACGCGGGGCTCGACTTGGTCGCCGGCACGGAACGGCTATCGATCACGCGCGGAGAAAACGGCGACATCGGTCGGCCCGCCGGTACCGGCGCGCTCGCCGCCACCGTCTTGGCCGGAACCACCGCAGCCTTGGCCACGTCGCTTGCGTGCAGGGTCAGCACCAGCTTGCCCGCCGGACCCCGCGTCAAGTCATAGGCACAGGCCTTGTCGAGGTCGACAACGATGCGCGTGGTCGGAGGCGTCTGCCTATCCATGCCGATGCGCACGCCCTTCACCCCCGCCGCTCCCACGTCGATGTGTTTCTGCCCGGTCGCCATGACCGTTGCCGGCAGATCCACTATCACGCGGGCGGGCGAGTCCAGAGTGCTGAGCTTCGGCGTGATTGCGCCGCTCGCATTCATCTCGACCTTGATGTCGTCCGTGCTCCGGACAACGTTGACTCGATCGAGTTGGCTCGGCGTCTGGGCGGCCGCAGCCACCCCAACCACCAGGACCAGCACCGATACGAACAGTGTCAGCAGTTGCTTTCGCATTTCGCCTCTCCCCACCCGCGGGCCTGGCCCGCGTGTCCTTCATAATCTCAGTTATTGGCGCCCGGCTTCCCGGGTCGCCTTTCCACCTAAACCGCCGGCGTAAAGATCCGCTTAACCACTTCCCGCGTGAACGGCTTGCCTAGCTTGTCCTGCACCGTCTCCTGGAACACGACCGAGTCGCCCGTGATCTTCACCACGTAGCCGTTGAATACGGGATCATTTTCCCGCAGGAAATACGCTTTGTTCAGGTTGTTGGTTACGACCGCGATAAACCCGCTGTCGGCCTTCACGACTCCCCGCAGATTGATGTTGCCGATCTCCAGGCACTTCTTTCCGGTCGAGCAACCCGATCCGTTCGTCTGCACCACGGGGCTGAAGAATGGATCGCGCTTGCCGCTCATCGCCCACTTCTTGTCTTCTTTCTTCTCCGCCTTCTCGGCGGGTGCGGCCTTTGAGGTATCCGCGTTTGCGGCAAGCACCGCCGCCGGAGCGGGTTTGGCGGGCGCCGCGGGTTTCGCAGCCGAGGCTGCCGCCGCTACAGCCTTGCCCTGCGGCTTCGCCGCGGGCTTTGTAGCCTTGGCATTCGCAGTCTCGCCCTTCGGACTCGGTGTTGCCTTTGCCGCGGTGGTCTTCGCTACGGTCTCGGCCTTGGCCACTGGCGGCGTCTTCATCGCCGGACTGCTCTTCGCCGCTACCGCATCGGTGTGCAACGTCAGAACCAGTTTGTCTCCCGGCCCGGGCGTCAGATCGTAGGTGCACGACTTGTCCAGATCCACAACGACGCTGGTGGTCGGAGGAGTCTTGCCGTCGCTGCCGATGCGCACCCCTTTGACGCCTGCACTGCCGAACGAAATGTGATTTTGCGGGCTGGCATCGGAGGTCTCAGGCAACTCCACCAGCACTCTGGCGGGAGCGTCCAGTTTGCTCACCCTCGGCGTGACCGCGTGGCTGGCGATGATCTCCACCTGCACACTGTCAGCCCCCTGGACGACGTTGACCCTCTGGAGCTGGCTCGAGGCCGTTCGAGCTTTCGCCGCGGGAGCCGCCGCTTTGGGAGCCGGAGCCGCTGAAGCCGGCTTCGACGCCGGGATCACCGCCGGTTTCACGGCGGAAGCCGGAGCGCCTGGCGCCGGTTTGGACGAAGGTACTCCGGCCGCGTCCAGCGCTGCGTTGGTGTCGATTTCCTGCTTCTGCTGCAGCGATTTGGCGACGCTGCGCGCGTTGTCGATGGCGTCCGTGTTCTGGGCCAAGGCCGCACCCGCCGTCATCGTGAATGCCATTGCCAGAATGCCTGTGGTCAGCTTCATATCCATCCCTACTTCGCCGGCGTTCCGGGTTTTGCCCCGGCGCCCGCCGCTGAAGGTTGTGAATCGTGACTGAAGTATGTAGTTGCCGTGAACGAGGCCACCACGCTCTCGTTGGGGGCGTACTGATACGTGTGCCTGGTCTTGGCGGCACTCGGAGTCTTGGTCGTGGCCACCAGCAAATTGCTGATGTTGACGATCCGCTCCAGCTTGGATACCCGGTCAAAGAAATTCAGCATCGAGTAGTACGGCCCGTCCATCTCCAGATCAAAGGGCACTTCGGAGTAGTACTGCTGCGCCTTCACGGCTTCGGCCTTGTAGCGCCGCAGTTCAATTCCCGCCTTTACCGCCTCGCCGTCCATTATCTGGATGAACTGGTCGACCTGCTTCTCGTCGGGCACGATGCGCTGCTCGATCTCCAATTGCTGCTTCAGTTCGGCCAGCTGCTGCTCCATCTGCTTCAGCTTCGGCCGGTAGGATTCGAGCTCGTTGTTTTCCCGCACCTTGTCTTCAAGAGCGTGCTGCGCCGCCGTGTTCTTGTCGGTCTGGCTCTTGAACATGGTGAAGTACAGGGCCGCCGTCACCACCGCGCCCCCGGCGATCACTGCTCCCCACTGCTTGATGCCTGACAGTTCGCTGAAATTCGCCATAGGTCCGCCTTTACGACTTCCCCTTCTCGCAGTTCAAGGTGAACTGGAACGCCTGCATGTCCTTGACCTGATCGTCTTGATAGGTCTCGTCGATCTCGACCGTCTTGAAGTAACCGGTCCTCTGCAGGTTCGCGATCAGATTCGCAACCGCGTCCGTGCTGAGCGCCGTGCCTTCCAGCTTTACGATCGGACCGGTGTCGTCCATCTTGCTCAGCCACACCGCTTCGGTGTTGTTCACCGTCTCGCCCAGCATGGCCAGCAGGTTGACGGGACCAGTCTGGTTCTGGCGCAGGCCGTCGATCACATCCACACGCCGCTTGTAATTGTTAGCCTGGTTCTGGCGCTCCAGGAACCGGGCCTTCACGTCGGCCAGCTCACGGTTCTTCTCGTCGGCGACCTTCATATGCGCCGCGATGGCCTTCGCCTGATGGTCCAGCCGGTACCAGTAGCCCAGGTTGAACAACCCGACCACCACCAGCACCACCAGAACCTTCAGCTTGGGCGATCCCATGTCGCCCATTTCCATCGTGGGCATCGACGCGCCACCGCCACCCCGCTTGCCCTTGCCTTTGGCTGTTTCGAGCAGGTTGATTTTGATCATAGGGATTCAAAGCTCCTCAGGGCCAAGCCCACCGCCACTGCCATCTGACCAGGGTTCTGCTCCACCAGTTCCGCTCCCAGCCCGTCCACGGGCGGCGTTACGCGCTGGAATGGATTGAACAACTCCACCGGCATCGAGAACTCTTGCCGCAACGCTTCTACCAAGCCCGGCACTTTCGACGAACCGCCCGCCAGGTAGATCTTCTCGATGTGTTCGCCGGCCGCGCTGGCGCGGAAGAAGTCGAACGTCTTCTGAATTTCCAACACGATGATCTCGGTTACCTGCTGCAGGATCGGCTGCTTGGCGTCTTCGCTGACCGTGCCCACCTTCTTGCCCAGCTTCAGGGACTCGGCATCATCGAAGCTGAGATCCAGTTCCTTCTGCAGCGAGTCGGTGTACTGGTGTCCGCCCACGCTGACGTCCCGGGGAAACAGCGGCGTCGTGCCTTTCACGATGTTGATGTTCATGACACTGGCGCCCAGGTTCAACAGCGCCACCACCTGGCCCGGCGCCGGCTGGTAGTTGTACTCGTAGCAGTTCTGCAGAGCCAGCGCATCGATATCGACGATAGCCGGAGTGCGTCCCGCCATCGAGAGCACGTTGGTGTAGTTCAGAATCTTGTCCTTCTTGACCGCCACCAGCAGGACGTCCATCTGCGGACTGCCCACTTCGTCGGAAAGAATCTGGTAGTCGAGACTCACATCGGCCAGATCGAAGGGAATGTGCTGCGCCGCTTCCTTCTCGATGGTCTCGGCCAGTTCCTGGTCGCTCATCGAGGGCAGCGAGATCTTTTTCACGATCACCGAGTGCCCGCTCACCGCGGTGGCCACGGCCTTGGTCTTGATCATGTTGTCGGCGAACAGTTTCGAAATCGCGCTCGAAACCGTGCCCGAGTCCACGATCATCGAATCGACCACGATGTCGGACGACAGTGGTTCCAGCCCCAGGTGCGCGACTTCAATCTGCCCGCCCTTCTTCTTCAGCTCCACCGCCTTAATGCTCGAGGAGCCCACATCCAGGCCAACTATCGACTTCGATCCCAGTCCAAACATGTGCCCACCTTTACTGTGACCCGGCAGCCTTCGCGGCTGCCTTCGGTTTGCGTTTCGCCTGCGGTTCCATTTCGCTCGACTTCTCTTCCATCCACTGGTCCAGCCTCGATTTCTTGAAGCGCCAGCGGTTGCCCAGCTTGAACGCGGGAATTCTCTGCTCGCCGACGTACTTGTAAAGCGTGTCCGGACTCACGCCCAGATATTGCGACGCCTGGCGGATATTCATCACTTCTCGCGAGTCGGCCATAGTGCTGTTGTCCTCGTTCCCGCCCGCTTTTTCGCGGCGCGCGGGTGTTGCGCTTGGGGACTGCCTCGCCCTCTATATCGGCTTCGAGGGCTTTCGGTGTCCTGAGCATATATCAGCCCGGAAAAGCCCCGGCTCCAAGCGAATGTCCCTGTTTTGCTGGGTTTTGTGCCTGTTTTCTGGAATCGGCGAGATCGTCGGTGTGGGGTATTTGCTACAAGTTGTGGCCGTAAAGTCGGGAGCCACAATTACTGGTAGTCATCCATTGGTTTGGGTCCGGTCACTGGCGGAGCGGTAACTGAAGTACTAGGCACGGTACGGAGGTACTACGTCGCTAGGCCAAACTGCTATCTTCACAGAGTTTAGACGCGGAACGATTAGGATTTACTTTTACTGCACGTCGGAGACTTTTCCGTTGAGGAACGTCACCTTGACGTCTTTGTAGACGTAGATCTGCTTCGCGCCCAGATTGAAGATCTTATCCGGCTTGCCCAGCGCGCCCTGCACCTGGTCGGTGCTCATTCCCAGTTGGATGGTCTGCGGTTCGGCCTGCTGCTCCTGCTGTTGTTGCGCGGGCGCCTGCTGACTGGCTTGCTGGTTTCCCTGCTGGCCCGGGTCTCCGCCTTGCCCGCCCTGCGCCTGCTGATCGTCATCATTGCTGATCGCGAACACCTTCCCGATCAGGTCCTCGACCTCGCCAGCGTTCGCTTTTTCCAAATATCCCCTGGCGAACTGGAACACCACTTCGCCCTTCATTCCGGTTGCCGGATCCACGCCATTGCACGAGTCGCAGGCAACCACCTGGAACGATATCTTCGCCTTGTCCAGGTTCACTTCGAGCTTGAGCGGATAGACCTTGTTCCCCTTTTGCAGATACTGGGAGACCGATTTCATCATCCCCGCGCAGAAGCCGGTGGAGGGATGCAGGGCATTGTCCTGAAACTTGGCCGCGCAATGCACCACCGCTTTCCAGGGCACGCTGATGATTCCGCCCTTTTGCACCGTCAGTAACGTACCTGGTTCCACAACTACGGTTCCGTTTCCTGCCATCTGCACAGGCTTGTATTCTGCGTTGAGTTGCTCTTGCAAAGTGACAGCCTGTGCCGTGGCGAAAGACGCCAGGCCAACCATAGCCAGCACCAGGGCGACGAATCGGTTTTGCGAATGCGAACTCATAGCGACCATCCTGCACTTCTATAGTGCACGCCACTGGCGCAACGTTTCTACTGGACTTTTTTATTGCACGTCTTTATTGCACGTCGGAAACTTTTCCGTTCAGAAAAGTCACCTTCATATCCTTGTAGATATAGATCTGTTTCGTCCCCAGGTTGACGATCTTCTCTGGCTTACCCAGCGCCGCCTGGACCTGATCGGTGGTTTGTCCCTTCTCGATCGTCTGCGGTTCAGCCTGTTGCTGCTGGCCTTGATCCGCGGCCTGCTGGTCGCCGTTTCCTTGACCCCCCTGGCCACCTTGTCCGCCGCCCTGGCCTTGCTGCTGGCCGCCCTGATCTTGCGATTGGGAATCGTCGCTGATCGAGAGCAGTTGCCCGATTGTGTCCTCCACGTCACCCGCGCTTGCCTTTGCCAGTGAACCTTTGGGGAACTGGAAGACCACTTTGGCTTTGTTATAGCTGGGTGGGTCGGTTTTGTTGCAGGTGTCGCAGGCGACAATGGACAAAGTGACGATGTCTTTGCCGGTGTCGACGTCGATTTTAGACGGGTACACCTTGTTTCCGACCGGGAACAGCTTGGTCGTCTGTTCCTTTCCGAAGCGTTTCATCCCGAACCCGATTCCCTTCGACAGCATGGAGCTTGGCGTGTGCACCGTCCCGCTCTCGTATTTTGTCGAAAGAATGCTTGTGTCCGAATAGGGTACGCCCAGAATCCCGCCCTTCTTGATCTCCAGCAGAGTGCCGGCATCAATGACGGAATATCCGCTCGTGTCCGAACCCATCTTCACGACTTTGTACTGCGCCGCGAGTTGGTCCTGCAGAGTAACGGTTGCCTGCGCGCTGGCGCGCGGAGATAGCAAGAACGTAGCGCACACCATCACGATTGTTGCCGCACTTATCCTCCCCAACTTCTGCCCCATGACTCCACTTCTCCTCTCAAGACTCCCGTCTTAAGTGTTTGCCGTGAATCTCCCAAAGTTTTCGATCGCGGTCCCCGGCGGATCCCCAATTCTGATCGTAAGGAATATCGTAAGGAATATGGGAGCCTCAGCCGTTGGCGGTGACGCTCCCTCTTCACGCATCTGTAAAACTAGGCTCTGCCGAAGTCCTGAGCCTACTGCGCCCCGCCACTGGTCGAACTAGCTTCTTTCTTGACTTCTGATTCGGTCTGATCGGCCGCCGCCTGCTGCTCCTTCAGAGTCTTGGCCGCACTGCTGTCGGGGGGCGGTGCCGGAACCTCGCCATCTTGCTTGCCGGTGTCCGGAGCCTTGGGCAGCCCGCCGGTGCCTTGCTTCTTCGAGAGCTCATCCATGCCGCCGGTCAGTTGTTCGCGGAAATGGTTGTGCATCTCCTGCAACTCCTCCAACGATACCGACACTTGCTTGCCCACTGCACAGTCCGCCTTCTTGCTGGCCAGGACTTTCACGTCCACGTTCTTGTCGCTGTCCGGCGTATCCGAGACCCGACTGATGACGTCCCCATCCGTCAACGAACATTCCTCGCCATCCGCCACTTCGGAAAGTTCGTTGTGCACGACGAAGACCCGCCGCTTGGGATCGAGTGCCGGCAGCGTGCCGCCGCTGGAGGATGCTGACGAAGATGCCGAGGAAGCCTTTGCCCCCGAACCTCCAGACGACGATTTCCCCTTGCTCGCGTCGGCCTGATCTTCTGCCAGCTGTGCCTTCACTTCTTCGGCAAGCTGGTCCTTCACCTCTTTGCTGAGGGACACTTTCTTGTCGTCGGGTACCGGAACCGGGCCCAGGCTCGCCACCAGCTCGAGATCGGGAGCCAGCGGGCTCAGCGCTCCGGCTTCTTCCGCTTGTGCCGCATAAGCCGCTCGCAAGCTGGCGGCAAGCAGATAGTCCGTCAGCCAGAATGCCGCCGAAGGATACACCGGATACGGCGCATAGTACGCTCCGTAGTACCCGTACCAGGGTTCTCCTCCCCATCCCCAGCCGTAATACACCGGCGCCGGCCACGGGTTATAGGCCCATCCGTAGTAAACGGGGTGGTAGTAGTACGCTGGAGCATAGCCGTAGTAACAGCAGTATCCTCCGTACCCGTAAGAACGATAAACATTCGTATAGCTGACGTTGTTGACCACATACGTGCGCGATACGTAAGTGTTTCCATTCCGCGAGACATAGTTGCGCTGAACGTATCCGCCGCTCCTTCCCGTGGTCACCACCCGCGCGCCATTATGCGTGCTCACTACCGTCCGCCCGCCGTGCGCTCCGTGCTGGATCTGCATGCCGTTGCGGTTGATTGATCGGATCTGCCCATTCGGACGAATGCTCGCTGTCCCTCCGCCCTTTAATGACACCTGTTTACCGGGAGGCGTGCGATTCATTGCGGTGTGGCCTGCCGTCGCGCTCCCGGGATGTCCTCCGTTGCCACCAACCGACCGGCTCATCGCGTTCGCCCCAGCCTTCCCCGCTCCTGCCCCGCCGGTTGTCGAATGGTTTCCTGCTGTCGCCCCCGGGCGGCCCGCGTTATTGTTCCCCGGACGACCCAGCGTGGAATTTCCTGGGTGTGACGCTGTCGAGTTACCGGGGCGATTTCCCATCGGGTTGGCTGTATGGTTCCCCGTCGTTCCTCCCCCTCGATTCCCCATGGTGTTTCCCGTGTGGTTTCCCATCGCGCTCGCTGGTCGGCTTCCCTGGTTTTGAGGACGGCCCATCGACCCGATATTGTGCGGGGCGGGCGCGTGCTGAGCCGGAGCTGAAGCGTGGGCTGGCGCGCTCGGATGCGGCGCGCCGCCCCCGCCACCCTTGTGCTGGGCAAAGCAGAAAGCCGGAACGGAGATTAGGAGCGCGAGCAGAGCGAGTTTTCGCTGGGCGTGGTCGTTCTTCAACAAGTTCATCTTGGACTCCTAAGGCGCAAATTTCTATCCCATTTTCGCGAGTGGGGGAAGGTCGATGACCCAAGTAAATCCGCGATTGCTATTTAGTCCGTGGCACAACAGGGGAGATCCACGCTACAGCTGATTCCGTTTATGACCCTCGGAATTCTGGCCGAGAACGTTATCAAAACTTTGCCCGATGCGCAATCGTTCTCTTGCCGCCCCTTGCCCCCCCCTTTTCTTTCGCTATGCCGGCTCTCAAATGGCTGCGATAATGTAAGGTTTTTTACCGGGAGGAACTTTGCGCTACCTCGATCGCCTGCAGCCCCTTGCTCTTGTGGTGGTGCGTCTGACCCTGGGCGTGATCATGGTCGCCCATGGTTACCATAAGGTCTTTGGAGGCCTGCACCACCATGCGCAGTTCGTCGCCAGCCTTGGATTGCCCGCATGGCTGGGCTATGTCTCGGCCTTCGCCGAGTTTTTGGGCGGCATTCTGGTTCTGGCGGGATTCTTCACACGCGCCGCCGCCTTCTTCCTGCTGGTCGACCTGATCGTCGCAATCTGGAAAGTGCACTGGCACAGTGGACTCACCGGCGACCACGGATACGAGTTTCCACTTGCCGTCGCCACGCTTGCATTTGCCCTGATCTTCCTTGGAAGCGGTGCCATCTCCTTCGATCATGTCCTGCGCGGCGGAGGAGCGGGCGGGTTCCGGCGCTCCTGAGCGCGGCCACGAAGTCCTGACTCCCACTCAAGGCAGGTCCGACAGCAACTTATTCGGTTTGGTTGGGTTGTTAAACGGGTGGGCGACTCTTCTCCGCTACCGTTTGAAATCTGCCAAGTATGAAATTATGATGGACAAATCGCCCATGCAATTGCATCTAAACGGTTTGGCGGTCGCATCCAGCCGTCAATCACGAATCACTAGGAGGTTTCCTTTGAGAAAGCTCGCCTTCTTCGCGACCGTATTTTCGATTTTCCTGACGGCAAGCCTGGCCTCGGCTCAGCAGGCCGACGCCATGTTGGGCTTTGGAACGGCAATGTCCCCGGGGGCGGCCTCGTGCGGGACGCAGTCCTCCGGCAATTTTGCCTGCCCGGAAAAGGGCGGCCTGTATGCCAACGTCGGCGGAGACGTGATCTTCCACAGACGGGTTGGCTTCGGCTTTGATGTCGCGTGGAGGGGCAGCCAGGGCAACTACGGCGGCCTTGGCATTCCTTACCGTCCGATTCTTTTTGACTTTAACGGCGTGTATCAGCCCCGCGTGGGCAAGAAGGCTGGCCTTGACCTGATGGGCGGCATCGGCTGGCAGAGCACTCGCTTCTATGGCTATACCCCCACTTTTTCGTGCCAGGCCCTTGGCGCCTGCTACACCAGTTCCAACCACTTCCTGGTGGATGTGGGCGGTGGCATCCGCTACTACGTCTGGGGCCATGTTTTCGTTCGCCCGGAAGTCCGCTACTACAAGATCTTCAACAACACCGCTGACTTCACCTCCAACAACGTCGTGCGCGTCGGAGCCTCGATCGGATACACCATCGGTCCGGAGTAGAGCCTGTTCTCTTCAGAGCAGGGAAGACCGACCAATAAAAAGGCAGCGCTCCGGGCGCTGCCTTTGACCTTCTTATCCCAAACTTACGGCTCCTGCATGCAAATCTCGGCCTCGTGGATTGCCTGATTCAGATGCTCGATTGACTTGGCGCGATGGCCGTGATACTCGCTCGCAGCAGCTTCCATCTGCCGCTTGGCTTCGCGCATGGCTTCGAGACCCGCGTGGATGTGCGGATGTTTCTCTTGTGGCACTGCCGCAGCGCTTGGAGCCGGTGCCGCTGCTGCTGGCTGGGCTGGCGCCTTCGGTGCAGCCGCTGCTGCACTTAAGGCCAACGTGATCAGGACTGTTGCTAGGATCAGCAGGGTTAGAAACCCGATCTTGTTCATACGTCCTCCTTGTCCGATTTCCGGCTCGGACACAACCGATGTGATTCACCCGCCGCCCCACCCCGATCGAAACCCTCCGGGACCCGGACTCAGTATAGCCGCGCATCTCTTCTCAACCGCCGGCGTCCAAGTTAACTCCGCAGATGCTCCACTCAGTTCTCTCGCCGGCTTCGCCACCACCAGATCACCGCCGCCATCAGCACCAGAATCGCCAATCCCAGGTCGAAGCGTTTGACCGCCCGCTCCAGTCGCTCCCAGTGCCGCCCGAAAAGGTATCCCACGGTGGAGATCGCGGTCACCCAGACCGTCGCGCCGAGAAAATTGAACAGCAGAAACTTTCGCCACGCCATGCGTAAAGTTCCCGCCATCGGCCCCGCGAGGATGCGCATCCCGAAAACGAAGCGAGCAAAAAACACTGTCGCGGCCCCGTATCGCTCGAACAATCCTTCTCCTCGGGTTACGGTCTTATCGGGGATGCGAAAAAGCGACTGGTAGCGCGCCAGCAGCGGACGCCCGCCATAGTGACCGAGGGCAAAGCCCAGATTGTCGCCCAACGTCGCGGCAATCGTCGCGATCACAATGATCCAGGGAAGTTGCAGATCGTGTTCGGAGTAAGCCAGGAAACTGGCCAGCAGCAGGATCGTTTCTCCAGGAATAGGCACCCCGGCATTCTCCAGCAGAAGAGCTCCGGCCACGGCCCAATAGCCGTAATGCACCACCGCATTCCGCAGCACGTCGAGAATGGAGTGGTTCATGAAGTGAGTGTGGTAAATCGCGCGCCGCTCAGACCTTGGTCCCGGAACACGTGAGAAATTCGATCAACGCCCGGTTGAACTCCTCCGGACACTCTTCATACGGCAGGTGCCCGATGCCCGGAAACACTACCACACGCGCATTCAGAAAGTGTCGCGCCAGCGGTTCCAGCGACGACGCATATACCGCCCGATCCTTGCTCCCCCACATCAGCAGCGTGGGAATCGCCGCCAGCTTAGGCAGCAACGCCTCCAGTTCCCGCAAATCGGCCGTCCACGTACGGACAATGCTTGTGCCATGCTCGAAAAAATCCGGAATCGCCAGCGGTGCCTTGTAACCTTCCAAACTCCCCGGGGGAATCTGGTTGCGGTCCGCATAGAGGCGTCCGTGCCAGAAAGGATAAAGGGAAGGCAGGCCCGCGATCACCGAGCGAAACAACATGCCCCCGATCCGCGTGCCGAAAAACGGCGCCAGCCACCGCCCATGCGCCGAGTACGGATTCACCGGGCACGCCAACCCCAACCGCCGCACTCTAGACTTCCCGCCCCCGGCTGCATCGAGGCCCTCCGCTGCGACTGCCATCGCCACGGCCCCGCCCCGCGAAGTCCCCAGCAGATCGAACGACCCAAGTCCCAGCCGGTCGGCAAATCGCAGGACGCGCAGCGCCGTCCCTCGCACCGAATGATCTAATCGGCGAGGTCGATCCGAGAATCCTGCCCCCAGCAAGTCGGGCGCATAAACGGTCGCGTAGGGGGCCAGAGCCGGCATGGTGAACCGCCAGGAAAATGAGTAACCCAGCAGCCCGTGCAGCAGAATCAATCCCGGCCCCGAGCCCGCCCGCAGATAACGCAGGCGCGCGCCATCGATCTCCATCCAACCCTCTTCTACGCCTTGGCTCAAGGCCGGAGCGGCACCCGCCAGAATTTCCTGAACTTCACTCGCCGGAACTTCAGTCATCATTCATCTTCATTACAAAAAATCTTGCCGCCTCGAGGACAACTCTTTCCTCGTGTGTGGATTCTATCTAATTGAAACAAAGCCTCTGTCGTTTCACTTTGGGGAGCTTCGGCTCCCCGCTTTTTATGCCGAGTGGACTTGTCTGGAGTGGGCATGAATCCATTGTGGGGAGCGGGCCCTCCTGCCCGCTTTGCCGGCAGCATCGATACGGCTAGCGGGCAGGAGTGCCCGCTCCCCACGATTCTCCATCACGCCGCTGCCTTCTGCTTCTTGCCCAGCAACTTCTTCAGCACCCGAATTCCCTTGTCCACATGCTTCTCCTCGAGCAGAAACGGCGGCAGGAAGCGCACCACCGTGTCGTGAGTACTGTTGAAGAGCACGCCCTCCGCCAGCCCCGCATCCACAATCGGACGTGCCGGAACCTCCAGCTGAATCCCCTGGATGAATCCGCGCCCCCGCACCGCGATGGCAGCTGTGCGCTTCTCGAGCAGCCCTTTCAACTCCGCCTGCAAATAGGCCCCGACTTTGTTGACGTTCTCCAGCAGTTTCTCCTCTTCCACGATCGCCATGAACTCCAACGCGACGCGGCACGCCAACGGACCACCGCCGAATGTGGTGCCGTGCTGTCCCGGCGAAATCGCCGAGGCGAATTCCTCTTTCGCGATGAACGCCCCCAGCGGCAACCCGGCAGCAAGCGGTTTGGCAATCGCAACCATGTCGGGCGTCACGCCGAAACTCTGGAATGCGAACATGGTTCCCGTGCGCCCCAGCCCGCACTGAATCTCGTCAAAGATCAGTGCTGCGCGATGCCGATCCGCCAGCGCCCGGCATTCCTCGAGAAACTCCGTTGAGCACTCGTAAATCCCACCTTCCCCGAAAATCGGCTCCAGCACAATGGCGCACGTATTGTCGTTCACGGCCGCCCGCAGTCCCTCGACATCGTTCTGCTTCACAAAGGTCACATCTGCTAGCAGCGGCTCGAATCCCCTGCGATGCTTGTCCTGCCCAGTCAGCGAGAGCGCGCCGAACGTCCGCCCGTGATAGGAGCCCTCAAGCGCCACCAACCGGCACTTCGCCTCGCCGCCCGCGCGATGTCCGGCCAACCGCGCCAGCTTGATCGATCCCTCGATCGCCTCGGTCCCGCTGTTGGAGAAAAACGCGCGATTCAATCCGGACAGTGCGCACAGCTTCTCCGCCAGCGGCCCCTGATACTCGTGATAGTAGAGATTGGAAACATGCACCAGCTTCGCCGCCTGCTCCCGAATCGCCTTCATGATCCGCGGATGCGCGTGCCCGAGCGCATTCACCCCGATCCCCGCAACAAAGTCGAGGTAGCGCTTGCCGTCAATGTCATACAAGAAGACGCCCTTGCCGCGGCTCAGCACCACGGGATAGCGGTTATAAGTCTGCAGCAGATATTTCCGTTCCAGTTCCGCGATTTGTTCAAGAGTGGTTGGAGAAGAGGCAGGAGGATTCAGAGTCGGAGGAGTATTCATGGGAGTTTCCATGGAAGCTTCAATTTTACCGGAAGGCGAGGAGTGATGCGGCCCTGCCCTCGGAAATGATCACGACTCCGATTTACCCCGTCCCGCCGCGTCTTACAGCTCTGAATCGCAGCTACAATCCGTTTCGGGAAACGAAACGCGTCCGCCAGGACCCCTGATAGTGGCCCGGCGTTTCAACGCCGGGTAAGCTGACCTCCAATCATCCCGTCCTGTAGGGACGGGATGAAATCATTGCGAGGAGCCGGTCGTGCCCGCACCGTGACGGTGGTAACTTGTCCCAAGTGACCTGGTTCCATCATCTTCGATTGAGGCCTTTCCCCCGGGTCCCCAGGTGGCTCCAAGTGCCAGTCAGGATGAGTTGGTCATGGATACGCAGGAAACTGTACTCGAAATACCGGTTGCGGGCAGCCCCGTCGCACGCCCTCAAACCGCATTCGCCCTGGCAATTTTTCTGAGCGCCTTTCTCCTTTTCCAAGTGCAGTTGATAGTTGCCAAGCAACTCTTGCCATGGTTTGGCGGCACCGCGGGAGTTTGGAATACCTGCCTTGTATTCTTTCAGTTGCTCTTGTTGGCAGGATACGGGTATGCGCACGCCATCATGGCCCGACTCACCAAACCGCACCTGGTCCGTGCCCACATCGCAATGCTGGCGGCGTCAGTGGCTCTCCTGGCCGTTTTCGCATTCTATGGGCGCTCTCCAATCTATCCGAGCGACAAGCTGCGGCCAGAGACGGTCACCTCGCCCGTCTGGCACATCCTGATGTTGCTGTCGGTCAGTGTTGGCCTGCCATTCTTTCTTCTATCCACAACGGGGCCGTTGCTGCAAGCCTGGTTCACCCACACCCATCGTGGCACTTCGCCTTATAAGCTGTATGCGCTTTCCAACCTTGGATCCTTGCTGGGATTGCTAACCTACCCGCTGTTCTTCGAACCGAGTCTGAGCCTGCGCAACCAGGGGCGAGTCTGGGCCCTGGCTTATTTGATGTACGTGTCGGTCTGCGTCCTGTGCGCTCTCCGTTTTGCACAGACGAGAGAAGAAGATGAGGTCGGCCTGACCCTCGGCCAAGACCACGGTATCTCTGACATAAAGCCGCAGCTGGGGCAACGGCTGCTCTGGTTTGGGCTAGCCTCGTGTGGCTGTGTCATGCTCCTCGCCGTAACCAACTTAATCTGTCAGGAGATCGCGGTTGTCCCCTTCCTCTGGGTTCTGCCACTCAGCCTCTACCTGCTTTCGTTTATCTTGTGCTTTCATGAGAAGCGTCTCTACCTGCGGGGCTTGTTTCATGTGGCGTTTGCATTGGCCGCAGTCTGGGGCGGCATCGAGTTTCTCCAGGGCAATCGTGTGCGGGTCCTGGCGCAGATCGGATGGTTTGGTCTGCTCCTTTTCGTTGCCTGCATGGTCTTCCACGGTGAGTTGGCCAACCTTAAACCGAGCCCTCGTCACCTGACTTCCTTCTACTTGCACATTGCCGCCGGAGGAGCTTTTGGCACCGTGCTCGTGGGCCTGATTGCCCCACACATCTTCCCCTCCACCTGGGAGTTTCAACTAGGGCTCTGGATTTCGGGTCTGGTAGTCGCCGTGGTTTTGTGGCGAGACCGGAACTCATGGCTCCACAATCATCCCCGCTGGCTGGCGAGTGCCGTCGTGCTCGCCGTTGTTGGAGCCGCCGATTACATTGGGGTATCGGTCACAATCCTCCACTCTGATCCCGTGTACCTTCACCTCTTGGTTGGTGTCTCGACCGTCGTAACGTTAGTCCTGATCGCGCTCGGACCCCGCTCTCAAGGTCAGCGCCCGATCCTGCTGCAGATGGCCGTACTTTGCGGATGGTGCTTGTTTGGAATGTTGTTTTGGCTCCAAGTGCACCGGGAGTTCAACCGCGCTGTCTTGATATCCCGTAATTTCTATGGGGTGCTGCGGGTTGAGTACGACCAGCCGATCCAGCAGCATCATGCCTTGCTGGAGAAGCACGGCCTCACTTTGCATGGCGCTCAGTTAGAGGCCCCTGGCTCGCGGCGAAAACCCACGCTCTACTACGGTCCCAGCAGCGGGATCGGATTGCTGATGCTGAATCGCCCCGCGAGTGAGGGCGCGCCCTCGAGCGAAAACCGCCGCATGAGAATCGGGGTCGTCGGACTTGGCGTCGGCACCCTGGCCGCCTACGGGCAGCCCGGCGACTATATGCGGTTCTATGAAATGAACCCCGAAGTCGTGCGATTAGCGAAGGGCGAACAAGCCGCTTTCTCGTTTCTGGCAGAGACTGCGGCGGACTCCGACGTCGTACTGGGCGACGGCCGAATCTCGCTGGAGAAGGAACTGGCCGCTGGGACTCCACAGAAATTCGATGTCTTGGCGATTGATGCCTTCAGCAGCGATTCGATACCGGTGCACTTACTGACGCGCGAAGCGATGAAAATCTATCTCGGTCATCTGCGCCACGACCGATCCATCCTGGCGTTCCATATTTCGAATCGCTCCCTGGACCTTACCTCGGTGCTGGCGGGTTTGGCTGAGCAGTACCAACTGGGGGTAGTTCGCGTGCTCTCGCTAACGCCCGAGGGCGAGGCAGAAATCCCTTCGGACTGGATCCTGATGGCTGCAGATCCCGCGGCTTTGAAGACGCCGGTCCTGCTCCAGCACGCCAAGCCCTTGCAGTTGTCGCGTTCTGCAACGTTGTGGACCGATGACTACAGCAACCTTTTGCACGTCCTCCGTTGAGCCATGTCGGTTTTCACTGGCACTGAAGCCAACTCCCTAAACCCGTTTTGGGAAAGATGAAACGTCCGCAGGACGCCTGATAATAGCCCGGCGTTTCAACCCCGGGTCAGCTGACGTCGGATGATCCCGTCCTGTAAGGACGGCTGAAAGCATTCCGGAGAGCCGGCCGTGCCTGCCACCTACGTTCCGAATTGATTCATGGTGTGTTCTCCACCCAACAACGTCGCAATCTGATTCCCGCGGAAGTACAACCCGGTTCCGTGGGCGTTCAGGGGTGGCTTTGCTCGCCGGGCTATTTTCAGGTGTCCTTCGCACGCTGAGCCCGGCTGCAAGCAACCCGCCCACGCAACCCGTGCTGAGTATGGCCGGGTGCCCCATTTCTCGCGTTCTTTGCGAGAAGTGGGGATTCTTTCTCGTTCAATACAGCGGCTTTTCCCCCTCGCGCCGCGTCTTCCACCTCCGATGCACCCACAACCACTGCTCGGGATACTTCCGCACGTAATCCTCAATCACCTTGGTGAACTTCTGCGTGTTGGTGACGATGTCCACCTCCAGATCCCCCGTCCGCACCAACTCCACTGCCGGATCAAACCGCAGCCGGTACTTTCCTAGTGCTTGGTCCCAGATCGTGAAGCCTGGAACCACCGCTGCATCCGTCCGCAAAGCGATGCGCGCCAGGCCGCTGGCTGTGCACGCCGGAATGCCGAAGAAATCCACGAAGACACCCTGGGGCGGCGTCATATTCGTGTCCATCAATATACCGACGACCTCTCCCGCCTTCATCGCCGCCAGCAACCCGCGCACGAAATCGTCCTTCCCCACGGTCTTATTTCCATGCATGGTGCGGTAGCTCTGGATCAAACGATCCAGATACTGGTTGTCCATAGGCCGCATCACGACGTGCAGCCAGTGCCCATGCAGCGAATGCGCGAAGGCAGAAAGCTCCCACGCCCCGAAATGCGCAGTGAGAAATAACACGCCCTTTCCCCGTGCGTAGGCTCGGTCGTAATTCTCCAGCCCGTCGTACACCACAACCTGCTCGACATTTTCCAGCGTGTACTTGGGAAACTGGCACAGCTCGGCCAATTGCCGGCCGAGCGAAGTAAAGACTCCGCGCAGGATGACCGCCCGTTCCGCTTCCGTTTTGTCGGGGAATGCAAGTGCCAGGTTCCGCATGCCAACCCGGCGCAAGCGCACGTGTAACAGATAGACGGCCCGTCCCAGGCCAATGCCGAAGGCGCGCGACAGCCGTCGCGGCAGCAGTCCCAGGATCTTGATGAATGGCCACGCCGCCGCATATTCCAGTTTTCGCCGCATCAGGAATGCGTGACCGTATCACCACCGAAAATTGTTTGTCAAAACCACCCTTGCCCTATTCGGCGACCAGTTCCGAGTCATGCTTTTCAAACACCGCCTTCAGTGCGGCGGGTGACCGGTCGCTCATGGCGTGGATGTTCTGGATCAGGGAATAGACGTTCGCCGTCATCACCAGCAGGTAGCGGAGAAGGCCGGGCCCGGGATTCCAATAAGTGTGAGCGGTCCCGCGGGGAACGAGAACGGCAGCGCCGGCACGCGCTTCTACCACATCTTTTCCGAGCCGGACGCAGAGGGTTCCTTCGAGCACGTACCAGGCCTCGTCATCGTTGCGATGCAGATGCAGAGGAGCAATCCAGTGCGGCGGACCCGGCGGTCCTCCCGTGTCCTTCCACTCCGCCACCACGAAGCTCGCGCCCGTCGAGCCCAGGACGTTGCCCGCCAAAGAAGGAGCGATGATTGGCGTGTTCATATTCTTGAAGTCATGCCGCAGTCGCTACTTCGCCGCTTCCTGCGCCCACTTGGCCAAGGTCGTCAGAAAAGGAGTCGCCCCCGCCGGCGGATCCACTTCGCCGGTCAGGGCCGCCTTCGAGGTCACAAAATGTCCGTAAAACTCGCGGGTCGAATTCTTGTCCTGCTTGACCACCGCTCCATTCAGGCTAATGCCGGCAAACACTCCCCGCGCCCGCGAATAAGTCAGCACCTGGGCCCGCATCTTCCAATCTGTGTTGCCCTCAGCATGGCGTCCCACCGGACCCGCCGCCACCGAGGCGTCGGCTCCCAGCGCAAACTGGCTCGAAAGCAGGTGCTGCATGCCATCTTTGTTCATGATCAGCATCACCAGATCGACTGCTTGGCCGCCGATCTGAAATCCGAAGCTGCCGCCCTGTACGGCGAAAAACGCGGGCGCGCTCCAGCCCTTCGGCGTGCGGCAGCTCGCCAGCCCCCGCCCGTACTTTGCCCCCACGATGAATCCGCCTTTTAGCATTGAGGGAACCACCGCCACGCATTCCGCCGATCCGAGAATCTCCTGCGGAATTCCGGAGTCCGGCGCCCCTTCAATTTCATTCAGGACCTCGGCCGCCGCCTGCACCCGGTCCCCGGCCTTCGATTCTTTGGTCTGATCGTCGGCTGCAAAGCAAGTAAAAGAACCGAGGGACACAATCAGGGTCAGCAACGCCAGCTTCTTCATGATTCCTCACCGCACAACAGAATTGACTGGGATCCAGCGATTTGATTGTAAATGAAGTTGCGTTGTCGCACGGGCAGGCGTCGCTCAACGAGTCGTACCGGGGCACGCCTTCAGGCCCCTCGCACAAAGCACCCGTGGGATGGAAATTTGAAAGGAATGCGGAGGGCAAAAAAAATGCGGGGCTGAAAGTAGTGACCCTAATCGCCACTCTCAACCCCGTCTCCCAGGTTCTGTGGTAGGTGAAGCGAGTATGCGTCGCCTCTGATTTTCAGACAAGATTACGAAGGTAAGTGGCCTTCTGCGTTACCCGCCGGGAGGGCAAAGTCCCAGAAAAATTTGTCAGAAAGCTGTGCCATCAGCTGACGGCTGATCGCGTATGGCTGACAGCTTACCGCCGCTTTACTTCGTCGCCACCAGCGAATGCGTGATCGCGTGAACCGAAAGGGCGATGCGGTTCTGCACGCCCACCTTACGCATCAGCTTCGCCACGTGCGCCTTGACCGTGCGCTCTTCAATTCCTAACTGCGAGCCGATCTCTTTGTTGGAGCGGCCGGCTACCAGCATCTCCAGCACTTCTTTCTCGCGGTCGGTGAAGGTGACGCGGCCTGCGGGGAAAATCCGTCCCGGAGCCGACGATACCCGCTCGATGAACATTGACAGCACGCGGCGCGGAGCCCAGACCGATCCCTGATTCACCACGCGAATCGCCTGCGCGAATTCCGCCGGCGTCGCGGCCTCGTCCACGTAGCCCTTGGCCCCGGAAGCAATCGCCTTGAGAATGGTTTCTTCGTCAATCCCGGAGCCGGTCACGATGATCCGCAGATCCGGCCGCGTGGCCTTCAGGCTGGCCATCAGGTCAAAAAGGTTTTGCCCGGAACGGTTGCCGAGCAGGATGAGATCGATATTCTGCAGGGTGCTGATCTCGGGGAGGGCTGCGGAAATGAGTTCGAATTCCGGCTCGGAATCGAACAGCGCGCGGAACCCGACAAAACGCAAAGGATCGCTTTCCACCACCGCAATTCGTATAACCGGTTTTCTGGCGACTGCTGCTTTCATAGTTTTCCCTGTGGGGCGTAGATTCTTGTATTCAGCATAGTAATAATCTTTCACTCTGCAAAGAGAAGTGACCGAAGGGAAATTACGGGAGTAACATGGAAAAGTGAGCCTGAACCCCTCATCCACCCTGCAATTCAGGCCGAGCAGCGGACTATTCGCTGATCCGCCTGGCTCGACACATTCCGGAGACGCGCTCGCATGAAGGAACCGCTGATCTTGACCAGAACGATCCTGAATAAATTCTTTCTGACTGCTGGCACGGTCGCCCTCATGGCTTTTGGCCAGATCGCGCTCGCGCGACAAGCCGAACCCGCCCCCCCCTCGTCGCCCCAGACTTCGGCTCCCACCTACACGCCCAAGTACCATGGCGATCCCGCGCGCTCCGACTCCGAGTTCGTCGCGCTCGCCTACATGCGCGTCGTCATGCGCGCGCAAAAAGGCTTCAACAAACAATACGGTCATTACGCCAACTCGCTGGCCCAACTGGTTCATTCCGGAACCTTCACCCAGCGCATGGTCAATCCCGACCGGGGCGACTACACGGCGGGGTACAAGGTGAAGAAAGACAGCTACGTCCTTACCATGACCCCCAAGCTTCTCGACGCGCAGCGCCGCTCGTTCTATGCCGAAGAGGACGGCAAGATCCACGCCGACGAAACCAAAGCCGCCGACGCCGATTCGCCCGTGATCGAGACTCACCGGTGGTGAGGTGAGAAAAGTGGTGAGGTGAAAGAAACGGAATTTGGAGTGTGCGCGATTAAGGGCGCCCGTTTCTTGCTACCGAGGGCTGGATCAAACGCAGTCCGGCTGAAGGACACACATCGGGATATTCCGCGTAGTCATATGTCTTTCGATCCTTGGGCTCGAAATGTTTGAGCCAATCGACAACTTTCGCTAGGGGAGCGGGGAACGGGCTGTCGCCGTCGGCATTCAACCACTGCAGGCGCTGGGCTCCGTCCTTGCGCGGAATTTCGGCGGCAAAGCTTTCCGAATCCTGACGAATCAGACCGCCATGGCGCGCAGGCAGGGCCTTGAATTCTGCGGATTTCAGCAACCTTCTTAATTGTTGCAACTGCTCTTGCGTTACCTTCCCTTTCAGTCGCTGCATCTCGCCGGTGCTCAGCGAGCGCGTGATGCGGTACTCTCCGTCCCGCGAGACGGCGATACAGACTTGGCGAACGTCTTCACCATGTACAACCGGGGAGCTGTCGTAGGAAAGCCGAGCCAGCAAATCAGTGTCGTCCGCGTGGTAGACCTCTTGTGCCCACATACCGATCGAGATCAGGACAACCACCGCCGCTAGATACGACTTTGCATAGCGCCGCATTTTGGAACCTCCGCCAGCTCTGGACATTTTAGAACGAAATTCGATCGGAGGCCCAGGTCTATATCCCCGAAAAAAAGAGAAATACCTTTGAGATAAAATACTTTGCTTTGTTGGAGTTGTGAAGATGAGATATGGGCCTTTCCCGGCACAATCTTGAGATTGGGACTTACATGTAAAATATTTTGTAATAAAGACTTATGCTGTGTTTTGGGGGTGGCCTGAAAGCTGACTGCGTTTTTATATCTTGGGGCTAAACATGACTACCTCGATTGTGGCAGGTTGGAGGGGAGCGGTGGGCGCGGAGCGGAACTATAGTTGCTTTGGGGAGGATGAGTTAGGAGGGTGGCGGCGGTTTTTGCTTGACAGGCGCGGAGTTATGGGAAACTTTTGCGGCGATAGACTCCCAGCGCAACGGCAACAGCAAAACTGTGGGCGCCGCCCACACCCGCTGGGGGCTGCCTGCCATGAGCGCTTACTTAAGATTACTTCCGGTTTGCCCGTGACCCGTCAACGAATCGGGAGTGGCGCTAAGGAACCATTCAACATCCGAGAATCCGGCTTGACGGGGATGAATTCCCAGATTCGACCGGTCGCTGCTTTCTGTTGGCCAGCGCGAGTTCGAAACTCCCCTTGCTTACCGAGGACAATAGATGTTAGTCTCGGTTACCGAGGACATAAACATGAGTAAGCCTTCTGGTCTCGTGCAGGGCACGTTGGACATGTTGCTGCTGAAAGTTCTGGCGCTTGAGCCGATGAATGGCTTCGCTGTCAGTCAGCGCTTAAAGCAGGTGTCCGGCGACGTCTTGCAAGTGAGCGACGGATCGTTGTACCCGGCCTTGCACAAGCTGGAGCAGGAGGGCTGGATCACAGCCGAGTGGAAAACGTCCGAGTACGGCCGGCGGGCGAAATACTATTCGCTGACACGCCTGGGGCGGCGGCGTCTCGAAAAAGAGACTGATAACTGGGGCAGGCTTTCGAGCGCCATTTCGCGGGTTATTAGGCTTAAAGAGGCGTGAGCGTCGCAGGGCGCGGAACCGAGGTAGAAGATGCGACCGAAGCATTGGCTGTACACGATTCCCTTGCGGCTGCGGTCGTTGTTTCGCTGGGCGCAGGCGGACCAGGAATTGGACGACGAGCTGCGCGACCACCTTGAACGAGCAACCGAGGAATACGTGACGAAAGGGATGACACCCGAGGAAGCGCAGCGGCGGGCGCGGCTCGACCTGGGCGGAATTGAGCAGACCAAAGAGAAATGCCGCGAAGAGCGCCGCGTGAATTGGATTCAGGACTCCGTTCAGGATTTCGAGTTTGGTCTGCGGATATTGTGCAAATCTCCCGGGTTCACAGTGGTTGCCGTGTTGACGCTGGCGCTCGGAATCGGCGCAAACACCGCGATTTTCAGCCTTGTCGATGCCGTGCTAATCAGGATGTTGCCCGTGCAAAGACCGGAGCAGCTCTTCCGACTGATAGACGTGAGTAAGGAGGGCAAGACCATCGATGCCTTTTCGTATCCGACCCTCGAACTTATTCAGGAGAACAATCAAACTCTCTCCGGCGTCATCGCCTTTCACCCCCTTGGTATTGTTGATTTTGTAATGAACGGGAAAGGGGAGCTTGCCCACGCGCAAGCCGTGTCCGGCAGTTATTTCACAACGTTGGGCGTCAAGCCCATACTTGGACGCACCATTACCACTGCCGATGAGGCTCGTGGCGCGAGCCATGTCGCCGTGATCAGCTACGGCTATTGGACAACGCGATTCAATCGTAATCCCTCAGCGGTCGGCGCGGAGGTTGTGCTAAACGGATCGCCCTTCACCATTATCGGGGTCACGCCGCCCGAATTTTTTGGTCTTGAGCCCGGCCAGTCCGTGGATGTTTCCATAGCGCTTACTTCTACAGCCACCGTACAGCCCCAATTTGCAGCGGCAGGTTCTCCCTACGACGTCTTGACTGCCCCATTCCGGCATTGGCTTCATTTGATGGTCCGACTCAGGGATGGGCAGACCGAAGTGCAAGCGCTAGCGAATCTCGGTCCGATCTACGAACAGGCTATGCGCCAGGCGGCGGAGGGAATGAGGGGTCTACCCTTTGACTCTCCGAGCGCAAGCAGTGATTTACCCCAAAGCAGGCTCAAATTGGAATCTGGCAGCCGGGGCCTCGCCGCTCTTCGTGAGCAATTTTCAAAGCCCTTGGCGTTTCTGATGGCAGTTGTTGGAATGCTCCTTCTCATCGCCTGCACGAATGTGGCGAACCTGTTGCTCTCGCGCAGCAACTCCCGCCAGAGCGAAATAGCATTGCGACTTGCACTCGGTGCTGGGCGGGCGCGGGTCCTTCGCCAGCTACTTACGGAAAGTGTGTTGCTGGCGGCAGGGGGCGGTGGTTTCGCCACAGTAGTGGCTTTTGGGGGGAGTCACGCGCTGGCGAACATAATGTCCCATTCAACCTCTGCCGTGCATTTGGATGTCCAGCCGGACATGCGCATTCTTGCTTTCACGGCGTTAGTTTCGCTTGTCGCAGTTGTTGTTTTTGGACTCTTTCCCGCGTGGCATGCCTCCCGGCTCGATCTCTCAGAAGCCGTCAAAGAAGGCAACCGAGGCGCGAGCGTTGCTTCAGGACGCTCACGAATAGGAGAAGGTCTGGTCATCCCTCAGATTGCCCTCTCGCTCGTTCTGACGGTGGGCGCGGGTCTTCTCGTGCGCACTCTCGAGAACCTCAAAAACTCCTATCCAGGTTTTCGTGAGCAGAACGTTCTCCTCTTCTCAATCAGGCCCGGCATGATCGGTTATACAGATACCCAGGTTGCTGAGCTCTACGAGCGGCTCTCGGAGCAGATTAAGGGGACTCCGACGGTGAGCGCTGTGACCTTCTCTGCTTTCAGCCCCCTGGCAGGGTGGTCCGGTTTCACCGATGCTCGAGTCGAAGGGTACACGCCCCGACAGGGGGAATACCCGGCAGTCAGCGTGAATTTTGTGGGGCCGCGCTATTTCAGGACCCTGGGTACGGCAGTTCTGTTGGGGCGTGATATTGCAGAAGAGGACAGGGCAGGTACTCCAAAGGTTGCTGTAATTAATGAAGCTATGGCGCAACATTTCTTTGGTGACAGCAATCCGATCGGCAGACGGTTCAGCGTACCGGGATGGAAGGCCGATAACAGCCCGCTGGAGATCGTGGGCGTCGTTGAAAACGCTAAATTCATCAATCTGCGCGATCAGGTTCCACCGGCTGCGTACATCCCGTTTTTCCAGTCGCCGGATTCGTTTCTTGCAGCGACTTTTGAAGCGCGTTCCAGCACAGATCCAACTGCTCTGGCTGCTTCCATTCGTGAAATGATTCAGCAGGCCGACAGTCGACTGCCGCTCTTCGGAGTCAAGACTCTTAACCAGCAGATAGACGAAACCCTGGTCCAGGAGCGCATGGTTGCGTTGCTTTCGAGCCTGTTTGGGTTGCTTGCCCTATTTCTAGCGTGCGTTGGCCTTTACGGAGTGATGTCGAGTTTGGTCGTGCAAAGAACCCACGAAATCGGCATCCGGATGGCTCTCGGTGCCGAACGGTTGCGCGTGCTAAGGCTCATCCTCGGGCGGGGCATGGCGATAGCTGTGATTGGAGTCGTTGGGGGTGTAGTTGGCGCTGTGGGCGTAACACGGTTCATGGCCACACTGCTTTTTGGTGTGAAGCCCACAGATATTCAAACCATGCTTTTCGCATCGCTCGCTTTGATCGGAGTCGCCACATTCGCTTGCTACATCCCAGCACGGCGCGCGATGTGTGTCGATCCGATGGTCGTTTTGAGATACGAATAGCTCGTCCGTGCGTCAGAATTGACGGGCTGCTTCGATCGCTTTCTTTCAGGAATTCACCGCCCATAACCGAACCTTCTGGCCGGAGCAAAGGATGAACCATTAAAACCCGCAACATGGAATGAGCCGAACCCCGGTATTGCGTCACCTTCGACGGATTCCGACCGAATTGTCGGCATATCCGGAGAGTGGCCAGAACCCGGCTTCTGGGAAATCGGCATCGAACCGATCGACTATCCAGAAGCAAATCCAGTCTTCGACCCAATGTGATGAGTAACGAGAGGCCTGGTTTGGTTGGAAATCGCTTGCGGAAGAATTGATCGGACGGCCAAAGCGCTTGCACCGGCGTCGGGTGCGCCGGCGATTGCCCACTTGGCCGGCACCAGCTCCGCACTGCCGGCGATCCCAAAACAGGTAATGGTTGTCCGCGAGCCGGTCGAACCAGGGCCCTAGTAGGGTCGCACCGCTTGCGTCGGTATCCGGCTATTCTCCTCTGAGGTTCTGGATGAGCTGACGTAGGTAGGCTTCACCGCCGATTTCCTCGATCAGCTTGGCGCCAGCCGCAACCCATTGTTCGACCGGAACCAACGGTCCCGGTGGTTCCGCGATCCAGGGAGCAACCCGGTCCAAGCAGTAAACGGGGTTGCATAACATCTTCCTGATGTCCTCGGTCGACATCTCCCCGCGGGCCCCGTCGGTCGCCGCAGCGCGCCCGGCCAGATGTTCGACCACCACTCGGGGCATTTGCAATTCATCTTGAAGGCGGGCGACCGAGGGGTTGGAGGACGGCTCCGGCGCCTTGCGGTATATGGGCTTCTTCTCGTGTTTCAGGGCTTCGGTCAGCTCCTTGACCGTCGGGTTCGGGTTCGTGCGGACCTCGTTGTACACCGGGTATGCTCGCTCATCGATCGAGGACTCCAACTGCTCGCTCATACCTTCGAACCGCAGAGGCAGCGTTCCTTCTTGACCGGGCCTCGTGCCCAGTTTGAAGTGGACGGCAATCGCGTGGTCTAGCTGCATCAGCTCGGCGGCATCGGGATTGTCGACTTCATCCAAAACATCGGCAACTTCAACCTCAGACTCGCCCGCTGCAAGTGACACATCTCCGTTGGGCCAGCGACATAAGTATACGGGCATCAGTTTCCCTCCCGGCTCAAAGCCCAAATGTCGTCGACTACGGACAAGCTCGTCACCGCCGGACTAGTTAGCCTATTCGGCCTGGCTTCGACTTGCTTGCCCGCACGAGCTTTTCGAGCAGCAACGATAGTAGAACAACTGGCCGTAATCCTAAAGATCTAGACGATTGGCCATATCTCGCAGACCCGATTGGGAAGGTTCCCGGGAGCTACGCTAAGACTGCAGTCCGTCGGCCACAACTCAGGGCAGACAAGCGGTGCCCCCTTGCGCGGTCAGCCGCGGAGCGAGACGGGCCTGTGCACCGGTGCGGCGACTCGAGGCTAACGGCTCGTGGGGCTGCTTCGGCCAGTAGGGAGCGGGCCAGATGCGGGTGCCCGCTCAGGAGAGTGATCACAAGGGCGTTTACCGCTACGAATCCAGCATCACAACGGGATTGCGTCCGGTTATGCCCGTCATCCGCTCTCAATCGGGCCGACGCGGCATCGAATGAAACATCCGATGGCTATTTCAACGATTGGCCGGGCGCGGACATACCGCCAATGATGACCCACACTCGATCGGTTTTGCGCCAAGTGTGCATGCACCGGAATGCCACCACCTCGTTGCTGCCGGCCTTCGGGGTGTACGCAGCTGTCACCGAGTAGTATGCGATCGCCACATCCTGGAATAACTCGACGGCCTTCCGCTCAAGCTGGAACTTCTTCAGTCCCTCAAATTTTCCGAAAGGGTCTGAGCGGACTACATCTTTTCGAACGGGGGCCGGGGAATCGCAAGGCCAACCCACAAAACCCTCGTCCCAAAGGGCAATGTAATCTTCGCGGTCTCGCGCCTCGACGATTTGCCAATACGCTTCCTCCATCCTCCAGACTTGCTCTTGTTCCGGCGAAAGCCTCGATTCTTGGGCGAAGGAAAGCATCGCTATCAACATGGGGGAAAGACTAACAATGAATTTCGGCATAGGCTACTGCAGTGCCTGGGGCCGCCGCTGTTGTGCTGCTCTTCCAGTTCCTCAACTCACCTTGGCGCCTAAGGTGCGCACGATCACCCATTTGCCGGCGCGGTTCTTGAGGAGATCCATAAAAACAAACTTACCGCTAATGTCTTTTCCATCCCGACGCCTCTTTTCGGTGACACTGGCTTGGACTATGGCAACATCGCCGAGCACCTGCACGTCCATAGGTCCGTTTTCAAACGACAAGAGTTTGTTCTTGCCGGATTTGAAATCGCTTAGAAGGCTCTCCTTAGTGAACATTTTGCGGGAGGAATCGACGGTCGCCCAATCGTCGGCGTAAGTCTCATTGAGTTTGTTGATATCGCGGGCCACCATTGCATCCCCCACCGCTTGTTCGAATTGCTTGACGGTCTCGACAACGCTCGGATCTTGAGATTGCACTTCGGACCAGTCGGCCAAAACCAGCTTGGCGGCGGCGCTGCGCACGACCACCCACTTGCCTTCGCGTTTCTTGAGGAGATCCATCCAAGCAAACTCACCGCTAGTATCTTTTCCGTTCCGGCTCCTCTTTTCCTTGACACTGCCCTGGGCCACGGCAACGTTTCCGAACACCTGCACGTCCATCGGTCCATTTTCGAACCACTCGAGTTTGTCATGGAAGGATCCAAAATCGCTTAGAAGGTTCTGCTTAGTGATAATCTTGCCGGAGGATTCGACGGTTGCGAAATCGTCAGCATAGATCTGATTGAGCTTGTCGATATCGCCGGCCACCATTGCTTTCCCCATACCCTGTTCGACTTGCTTGACTCGGTCGATAACGGCTGGATCTTTCGATTGCGCCTGGGGCGAGTCGGCGAAAGCCGATGCAATGCACACACAGGCGAACAGAACGGACGCGATGAGCTTTTTCATCGGTTGGGTCTCCTATCTGGTTTAGCCGGAACCAACGACGGTCGAATACGGCCGACCGGTGTCCCGGAATAATGCGATGCTCTCCGGATCAGTATTGAATGGAGGAAGAACGCTGTCCATGACCTCCGAGGTCATGGCAAGGCACGGCGTCTGAGTAGACGGTTTCGTCGTTAATGCAACCTGCTACCTCACGGACTACCTGGCGGCCAATAGCTCGGCGCGCGTGGCCTCATCGGCGGGGAAAAAGCTTTCGATGCGCATTTCCTGGAGTCCCACATCCTGCGGCGTTCCGAAGGTTGTAAGGGTAGAAAACAGCCGCAGCGTGGAGTTGTTCCATATGTAGTTGATGGTCAAAAATGGCAAAGGCGAACCGCAAAGATCCGGCACCCGCCAGTTGCTGGGCACCGCCGGATAACTGAGCAATTCCTCAAGGAAACACTTCATCGTCTCGTCCGCAGGGTTAGCCGTGACTTCACGATGCACGCGCTGAATGATGCGTGCTGCGACGCTCTCCCAATTCTCGATGTATGGCCGCAGCCCCTTGGGATGAAATACCAGCCGGGGTCCATTGTGTGGCTTAACCGACTCGCAGACCTGGAATCGCGCCAAGAAGCGCCTTGTTCCGGAATTCATCTTCAGCGTGTTCCAATACCGGTCGACGACAATTACGGGATAAGGCTCCTGTTGCTGCAAGAGAAGGTCCACGGCTCGACGCGCTGCTTCCATCTCTGGTGTGTCGAGGTTGGTATGCCGATAAACCGGCGCGTAGCCGGCCGCCAGTAGCAGGTCGTTGCGCTCGCGCAGCGGAACTTGCAGCGCCTCGGCAAGTCGCAGAACCATCTCGCGGCTCGGTTGTGCGCGGCCCGTCTCGACACAGCTCAGATGACGCGTTGAGATGTCGGCATCGAGTGCTAGGCTCATTTGGCTGACGCGTCGAACCGTGCGCCAGCGACGCAGCAGTGCGCCAAAGTTGGTATCAGACTTCACACTGTGAGGGAGGGGAGACGTTGAACTCACGGTAAGATTATAAGAGGAGTTTTTCTCCGGCGATTAACAAGCAGACCTTTCGAGCTGGGCGCGTTCCAGGAGTACCCCTGGATCTGCCGCCAATTCGTGAATCGTCGGCAATAGGACGTGCATGCCGGCAGAGTTTGCTGTCCCCGCCAACCACGAAGCAAGAATAAGACGCTATCCTGTTGTCGCGTACTTTGCGCTGACCTTCTTGATCTCTTGGACGGGTGCGCTTGCCATGGCTGCGCCGCACCTCATCCGCGACGAACCTCTGCCGAAGATGACCGCCATTCTGATGTTTCCGGTCATGCTTCTCGGCCCAAGTTTTGCTGGCATTGTGTTGACGAGGATTGTAGACGGGAAACGTGGTCTACGAGTCCTGTTCTCTGAAATGTTCCGGGTATGGATTCCCCTGAGATGGTATGCGGCGCTACTGCTTCCACCGGCCCTGGTTCTGACCGTTCTCCTCGGCCTGGCGAGATTCGTCTCCCCGGTTACGCTCCCAATCGCTTTTTCATCGGCATCCTGTTCCGGATTCCGGCTGGTTTGTTGGAAGAAATTGGCTGGACGGGCTATGCATTCCCTAAAATGCGTTCCGAGAATAATGGCGTGGCTGCAGCTATCTTCCTTGGGCTGATGTGGACCCTCTGGCACCTGCCTGTAATTGACTATCTTGGAACCGCCACCCCACATGGTACCTATTGGCTGCCATTTTTTCTTGCGTTCAGCACGGCCATGACGGCCATGCGAGTGCTGATCGCCTGGATTTATACGAACACGAAAAGCATTTTCTTGGCGCAGCTCATGCATGTGAGTTCGACAGGCTCCCTTGTCCTTTTCAGCGCAACACGCGTGACACCCGCGCAAGAAGCGATGTGGTATGCCCTGTACGGCACTGTTCTTTGGACTGTCGTAGGAGTCGTTGTCGCGACATTCGGCAGACGGTTGCGCCGCCAGGAAGGCTAGGAACACAATCGGATTGACTTTCGACGGTCTGCCGCATGCCAGGGATCGTTTTTCATCGCCCGCAACGTAACACGCCAGCAGCGCGTTTGAACCAAGCCGTCCGGCATTCCGGATGTATCGTCGGCATAACCTTCCCTTACCGGATTAGGGACGGAGTTGCCCGTCATACGCCACGCTGGGTGGCATATTTGCACGTAGAATCTGTGGATAAAACGTTGAAAGGGGAACTCGCATGTATGCCGCTGTCCTGCACACGATTGGAACGGTCCCTCGATACGAAGAATTCCCGGAGCCGGTCATTGAGGACAAAGATGATGAAGCGATCGTGCACGTTCACGCCGCATCGCTAAAGCCGGTTGACAAGCAATTGGCCAGCGGATCGCACTACGCAAGTCGGCGCGAGCTACCCTGCGTCTGCGGCTCAGATGGAGTCGGGCATCTAGACGACGGGCAACGGGTCTTCTTTGGTGGACCTCGAAGACCCCACGGTGCGATGGCACAGCGTACGATTGTGCCACGCGCCTTCATCTTTCCAGTCCCGGAAAATGTGAACGATGAGACTGCCGCCGCTTTGCCCAACCCTGGTGTCTCAGCCTGGCTTTCTCTGACCTATCGTGCCAAGTTGGTGCGAGGTGAAAACGTACTCATCCTTGGCGCGACGGGAGTGACCGGCAAACTGGCGGTAAAGATCGCGAGGCTTCTTGGGGCTGCTCGGGTCGTTGCCGCCGGGCGCAATCAACAGGAATTGAACGCGCTTTACGACCTGGGCGCCGACGCTACCATTTCTCTCGCGCTGCCGGCGACTGAACTTGGCGACGCATTTCTCGGTGAAGCCGGCCAGACTGGGTTCCAAGTCGTGATCGATTACGTGTGGGGAGGCCCTGCAGAGGCGTTTCTCGCCGCGATGACACGAAGGGAATTTGCGGTTATCCAATCCGAAACCCGCTTTGTTCAGGTAGGGGAGAGTGCTGCGCCCACCATCACGCTTCCAGCAGCCGTGTTGCGAGTTAAATCGGGAAATTTTGCTAGCTGCCACTTAGGGGGCCCAGGCGTGTTCGAGCGCTTCACATGAAGTTTTTCGTGTGATAAGCAGACATTTGGGACGCGGCGGCTGGCTCAAAGCCAAGCACTTGCAAGCGTTCCCGGCGCGTGCGGTCCATCTCCTGCTGAAGCTCGGCCACGTAACGCGCGCCCTTGCGAATTTGTTCGATCGAAATGCCTCCCCCCGCGTAAACCACTAGCGCGTCGTGGACGTAAGGGCTGAGGCCTGAGATTGACGCGAGCATCTGGCTTCGGCGCTCGACGGCGGCGGTCAGCGAAAGGCGCCTTTGCGGCTCACGCTCGAAGACATAGCGCATGTGCTCGGTGCCAAATGCCACGTGCCGCGCCTCGTCTCGGTGCGCCAACAGCGCGAGCGCGGCGGTAACGGGGTCGGGCGCGTGTTCGGCGAGGAACTTCAAGAGAGTGAGGAAGGTTCCTTCGCCCATGACGCACAAAAGGAACGTGGCGGTGGTGAAGTCAGGCTCCTCGAGAAGAGTCTTCAGCGAAAGCTGCCCGCTGATGGCGGTTGTGCCGAGTCCTGCGTCGCCAGCTTCGGCTCGGCGAGTGAACGCTTCCGCGTGCCGCGCCTCGTCGACGACTTGCATGGCAAGCACTTCGACCACCTCGCGGTAATGAGGGTGAATGCGGGGAATGAAGCGCGCAGGCACGTATAAAGCCGCAAACTCATTCTCCGTGAGAAAGGTCATAATTTGAGCAACTGCGTGTTCGACCTCCATGGGCAACTTGGGAAGCTCTTCCCACGGGACGTCTCGCCCTACCGACCACTGATTCGCAGTTGCCTGACGGTAAATGGTATTCAATTCCCTTGCCCAGACGTCGCGTTTCTTGCGCAGGGTGAAGCCGAAGTCGGGTCCGCCGCTTTCGACGCGCGCGCCACGAGGGGCGACGCCCCAAGACGGATCGGCCGTTTCGGAAACCTCAATACGAGACGTGGCGATTGACGGCGCGAGTCCGGCCGATTGTATGCGGCACCCTCCGGCAACACCCAGCTTTGGCTCACAGTGATGACCTTCTTTGCGGCACCATGCCGCGAGCTGCTCGACAAGTTGGGGTGAATCTCCGCGAACTTCGAACCAATCGCCCGCGCGCAATTGCGCTAGCGTACGGCGCAACAGGACCGTGGCTCCTTCGTGCAGCGCCAGGTCTTCGAGATCAAGCTGCTGTTTGGGTGTGGAATTGGCCATAACGGATTCGGCTACAACTCACCTGGATTCTTGCTATCTCGCTCCCTGGTGTCGCTGACGCGAGATTCTTCGACTGCGTGTGCTCCGAACATTCCTCCCAGAACGCGGACGAATATTGCAGGAGCTTAAGCGAAGTCTCAGTTACCGGCTGTTGAAGCGGCTGAGCCATAAAAATTGAATCTGTGCACCGCTTTTTCGAGTTGCGCGTAGCCGGTTGTGCGCGCGGGCAGCCACTGCTTGAGCCCTTCGAGTTCCATAAGGACGCGGACTCTCGGATCCTGAAAAGACATTGCAAGCAGAGTATCGATGAACGGCTGGATCCGTGCGTCTGGCCGGTCGGCGCGCACCGTAAAGTTGCAGTGATCAAAAGGGGGCGTCGAGGCCAGGACGCGAGTGGTCCCGGGATCGAGCGTGCCCTCGTTGATGAAGACGAGATAGTTGGCATCCAGGATGCAGGCGGCGTCGGCAAGGCCGGTTGCGAGAGCCTTGGCAGCGTCGCGTTCGCCCCCGACGTGATCGCCGTGCTTGCCAACCATTACTTCGTTGTAGGAGACGCGACAGTCGCGGCGCGGATCAATGCCTGAGTCAGCGATCATTCCGAGTGGAATCAGAGTCGCCTGCGGCGAATCCGAAGCGCCAACCGCGACGGTCTTGCCCTTGAGATCGGCGAGCGAGGCCAGTCTGGAATTGGCGCGTACAAGGATCTTCGTGGTCAAGTCGCGGTCCGAATCGCGCATAGCAATAGCGCGACAAGCGCCGCGGCTAACGATCTGGCTCTTCACCCAGGCCAGCGGCGAATTCCATGCGACGTCGATTGCGTCGCACAGGTTTGCTTCGACCTGAGCGTCGTATGTGGAGTAGAGGATGAAGTCGATCTCGACACCGCAGGCGGCGAAGTAATCCTTAAAGCCCTCCCAGATCGTCACGACTTTGGGATCGTAGGCAACAGCGCCAATACGCAGCGCCTTGCTGCGAGATGTAACTGGCATGGCTCCTCCATTCTCTAGAGATTGCTAGAACAAGGGCAAGCCGAGGCAAGCCTTGCCCATGAAATCCTTCAGGACATCGCTCGACGGCGCCATCACAGCAGCCGCCTGGGCGTCCCGGAAGTTCCGCTCGAGACCGCCTCGGCGTCCGAATGCCCAACCACCACCAAGGGTCATGGCACGCGAAACGACATTCAGGCACGCGTCCGCTGCTTTCACTTTGATGGCAAGCACGTCCAGCATCGCAGTCGGATCGCCGGCAAGGGTTTTGCGGATCGTTTCGGCCAGATAAGCTCGAGCCGAGTTCAGTTCGAGCGCCATCTCGGCCACAAGGAACTGGACGCGCGGAATCGATGCGAGCGCAGCCCCGCCGGCGTGTTCATATTTTCGGGCCCCGACACGCGCTACAATGCTCTGAAACGCCGCCGTAGCGATGCCCAGCGAAACGGATGCAACGCCGATCTGAAAGTGCGGAAGAACAACTTCCATCATGGATTGAAATCCGCTGCCCTCCGAGCCTAGGCGCGTTTCGTCATCGATGGAGACATCGGTGAGCGTCATCGGAGCACTGGCGTTCCCCGCCAGGCCGAGACCTTCGAAACATCCCTGGGCAGCCAGACCGCTGGCACCCTTGGAAATCAGGTAGAGATTGGATTCCGTAGGACCCGCCGCGCCCGTTTTGCGAGCTGAGACGACGTAGCTGTCAGCCTCACCCGCGCTCGTCACGAAGCTCTTGCTTGCACTCAGTCGTTTTTGGCGCACCTCACTCACGGGGGCGTAGAAGTGTCCTCCGGAACCAGACTCACTAAAGGCGAGCGTACTGAGATGCCCGGCACGCGCGAAAGAGGGCAACAGCTCCTGCTTCAGCCTGTCACCGCCTTTCGCGGCTATCACGGCTGTGGCGCAATAGTGCATGAGCGTGACCATCGCGGTAGAGGCGCAGGCCTGGGATTGCGTATCCAGCACGCGCGACATTTCTCCAAGGCTTGCGCCGGCGCCGCCAAATTGAGCAGGAACAAGCAGGCCGAGCACGCCGGCCTTGCCTAGAGCTGCAATGTTTTCGCGCGGGAAACGGCGCGACTGGTCGATCTGGTCAGCGCCAGGACGAAGAACTTCCTGAGACAGTTTTTCGTTTGCCACCAAGAGAGACTGAACGTCCGCCACATGTCCTCCACTGCTCACGCCGCAGGTCGATAGAGAAGTTTGCCCGGATTGCCGCGGGCCTATTCGGATTCGGTTCCTAGATTGTGGCGGTGGATCCAAGGCGGCCGCCCGGCGCCATTAGGCAGGTATTCAAGTAAAGCCTTGCGGGGTGCGAAGGCGGAGGACACGATTCGGTTGGCGGTGACATAAGACGACCATTGGCGTTCCACCTGCGCGCCACGCGAGCTTAGGCGCCGAGTTCTGCAGCAGACCGAGAGTATAGGCGCGAGTGCGTGGTGTTGCCAAGGATGTGTCGAACTCCATTTGAGACGGGTTCTTTGGACTAGTCCTGGACCTTCGGCATAATCGGCTAGCCTTCCCTTTCCGGTTAGGGTGGAGTTGCCGGTTATTCGGAATGATTGGCAGAGTGACGGGCATTTCCTAAACTGCCGCATTTTCCTTTTCGATTTGGTTCCGTGCTAGGAGGGCATCGACCGGGGAGCCTTGTGTCTAGGTCGAGCTGTCATTTCTTCAACTCCGCCTGCCAGTTGAGCACGACCGTGATCGGACTGGGCGACGCATCGAGGCTCTGCGTATTGACCAGGAACCGCTGGCCGTCACTGCTGGGGACGTAGTGCGTGCGACGCGAACTTATCCCTTCCGGCACTCGCGTCTGGAATAGCGTCTTAGGAACAGCGAATGACGGACCCGCGCCGACTGCAACCGCCATCAGCGTCCGGTCTTCGGAAAGATAGTAGATTTCGCGACCGCCGCCACGCCAGCGGGGTTCGTATCCACCGTCGGTGGAGACCTGCCACTTTCTGGTCGATAGTGGAAAGGTCTGGACGTAGACCTGAAATCTGCCCGACTCGTTGGAAGTGTAGGCCAAGAGGCGCCCGTCTGGGGAGAAGTTGCCGTGGATCTGGTCGGACAGCGGTGCTAGAAATTTGATCGGTTTCCTGTCGCCACTGAAGGGAATCAGCCAAAGGTCGTCACCAGTCGTCTGCTGAGGAACGCTGGCAATCACATAGCGCCCATCCGGGGACCAGTCGGAACAAACCAGATTTGGCGTGTCGATGCCGGCCGCATGCTGGGTCTCATATGTGAGCACAACTTCCTCGTTGCCGCCACCCCCGGCGCTTTTCGCATACAACTCGGTCTGCCCCTTTCGATTCGACCGGAAGACAATCCTTGCGCCATCGGGCGACCATACCGGCGCGGCATTGAGTGCAGACCCGACGGTCATGCGAGACGGTCCACCCCGCACCAGGTCGATCAGCCAAATATCCGGGTTCCACTCCTTGGGATCGACCAGCGAAACGGCCAGCGTCGCGCCATTGGGGGAAAGCCGAAAATCGCTATAGTCTCCCTCCACCCCGACCGAATCGAGCGAGTTGCCGGCACGGTCAAACCAGGTTAAGCGGCCCCGATGCAAAATCGCTGCAGCATGGGCCAGCATGCCGGTACCGGAAGCTGAGGCACCTATGTTGAAGCCAGTCGAACGGCCCACATGCTCTGCGACGGTGAACGGCTCGCCTCTGAGTTCGAGATTCGTGGCGTCGAACGTCTGTCCCAGGAGCGTGTCCCCTTCCACATACAGCAAATAGCTAGCTAGGCGACGCATACACGGCACTGCTCTCAGTACGGACGATAAATTTCTGGGTTCCTCCGTCAAGTGAGCCGACATAAATGCCATGATGTTCGGGCTCGCCACCCTGGACATGGAAGAGAAAGTGACGGCCGTCGGGGAGGAACTGTGGCCAACGGTGCGCGTTCATGATCGTATCCACCTTCGTTACTGCGGTGACTGTTCCGCCGCCGGAGGAGACCCGAAAAATGGCGCTGCTCAGTTTTGCGAAAATGATGCTGTCGTCTGTTCCCCACGAACCGCCGAAGGGGTCCGCAACGTCCGCGAGCACCTGCACGGGTCCGCCGGCGACGGGAATTTTCTTCAGCTTTCCTTCGGCAAAAAAACCAACCCAGCGGCTGTCCGGCGAACAAAAGGGAAATTGGGCGTGTTCGGTCCCCGGCAATGGGCGGGGTGCCACCTGGTCGATGGAACGCAGCCAGATTAAGGGATCGGCTCCGGATGAATTAGTGACAAACACTATGGCGCGTCCATCCGGGGACAGGGCGAACTGAGGCACAGGGACCGTTATGTTTGGAGGTCCTGAAAAAACTGCCTTCTCCGGAGGGTAGACAGAAAACCGCTCGGGCTCGCTGGCGGACGAAGCGTGATTATGGACCGCGGCGAAAAACGCCAGGCCGCTTAGCAATACACACGCCAGCATCCAGACAGCGCGCTCTCGCCACGGGTTGAGTTCAACCTGGGACGACGTGGCTGGAGCTTCACCTTCCTCGATCCACCTCAGGTTGGTTCTCAGGTCGCGTACCGATTGCCAGCGTTCTTCGGGGTCCTTCTCTAGACAGGTTTTGACCACCCTGTCCATCGCTCGGGGAAACATCGGCTGCACCGAAGAAATGGGTGCGGGATCACGTTCCAGAATCGCCGCCATGACACTGGTCGTGCTTTTCCCCTCGCTTCCCGGTCGCCATTTCGTATAGCACTGCGCCCAAGGCGAAAATATCGCTCCTGGCATCGGCTTCTGTACCCTCGATCTGCTCCGGCGACACGTACTGGAAGGTCCCAACGACCATGCCCTCCTGCGTCAGAGGACGGCTGGCCACGGGACTGGTCAGGGTAAGGCCGGAAGCAGGAGCAGCCGACACAGAGCCGGCCTTGGCCAGCCCAAAGTCCATCAGCTTCGCCCCGGTCTTGGTCAGCATCACGTTGCCCGGCTTCAAGTCGCGATGAGTCACGCCGCCACGATGCGCTTTCTCGAGCCCCTCACAAATCTCGATTCCGTACTTCAACACCTGCTCGGCAGGCAACGGGCCTTTCACCAGCCGGTCGGCCAGCGTTTCCCCTTCCAGAAACTCCATCACCAGATAATCGATCCCGTCCTGGTGGCCGACGTCATGGAGCGTGCAGATATTGGGATGGTTCAACGACGAGATCGCCCGCGCCTCGCGCTCGAAGCGCTGCTTCGCTTCAGGATTGGAAGACAGATGCGCCGGCAGAATCTTGATCGCGACGGTTCGATCGAGGCGCGTGTCACGCGCGCGATAAACCTCGCCCATGCCGCCGGCTCCTAACGGCGAGACAACCTCATACGGCCCGAGTTTCGTGCCAGAGGTGAGGGTCATGCGTGCGCGTCATTATAGTCCGGAGAAAGTGCTGGAGAACTTATTCTCCGTCGCGAGGGGGCTCTGCGGCGGCTGAAGCCGGTACTGATTCTGCGGAGCTTGCGGCATCCCTAAAGCGAAGGCCTGATACGAATCGTGAGCTTTTCAGCCAAACGGTGAGGTCTCCACTGATCCTGCTGCACTTACGGCGCGGCTGAAAGAGACTGCGTGAGAGCCTGTGCCGTCCCTGCCGGGACTCGGTTTTCCATTTGGTTCCATTTGTGGTGGCTTACCCAGGGCTTACGCCCTGGGCTAAAGCTAAAATATGCCGCCGCTCGCGGCTGGATCTTGGAAGGCTTTGGTCCGCCGGTCTTACCGGAAGTCCTTACACACACCCTGAAAGCGGTGCCTTTTCGAAACGCGAACGCAAATCCGACCCATCTCAAAACACGAAACGCAATCTGAGTTTTTCCGCAAGTTGCGAAGGCCGTGACCTCCCAAAGCAACAACGGGTTGGCTTTACAATCGGGGAATGGACCACCACACTGTCGCGGCCGTCAGCATTACAGGTACATGCCTTGATGTGGTGGGCAGTCTTTATTTGGCCTACGACTTGTTGGGTGGACAGCATGGTCCTCTACGGCTGCTGACCCGCGCGGTAACCTATTCCGTGGTCTTCGGGATCGGGTATGGCCTGGGCTTGGGCCTTTTCTTTGGGCTGGCTGCCGGGATTGCGACCGGCATCACCCTGTCGATCGAATTTAATCGAGCCGCTCGTGGTCTAGACCACTACGCCTTGCCTTGGGAAGGATTCTTCTCCGCGATCCGGGGAGTTGGTTTCGGAGCCGGGCTCTACCGGACCGTCGGCCTCAAATTCGCCATCGCTTTTGCGATACTGATAACCGTCGGCCAGATATTCGGCTATTCTCGCGGGATGCGTCCCGCGCTCGACTATGTGGCGTCTCGACGCCCGCGCCTTACGCGCCGGCAGTTTGGGGGAACGGTACTCCGCACGGTCGGGTACATTTGCACGGCGCTCATCTGTAGCGCACTGGTCCGACATGTGGACCACATTTGGTCTTTTGCGATCCGCGTGGGATTGGTGACGGGCGTTGTCACCGGGGTCGGGGCGACCATCAATCCCTATATCGAATACTATGCGGACAACCTTCCGGAGCGACGGCTGGGGGCATTCGGCATCGGACTCATCCTGTGTGGTTTTGCTCTGCAATCGGTTCAGTATTGGCTCGCGCTCCTTGATGTGCGCCTCACTTAGGGCCAGGAGCGGGCATTCCGGGGCAACTCTGTTTGCAGGGCTAAGTGGAAGTACTTGCTACCTACATTTTCTACCCTATTTTCTCGCCTGCACTCATCCGTTATATCTTCGTCAACCAAGCAGGTCCGGGGGGACTTGACAGGGGAGCGGAAGCTGGCGGTGACAGGCTCGCTCCCTTTTGGTTTCTTATTTATTTGATCACGGCTCAACCGGAACGTCTGCCAGCGGGAGCCAGACCTGGAAGCGCGTGTCCCCGGGATGCGAAGTGACTTGAATTGTGCCACGGTGCTTTTTCACGATTCGTTGTACGGTGTCGAGGCCGAGACCGGTTCCTTCACCAACCGCCTTGGTGGTGAAGAACGGTTCAAAGATGTGAGCTTTTATCTCCGGTGAAATGCCGGGTCCGTTATCCGCAATCTCAACTACGGCACAACCGTCATCGCGATAGGTTCGAACCCGAAGCTCGCCCTTCCCGCCCATGGCGTCAATCGCATTGTCGATCAGGTTGGTCCAGACCTGGTTGAGTTCGCTGCCGAACGAGTTCACCAGAAACGGGACCCGCTGGTAATCGCGCTGCACCACCACTCCGTGTTTCAGCTTGTGGTTCATGATGGTAAGCGTGGTTTCCAGGCTCTTGACAAGGTCCACGTTCTGCAGGGGCGACTGGTCCATGTAGGTGTATTCCTTGATGGCGCGGACCAGGTCCGAGATTCGCGACGTGCTGCTCTCGATTTCGTTCAAGAGATTGGCAATTTCCACCGATGCGGCGATCCTCACCAGGGCGGCTCGGGCAGTTTCTGCGTCCAGAATCGCGAACAGGGATTCCAGCATCTCCGGCTTGACGCTCTTCCGCGCCAAATCCGCCGCCAGTTGCCACAAGTCATTCTGTCCGTGACTGCGCAACAAAGAATCGAGCTGCTCTTCGAGGTCACTGGTGGTAAGGGCGTCCGGAGGGTGTTCGTCGCGCTGAATGAAGAAAGCTTCCAGCTTTTCGATTTCGGCTTTTTGCGCCGGGGTGAGGTCACGGCGGCCCAACTCCAGACTGGCGTCCCTGATCTTTTTCAGGATGGCGCGCAGTTGGGCGGCGGCACGTTTGGCGGCGGAAGCTGGATTGTTGAGCTCATGCGCCAGTCCCGCCGAAAGCTTTCCTAAACCAGCCAGGCGGTCGCGCTGTTGTTCCATCCGCGTCACCTCACGGACGCGGTCGGTCATCATGCCCACCAGGCGCTTAGTCAGTTCCGGCATCTTGTGCACCAGATCAGGAAACAGCGTCGCCGGGAATCTCAGAATGCGGCTATCTTTGACCACTCGAACGCTGACGGTAAACTGCTTCATCCTGGAGAAAGGCAGGACGCCGTTGACCGACCCGGCAGCCACGGTAAAGGTGACCGTGTCGCCGCTAATTTCGCCGCGCCCCTGGGCTTCCCCCTCAAGAATTACAAACATCGCATCGGCGGGATCGCCCTGGCGCGTGTAGGGCTCCCCTGCCTTGAGATTAAGTTCCTGCGATTGGCTGAGGAACCATTCGATCTGATCGTCGGGCAGATCAGCGAATGCCGGGATGCGAAGTAGTTCCGATTTTTCGACCATTTAGACCTTGCTCAGGTACTGGTGAATGAACTGTACCGCAACCGATCCTTCCCCAACTCCCGAGGCTACGCGCTTCACCGAACCATGCCGCACGTCGCCGACGGCAAAAAGGCCTGGAACATTGGTCTCGAGCAAGAATGGATCGCGATCGAGAGTCCATCCTTTTGGACGTTGGCCATCGCGGATGAGGTCGGGACCGGTGAGGATGAATCCGCGTTCGTCGCGCTCGACCAAGCCCGCCAGCCAATCGGTTCGTGGCAGGGCTCCTATGAAGATGAACATCGAACTGGCAGGCACCCGCTCGATTTTGTTGGTGTCCGAACACAGTACCGAAATCTCTTCGAGGTGGGTATCGCCATGGGCCTCGGCCACGCTGGCATGGGCCCAGAGGTCAATGTTGGGCGTTGCCTTAATCTGGTCGATCAGGTACTGCGACATGGTGGCGGCAAGAGAGTCTCCGCGCACCAGGATCACGACTCGCTTGGCGTAGCGGGCAAAATTCATGGCTGCCTGGCCGGCGGAATTCGCGCCTCCGACAACGTAAACCGTTTCGTCCTTGCAGGACAGCGCCTCGGTGGCGCCGCCTCCGTAGTAGATGCCGGCACCCTGCAAGCGATCGATTCCTTTCGCCTCCAGCCGCCGCCATTGGACTCCGCTCGCAATCATCAGGGCATGGCAGGAGATCTCGCTCCCGTCGACCAGCTTGATGATCCGGTATGATCCTTCGGTTCGCACGCCCACTGCTTCCTGGGGCGAGAGAATTTCGACTCCAAAGCGTTGCGCCTGCACCACTGCCCTGCGGGCGAGATCTCCGCCACTGAGCCCCATGGGGAATCCCAGGTAGTTTTCGATGCGGGAACTCATTCCGGCCTGCCCGCCGGGGGCCTCGCGCTCGATCATCACGGTGTGCAGCCCTTCAGACGCTCCATACACGGCCGCCGCGAGGCCAGCCGGCCCTCCACCTACGATCGCCAAGTCGTAAAAGTCGGTTTGAGCGCGGGTCCGTAAACCTACTTTTTGGGCGACGTCAGCCGGCAGGCTTTCGAGAAGCTTGGTCCCGTCGGGGAACAGGACCACCGGGAGTTGAGTTCCCTCCGGTCCGAGAGCTTCCACCAGGCGTTTGGTTTCTGGGTCGTTGGCGGAAAGCTCAACATCGATCCATTGATAGGGAACGTGGTTGCGGGCCAGAAAGTCGCGCAATTCATAAGAGCGTGGCGACCAGCGGGTGCCGAGGACGCGAATTCCCTCGAACGTGGGGTGATAGGAGGCTTGCCAGTCATCGAGCAAGTCATCCAGCTGTGGGTACAGGTGCTCGGCTGGCGGATCCCAGGGCTTCAGGAAAAAATAATTGATGTTGGCCTGGTTGATGGCGCTGATCGCAGCGTTGGTGTCGGCGTAAGCGGTCAGCAAGGCGCGCTTGGCTCCGGGGAAGAGACGCATTCCTTCCTGCAAAAACTCCACACCGTCCATGCCGGGCATGCGCTGGTCCGCCAACATGAGCGCCACGTTGTCGTTGCGAACCTTCAGTTGCTTTAAAAGGTCAAGCGCGCGCGCCGGAGAATCGCTTCCGATTACGCGGTACTCGGCACCATACTGCGACCGCAGGTCGCGCTCGATGGTTCGCAAAACGTCAGAGTCGTCATCCACACTCAACAATATTGGTTTCGCCATGATGAGTCCGTAGGGATCTACTTGAGCTCTATACTTTAGCTTTATACTCTTGCGGTTACCGGCTTGCGCTTTTCCACGTTAGATGTGGATCTCTCTGCGAGGTCGCGTTTTTATCTCCAACGGGAACTTGTAGATTTTACGATGGCGGGTGGCGTCCGGAAACCGAGCCAGGGAAGGTTCCACCCCGCAAGTGTCACCGGATCCTAGACGTCGTCTCCCGTAAATACGGGAAAAAATCTGACACACACTTCGAACGAGCGTTGCCCGGAGCATTGGGGCTGCAAACAAAATGCATGGGTCCTTCGCCTTGCTCCAGGATGACAAGTCGAAATTATGCCGCGAAGAACGGCTGAAGATGGCGAAAGGATTGGTGCCGAGGCTCGAACTCATTTCAAGGATACCCGGAGCGCATCCCCCCAGACGCGCCCCGGTGTCCTCTATTGCATACAAGCTTGTGGCTAGTTGACGGTGAAGCTGGTCGCGCTCAAAACGCTGGCGCCCTTGGGTGGCGCATCGCTTCAGCGCTGCGGTAAGTGCACTGCAAGCAACGCGGCTCGTCGTTTACCCAGAAGCGAACGAGTCCGCGACGCCTGCCGGACCGGTCTTTACTTGCCCGTTCCAACCAGTTGCACGGTCTGTGTGCCCACGGCGTCTTTGATATTCAAAGTCGCCGAGCGCGCGCCGGTGACCGTGGGTGTGAACGTCACCGTAATCGTGCAATCCCATCCCGCCTTGCGGCTCGTTCCGCAGCCCGACTTCGCGCTAAAGTCGCCTGGATCCGTACCTCCCACCTTAATTGCGGACGATGAGCGTCTAGTTCAGGGTGAATTTCGTTGGGCTGTTGGCCGTTCCTCCCGGCGTGATGATAGAAATCGTCACCGCACCCGCCGCCAATCCCGATGGCACTACCGCCGTTACCTGCGAGTCAGATTTCACCGTGAATGTAGTCGCTTTCACTGTGCCAAAGTTCACGGCGCTCGTCTGAATCAGCCCGGTGCCGTTGATCGTCACCAAGGTTCCTACTGGACCGCTCGACGGCGTGAAGTTCGTAATCTTCGGCTTCACCTTGTACGTCTGCGGACTCGTCCGCGTAGTCGTTCCCGTGGTCACCGTAACTGCGCCCGTGTGTGCCCCTGTGGGAACGACGGCCGTGAGGTAGGTAGTGCCCGAGAGCGTCACCGATTTTGCAGCCACGCCGCCAAACTTCACTACCGAGGCACTAGTAAAGCCCTGCCCGAACAGTCCCACTTTCGCTCCCACGTTGCCCGTCTTCTGCGTCGGCTCCAGACTCACGAATGGCGCGTCGCCGGTAGCTACACCGAAGAATGTGCCTTGGCATGTGTTGGGGCAGCCGCCGCCCCCGCCCCCGCCAGAGGGGGTTGTTCCATACACCAGTCCGTTCGTATGCTGAATCAGCGTGGAGCTGGGCAAGTTCCCGTCAACGGGGGGATTCGGGAACAGGAATGCCGTGAACACGCCAGCGGATGTCAGTTTGTAGATGCTGCCGTTTCCGTTGGGCCCGTAAGCCGGGTTCACCCCATAGAAGCTTCCGTCGGCCACTTGCAGCAGATTCACCGGCGGACCGACATTGTTGACGCAGGACGCATCTGTGGCATTGGTGAAATCGTGCAAGTCAGTAGCGACTCCGGCCGTGGTCAGCTTGTAGATATTTCCGGAGCCATTCGCCGCTCCCTGTTGCGTGGCACCATACAGCTTTCCATCCTTGCCCTGAATTAACCCCGTACATGGAACCTGACCGGTTGTGAACGCGAAGTCGTGAATTTCTTTGAAAACACCTGCCGTGCTGATCTTGTACACGCAGCCCGCGCCCTGGACGACTGGACAATCCGCAAGCGTTCCATAGAGATTGCCATCGCTGGCCTGGACCAAATTTGAAGAGTGGCATTCGTTGCCAAAAACAAAAGTATGCAGATTCGTGTACACGCCCGCCGGGGTCAACTTGTAAACATTCCCGCAGACCTGAACTTCATTGCCAGACACGCCATAGAAATTGCCGTCGACGCCCTGGATCGGCGGGTACATGGGTAGAGAGTCGCCGTTCGCTCCCGTGAAGTCATGCAGATCGGTAAATACTCTGGCTGGCGTCAGCCGGAAAATGCTGCCCATGCCGGTCGCTGGATTCCCACCTTCGCATGCGCCGTAGAAGTTTCCATCGCTGCCCAGCGTCAGCCCAGCGCCACCACAATTGGTCCATTGCGGCGGGAAGTTGAAAAACACGCTTTCCACTCCCGCCGGAGAAATCTTGTAGATCGCGCCTCCGCCGCTGCCGCCAGCTCCGCAGGACGCACCACCCCCATACAGATTGCCGTCGCGGCCTTGCACGATGTTGCCTCGGGGAGCGCAGGCGTCGGTCGTCTGCATGAAGGTGTAGAGCAGGGTGGGAGTTTGTGCCTCTGCCGGGACGACCCCTCCGGCGATAACCACAGCAGAGAGCAGGGTGAATACCATTGCCATCCTACGCGAGCGTTTACCTTGCCGATAAAGCGAGTTCATTTGTGAAGTCTCCTGAGAATGAATGTGTGTGTTCGGGGGAACGGCGAAAAAATACTTCGCGGTCCCGGCCCCGCTCTCTGTCGGGTTTGCCGGACGACCGCGAACGCAAGCCGACTCTCGCCGGAATCGCGGCCGAGGTCAATGCTCCGGAAGCGACCTGTCCACGGCATCGAAGTGACGCGGCATGTGACTAGTTTGCAACGTGTTACGAGAAGTTCTTGTCTGAGGAGAGTGGCCCGAACGGGTCAGTTCTGCGGATTTAGTTCGATGATAGACTGAGGTCACCCTCCCCTGCGCGCTGATATCTCCATGAGTGTGTCCAGCGAACCTGAGACGGTAGTCCGCTTTGGCATGTTTGAGGCCGACCTGCGCGCGGGTGAACTGCGCAAGAATGGTGTCCGAGTCAAGATTCAGGATCTGCCTTTTCGTACGCTGAAGCTCCTACTGAGCCGCCCCAACGAAGCGGTGACGCGGGAGGAATTTCGACGGGAGCTTTGGCCACAGGATGTGTTCGTCGATTTTGACCGGGGGATCAGCAGCGCCATCAAGCGCCTGCGGGATGCTCTGGGGGATTCCGCCGAGAATCCCATCTTTATTGAAACCATCGACCGCCGGGGCTACCGGTGGATCGCGCCCACGCATCTTCCAGCGGCTACTCCGCAAGGAGCCGTAGAGGAACAGGAAACGGTTGTGGCGGACGCGCCGCTGCCGCCAAGTTTTTCTCCGTTGCGCGGTCTGGTGTTTGTCTTCCCGGTCCTGGCGCTGGCGTTCGCGATTTGGATTTCCCGCCCTGGATATCGAACCGCCAATGCCGGACGGAAATCCGGCGCGGCGTCTTCGGCGAGCGGCTTTCACCATGCCGCCAATCGCGAGGCGGAAGATTATTACCTCAAAGGACGCTTTTATTGGAACAAGCGCACTCCCGAGAGCCTGAACCTGGCCGTGGACTCCTTCACCCAGGCTATCGTCCGCGACCCCAATTACTCGGAGGCCTACGTGGGGTTGGCGGACTGCTACAACCTGCTGCGCGAGTACACCATGATGCCCGCCACCGAAGCTTACCCTCGCGCGCTGGCAGCGGCGAAAAAGGCGGTGGAACTGGACGATCATTCCTCGGCAGCTCACGCATCACTGGCCTTCGTCTCCTTCTTTGGGATGTGGGAAGCGGGAACGGCCGACGAGGAATTTCGCCGAGCCATCGATCTGGATCCGAACAATGCCAATGCCCATCACTGGTATGCGACTTTTCTGCAGTCAGTTCGTCGCTTCGATCAGTCGCTGAGTGAGATCGACCGCGCACAAGCGCTCGACCCGAATTCTGCTTCCATTCTGGCGGATAAGGGCATGCTGCTTTGGAATGCCGGACGCCACGATGAAGCGCTGCGGTTGCTGCGGCAATTGGAACAAGCTGATCCGGATGCGTTTTCTCCGCACCGCTACTTGAGAGTCGTGTACCTCGAAATGGGCGAATACCCCGGGTACCTGTCAGAAATGAAAAAAGAGGGACGCCTGAACCACGATGCCTCATTCCCCGCCATCGAAGATGCCGCGGAAAAAGGCTTCGCGGCCCATGGTCCCACCGGGATGTTCAAAAGCCAACTGGAGCAGCAGAAAAAAGCTTACAGCCAGGGAAGACTTTCACCCTTCTATCTGGCTCAAACCTATTCGCGTTTGGGGGACGCGGAGCAAGCGCTTAAGTATCTGGAAGCTTGCTATGACCGTCATTCCGACGAAATGATCAACATAGCGGTGGATGCCGCCTTCAACAATCTGCATTCCTCTCCAGCCTTCCAACAGTTGCTCGCCAAGGTTAGCCTGCCGCCGGTTCAGTGAACCGATGGCAGGACAGATCAGGACGACGTGGAGATGGGACCGCCCGCCTTTTCGAAACCACGCGGCAACCGGGAGACCTGTGCCCGTGCGAAGATAGACTCTCGGGCACCGGAGACGCTCGGACCACATGGACCAGTCAACCCTCCGCAGGGTATTCAAAGCATTTCAATATCGAGATTTCCGTCTCATGTGGTTCGGGGCTTGTACTTCCAGCATTGGCACGTGGATGCAGATTGTGGCCCAGGGCTGGCTCATCTATCGTCTGAGCCATTCCGCCTTCCTGCTTGCGCTGGACCAGTTTCTCGGCGGGATACCTATCTTTCTCTTCTCGCTGATTGGCGGCGTGATCGCCGACCGGGCTGAGCGGCGCAAGATCCTGCTGGGCTCGCAGTATTTGCAGATGGGGAGCGCAGCGCTGCTTACGGTGCTGGTGGCGACCGGGACGGTGCACGTATGGCATATCCTCTGTCTGTCGTTTGTCTCCGGGTTGGCGCAGGCTTTTGGCGGGCCGGCATATCAGGCGCTGATTCCTACCCTGGTCGATCGTGACGACATGCCGAACGCTATTGCGTTGAACTCAATCCAGTTCAATACGGCGGTAACGATTGGACCCGCGCTTGCCGGCCAGGCTTTGGCCAAGCTGGGGGAAACGTGGTGCTTTGGGCTGAATGCGATTTCCTTTCTGGCCCCGATCATCTCGCTTTCTATGATCTCGGCGAGATTCGTGCCGGAGAGCACCCGGGAGTCGATGTTCAGCAGCCTGAAGCAGGGCATCAAGTTCGTGCGCAAGCAGAACTGCATGGAAGCGCTGATCGTGTTGGCGTTCTGCATGACCGCTCTGAGCATGCCCATGCGGACCTATATTCCTGTGTTCGTGAAAGATATTTTCCATCGTGGTCCGGAAACCTATGGCAACCTGCTTTCGCTGATGGGGCTCGGTTCGATCTGCGGTTCGTTGATCATCGCGGAGAGGGGTAACATGAATAATAAGGGACGGTTCGCGCTCTCCGTCCTCATTTGCCTGGGAGCGGGGATCTCCGTTTTCTCGTTTTCGCGGTCGTTGCCCTTGAGCTATGCCATGCTGGTGCTGGTCGGGGCTTCCATGATGGCGGTTTTCGCAACGGTGACGTCGCTGGTGCAGTTGATCGTCACCAATGAAATGCGCGGGCGCGTGATGAGCGTGTACAACTGCGCATTCCGCGGGGGGATGCCCATGGGAAACCTGTTGTCGGGATGGCTGGTTCCGATGTTTACCGCACCCGTGGTGTTGGGTGTAAATGGGGTTGTGTTAATCCTGGTGGCGCTGTACTTTCTGCTGGTTCAACGACGAATGGCCATGCTCTGAGTGGGGCCTTCGCGCTCGCCCGCATCCGGGGGAGAAAACTGCACGATGAAATCTATGCGCGGCGGCAAGGCGGGCGCCAACACATGCGGCGTTTTGGTCGCAAGAATGACGAGCCCTCGATGTTCCTCCGCCCGCTCGAAAAAGTAATTGACCTCTATGTTGGCATAGCGGTCGTGACTGTCCTTCACTTCGCTGCGCTTGCCGAACAGTGCGTCCGCCTCGTCAAAGAAGAGGATCGCGCCCTTAGGGGCAGCTTCAGCAAAAATGCGGGACAGGTTTTTCTCAGTTTCCCCAATGTAGTTGCTCACCACGCGAGTCAAATCGATTCGATACAGTCCGAGGCGCAACTCGCGCGCCAGAACTTCGGCGGCCATGGTCTTTCCCGTGCCGCTCGGCCCGGTAAAGAGCGCCATGATTCCGCGATCCGGTAAGGTCTTGATTCCGGATTGCGGATCTTTGGAAACTGGCAAAAGGGCAGCCGCCAGTTCACGCAGTATGTGAAGTTGCGGTTCCGGCATGACGAGGTCTGCCCAAGTAGATGTCGGCTCGATTCTCTGCCCCAGATCTTCGTGGCGAGTCCGGTGGTTTCGAGATTTGCTCATACGAGAAGACTCCCACGGTCTCGCGTTGGCGCGATGCCAAGGTGCGTGCCATTCTAGCAGTTTGCCGAAGAACTCATTCTCGCCAGCGTGGCGCGCCCACAGCGGCTGAAGCCGGACTGATTCCGTGGCACTTACGGCATCAATGAAGCGACGCCCTGATACGAATCTGAGTTTTTCAGCAAACTGCCAGGCTAGTCTAGTAGTTGGGGGATCCCGTGGTTGCGAATCGTCCCGATTGCCCGATTTTGGCGCTGGGCAGGGAGGAATTGGAGATGTTCACCGGCAAGTGTCCTGGGCTGGGAATTTCCCCGAAAAGAGCTCTCGCCGCACTGATCTCCGAGACCGTCGCATTGGAGAATGTGCAGATGTAGTTCTGGATGGTGGGGAAGTCCTCGGTCAAGTACGGCGTCCCCATGGCCAGGACCGCGGTTTTTTCGGTGGCGCGATCGAGAATCGTCGCCAATAACTTCGCAGTCGAGTCTGGCAGAGATGCGGAATTCTTCTGACCGCGCGCGACTGTCCTCATTCGTGCAGCGGAGGGGACGACATACACGGCTACCACAACCTGCTGTGCCTGATCCAATGCCCACAACACGGCATCGGATCTGGCCGCCGCGATACGAGGATCGACGTAGACTACCCGCGAATCTGGCGCTCGTTTCCGGATTTCGCGCTCGAGGACGCGACCGTCATCTGCGCGAACACTGTCGCAGAGAATAATCACCAGTAGGGCAGGCCGGCGTTTGAGGGGTTGATACGCGACCGGCAGGCTTTTGTCGAGGCTTCCTTCTTTCAGAGGAAGGAGCTTGCCGTTGTCACGCACCAGGGTGATGGAGGCATCGGAGATGCGTTGACCGACCGCGGCATTCTCCGGACTGCCCACCTGCCGTGGGATAGCGGCTAGATCAACCAGGCGATTTTTCTCGAGACCTAAGGAGGCTTTGGCCTGCAAGATTTTGAGGACGGATGCGTCGAGGCGCTCTTGCCCAATTTCACCCGTGCGGACCGCGTCCATCATGGCCCGGTAGCTTGCATCCAGATCGGCGGGCATGGTGAGCACATCATTTCCTGCCTTGAAGGCATCCACAGTGGCGCGCCCGGGGTTCTTGGCATAGAGACCACCGAGTCCGGCCATATCCAGGGCATCGGTTACCACAATGCCTTTGAACCCGAGCTGGTTCTTCAGCAAACCTGTGACGATGGTCGGCGAGGTGGTAGCCACGCGCCTGCGGTCGGGATCGAGCGCCAGCACTCGCACGTGCGCCGTCATGACCGCGTCGACTCCCGCCGCGATGGCCTTTTCGAACGGAGGCAGATCGACCTCACGCAAGTGCTTCAAATCGTCGTCCACCAACGCGATGGCCAGGTGCGAATCAGTTGCGGTATTGCCGTGACCGGGAAAGTGCTTGGCCGTGGTCAGCATACCGTTGGCGCGCGCGCCCCGGATATAGGCCGCCACCAGATCGCCAACCTGCTGCGGATCGGCGCCGAAGGCGCGTGTCCCGATGATCGGGTTGGCAGGGTTCGAATTGACGTCGGCTACGGGAAACAGGTTCCAGTGCACGCCCAGAGCCCGACTCTCCTGAGCCGTGATGCGTCCGAACTCCTCAGCGAAAGCTAGTTTCCCGGCAGCGCCGAAAGCCATGGCGTGCGGAAACACGGTCGTTCCGAAAAGACGCGCGGGCAAGACCCCCCGCTCAAAATCACCAGCGATCAGCAGGGGCAACGTCGACTCCTCCTGCAGCTGGTTGAGCAGCGTAACCGTCTCGTAGCGGCGGTTCACATTGCGGGCTCGTCCTTGCGCCGGCACCGACATGGCCAGCGAGCCGACGTGATATTTGCGAATGTAATCGCGGAGCTGGAAGTAGCCGGGACTCCCTCCATTCAGGAATTCCACCCGCAGGCGGATCATGAAGAGCTGGCCCACCTTCTCCTCGACGGAGAGTGTCTTTAGAGTCTTCTCGGCCCAGCCCTCGCCCTCGCGTTCAGCGTGAGGCGGGGGCGGCAATTTGTATTGTTCCGGCGCTAGAGCAGCCACCCCCAAAAGCGTGAACAGGGCGAGAAGCAGGACGGGATTGCGAAGGAGGGTCAATGGACGAGCATACTGCGTAAAGTGAAGGGCACGAGCCCGGAGTTGAGAACAATTTCTAATCGAAGGTACATGTCCTGTGAATATCTTCCCGGAACTCCCCGGTCGTCAAGTCGCGAATGGTCCAGATCGGATGAAAAGCCTATCCTTGTCCAGACATTTGGACACTTGGCCTGCCCAGTTATCACTGGCGGCAGCTTAAGTTCAAAATCAAAATCAAAGTCAAAGGCTGGCGGACAGGCGTGTCCGCCCCACATCATTGGTCTTCGGCTTCGGGGATCACTTCAAGCTGCAGCGGCTTGCGGTCGCCCTCGGTTAGGTGCAGCTGGGTGCCTTGGGGTTCGTAGGTCTTGAGGAAATCAGGGTTGTAATAGGCTTCGCCGTCTACGCTCTCCCAGGCGAAGACAGTGTAGCTGCCGGGAGGAAGGCCGTGCAGGGTAAAGCGTCCACTCTGATCGCTGACGGTCTTGCGGTAGCGGTCGACGCGCCCGCGCAGCCGCGGCTCTGGGACGGCGACGATCACGGCATTCGGAACCGGGTCGCCTTTGCGGTCGGTGGCAACGCCATCGGCGACGGCTCCGTGCGGGTTGGCTATCAGATCGAGGGCGAGCGCGCCACCATTGACGCTGATGCCTGAGTCGTTGACGTCGCGGCCGGCGATCAGCGTCGACTTCAAATACCAGTCGGCGTTGGCGTCAGAGTCGGTGATGAAGTGGACGCTATAGTCTCCCGGAGGCACGCCGTTCCATTGAAAGCCGCCGTCGGGCCCGACGTGGGCGAGATTGGAGAATCCCTCGCCCAAAGTGAACGCGCTGGCATCGTCTTCGCCATCGGTGGACTGGAGGGAGAGAAACATCTGGCGGGGATCGAATCGGGTGAGTGGGCCTTGGCTTTCGACGCGGAGGCGGCCGCGAATTGAGCCTCCGGGTTGCGGCGTCAAGCGCAGACCTTCAACGCTATTTCCTGCCACGATGAGCGACTGCCGGGCCATCATGGGGGGAGACGCGTTCTCGACCGTGGCCAGGATGGTGTAGGAGCCGGGAGCTACGTCGTGGATCACGAAGCTGCCGTCCTTGTGCATCTCCGCGCCATTCAGAACCAGGTTGAAATCGCGGGATTGCAACATGATGACGGCCGAGGAACGGGGCGGCAGATTCACCACCGCCCCGCGGATGCTCAGGCTGGGACTGGGGGTCAGGGAAAAGTTCACCGGGAAATCGTCGCCCGGATGGAGCTGGATAGATTCGGCCTGGCTGCGATCGGTCGTACCAGGATAGAACGTGGTTTGGTAGGACGTGGCAAGGCTCTTTTCGGGTGCGCTGGAGTTGCGCGGCTCGGATGAAGGCGTGGCTGCGGCTTCGATCAGACCCTTGAAGTCAGGCGGGGGATTGACCGACACGTAGTAATTGCCGGCGGCCAGGCTGGCGATGCGGTATTCGCCCAGATCGTTGGTGCGCTCGGAGCCGACCTGCTCCCAGCGGCCGTGACCGGAGGCATAGGTCTGGCGCAGGACGGAGACTTGGGCATTGAGCATGGGGTCGCCGTCTTCGTCGATTACGCGGCCACGCACCACGGCGGCGGATTGCAGGCGAATCTGGAGATCTTTAAGTTCTTGTCCGGCGGCGAGATTCAGAACGCGGCCCTCGGTGCGGACGCGGCGCTTGCCGAGTTCAAGGAATCCGGGGCGTTCGGCGAAGAGGCGATAGCGTCCGGGGGCGATGCCCGCGATGTGGAACAGGCCGTCGGCGGCGGTGACGGCGGTATAGGCTGCGCCGCCGGGCTGGGTCTCGGCGATCAACTCGATGACGGCTTTCTTAACCGGCTCGCTGCCGGGGTCTTTGATCACGATGCCCTCGATCGCGGCGGGCTTCGGTGGGCTGGACGTATTCTGGGCAAGCGCGCTGGCGGCTAGAGCGGCGATCAGCAGGCATGAGGCAAGCGGCTTCATGGGTCTGGGCCGGGGAGGCTGGGGGCACTCACGTGACCGTAGTGATATCTGCCGTGCGAGAGTCATTTTATCGTGGAAAGGGCTTGGGCCCAAGGGATTCTGGGGTCGCCGACAGGGCAGTCGAGCTTCGCTCGACCAGACAGCCGGGGGCGGCTGTCCCCACATTGTTGTTATTGTGCATGATTCAGGCGGCGCCGCAGCGCTTCTACGATCAGACCGACCAGGGCGTAGGTGACGGCATTCGCAACCAAAGTCCAATACAAACTGATTGGGAAATGCATGCCAGCGATTGCAATGGGGCAGGTCACACTGATGAGGGTCCACGCCTGCCGCATCCGTTCGCTGCTAAATGGAAACGTCGCGGCGGCATACAATGCCCAAACGCCCGCAACCAGAAATCCCGCACTCGTCCACATCGCGATGCGGTATTTCATGCTGGCCTCCGTGCACTTGGTCCATCCTCTCACCAATTCCTCCAGACTCCAACAGACATCCGAAGAGGGGCGGAGAGGGGTTGGCTGTCCTGTTAAACTCATAGTTAATGGATTACGCTGCGCGCCAGGCCAAGCTGCGGGAGCATCTCGCCACGACTCGATTTGAGGGGCTGCTGGTTAGCCATCTTCCCAACCTGCGTTATCTTTGCGGATTTACCGGAAGCTCCGCCTTATTGCTGGTCGAACCGGCGGGGAGCGTGTTTTTCACCGATGTGCGCTACGACACGCAGGCGCATGAGGAAGTGAAGGCGGCGAAGGTGGTAGTCGCGCGCAAGGCGGTGCTGCCGGCGCTGGGCGACTTTTTGGGGCAGCGGCGGCGGAGGGCGCGGGGATGGACGATCGGCATCGAGGCCGAACACTTCACCATTGCCGACAAGAAGCGGCTGACCAAGGTACGGCCTACCGGGGTGACGCTGAAGGATGCTCCGCCCATGGTTGAGCGCTACCGGATGCTCAAGGACAATGAGGAAGTGGGGCACATTCAGGAAGCCGTGAATCTGGGAGCGAAGCTGTTCGAACGGGCTCTCAATGTGCTGCGTCCAGGAGTGAAGGAAACTGAGGTGGCTGCAGAAATGGAGTTGACCGCGCGGCGAGCCGGGGCCGAGCAGATGTCGTTTCCGACGATCATTGCTTCCGGAGCCCGGTCGGCACTGCCGCATGGCCGTGCGTCCGAGCAGGTCATCCGCGCTGGCGGGTTCGTGGTCTGCGACTTCGGTGTTATACTTCGAGGTTATTGTTCCGATCAGACCCGCACTGTATGGGTGGGCCCTGTGGCCGACGACGCCCGTTCGGCTTACGAGGCGGTGCGCGAGGCGCAGCAAGCGGCAATCAACCGAGTGCGGCCCGGCGTGGCCCTGGGCGAGGTCGACGAAGCGGCCCGTAAGGTATTGCGCAAGGCGGGGTTAGGCAAGAATTTTACGCACTCGACCGGGCATGGAGTGGGCCTGGAGATTCATGAGGCCCCGCGGGTTGCCGCCGGTCAAGAAGAGATCCTCGAGCCGGGGATGGTCATCACCATCGAGCCGGGCGTATACTTCCCCGGCAAATGGGGCGTGAGGATCGAGGACATGGTGGTGGTCACGGCTGGCGGTCGTGACGTGTTGACGCCGACGCGCAAGGATTTTCTGGCAGTTTAGTCTTCATAAATATTTGGCCGGGCAGGACCACGACGCCCGGCCTTCGCGCGCCCGTAAGGCTGGGTGGGCGGGAGTGGCCGGGCAGTCCCACCGTACAAGAATGAATCAAAAAGAGCTGAAAGAACTGATCGAGTTCTTAATCGAAAAGGACATTGCCGAGTTCGAACTGGAGCGTGGCGATGTCAAGGTGCGCATCAAGCGGGCCGGGGAACACTTTGCCGTGCACGCGCACGGGGAGCCGCGCTTCTACGCGGTACCGGCGGCGCCGGGTGCTCCTGAGATGGTCGGAGCACCGCCAGTTCCCCCTGGGTTAACTGTGGCGGCGTCTGCTCCCGCTCCTGAGGAAGCGTTTCACATGGTGAAGTCCCCGATTGTGGGAACGTTCTACGAGTCGCCGTCGCCGGGAGCGCCTCCCTTCGTCAAAGCGGGAGACACGGTGGAGGAGGGGCAGGTCCTCTGCATTGTCGAGGCCATGAAACTGCTCAACGAGATTGAATCGGACGTGGCGGGGGAGATCGTCAAGAAGCTGGCGGTCAATGGCCAGCCCATCGAGTACGGGCAGGAACTGTTTGCCATCCGGCCGAAGAAGTGAATGCTTGAGTCCTGTTGGGCGCGCTGAGCTGCGCCCCTTTGTGTTTACGGGGCTGAAAAATGAAGAGCCGGGCTTGGCCCGGCGGACGGCCCCTTCGACTGCGCTACCGGGCAGGCTTAGGGGGCCGTCCGCACACAATCCGAAAATGGCTCCGGCAATCTAGAAAGCGGACAAGCTAAGAGCCCAAGGCCAAGAGCCAAAAGCTGAATTTCATGTTCAAGAAAATTCTGATTGCCAATCGCGGGGAAATTGCGCTGCGCGTGATTTGCGCGTGCAAGGAACTGGGCATCCGCACGGTCGCCATCTACAGCGAGGCGGACCGGAATTCGCTGCCTGTCCGCTTCGCCGACGAGGCGATCTGTATCGGGCCACCGCAACTGGCGCTGAGTTACCTCAATATTCCGGCAGTGATCAGCGCGGCGGAGATCGCCAACGTCGAAGCCATTCATCCCGGCTACGGGCTGCTCGCCGAGAACGCCAACTTCGCCGAAGTGTGCGAGACCAGCGGGATCAAGTTCATCGGGCCGCGGCCGGAGGTGACGCGGCTGATGGGCGAGAAGGAAAAGGCGCGGACGGCGATGAAGCAGGCGGGCGTGCCGATTCTACCGGGGTCGGATGGAATCATTGCGTCCGAAGGCGAGGCGGTCGAGTGGGCCAAGCAGATTGGATTTCCAGTCATCGTCAAGGCGTCGGCCGGTGGCGGCGGACGCGGCATGCGCATCGTCCGCAACGAAGAGGAACTGCCGGGGCTGTTCCGGGCGGCGCAGGCGGAGGCAGCCGGGGCGTTCGGCAATGGCGATCTCTACATGGAGAAGTATGTGGAGCATCCGCGGCACATTGAGTTTCAGGTGCTCGCCGATGAGCACGGCAACGTGGTGAGCCTTGGCGAGCGCGAGTGTTCGATCCAGAGGCGGCATCAGAAGTTGCTCGAGGAGTCGCCGTCGACGCAGGTCACGCCGGAGTTGCGCGATCAGATCGGCGGGGTGTTGTGCAAGTCGCTGGCTGCGATCGGGTACACGAATGCGGGAACGATTGAGTTCCTTATGGATCAGGAACGGCGGCTGCACTTCATCGAGATGAATACCCGCATTCAGGTGGAACATCCGGTCACGGAGATGGTCACCGACGTTGACTTGGTGAAAAGCCAGATCATGATTGCGGCTGGGGCGAACATGCGGGACGTGTTGCTCGGTCCGGTGGTGCACCGCGGACATTCCATCGAGTGCCGGATCAATGCGGAGCATCCGGAGAAGTTCACGCCGTCGGCGGGCAAGATCACGGCGTTTCATCCTCCGGGCGGGACCGGGGTGCGGGTGGATACGGCGGCCTACGCCGAGGGAGTGATCCCGCCCTACTATGACTCGCTGATCGCCAAGCTGATCGTGCGCGCCAAGGACCGCAACGAGGCCGTGTCCCGCATGGCGCGGGCACTGGAGATGTTTATCGTCGAAGGCGTGTACACGACCATTCCGCTTCACCGGAAGATTCTGGCGGACGAGGACTTCCGGGCGGGCAAGATTGATACCGGGTTTATTGAGCGGTTCCTGAAGAAGAAGAACGGAATCTAGGTTCCTGCTTACCGGGAGACCAGAGATGGTGAGTCGACTCTCCAGAATGGGACGGGTTATAGCGAATGGTGTCGCTCTCGCGCTGTTCTCGGTTGCCTGCGTCGCCCAGGCGAAGGCCACGGCAGCGAACATCAAGACGGCCAATATTGGGCATGGGGTTGTTCTCCATTATGTGGATCAGGGCGCAGGCACTCCCGTCGTCTTCGTCCATGGCTCTCTCAGCGATGGCGGTTATTGGGCGGACCAGATTGGCCCGTTTGCCGAGCACTATCGGGCAATTGCGTACAGCCGACGCTACAACTATCCCAATGCGAATCCAGAGCGCGCCGGCTATTCCGCCGTCGTGGATGCAGAAGACCTGGCGGCGTTCATCCGCGTCCTGCACCTCGGCAAGGTCGTAGTGGTCGGTCATTCGTACGGCGCTCTGACTGCCCTGTTTCTGGCGGCGGGACATCGGGAAATGGTTCGCGCCCTGGTACTTGCCGAACCGCCAGCCGTATCTCTCCTGAACCATCTGCCCGGCGACCGAGCCAAGGCTGGCAAAGATGCATTTGACGATATCCAACGTCGGATGGTCGAACCTATGCAGCAGGCTTTCCGCCGAGGTGACCGCGATTCTGGGATCGCGGTGTTTATCGATTACGTCTTTAACGATCCCAGGCATGGGACAAGATGCCCGCATCGTCTCGCGAGGAAACACTCCGCGATGCGCATGAATGGGATGTCATGATGACCAGGGGAACGCTGTTTCCCGATATCCGGCCCGGTACAATTCGACATATCATCGTGCCGACTCTGTTGCTGTCAGGGGCCAAGTCGTACCCGTTTCTCGCCTTGATTACCGAAGAACTGGAGCAACTGCTTCCGAACCGACAAAACGTCGTGTTATCAGATGCCGGCCACCAAATGTGGTATCAAGATCCCGAGGTATGCCGGGCGGACGTTGAGGCATTTCTTGCCCATGCCGGAATTCAATAAGCCATGGGACCTTCCAGGATCGCAAACGGATGATCCAACTTCCTCGCCTGTATGGCATTGTTGACCCTGCGTTTCTACCGACCACAGAAGAGGTGCTCGGCTACGTCGAGGCACTAGCTGCGGGCGGTTGCACGCTGCTGCAGTACCGCAACAAGAGCGGGAATGCGCGCGTGATGTTGGAGCAGGCGCGGGCGTTGCGTCAGCGTTTGCGGGCAGGAGGGCCCGCGCTACACGTGCGGCTGATCATGAATGATCGGGCTGACCTTTGCCTGGCCGCCGAGTTCGATGGCGTGCACGTGGGACAGGACGATCTGTCTCCGGACTCCGTGCGCGCAATCGTCGGGCCCGACCGCTGGCTGGGCGTCTCGACTCACAATCCCGGTCAACTGCGGGAGGCGGATTCGATGCCCGCCGACTACCTGGCCATTGGGCCTGTGTTTACAACTTCCAGCCGGGAGAGGCCCGATCCCGTGATTGGCCTCCGAGGCGTGCGCCGGGCGCGGGAACTGACGCGGAAGCCTCTGGTGGCGATTGGGGGGATTACGCGGGCGAATGCGGCATCGGTGATCGAGGCGGGCGCGGATTCGGTGGCAGTGATATCCGATCTGTTACGGGAGCCGCGCAAATCAGCAGAGGAATTTTTCCGCATCTTGAGGTAAAGTCGGGGGACCTGATTGGCGGGTGTGCGGGGGCGAGACGCCCTCGCGACAGCCGGCAGCCTGCCCTGAGCGAAGTCGTAGGGCCGGCGCTACAGGAGGAGCCCTGAGCACACCGACAACGACTGCCTCACGCAGCGACTGGGACATTCATAGTCATCAGGATCAGGAACTGGTCAAGGGACTGGGTCTGACCAGCGCCACCATGCTGGTCATGGGGTCGATGATCGGCTCCGGCATCTTTATTGTGTCCGCCGAAATTGCCCGCGAGGGGGACTCGCCGGCAATCCTGATCGGCGCCTGGGCCGTGGCCGGGTTCATGACCATTGTGGCCGCGCTGAGTTACGGCGAGTTGGCAGCCATGATGCCGCGGGCCGGCGGGCAGTATGTTTATCTGCGAGAGGCGCTGGGGCCGCTGTGGGGATTCCTCTACGGCTGGACGCTGTTTCTGGTCATCCAGACTGGCACCATTGCCGCCGTGGGCGTGGCTTTTGGCAAGTTTCTCGGAGTTTTCTTTCCCTCGATTTCTTCCACCCACTGGCTTCTCCACCTGTGGAAGGTACCGCCAATTCCGATCGGTCCGATGGTGCTAGGGAACATGGATGTGGGCATCAATACCCAGAACCTGATGGCTATCCTGCTGGTGATTTTTCTGTCGGTGGTGAATATCTTTGGCGTGAAGACGGGGGCGGCGATTCAGAATGTTTTCACCGCGGCCAAAGTCTCGGCACTGCTGGGGTTGGCGCTGGTTGGACTGGCGATTGGACGCAATGCCCAAGCGCTGGCGGCGAACTTCGGCGCCAACTTCTGGCACAACGCCGGGCTTGGTGCTCAGCACGCCGTGCAGGTGGGCGTAGGCGGGCCCGTCGTCCTGGTAGGAACGCTGACGACTCTGGCCGTGGCGCAGGTGGGAACTTTGTTCTCGGCCGATGCCTGGAATAACGTAACCTTCACCGCTGGGGAAGTGAAGAATCCGAGCCGCAACCTGCCGCTGTCGCTGGCGCTGGGAACCGGGGTGGTGATCGCGCTCTACATCGCTTGCAACTTTATCTATTTAAGCGCGCTGCCACTGGATGGCATCGAGGGTGGGGTGACGATTCTGGCGCGCGGGATCAAGCACGCCGCCGAAGATCGCGTCGGTACCGCGGTCATGACCCAGATGCTTGGGCCCGTAGGTGGCCTTCTGATGGCGGCGGCGATTATGGTTTCCGGCTTCGGCTGCGCGAACGGATTGATTCTTTCGGGCGCCCGCGTGTATTACGCCATGGCGAAGGACGGTCTGTTCTTTCGCAAAGTCGCGAAGCTGCATCCTACTCACAAGACGCCGGGGGTCTCGCTAATGGTGCAGATGGTGTGGACATGTGTGCTCTGCATTTCGGGCAGCTACAACCAGCTCCTCGAGTACATCATCTTTGCTGTTCTGGTGTTCTACATCCTGACCATCATCGGGCTGTTCGTACTGCGGCGGACGCATCCTGACGCCGAAAGGCCCTACCGGGCGGTGGGTTATCCGGTGTTGCCGGCGATTTATATTGTGATGGCTTTATTCATTGATGTCGTATTATTGCGCTACAAGCCGCAGTACACGTGGCCGGGACTAATCGTGGTGCTGCTGGGCATTCCGGTTTACTATGCGTGGTCGCGGAGTGCCAGCCTGAGCGCGAGTGGGAGGCCTGATGCCTAGCCTAACCGTAGAGGAACAAACCAAACGCATGCCAAATCTGCTGGCAACCAAGCCGCTGAGCCTGCTCATGGAAGAAGCCCGCGAGACGGGCGAGCATAGCCTCAAACGGACGTTGGGAGTATTTCAGCTCACGGCGCTCGGCGTAGGTGCGATCATCGGCGCCGGCATTTTTGTCATGGTCGGGCTGGGCGCGCAGTACGCCGGTCCGGGACTCACCTTGTCCTTCGTATTGTCGGGGCTGGGATGCGCGTTTGCCGGCTTGTGCTATGCCGAGTTCGCGGCCATGATTCCGCTGGCGGGCAGCGCCTACACCTACGCCTATGCCACGCTCGGCGAACTGCTGGCATGGATCATCGGCTGGGACCTTACGCTGGAATATGCCATGGGAGCCAGCACCGTATCTTCCGGCTGGTCGAATCACTTTATCGAGCTACTGAATATTTTCCATATCAAGATGCCGCTGTGGTTGGCCTACGATCATTGGACGGCGCTGAAGACCGCGGAGAATATTGTCGCCAGGCAGATTGCACAGGCCTCGGACCCCACCTTGGTGTCCGGGTCGCAAGCGTTTCTCGACAAGGTGACCGCGCTCGTGGCCGCTCAGTCACCGGATTTGTTGCAACGGTCGCACGAGTTGCTGGGCGCACCGCACCTGTTCGGGATGGAGATCGGCTTCAACCTCCCCGCCTTCATCATTGCGCTTGTGATCACAACGATTCTGGTGATCGGCATCAAGGAAAGCGCCAGATTCAACACCGCGATCGTCGTGATTAAGGTGTCGGTGGTGCTATTCGTCATCGGGTTAGGCGCGCGCTACATCAACACCTCGAACTGGGGCACGGATTGGCACTCCTACGCGCCCAATGGCTTTGCCGGAATCGGAGCGGGGGCGGCGTACATATTCTTCGCCTACATTGGATTCGACGCGGTTTCGACGACGGCGCAGGAAGCCAAGAATCCGCAACGGGATCTGCCCATCGGCATGATCGCTTCGCTGGCCATCTGCACGGTTTTGTATATCGCGGTGGCGGGGGTGCTGACGGGGATGGTGCACTGGCAGCAGATCAATATTGAGGCGCCCGTCGCGCGCGCCTTTCTGGACCGCGGGCTCAACACGGCATCCCACATCATTACGCTGGGTGCTCTGGCGGGGCTGACCAGCGTGATGCTGGTGATGCTGCTCGGACAGACGCGCGTTCTCTATTCGATGGCGAATGATGGGCTGCTGCCGAAAAAATTCTTTGCCGCCGTCCATCCCAAGTTTCGCACGCCGTGGAAGAATACGATTCTTGTCGGTTTGCTGGCGGCGATTGTCGGCAGCGTGACTCCGATCGACGACATCGGCAAGATGGTGAACATTGGGACGCTGCTCGCGTTCGTGATCGTGTCGATTTCTGTGATGGTGCTGCGGCGCACCAATCCCAGCCAGCCGAGGCCCTTCCGGACCCCGTGGGTGCCGCTGGTGCCGATACTCGGGGTCATCTCAAATGGCTACATGATGTACAAGCTCGGATGGGTGAACTGGGCCCGGCTGATTATCTGGTTGGTGATCGGGCTGGTGGTGTATTTCACTTACGGCCAGAAGCACAGCCGCGTGCAGGCGATTGCTGCCGGCAACCCGCCAAAGGCATGACCGCATTATGAGTGTCAGGCCCTCCGCACTGCGCTCGGCGGGGGGCCGTTTTGTTTTATAGTCGTGCGCCGTTCGTCCCTGGGCGACGACCAGCGACCGGCGACCAGCGACCGACGATCAGTCATGAAAGCCTTCCGCAATTTCCGCACCATCGGCGCGCTCTTATTGCTGGTCGCGGCGGTGGGCACCGCCGGGTATCACTACATCGAGGGTTGGCCCTGGTTTGACGGCTTCTACATGGTGGTTACGACGCTCACCACTATCGGGTATCAGGAAGTGCATCCGCTGTCGCACGCCGGGCGCGTCTTCAATGTGTTTGTGATTCTGGCGGGAGTGTCGCTGCTGGCGTTGTTAGTGGGGGTGCTCAGCGAGGCTTTGCTAGAATTCGAGCTGCAAAGCTTCTTCGGAAGGCGGCGCATGGATCGCGAAATCGGACGCCTCGACGGCCACTACATCATCTGCGGCATGGGGCGGGTGGGACGGAGCGTGGCGCGTGAATTGGCGCGAAGGCCGGTTCCGTTTGTGATTATCGAGAGTGCCGACGCCAAGCGCCAGCGCTACGCTGACGAGAACTGGCTGGTGGTGGCTGGAGACGCTACGCTGGAGGCAACGCTGCGCCAGGCGCAGATCGAGCGGGCGCGTGGGTTGATTGCAGCCACCACCACCGACGCCACCAATCTTTACATCGTACTCACGGCGCGCGGGTTGAATCCACATCTGAAGATCATCGCCCGAGCCAGCGAAGACACCGCGGAGAAACATTTGCTCACGGCGGGCGCTGACTCGGTGGTTTCTCCTTATTCCTTTGCGGGGCAGCGGATCGCGCAATCGCTGTTGCGGCCGAATGTGGTCAGCTTTCTCGATACCGCGACCACCCATCTCGGGATCGACCTGGAGATTGGCGAAATTCAGATCACCGGGAGTTCGGTGTTCGCAGGCAAGACGATTGAGAGTTCGCGCATCCGGCAGGAGCGGGGAGTGATTGTGCTGGCCATCAAGCGGCGTGAGGGGATGCGCTTCAATCCCGCGCCCGATGAGCGAATTGAGCCCGACGATTGCCTGATCGCCATGGGCGAACCCGCGCAATTGCGGCGACTCGAGCAGACGGCTGCGTCTTCATGAAAACCGCCTTCCTGAAAATCGGTATCGCATGAAAATCGTGACTGCCGCGGAAATGCGCGCCATCGACCGCGCCACCAGCGAGCGCTTTGGAGTGCCTTCTCTCACCTTGATGGAAAATGCGGGCGCAGCCGTGGCCGAGCATGTGCTTGCCCATCATGGCGCGGCGCGAAAAGTTGTCGTTTTCTGCGGCAAGGGCAATAACGGGGGTGACGGCTTGGTGGCGGCGCGACGGCTGCATCAGAAGGGGAAGACGGTTCAGGTCATCCTACTGGCGGACCCGGTGGAACTGAAGGGCGATGCGGCGGCGATGTATGGCAAGCTGCCGGTGGCGGCGATCATCGTTCGTTCCAGCGAAGAGTTGAACAGTGATCTGGTGCGGTTGTCCTTGCCCCCGGATGTGTATCTGGATGCGATTCTCGGTACCGGTTTCAAGCCACCCGTGACCGGCCTTTACGCCGAGGCGATCGCAACGCTGAATGCGGCGCAAGGGCCGGTGGTCGCGGTCGACATTCCTTCCGGCGCCGACGCGGATCGGATGGGACCGCAGAACGGAATCATTGCGCGGGCGGATTCCATCATTACCTTCACAGCTCCGCGTCGGGCGCATGTTTTCAGCTTGCTTACGGACGGGCCGACTTGCGTGGCGGGGATCGGGTCGCCGGAGGAGGCGATCGTTTCGTCGCTCGAACTCAACGTGATCACGGCCCGCGACTTTGCACCGCTGATTGATCAGCGTCCGGCAGAATCGAATAAAGGGAATTACGGGCACGTGCTGGTGGTGGGAGGATCGGTGGGGAAGGCGGGCGCGGCGGCGATGGCAGGCATGTCGGCGCTGCGTACGGGCGCGGGCCTGGCGACTGTGGCTACACCGAAGTCAGTGCTTGCCACGGTGGCCGGATTTCATCCGGAAGTGATGACAGAACCTTTGATCGAAACCGCTGCGGGGACGATCTCCTCCGATGCGAGTGAGCGGCTGGCGGACCTGGCGAAAGGAAAGAGCGTGCTGGCGATCGGTCCGGGCGTTTCGCGTGACGCGGACACTCGAAGCTTGGTGCGCCGGTTGGTGACCGCGAGCCAAATACCTACGGTCTTGGATGCCGACGGGCTGAACGCGTTCGAAGGCCACGTCGATGAGTTGCATGGCCAAGGCAGGCTGCTCGTGATTACTCCGCATCCGGGTGAAATGGCGCGGCTGGCGGGGTGCTCCACGACTGATGTGCAGAAAGACCGGTTAGGCGTGGCACGTCAGTTCGCTCGTGACCGTGAACTGATGGTCGTGCTCAAGGGACACCGGACACTGGTCGTTCAACCGGATGGTGAGGCGTGGGTAAACACGACGGGGAATCCGGGAATGTCAACGGGAGGCACGGGCGACATTCTTACAGGCATGGTGGCGGCGATGTTGGCGCAGAATCCGCACTATCCGCTGCTGGCGGTTTGTGCCGCGGTGCATCTGCACGGGCTGGCCGCCGACGTGATGCGCGAAAGTGTGGGCGAGCATTCGATGGTCGCGACCGACCTGCTGCGAGGATTGCCCGAGGCTTTCTGGCGAGCGCAGCGAACGGCGCGGGAGAAGTTCGTGCGTTGGGATGGTTAGCGTTAGCTGATTCCAAAATGGACATGGGGGAACAGCCGGCCCCGGCTGTCTGGCGGAGCGAAGCTCCGTGGCCCTCGAGGCGAGCTTGCGCTCGCCCGAACCGCCGAGGGCGGCTGTTCCCACAAAATCCGCACCGGGTCAGGGTTATGGGGCGGAGGGCAGACGCACCGTTTTTCCCGATTGCGCCGAACGGCGCGCCGCGTCCAGGATTTCGGTCACGGTCACATTCGTTTCGAGCGAGGACAGGCTGTCTTGCTTGGCTCCATCGAGGATCACCGCCCGCAAGTACGAGAGCGAATTATCGTATGGGGCGGGCACGGGCTTCGCTGCGATCTGCTCATCACGATCTTCTCCCTTTCGTCGCACGCGGATGTCATCACGTTTCACCGTGATCGCGTAGCCCGTCTGGCCGTACACTTCCATGTCTTTGCGGTCGAAGGGCCAGTTCCATGAGGCTTGCACGATGGCTTGCGCGCGCGGGTACGTCAGAATGATCGTGGCCTCGTCGTCGACCCGCGAATAGATTTGCGGCTTGATCTGTTGGGTTACGGCGGTGACGCTTTCGGGGCGTTGGCCGTCCGTGAGCCAGGTCATGAGGTCGGCGCCATAGCATCCGAAGTCGAACAGGGCTCCGGCGCCGTTGAGTTTCGGATCGGTTAGCCAGGCCAGAAACTCCGGTTCCACCCCGATCTCTTTGGGGCCGCTATGGCCGTCGTGGACGACGACTTTGCGAATCTCGCCCAGGGCTCCTTCGTGCACAAGGTCGTAGGCGGCGTGATTGCTGCGGTACCACGAAGTCTCATAGTTGACCAGAACGTGTACCTTCGCGGCCTGCGCGGCCTTTTCAATGGCCAGCGCGTCGTCCAGGCTGACTGCCAGCGGCTTTTCCATCATGACGTGAATGCCGTGGCGGGCGGCGATTTCGACGACTCGGCGGTGGTCATATGTGTTGGTGTAGGCCAGCACCGCTTGCGGGTGGGCTTTGGCGATCATGTCCTCAAGGTCAGTGAACAGGGCGGATTGATCGAAGCCGTAGCGGGTTGCCGCCTGGGAAAGCAGTTGGCGGTCGGGTTCGGCGATGCCGACGATCTCGATCTCCGGGCTGTGCCGCGATTGATCGAGGAATCCGTGCACGTGTCCGTGAACCAGGCCAACGATGCCGACTCGCAGTGGCGGCCGTGCGGGCGATGTTTGCGCATAGGAAAGAACGGCTGCGAGCAGGACCGGGAGAATGGGGATGGCCGTCAGTCGAATCATGAGATTCCTCGGAAATTCAGTCGAACCTGAACTGGTCCCACCAGATTTTAACCATGCCAGTTTAGTCATCCATGGTAAATCGCGCGAGGTTGGCGACCAGATCGATCGTTCGGATTCGAGAAGGCAGCCTGTACCATGGGACATTATCCAATCAGTAACCATGCGCTAAGAGCCTCAGAAGGCAGGGGATCGGCATCGTCAGTCCGGGTTTCGATGGCAGCTTTCGGACGAGGGGCTTCAGTAATCTATTACTTAACAAGAGCTAGTGCCATAGTGCACCTGATCCTATGACACACTTCCCCCAACCGCACCCTTCGCGGCGCGCGGCTCGTGTCCAGCTAGGTGAGTCTGTCCTGGCTGCGATTCGGCTTGAAGATGGCCGTCGCGCAAAAGCTAAACTCCAAACCATCTCGGCAACCGGCGGTCTACTGAATCTGCCCCAATCGCTGGGGCAGGGCGACTTCGTCGAGGTCGCGTTTCAAACCCAGGCTGGGCCGGTGCACGGCATGGCCGAAGTCCTGAGTCCGATGCGGAAAACGCTCGACGGCGTACTCCAGCCGTTCCGCTTTGTGGCGCTCGAGGACGAAGACCATCGCCGGCTGCGCACCACGCTCGAGCATGTGGCGGAACGCAGTGTGCTCGGCATCAGGACGAGCGCGTTTTCCTGAGCAAGCGGCAGTACGCCGGCTTGAGCGGGCAAATGCTCTCGCTATACTGGTTCTGTGCGGAGCCAGACCAGGCGCGAGCAGCCTAGAGACCTTCTGCGAGAGGCACTGACTCATTCAGCCGAGGAGACGATCGCCTTCGGGAGCACTCTGACCGGATTGCTCACCTCGCCGATGCTGGTGTTGCTGCGCGGAGATCTGGGCGCGGGCAAGACTACGCTGGTCAAGGGAATCGTGGCGGCGTTCGAAGCGGCTGCCCAGGAAGACGTCACCAGTCCCACTTTTACGCTGGTGCATGAATATCGCGGGCCACGCGCCAACCTCTATCACATCGATCTCTACCGCATCGACACGCCGCGCGAACTGGAGACGCTCGGACTGGATGACCTGCGATCCGACGATAGTATTCTGCTGATCGAGTGGGGAGAGAAATTTCCGCGGCTGTTGCGCGAGCGGGACGTGGAGATTTCTCTGGAGCGGGAAGGGGAGAGCCAGCGCAGGATTCGGGTAACAACGTAGTTGCCTGCCGGGAATGTTCGGAGAAGCAGATCGGAAACCTCAGACTTCTGGGGAGACTGTGGCGAGCACCCCGGCTTGAACCGGATTGACGCAGACAACGAAAAGCGGTCAAACTCATTCCAATAGATCGCACAGAGTCGGGGCCCCGATTGCCGCAAGGAGTAGTGTCGAGGGTGATCTTTTTTCGAAAAGTCGACGGGAGATCGTACCGGCGCTCCCTTTGCCAGACCTCTGTTCCTTCAGCAATTTGGGCGAAGGCTCCTTTTCTTGCCGGTCTTCTTGTGGCGGGATGGACTGCGGTCGGGCACGCTCCCGGGCAAGACCTTCAGACGAACGAGAAACAAAAAAGTGTTCACGGCACAGTCATCAACGCTGTTACCCACACTCCCATAGCTCGTGCACTCGTCTATTCGCTCGACAATCGCTTCGCCATGATGACCGATAGCGAGGGGCGCTTTGAGTTTTCTCTGCCGAAAGAAGACAGCCAGGAAGAGAGCGGCGCCCTTGCACCGCGATCTTACATCGCGTCGTCTTTTGGAGCGGCGAGGAACCAGCTTGGGCTGATGGCGCGGAAACCGGGATTCCTCGACGATCGGAAAGAGAGTGGCGAGATGGAAGCCTCGCCAGGGGATGAGATCACGATCTCTCTGATGCCCGAAGCCTTGATCAAGGGCCGAGTCACTCTTTCGACCAATGATCCGGCTACAGGGGTCAGCGTTCAGCTTTTCCTGAAGGAACTGCACGACGGTCTGTCGCGATGGGTGCCGGGGCCGTCGGCACGAGCGAATTCGGCCGGAGAATTTCGTTTTGCCGAGTTGCCGGCTGGTTCATACAAATTGCTGACGCACGAACTAATGGACAACGATCCGGTCGGAACGGTCCCAGGAGGACAACTCTATGGTTTTCCGCCCGTCTATTATCCGGGCGCAGCAGACTTTGCCGCCGCCGCTCCGATCGAGCTTTTGGCCGGGCAGACGGTTGAAGCAGACTTGTCTCTGACCCGCCAGCCATATTATGACGTGAGGATTCCGGTCGCCAATGGGGAAGTGAACGGACTGAATGTCCAGGTCTATCCGCAGGGACAGAGGGCGCCCGGGTATTCGCTGGGTTACAACGGGGCAGAACACAGAGTCGAAGGCTTGTTGCCCAACGGCAACTATGTTGTAGAAGGCGAAGTCATGGGTACAGACTCGGCGACAGGTACGGTCAACATCAAAGTTGCCGGGGGTCCGGTGGCTGGGCCAACCCTGACGCTCATTTCAAACGGTTCGATCAGTCTGGATGTAAAGGAAGAATTCAGTGACACGAAGTGGAACGGCTCCACGAGTTGGAGCGATGGACGACACACCTTCTCGTCCCGCGGAGCCCGCGCGTACTTGCAAGTGAGCGCTGAAACTGCGGACGACTCTGGGCAGCCGAGAATAGGGTCCGTTCGTCCGCCGACGAGGCCAAATGACAATTCTCTGGTGCTGGAGAATCTGCCGCCCGGGCGGTATTGGCTGCGCCTCAGTACGAGTCGTGGGTATGTAGCGGCGGCAACGATGGGAACCACCGATCTCCTGCGTGAGCCGATGGTGGTCGCGCCAGGCGCGAATACGACGATTGAGATCAAAATGCGCGACGACGGGGCGGAACTGGAAGGCTCGCTGGGGAACCTAAGTGCCGAGTCGTCAATGACTGGAGCAGCGGCAGCTGCAGGTTTGTATTCGCCGAAAGCCTGGGTGTATTGCGTTCCTTTGCCGGACAGCGCGGGACAGTTTCAGCAACTGGGGGTGTCGTCGGACGGAACATTTACGTCTCCGATGATGACGCCGGGAGATTACCGTGTCCTGGCGTTCGCCAGGCAACAACCGAACCTTCCCTACCGTGATCCGGAGGCGATGCGGGCTTACGAGAGCAAGGGACCGGTGATTCATCTCGCTGCCGGGCAGAAAGCGACGGTCCAGGTACAGGTGATCGCAAACAGCGAGTAGACGAGAAACAACGATGGCGATTTGTCGTACTCCGGGAATCACGGGCTTGTTGACGACGATTCTTCTTTTGATCGCCGTACCACAATCAACCGCGGGGCAAGAAGCAAAAACCTCGCGAACCGCGGGTGCCGCCGACACCTATCGGATTGCCGGAACCGTCGTGAGCAAAACGGATGGACATGTGCTGGCGAACGCCCGCGTGACAGTAAGCGACACGAAGAATTCTCAGAAGGTCGAATCTGTGGTTACGTCGGAGGACGGCAAGTACGAGTTCAACTCGCTGCCCGCGGGTAAATACTCGTTGTCAGCCAGAAAGCGAGGATTCATCTCGGCTGCGTACGACCAGCATGAGCAGTTTTCGACCGCGATTGTTACCGGAGCCGGACTGGACACCGAATCTCTGGTGCTCAGGCTTGCACCTGATGCGGTGCTCACGGGCAAAGTCCTGGACGAATCAGGGGAGCCAGTCCGACACGGCACCGTGACCGTGTATTACGACGATCATGCGCAAGGTGTAAGTCAGATCCACGCGTTTCGAAACGCCCAGACCGACGACTTAGGAGTTTTCGAGATCACGCCGCTCAGGCCCGGCACATACTTCTTGTCGGCCCGCGCGAAGCCGTGGTATGCCATTCATCGTTTCTCCGACGCCACGAATTCCGCCGGCCAAGCGATCGATCGATCTTTTGACGTGGCCTATCCTCTGACCTACTACCCGGATGTCGCCGAAGCTGACAGTGCGCAGCCGATTGCCATTCAGGGCGGTGAGCGCCTGCAAGTGGATATTCACCTGAACCCGGTCGCGGCTTTACGCCTGACCTTCCGGGTGCCCGGCAACGAGAACGCCGGATACCCGAATCCGCAACTGGAACAATCTGCCTTTGACGGCGCCACCGCTGCCGAGATCGATGGTGTGCGCATGGTTTCGCCGGGAATCTGGGAGCTGACGGGCATTCCTGCCGGCCGCTACAACATCCGAACCCATGGCCCCGAGGGAGGTCGGCTGACGAATGGAGTGGACCTCAGCAAAGATGGAGAGGAGGTGGACACATCCAAGGCGGATGCCTTCAGCAGCGTCAAGGTGCGGGTGGAGGTGCCGGGCGAGAGCTCGGTTCCAAAGGAACTCGCAGTCGGGCTGCGCTCAGGAAGGCGGTCGCTCGCCGGCTGGCAGACGGTAGATTCCAAAGGCGAGGCGGAACTCCAGAACATTCCGGCCGGCAGCTACGAGTTCCTGGTGTGGAGTGATAGAAAACGTTACTCGATCGCGCATGTTGCTGCGGAGGGGGCCGAAGTTTCGGGTCGCGTACTGATCCTGACTCCAGGCGCTGCATCTTCTGTTTCCCTCAGACTCGTGGCTGGCAACGTCGAGGTACAAGGGATTGCGAAAAAATCCGGTAAAGGTTTTGCTGGAGCCATGGTGGTGCTGGTTCCAGACGAACCTAAAGGAAACCGCGATCTGTTTCGGCGTGATCAAAGCGATCTGGATGGCACTTTCAGCTTGCCCGGTGTTATCCCGGGCTCCTATACAGTTCTGGCGATTGAGAATGGTTGGGACCTGGACTGGTCACAGCCCGAGGTGATCGCGGCTTATGTGAAGCATGGCAAAAAGATTGAGGTAGGCACTCACGGAACTCAGACTCTGAAGCTTCCCGGGCCCGTAGAAGTTCAATCGAAGTAGAGTAAACACCCCTAACTGGCCGCTTGATTTGAATACAGGCAAACTTCAGCGCATCGTTTTTGATCGATACCGAGGACCCAGCCCTGCAGTCAACCAACGCTATTCATGATGGCGAAAGCCGCAGCTGCCATCAGAGCGGCTGCGGGGATGGTGACGATCCAGGCCCACACGATGCGGCCAGCGACTCCCCAACGAACGGCGGACAGGCGGTGAACGGCGCCGACTCCTACGATCGCCCCAGTGATGGTGTGCGTGGTGCTGACGGGAATGCCCGCGAGGGCGGTGGTAAACAGAGTGATGGCGCCGGCGGTTTCCGCGCAAAACCCGCCAACGGGTTTGAGCTTGGTGATTCTCTGCCCCATGGTTTTTACGATGCGCCAACCGCCAAGGTAGGTTCCGGCGGCGATGGCGGCATGGGCGGCAAGAATAATGGGCCAATGCAGGCGACCCCAGCTTCCCAGCATGTCGGACTTGCTCATGAATCCCCCGGTGTAGAGGGCACCGGCGATGATCCCCATGGTCTTCTGGGCGTCGTTGGCGCCATGACCCAGACTATAGGCAGCGGCGGAGAGCAACTGCAGCCTGCGGAACAACCGGTCGACCGGTTGCGGCGCCGAGCGGCGGAAGATCCAGTAGACCGATAACATGAAGATGAAGCCGAGAACCAGACCGATTACGGGCGCGACGACGATGAAGATTAGCGTTTTGTACCAGCCCTGAGAAATGATGACCGAAAAAATCGAGGCGATGCCGCGATGCAATGCGGCATTCGCCATAGCCGCCCCGGCGTAACCACCGATCAACGCGTGAGAGGACGACGTGGGCAGGCCCCACCACCAGGTGAAGAGATCCCAGACGATGGCGCCAAACAGACCGGCGAGGACTACGTACTGGTCGACGAACTCCAGGTGGATCATACCGCTGCCGATGGTTTTGGCGACGGCGGTGCCAAGGAAGAAGGCGGCGAGGAAGTTAAATGCCGCCGCCCACAAGACGGCGAGCCGGGGAGACAGAACGCGAGTGGAAACGACGGTGGCGATGCTGTTCGCCGAATCGTGAAATCCATTCACGAAATCGAAGATCAATGCTACGAGGATCGTAATCAGGACAAGCAGAACGTCGGTACGCACCGGAACGCTGGGCCCCCACACTTTTTCTTAACGGCAGTTGCACCACTAGGCGCTTTTCAGAACGATGGCCTCGAGGACATTGGCGGCGTCCTCGGCCTTGTCCGTGGCCATTTCCAGGACTTCGTAAAGTTCCTTGAGCTTGATGAGCCTGATGGGATTCTTTTCGTGCTCAAACAAGCCGGCAATCGCCTTCCGACTGAGCTGGTCGGCCACGTCTTCCAAGCGGTTGACCTCCTCACAATGCTTCATGACCGCGCCATTTTTTTCGAGTAACGATACGCCGCGCGCCAGTTCCTCGCTCTGGAGTACGATGAGGCCTGCGAGTTCGGCCGCAGCGGGAGGAGGTTCGGCGATTTTATACATGACCAGGCGGTTGGCTGCGGCATTGGTGAAGTCGAGCACATCATCGAGCGAGGAAGCGAGCTTGTGAATGTCTTCGCGGTCGAACGGCGTGATGAAGCTCTGATTGAGTTTCGTAATGATAGCGTGCGTGGCCCGGTCGCCCTTATGCTCGATGGCCTGGACCTGCTCGACGCGCATGTCGAGGTCGCGGGGATCTTCGAGGATGCTGCGGAGAAGCTTGGCTCCGTCGGTGAGGTAGCCGGAGAGTTCGGCGAAGAGCTCGAAGAACTTGGAATCATGTGGAATCAGACGCACACTACTTCCCCCTTGTGCTGAACTTGAATGCCAGCGGAGGCGACAGCAGACAAACGATCTCTTGCTCCAATCGATCCAGGCATGGGGTATGTGAAAGAAGCAGCGAGTATACCGCATGCTCGGCAGTTCGTTGCCTGAGCGGCGAAGTCTAGCGAGGCTGAGCGGAGGGGGACGCACCGAGGAGAGTCGACAGGATACCAGCGACCGCCGGATTGCGCCCGGCGGACAGAGGAGGGCGGCTGTCCCCACAAGTGCTTTTAGAATCCCATGATGTTGTAGCCGCAATCGACGTAGATGACTTCGCCAGTGATGCCGCTCGAAGCATTCGAGGCCAGGAAGACCCCGGTGCTACCCACTTCTTCGATCTCCACGCGGCGGCGCAGGGGAGCGCGCTCCTCGTGTTCCCGGAGCATCTCTCCGAAGCCTGCAATCCCGCGGGCAGCAAGGGTTTTGATGGGGCCGGCGGAGATCGCATTGACTCGAATCCGTGACTTGCCCAGTTCGTAAGCCAAGTATCGTACGGTGCATTCGAGGCCGGCCTTGGCTACGGCCATCACGTTGTAGCGGGGCACCACTTTTTCCGCGGCATAGTAGGTCATGGTGACGATGGAGCCTCCATCCGTCATGAGCGGCGCGGCAGCGCGGGAGACCGCGATGAGGGAATAGACGCTGACATCGAGTGCGACGCGGAAGCCTTCGCGCGTGGTGTTGACGAAGTCGCCTTTGAGTTCGTCCGCGGGGGCGTAGGCAACCGAGTGCACCAGCGCGTGTAGTTTGCCCTGGCGTTCTTTGAGCGTGGCGAAGAGGCGGGCGATTTCGTCGTCCTTGGAAACGTCGCACATGTAAGCCTCGGCGCCGGGCAGGGACAGGATAAGATCCTTCGCTTCCTGTTCCAGGCGCTCGTTCTGGTAGGTGATGGCGAGTTTCATGCCGGCGGCGTGCAATCCTTGGGCGATGGACCACGCGATCGAGCGCTTGTTGGCGACTCCAAAGACGACGGCGTTACGGCCCTGCAGGTCTGAGGACATGGATGCTCCTGTGGATTGGAAAGAATAACAGCGGAGGGGGATTCTCGGAAAATCCCCGGTCGAGCTTCACTTACGTGGCCAGCCCATGAGGCTGGGTCCATCTTGCCATTTCACTTTCCGGCCGCCTTGAGAGAATCCCGGGCAGCCTTGAAATTCGGAGCGAGCTTCAACGCTTCCTGCCACTCGGAGACCGCGAGATCGTTCTTTCCTTCTTTCTCGTAGACTTGGCCGAGGCGCCAGTGGGTGTTGGCCAGGCCGGGATCACCGTCTTCCGGCCAGCGGCTGAGATATCTCTTGAAGAAGCGCGCGGCTTCGTCGAGATTCTGTCCGCTGAGCAGGTCGGAGCGGGCGACACCGAAGTAGCCTGGGAGATAGCCGCCATCCACTTCGACCGCCTGCCGGAAAAGCGGCGGCGCCTCGGAATCCTTCTTCTCCTGAATATAAAGGAACGCCAGCTGCGTGTAGGATTTGGCACGCTTGGGGTTGGCGGCGATCGCGGTCTTGTACTCTTGTTCCGCTTCGCCGAATTTCTTCTGCTTGAGATCGATCGAAGCCATGGCGTAGTGCCCTTCCACAGGATCGAAGGCGGAGATCTGTTTGGCCTGCTCGACGGCCTTGTCGGCGTCGCCGCCGACAATTGAGGGGGCTCCCGCGTAGAACTCGGCCAGGTCCGCGCGTGCGGATATGCTCTTGGGGTCTTCGGCAACGGCTCGCTCGAATTCCGTTTTCATCTGGCGCGCCAGAGACATCTTCTTGAACATTCCCGCCGCGTCGACCATGCCGCTCAAGGCATTTCCAAGCAACTGGTGATACTCCGACCTGTGGTCGTCGAGCGTGATCGCTTTCTGGGCTTCCTCGGAAGCCTTTGCGAAGTCGCCGAAGGCGTAGAGAATTTGGCCGAGCAGAAAATGAGGCTCGGCGTTCTTTGGGTCGGCGGCGATGGCCTGTTGCAGTAGCGACTTGGCTTGATCCGGCGACGTTCTCGAGTGGACGAGGTTTCTGGCTTGGTCGAGAGGACTCGATTGCGCGGCCAGACGCGGAACGGTTACGCCGGCGATCAGCAGGCCCGCGACCAGGATGAGCCGAATCGAGATAAGGCTCGCGCCTCTGTGATCCATTCGCATGAGTTCTCCGGGAGACAGTGAAGCTGGCCCCAACATTGGACGTCCGACCACGGCCCTAGTCCGCAGCGGAAACCTCGTTCACCGCCTCTGTGGTCGGCACCGGCCAGCTTGCCGCTACGAATGACAGGGCATAGACGCAGGCCAGGATCGCGAAGGCGAGCACCAGGCTCACCTTGTGCGCGACCGCGCCCACGCAGATCGCAAGCACAAGTTGCAGAAAGGTTCCGAAAAAATAGAAGGCATTCTGAACCCGTCCCATCAGATGCTTGGGGACCATTTCCATGAGGCTGGTGTTCATGGCCACTCCGCCAACGCCGCGCGCCGAACCCATGAGGAAGTAAGTCGAAATGGCGAGCGCCAGGAATCCTGAAATCGGGGCCAATGCGACGCACACCGAGAGTAAAGCCATGGAGAAAGCAACCGCGCGGCGGCCGCCGAGCGCGGCGATCACTTGCGGCGCGTACAAGGCGCTCACAAATGCTCCGGTGCCCCATCCGGCATTGAGCCAGCCGTATCCCTTGGCGCCAGCGTGGAAGACGCGGTCGCTGAGTGACGGAGTGACCACCACTCCGGTGATCATCGCACCCAGAAACAGCGCCCAACTGATGCCGAGAAGAATTACAGCACGGTGATCGCGGAGAAAATGCAAACCTTCCCGCATCTCGCGCCAGAAACGCTCGAATTGATTTTCTGCCGCGATGATGTCGGCCCGCAGTTCTTCCGGCCGCAACACGACGTGGCGTCCCTTGCGCACGGCGAAGTAACACAAGAAGGAGACTACGTAGGTGGAGACGTCAATCAGCAGCACGCCGCCCAGGCCGACGTGGTCATAAATGAATCCGACGACGGCTCCGGCGATGAGGAATCCGCCTTGCACGCCCGCGAGCAGAAGGGTATTGGAGTGCACGAACTCGCTTCCGGGCGTGAGCTCCTGGACCAGGGCGGTAATCGTCGGCCAGAACATCCAGAAGCCGGCGGCCACCAGCGTATTCATCAGGTAAAGCTGCCAGATCTGCACGCGGTGTTGAAAGGCGAGGATGGCTACCGCCACGATAATCACGGCGCGCAAGGCATCGAGCCACATGACCAGTCGGCGCCGATCTTCGCGGTCGATGATCACCCCGGTGAACGGGAGCATGAGCATGGCGGGCAGTGTCTGCAGAACCGCAAAGGTACCCAGCGCCATTTCGGAATGCGTGGCTTTCAGGATGTACCACGCCACCGCGGCCGAATTCATCCCGCTGCCCACCATGGAAATTACATTGGCAGCAAAGACGAAACGCAACGGGCGATGGCCGAGGATGGCACGCATCTTTCTACTCTAGCCGAGGACCGGAGAATTCACCACGGCCCGGAGACACGGTGGAGACATCCCGGGGGAGTGATCTCCGTCCACGCAAATGTGAGCGGGCACTCTTGCCCGCTCCACAGAGTGCCCGGAGAGTGCCCGCTCCACACTTGCGTGGAGGAGCGTTCGGAGCTACGATTCGCCTGCTATCGAAAAATGAAGTGCTGGTTCCGCGTGCGACGGAGGTCGGATATGGGACGGTGCAGTCTGCTACGAGTTGCCCTCTTCTGGTCTTTCCCTCTTTGTTTCCTAACAGCTTCTGAACTTCGACTCGGCGCCCAGGTGGACCGCATCGTGATCGCCGCCGGCACCGATGAAGATCACGCCCTGCAAGCCATCACCAACGAGCAGGACCCGCAGAAGAAGTTGGCGATGTATGAGGCGTTCGTGAAGAATTTCTCATCGAACCCGGCGGCGGTAGCTTACGGGAACTGGCAGATCTCGCAGGCATACCAAGCCACGGGCGATCTGGCAAAGGCGCTCGAGTACGGCGACAAAGCACTGGCCGGCTCCCCGCACAATCTGGACATTCTGGTGTCGCAGGCCAATGCGGCGCTGCAGGCGAAGAACAATGCCAAGCTGATCGACTACGCGGTAAAGGGCGGCGAGGTTTGCAGTTCCGTCGCGAAGCAGACCAAGCCTGAGGGCATGAGCGACGAAGAATTTGCCCGGAAGGTCAACGACGACAAGAGCAATATCCAGAACAGCTGCGATTTTCTGGAGAGCTCGGGCTTCAATGTAATCGCCAGCGAGAATGATCCGAAGAGCCGCATGGCGGCGATTGAGAAATTTACTGCGGCGTTTCCGAACTCGAAGTTTTCAGATCAGGTTTCAAGCTACGCGATGTACACGCTCGGTCCGGGGCAGTTGAACGATCCGGCGCGTTTGGTGGCGTTCGGGGAAAAGACGCTGGCGGCGAATCCGAATTCGTTGCCGGCTTTGCTCCTGCTGGGCAGCTACTACGTGGAGGATCCGAAGGCGGGGAGCATCGCGAAGGCGATCACCTATTCGCAGAAGGCGATTGATATTGCGAAGCCGGACGCACCCGATGCCGACAAATCACACAAAATGTCGGCGGGGGTGGCGCATTCGACGATCGGCTATGCCTACCTGAAGCAGGAAAAGACACAAGCCGCGATTCCGGAGCTTAAGACGGCGGCGGGGTTGCTGAAGGGACAAGACGAATCTTCATACGCAGTGGCGTTATATCGCCTGGGCTTTGCCTATGCCAAGCTGAACCGAACCACCGAGGCGCGCGAAGTGCTGACCGAGGCAGTGAAGATTCAGGGTCCGCTGCAGAGCATGTCGCAGGAGTTGCTCACGAAGGTGAATGCCGCGCGGGCGAAGGGAAAGTAGGCGGCGATTACTTTGGCGGGGCGATCAATTCTTCCGAGAGCGTCTTCGCCTTCCAGGCCAGCGTGTGGGCTTGCTCGGTATCCCCGGCTGCGGTCGCCTTCTTCGATTGATCCATAAACTGGCGGATTTGCGCCACCATGTCCTTCTGGCTCGAACTCAGCTGAGTCCCGTCGAGTTTCTTGAGATTCGCATCCGTGTCTGTCAGCATCTGGTTGGCCGCGTCGCGTTGGTGAGAGGTAGCGTCACCGCCGACCAACTGGATCGCCGGCTCTTCTGTGCTCCCCTGCTGAACAATGATCTTTGCAGGCGGACAATTGGTGGGAGCAGGAGCAGGAGGTTTAGCCGCAGGGCTCGCGCTTCCGCTGGCGGACAAATCCGCCGGCGTCTTGGTCGGTGGGTCGGAGCTGGCTGGGGCCGACGTCGCGGCGGGAGCGGGGTCGCAGTCCGGTGGCCGCGCCCTCTTTCTGTAATTTGGCTGCGCGCCTTTGTGCTGCTTGGGCGTGCGGGCTGATTTACGGCCAGGTTTCGGCGCTGCCGGCGCTGGCTGGGACGCAGGCGGATTCTGCTGCTGGGGATTCCCTTGATCCTCGGTCGGGGCGGTGTCAGCCGGTTTGCTGGACGGCACCGCCTGCGGCGGTGCCTGGGCTTGTGTCGCTACCGACAGGGCGAACCAAACGTTGAAAAGGATTACGGCCAGAGTCATACAGGGGATCTCACATGGCCAAGGCAAATACCTAACAATTTTACGCCCTTTGAGGGCGGATCGCGCACGGAATGCTCCGATTTGGCTGGCTCGCGGACGCTGACTGCATCGGCTTAAAGCGCCCTATCTTTTCTTTGAGCAGCAGGTTACTGATCCGTTAACTCGCGCGAGGTGAAATGGCGGCGTTGGCTACGTCTTCCGGACTGGCTTCCGCGGCCGGTCCGGCCGCCGGGATGTGGAAGCGGAATGTGGTTCCAGTGCCCTCGACGGACTCAAATCCGACCGAGCCGTAGTGCCACTCCAGAATCTGGTAAGTCTGGGCCAGCCCGATGCCGCTTCCTTCTTTCTTTGTCGTGAAATAAAGTTCGAAGACTTTATCGTGCATTTCTCGCGGGATTCCGCCGCCCTGATCGCGCACCTCCGCGACAATCACAGTGTCTTCGCGCCGGGCGGAGATGATGAGGAGCCCGCCTTGGGGCATCGACTGAATTCCGTTGATGACGACGTTGAGGAAAGCCTGGTTCATCAGGTCTGTGTCGACTTTGACGGGCAAGCGCTGCTGGGACAAATGGCGTTCAATGGTGACCCCGTGTTGTTCGGCGTCCGGGGCGGCCAGTTGCGCCACGTCTTCAAGCAAGCGGCGCAGGTCGATCTCCTCCAGGTGCAGATCACGGGGGCGGGTGAAATCGACCAGAGTCTGCACCACCCGATCGAGGCGGCGGATTTCGCTTTCGATGATGTTCATGTGGCGTCGGGTATCGGGCTCCTGGCTCGAAAGTTTGTCGCGCAGAAGCTGCAAATGAAGCACGATGGCGTTGATAGGATTTTTCACTTCGTGCGCAACGCCTCGGGTAAGGCGGCCGCTGGCGGAAAGCCGGCGCGACATTTCGATTTCGTCGCCGATGCGCCGGGCTGATTCGGTGTCTCGCATGATCAACAGCGCGCCGATCTGCGAATTCTTTTCCTGCACGAAGTCGAGGGACACCTGAAGGCGCTTTCCTCCAGCCGCGTCGAACTCGCGCTGCAACAGAGACCGGCGGCGTTCGAACGCATCGAGCAGAGTCGCGCCCAAGTGGGAATTGCGGTCGAAAACTTCTTCCACCGGGCGACCCAGCATTTCCCCTCGCGGGCGCCCCAGAAACGCCTCTACGGGCGCGCTGACCAGGACGACGCGAGAATCGCGAGAGAAAAGCATCAGGCCATCCTGCAGCTTCGACATCAATTGGTCGACGTTGTCCTTGAGCGCGGAAAAAATCTCTTTGCTGTCGCGAATCTGCCGGCCCAGGTTGGCGATCTTCAACGACACCAGACCGTATTCGTCATGCGCCGAAGGATCGCCGGGAAGTTGACCGGCATCGCCGGCGGTCATGCTGTCGAGGTTCCGGCTTAGTTCCCGCAGCGGGCCGAGGGCCAGATTGGAGATGCCCGCGGAAAGCAGGAGCGACAGGAAAACGGAGGCGACTGAAAAATAGAGCGCGTGCATCATCTTCAGATTGATCTCGCCCTTTAAGAACACCGGCGATACGCCGATGCGGATGGTGCCGAAGGGCTCGCCGTTAAGGCGCAAAGCGTAGCTCACGTCGTAGACCGCAGGGGTACCGTAGACCAGGCGAAGCTGCTCGCGAAATCGAGCTTTGAGGACTTGCTCGAAATCGGGCCGCGGGGGGACGACTTTCCCGACCATGTCGGCGTTGGTGTGGAGCAGAGCCTTACCGTCGGGGCTGAGGATGGCGGCGTCCATGACGAAGACCCAACTGCCGCGGGCGGATTGCAGCATGTTGTTGAGGTCAATGTCGGTCTGCAGATACTCGATCAAGGCGCGCCTCACCGCGACCGGATCATTCGTATCGATGGCGGTGCTGCTAAAGTCCGGCGGGTCGTTTTCCGCGGCGTAGGCAAGTTGCCGGGTAAGCTGCTTGGCAGTCTCGTCGGCGTTGCCGAGGCGAAGCCGCAGAACCTGCGAGATATAGAGATAGGAGAATGCGGACACCATCAGCGTCACCATAAAGGTGATGGTCAGGACAATGATGGTTTTTCTGCGCAGCATAAGAATGGCAGAGCGTTAGACACGAATAGGCTCCGCAGGCTAGCTGACCGGAGTCTCTTCTTTTCCCGCCGCTCCATCCATGGCGGCGGCACTGCCGTATTCCTTTAATTTGTTATGCAGGGTCTTGAGGCTGATGCCGAGAATCTCAGCGGCCCGGGTCTTGTTGTTGTTGGTCGCTTCGAGAGTCTTCAGGATCAGCATTTTCTCCGCCTCTTCCACGGTCGTCCCCACTCCCAGCCGAACCGCGTCGGGATCGTTGGCCGCGGCACGCAGCGGTGCCTGGCCGAATCCCGGTGGCAGATGTTTGGTCTCGATGACTCCTGCGTCACATACGATGACAGCGCGTTCGATCGTGTTGCGTAACTCACGCACATTTCCCGGCCACGAATAAGCGGTGAATTGGTTGAGCACGGCCTCGCTCACCGCACTTACTTTGCGCGAGTGCTTGGTGCTCATTTCCACCAACAGCAGTTGCACCAGGCTCGGGATGTCTTCCTTGTGCTCGCGCAGCGGCGGCATGTGAATGTTGAAGACATTGAGGCGGTAGTACAGATCGCTGCGAAGTTCGCCCCGCGAGACGGCTTCGTCGGGAACCTTGTTGGTCGCGGCGAGCACCCGCACGTCCACCGGAGTCTCGACTTTGCTGCCCAGGCGGCGCAGTTTGCGGTCTTCCAGAACGCGGAGCAGTTTGGCTTGAGTTCCGACCGGCATCTCTCCGATTTCGTCGAGCAGAAGAGTGCCTCCCTCGGCTAACTCAAAGCATCCAGTACGACGCTCCAGGGCGCCGGTGAACGCGCCCTTCTCGTGACCGAAGATTTCGCTTTCCATCAGAGTTTCAGGAATGGCGGCGCAATTGATGGCGACGAACGGCCGATCCTTGCGCGGACTCAATTCGTGAATGGTGCGAGCGACCAGCTCTTTTCCCGTGCCACTGGCTCCGGTGATCAGGACCGACGCCGTGCTGGGAGCAACCATCTCGACGAGGCGAAAAATCTCCTGCATCTTGCGCGAGGCGCCGCTGAGCCGGCCGAGCGAGCCCGCGTCGCGCAGCCGCCGCCGCGTGGCCTCAAGCTCGTTGCGCGTGCCCAGCAGCGTTGAAGCGTTGGCCAGAATCGTCCGCAGACGGCTGGTGTCGATGGGCTTGGTGATGTAGTCGTAGGCTCCCATGCGCATGGCCTGGACCGCGCTGTCGATGGTTCCTTGAGCCGTCACCACGATGACGGCAATCGTTTGGGCCTCTTCGCTGAGACGACCAAGCAGTTCGATGCCGTTCATGCGCGGCATCTTGAGATCGGTGACGACGATCGAGGGGGACCACTGCGTGGCTTTGTCGAGCCCCTCGGCGCCGTCACGGGCCGTCTCCACGCGATAGCCCCAGGCAGAAACGATTTCGGCCAGCCCGGACCTCTCGTTTTCCTCGTCTTCAACAATCAGCACTTTTTCGTGATTCATCTGCTTGGTTCGGGTCCCACTCCGTTAGCCTTCGGATGCCGAAAATGCCGCCCGGAGGCGGCTGGGGCCATCCGAAGCGCAATCCCCACGATACGCGGCCAACTTCCCACCCGGCAAGTCCCGATGCGACGGGCGCGGCTTTTCGAGTTGAGATTTCAATTTGAGACGCAATGCCTATCGGCTGGCCGAGGATTATTCGCGTCGACACTTTTGCTTTGGGTTGTAGTGCGCTAAAATTCGTGGTTCCCTTACGCAACCGTTACCGCAACACCTTCCCGATTTCGGTGTACGTGAGCTTGGACACCGGGTGAACCAGAACTATCTTGGAGGACCTCAATGTCTCTTAGTCGCTATGCACGCAAAGGCGACCCTGTCAGGGTCGGAGTTTTGGTCACGATCGCAATCTTAGCCACTTTCAGTTCTGCCTTCGCGCAGAGCGATTCGACCCCAAAATGGGATTGGTTTCTGGGCTATCAATGGATGCATCCAGGCATTACGGTGCCGTTTGGCGATCCGAACAATCCAACCCCATTCAAAGTACCGGACATGGACAAGGGAGTCGGTACCACGGTAACGTACAACTTTGACCCGCACTGGGGCGGTGAACTTGACTTTGGATACAACTGGGGCAATTCCAATAAGGAAACCACGGTCTCGGGCGGCCCACGCTTCATGTGGCGAACCGAAGACGCCAATTACTTTCTGCACGCTCTGGTTAGTTACAACCGTTTGGACCTAAGCAGCTCGAGTAACGGCGCCAATGGGATTGGCGCGATTCTTGGCGGTGGCTTGGACCTTCCCATCACTAAGAAGGTCGCCTGGCGACTGTTCGAAGTGGACTATGTTTGGTCACACCACAACTACGCCAGTTATGCCGCTCCAGAGTTCCCTAACTTAAGGCGCCCGAATATGGAGGGGGTCCGACTGCGTACTGGCATCGTCATCAATTTCGGTGGCGAGGAAGCAGCCGCTCCGGCGGCATCGTGCTCGGTGCAGCCAAGCGAAGTGCTGGTCGGCGAGCCCATCACTGCTACGGTCGCGGCGAGCGATTTCAATCCCAAGCACACCGTGACCTATACCTGGACCGGCAACAGCGGTGGGCAGATCACCGGCAAAGATACCACTGCCAGCATTGACACCAACAATGCTACTCCGGGCAGCTATACGATCACGGCCCACGTGACCGACCCGAAACTCAAGAAGAACAACGAGGCGACTTGCTCGGCGAACTACACGATCAAGCCCTTGCCGCCGAAGAATCCGCCGACGATGTCCCTGTCCGCAAGCCCGACGAGTCTGGTCACGGGTGGAACGGCAAATCTGTCCGCTAACTGCACCAGCCCTGACGGCGCTCCCGTTTCCGTGGCCAACTGGACTTCCAGCGCTGGAACGATCTCCGGCAGCGGCAACTCGGCGACTCTGAACACGACTGGAGTTCCGCCCGGTCCGGTGACCGTAAACGCGACCTGCACCGACTCCCGCGGTCTGACCGGGCAGGCATCTACCCAAGTCACCCTGGAGAACCCGCCGCCACCGCCGGTCGACAAGGCTCTGGTGGCCAAACTTTCCCTGCGGAGTGTTTACTTCCCGACGGCCATGCCGCCGGTAAAGGATCCCAGTAAAGGTTTGATCGGCAGCCAGCAGAAGACTCTGATTGACCTGGCGGTGGACTTCCAGAACTACATTCAGGCCAAAGCAGACGCGCACCTGATTCTGGAAGGACACGCGGACCCGCGTGGCTCGGCCGAGTACAACCAGGCGCTTTCGGAGCGTCGTGTTAACCGGGTGAAGAACTTCCTCATCGAACATGGAGTGAACGCAAACGCGATCGAAACCAAGGCTCTGGGCGCTCAGCACAACTTGACTGTCGAAGAAGTGAAATCTTCGATCGGGGCCGATCCACAGCTGACCAAGGAAGAACGGGCGAGAGTTCTCCGGAACATGAAGACGATCATCCCGGCCAGCAACCGCCGGGTCGACATTCGACTGAGCACGACCGGGGAAGTTTCCACTCGCCAATTCCCGTTCAACGCGGAAGATGCGTTGACCTTGATTGGGGGCAGAACGCCGGTCAAGGCTCGGCCGCCGGCGAAGAAGAAGGCGGCTCCGAAGAAGAAGTAACGGGAGGAATCGAAGTTAGCAACAGCCTGTCGCGGAGAGCCTGTCTCGCTCTCCGCGTTTTTTTTCGCGGCCCACTTGGGTTATTGCGCACTGGCTCCGTGTAACCACCCGGCGATCTGTGGAAAAAACTACCTAATCCCCCGAAAGTGCCATCGCCAAAGCATTGATTTGATGAGACCGTGTCTGGTATCCGGGTTGCCCTTACTAGCCGAAGAACTCGAACAAGGACAAGTGCGATGATCAGGCTTCGCAGGCCCCGAGGTGGAGTGTTTTTGCTCTTGCTGCTTGCCCTTCCCTGGATGGGCTGCTCTCGTCCGGGGAGTCAGGGCGCTGCGGACGCCGGGCAGCATCAGGTTCCGTTCCGTGAGGGAGGCCAGAGCGAGACTGCGGGCCTCGGTTCCACTGTCTCGGCAGCGGAAAAGGGCTCAGAGTCGGAAGCAGGCATTCCTTTCCGCGATTCCCAGAGTCTACCGGCTGGGACTCTGCTTACAGTCCGCCTGAAAGATGCAATCTCCTCAACTAGTTCCGGCGCCCTCAACACTTTCGCCGCAGTCGTCGACGAACCGATTGTGATCGAAGGAGAGACGCTGGTCGCGCGCGGCGCCAGCGCTGCCGGCCGAGTGGAGTCGGTGCACTCCTCCACAATGAACGCTAATCAGGGTTACCTGCGCCTGAGCCTCGATGTGGTGGACATTGCCGGTCGGGACCTGCCCATCCGGACGTCCAGCCTCTTCGCTCGCGGAAGGAAGAGTGAGTTCCGCGCCCGACATGTATCCCCGGCCGTAGGCCTGGAGCAGGGGCGCCGCCTTACCTTCCGACTCGCCGAACCGGTTTATATGGCCAGCAAAGTCGCAAATCCAGGTCGCTAAGGCCCCTGCGCACCTCGCCGAAAGATTTCACACAAAGATTTCCCGTTTTGGTGACCCACGCTAATCAAGCACAGCTCTCGTTCTCTATAGTGAACCGAAGCTGTTGGAGAACGCGCCGGTTGGCCTGGCGCAATGCCAGCGCCCCAAGGCGCCATCACCGCGCTGAATCCCGTCTTGGAACCGATGCTCGGCGATATTCCCGGGACAAGGCACTCCAGCACGACCTCTATTTCCGGCTCAATGTGGTCAGCTTGCGCATTCCCGCGCCGCGCCAGCGGCGGCAGGATATTCCTCTCCTCATTACGCACTTCATCGAACGCAGGGTGCGGAACGCCGCGACCGAGATCCGGCATTGAGGGTCCGAATCCGAAACCGCAGGTGGGGCGGGGTTCGGCAACGGGAAGCTGTTGCGCCACCGGGTTCAGCTAAGTGCAGCCTTTTCATCGCGCGCGGCGCTGGACTTACATATTAGAGAGGGCATGACTCTACTCATCACAGCTTCAGCACGCGGCCAACAGTGCGCCGATTCCTTCGAAGCCGCCACCGGCGAGGAGACGCACTGGGCCCAAAACCTCGAGGAGGCTGCCATCCGCGGGCGCGAACAAACCTACACCGCTAGAGTGATCGATCAATTCCTGACCGAAACCGAACCTGAGGAGAACGAGCAGATGATCGACATCGGGGCACCGCTTTTCTGGTTTACATCAACTTCCGAGTCACGGAATGGAACGGCTGGTGCGGGAAGTGCGCTCCGCCTTGCACCGGCGAAGACGCGAACAGACGGCCGCCCGCCGCGCGGTCATAGAACAAATACGCTATGAAATGCGCGAGACCCTGACGGCGTTGCTGCTGTCGTGCGAACTGGCCATGTCTGTGCCTGACGTTCCGGTTCCGGCGGTGGAGCCAATCCGTTCGATCGGCAGCCTGGCGCGAACTGCGGTTGCGCCTGCAGAACTGATCAGCTCAGCGAGCGTCGAAGGGCTGCGCCGAAGGTGGTCTACGTCAAGCGCGCGAATCTTCGACTCGAGTCAGGAAAGTCAACGCCCGTGACAAACCAGGCGCAGAGGCCGCAGACGGATGCGAGGACGATCGACGAAGGATGCAGAAGCGGCGGCGCGGTTAGCGGCGTGTTTGAGATGGTAGTGATGACCGCGCCGCAGGCCACACTGGCGATGGCGAGCCACTGGTAAAGCCGCAGGCCGCACACCGTGGGGGTTTGGGGTTCGCCGCGATAAGCTTCTTCCACGAACCTTCCAGCGCCCGAGAGTATGAGGTACACTCCGGCAACCATGGCTGCGGTGCTGTGCAGCAGATAAAGTCGAGTCACCGCCAGCGCGACCAGGACATTCCAGAGCAGCGAGTACAGCGGAGTGGGGTGAATCGGTATGCCCCGCAGCGCAGCGATCCGGCAGACCCGGGACTGAGGGTGGACATAGCGGATTCCAACCAGGTCGTTGGCTGGGGATCCGTGACAACATCCCTGCACCAGGCAGCGCAGCCGTCCAATTCCTTGAATCCAGGGAGCGGCCAGCACGAGCGCGCTCAGCACCGCCCAAACACTGGTGCCTGACAGGCGTGCGGCCACGACTCCGCCGAATATGCTCCCAAGCATTCCGCCGTAAAAGCCCAGGGGCCGCAACAAAGACGATGAACCTTCGATCCATTGCGCCCAAAGCGCGGCTCCGACGGTTCCACCGGCGAAGATCGAGATCGCGATCGCGCTGCGGCCGGGCCCGAGTAACGTGTCGAGTATCAGAAATCCAAGAAATATACCCGCCGCTGCCAAGGCGCCATGGTTGATGATCCGCACCGGACCGACGCGCCATTCGCGCCATGAATTCGCAATCGTCTCGGAGGAGCTGCGCAGGAACTCCCAAACCTCGCACATGTGTTCGACGATCCAGATAACGACGAATGCGGCCAGGACATCCATCAAGGCATGCATTCCAGCGGTGATGCAACTGGCGGCAACCAGCAATGCCCAGACCGTACCCATCCACCTGCGCCGCTTGTTCGTGCCGAGTGCCGCAGCGGCCAGGAACGCCCAGATGACGTGGTAGGAAGGGAAGGCGCCAGCAGCGCTGTCGTGAGTGCGGTCGAAATCCAGCCACCAGCCGAATGCTCCGACCGAAACAAAGGGCCGCGGCGGCGAGATTAGCGGCACCACTAAATAGAGCGGGAACACCAGGAGCATGGAGAGCAGGGCGCGACCTGAAAACCAGCGCAGGTCGTGCCGCGTTCGCACCAGCAGGGGGACCAGAGTGACGACCAGGTAGACGCTACCGTAGAAAATCTCAGTCCATGACCAGACAGGCAGCCGCCACTCAAATGGAAGATAGACCACCTTGGCGTCCGCTGGTATGCCGAGCGCGACGACAGCCTCATAAAGGACGACCCACGGCAGAAGCACCGTCAGGTAACAACGAAGTCGCTCGAGACCGCTAGGCGCAGTTTCATCGTCGAGCGGGAGCAGACGTTGTTTGGGAAAGGCATCCCCGAAGCGCCGCTGCATGTCTGGAAGTTCGTAACCCAGCACCAGAGCCGCACTCGCCAGGATCACCGCCGGCGACACCAGCCACAAGCCGCTGGCCGAACCCGATGCGATCGCAATTCCCACACACACGAAAGCGAACCCGACATAAATCGGATGTGACAACACGGAGTACATTCCGCCTGAGACATACCGTGGCGGAGGGAATGCGTTCATCGGCAAACCACCGCCGAGGCTCCATAGAGCGGCCATGCCCATCGCCATGAACAAGAGTCCGACGACGGCAGCGGCAATGCCCCAGGACGGAGAGTGCACGGGAGGCAAGGCGACGACGGTAGTCGTTCTGACCGCCCAGATCAGCAGAAGAAGGGGCAGGACCACCACGAAGACGGCGGCGTAGAGCAGCTTGGCTGCGGCGAAGGTGGCTGGTCTTTTCGCTGTCTCTCGCCCCTGGGTCATTCCTTCCATTTCACGACCTCATGGATCGCCCAACCTGAACTCTGTCCTGCGCCTGTTCGGAACACGCCCCGACTCCGCCACTTGCACTCGTTGACCGCGAGCATGCTTCGTGGAAGCAAAGCGGCCAGCCTGGAGATTCCAGGAAAGATCGTGTCCCCGAGCCGCCCTTCTCGCAGGACCAGCCCGCAATCGAGTTCGAGTCGCGCGCCAATGCCGGCGAACATAACTTCGGATTCTGTGATGGATTCGGCGAAGTGTTCTTCACCGTTGTGAATGACCGAACGATGCGGGGCCGATCCCCGCCAGTCAATCCAGACGATGGCATCCTGCTGTGAGAGATATCGGCCCCAGCGCAGGCTGGTCATCGGCAGGCGCCAGGGGAGTACGGACAGGGTTAAACACTCCGCGTAACCAATCCCCCGGAGCCGAGTATTTCTGGGAAGAAGCAAATCGACCTTGGACATCGGTTGCAGGCAGTGCCAGTCGACCGCACCGTCCGCCGTCTCAAACACGGTTCTGCGGAGGGGATCACGCAACGCTTGCCAGGTACCCTCGATACCCAGACTTTGGTGTTGGAGCGCAAGCATTCCCTTAGCAACTGTGGGCGCTGCGTTGGCGCGCACGGAAGAGGCAGAGCCGACCTTGCCGTCGACAGCGGTGAGCAGACTGCCATAGTGAAACGAAAGAGCGTTCCAACGCAGATCGGCGTTGTACAAGATCGCGGCGTCGCCATTGTCAGAAACGCAGTCCAGGTACCATTTTGTGAGAAGAAAGGGGTGGCTGCTCAAGTCCGCAAGATTAGCACTCCCGAACCGAGGGAAACAGGGCGAAGATATAGAGCGCCGTGCCGGTACGGTTAGACAGTCCTGGTCCAGCCGCGATCCTGCATAGTATTTTTGGCTTATTGTGCCCCGCCTCACCATCCGATAACGTTCCGCTGCTCATCCGTTCTGTGGATTGCATTCTGTGGACTGGGGGTCCCGAAAAATCTAGAGCGCATTGCTCGCACGACCTGGGCGTGTTTACCCGTGCGTGCGCTTGCCCTGCCGCATCTACGCGCAGCACTGTCGAGAAATAATTCACCTGGAGCCGAAGAACATAATGACTACTCCGAGAAACCTGATCTGTGCCGTGCTGGCCCTGTGCCTGAGCTTGAGCGCCGCTGCGCAGCAAATCAGCGGAAGTGTTCGCGGAGCCGTTGTGGATCCATCCGGCTTATCCGTGCCGGGCGCAACGGTGAGCGCCAAACAGACAGAAACTGGACTGACCCGTTCTCGGACGACAGATCGCTCCGGTGGCTATGTTCTGTTGGAGTTGCCAATTGGTCACTATCAACTGCAGGTTGAGGCCAAAGGCTTTCAGACCTACGTTCAGCAGGGCATCACTCTCGATGTAAACGAAACGGCAAACATTCGAGTCCGTCTCGCTGTTGGCACCGAGACCCAGAAGATCGAGGTGCTGGCCGACGCTCAACTGATCGAGACCGCGGTGACCAGTCTCGGCAAAACGGTCTCGGAGCGCGAGGTGCTTGACCTACCCTTGAACGGCCGAAACTTTAGTCAGCTGGGCCTGCTTCAGCCGGGAGTCGTGCCCCTCACGCCGGGTCTTGCCGAAGCAGGAGGATCTTTGCGGAACGGTCAAGCCTATGCGGTCAATGGCCAGCGGCCTGAGTCCAACAATTTCTTGATCGATGGAGCCAACAATTTCAATGGCGTGGATGGAGGCTTCGTCCTCGAACCGCCCGTAGATGCCATCGATGAGTTCAGAATTCTGACCCACAACGCCAACGCCGAGTTCGGCAACAGCCTGGGGTCGACGACGAATATCATCACCCGCGCCGGCACGAACCAGTTCCACGGAGCGCTTTGGGAATTCGTGCGCAACAACGCTTTCGACGCTACCAACTACTTCGCCAAACGCACGGAGCCTCTCAAGCAAAATCAGTTCGGCGGAACCTTCGGCGGTCCCATCCGCAGAGACAAAACTTTCTTTTTCGGGTTTTACGAGGGCTTTCGCAATCGGCAAGGGGAAACCCAGCTCAGCACCGTTCCTTCCCTCCTCGAACGGCAAGGTAATTTCGGCCAACTATGCGATGCCACAAAGGGGGAAAAGTTCGACAGCAATGGGATGTGCTCGAACCCGACCCCTGGGCATCAGCTTTACAACCTATTCGCCAGCGGGGCGCCGATCGCTTATAACCAGTTGCCATTCATCAATCCGATGTCGCAGGGGCTCTTGAGTCTTTTTCCAGAGCCGAACAGTGGTACCAATGCGTTTAATTCCACAGAGACTCTGCGCGACGATACCGATCAGTTCGGCCTACGGCTTGACCATTATCTTTCCTCCGCCGACACCCTGAACTTCCGTTACATGTTCAGCAATGGCACGCGCTTCGATCCACTTTCCACGTCGGGCGCAAGCGTTCCCGGTTTTCCTGGGGGAGAAAATCATCGCGCGCAAAACTTCGTTGCCCAGGAAACGCACACATTCTCGCCCGCCACGATTGGCGTCTTCCGCTTCTCGTATTTGCGAAACAAATTCCTATTTGACGAGCACCAGAATCACACCACTCCCGCCAGCCTGGGTTTTCAATACTCGCCCAGTCTCGACGTCGCCGTAGGTCCTCCCTTTATCCAGGTCAATGGTTACACCACAGTCGGCGACCCGATCACGGGACCGCGCAACACCTATGAAAACGCCTATGACTATTCGGGATCATTGAGTTGGGTCCGCGGGCGGCACGAACTCAAATTCGGAGCCGGCTACCAACACTTGAATGTCAACGTACTGCAGGGGATTGCGACCAACGGTTTCTTTGTGTTCATTCCAAATTTCCCGATCCTTGGAGATGGCTTCGCCGCTTTCCTGGTCGGACAGCCGGTGTTCTTTCTACAAGGCCGCGGTGATTTCTCACGGGGCATAAGGGGCAACTCCCTGAACGGCTACGCTCAAGACGCGTACAAAGTCTCTTCCCGTCTGACGTTGAATGCCGGTCTGCGATACGAACTGCCATTCCCCTACACCGAAATTCACAACCGGCAGACGCTTTTTATTCCCGGCAGGCAGTCGAAGGTCATGCCCACTGCGCCCGCGGACCTGCTGTATCCGGGCGATCCGGGTGTCCCGGCAGGGCTGATCCCAACTTTCAAGAATGGTTTCGCACCGCGCCTCGGCATCGCATGGGACCCGACCGGCAGTGCGAAGTGGTTGATGACGTCTGCCTATGGGATCTTCTACGAGCCGTACTACACGGGTCAGGGCGGCCCGCTGCAGTCACCGATCAGTGCGCCTCCCTATCTGCAGACCCAGCAGATCAGCCTCGGTCCCGCTGGTCTCAATTTCTCAGATCCCTACAACGGCAACCCTCCCCCGCTGAACTCGTTCGCGAAACCGCTGACTAACTTAACGCTTACTCCAAACCTGCCTCTGCCCTACTCTCAGGATTGGGACATGAATGTGCAAAGGTCTTTCGGCTCCGATCTGCTGCTCGAGGTCGGTTATGTGGGCACCAAGGGCACCAAGTTGCCGCGCTTCGTCGAAGGCAACCCAGCCATTTATGTGCCGGGAATTAATTCCGCTACCGGCCAGCCGAATTCCACCTCGGGGAATGCCGATCACCGGCGGCTCTATTCCGGCTGCACGCTGGATCCAAACTCCCCACCTTGCACCTACTCCTCGACTGGTCTTATCGCCGGCATCGCCAATTCTTCCTACAACGCTCTAGAGACGAGCCTGCGCAAGCGTTTCAGCCATGGCATCTCTTTCCTGGCTTCATACACGTTCTCCAAAACAATCGATGATGCGTCTTCCTTCAATATGACAGGCTCGGCCTCCAAGCCCGTGGCTGGTGAAAACGATCTGGCGCAGAACCCCTTCAACCTCGCTGCCGAGCGTGGTCGCTCCTTGTTCGATTCTCGCCACCGCCTCGTGTTGAGTTATCAGTGGAGCCTCCCATTCTGGAGACAGCCTCACGGCTGGTATCAACGGGCTTTGGGTGGCTGGCAACTAAATGGCATCGCTACGATCATGAGCGGGACTCCATTTACCGTTTTCGACTCCAATGATGTTTCCGAGCAGGGGGGAGCGCCGGAAATCACAGGCTTCTCCGCCAACCGGCCGAACCTTGTTCCCGGGCAAAACCCGAACGCCGGCCCACGCACTACCACCGCGTGGCTCAACCGAAACGCCTTCCAGCAAATCACCCCTAATCCGAATTCTCCTGTCCAGCAATTCGGTACCTCAGGCCGCAACATCGCCCAAGGACCAGGCTATGGGGATTGGGATTTTTCCGCGTTCAAGAACATTCCCGTAACCGAGGGCAAGGAGTTTCAATTCCGGGCTGAGTTCTTCAATATTCTGAACCACACGAATTTTCGCTTGCCCGACAGCGACATCAGTTCGCCAACCTTCAATCGGATTCTGGCTGCGCAACCACCGCGTTTAATCCAACTGGCTCTGAAGTTCAACTTTTGAGCGGGGGGGGCCATCGAATGCAACATTTTGCAGCCTAGTAATCTGAATTCACTTCCCGTGGAGGGTATTTTCAAACTAAAATAGACCCGCCCGGCAGGCGGAACCCCGCGTCGCGTGCGGAATCCCGCGCTGCTTCCCGGAGGTTCTGTGCACGTCCTGGTCACTGCTGACACGCTGTCGGGATCATGGACTTACAGCCGCGAACTCGTGACCGGTCTGGTCACGCGCGGGGTACGAGTCACGCTCGTCAGTTTCGGCGAGATTCCGTTGCCGGAACAGACAGTGTGGATGGATCATCTGCACGGCCTCGAATACCGGCCCACGGCTTTCCGTCTGGAGTGGATGCAGCAGGCGGAAGACGACCTGCGCGAATCTTGGAACTTCCTGGCGGCTCTGGTTCGCGAACTGCGCCCGGACGTGCTGCACCTCAACCAGTTCTGCTACGGCGATCTAGCGGTCGACGTGCCGCGGGTGGTGATGGCGCACGGAGATCTGCTGACCTGGAAGCAAGCGGGACGCGATGGAGGCATCCCTCGGTCGGGACGTCCGACGAAGTGGTATTACGACACCGTTCTGCGCGGAATTCTGGGCGCCGATGCAGTAGTCGCGCCCTCGGAGTGGATGCTTGACCAGGTTCGCACCGGTTATGTGCGTCCGCGTCGGGAACTTGTGATCTATCCCGGGCGCAACCCGATTTTCTTCAATCCCTACGTCAACAAGGAAGATTGTGTGCTGGCCGTGGGACGCCTTGTGGACGCGAGCAAGCAGGTCTCCCTTTTGACCCAGCACAAGCATCCGATCCCGGTGTGCATCGTAGGAGCAGAGCAGACGGTCCCAGTGCCCCGGATTCCGATCCGCGCCGATGTGAAAATTGATACCGACGAGACCTCGGTCGCGATTCGCGGACCACAGACGGAAGCGCAACTCCGTGCCCTCTTCAGCCGTGCCGCCATTTATGCCGCCACCGCGCGCTACGAGCCGTTGGGAATGTCCGCCCTCGAGGCCGCGTTTTCGCGATGCGCGATCGTGGCCAATGACGTCCCCTGCTTCCGCGAGATTTGGGGCGACGCGGCTCTGTATTTCCGGACCAACGACGCCGCGAGCCTCGCCCAGAGAATTCGCGACCTCAACGAGGACCGACCCATGCGCCGCGCCTTCGCCGAACTGGCATACACTCGCGCCCGCGAGCGCTTCACGACCCGGCGCATGATCGAAGAGTATCTGCAGCTTTACCGCAGCCTGGTCTCGGTCGGCACTGCCGCGGCCTGAAGCGGTTGGAACATTCCGGGTTCTCATCCGCTTTTCGGCTACCGCTTGGTCGCAGTCACGGCTACTGATGACGCTCCGGCTGTTGCCGCCGCGCTCCCTGCGGAGGCCAATGTGCCGTCGCTGTTGAGGGCGTAGATCGAAACCTCGCGGCTATTTTCATTTCCCACCTAGACAAACTTCCCGGAGGGCTCGACTACAATTGGCCAAGGCTGTGCTCCGGCAGCGATTGTAGCTGGCGTGTTCGGCGTTAGGTTGCCGGTGCCGGGATCAACGGTGAACGTCGACACCGAATTATCCAGTCGATTTGTCACGTAAACGAACAGGGATCCACCGCAACCCATGCAGGATTATTTCCTGCTGGTACCTCGCTTGGCGTATTCGGGAGCAGAACTCCGGTGACGGAATCAATCGTGAACTGCAATACGAGGTTTCCATAAGGAACCGGCGCGTAAGCGAACTTGCCAGAGGGGGCTACGGTGACCGCGAAGGGACCGCCTCCTCCGGACACTGTGGCGGGCGTTGTCGGAGTCAGGACTCCAGTGCTGGTGTTGATGGTGTACATCGAAATCGTGCCGTCGTCTTGATTCGACACGTAAGCGAACCTGCCCGAAGGATCCACAGTCACGGCGATAGGGCTCAGTCCTGTCGTGACCGTAGGCGGGGCCGTCGGGGTCAAGACGCCGGTGCTGGAATTGATGGTGTACATCGAAATTGTGGCGAGGTCGGTCGCATTTGACATGAGATTCGCGACGTAGGCGAATCGGCCTGAGGGATCCACCGCCAGGCCTTCTGCCCCGAAACAGTTGGCTCCGGTCGCGACCGTGGCTAGCGTGGTCGGCGACAAGTCCCCGGTGCGGGAGTTAATCGTGTATGTCGAAACGGTGTTGACAGCACTCGACGAGGCGGTGGAATAGTTATCCAATACGTAAGCAAATTCCGGCTGGGATCAGGGCGCGCATGAAACTGCAGGCGGGACCTTTACCACTGAGTTTCCGCCACAACCAGCGGCGGCCAACCACACGGCGAACGCCCCGAAAAGCAGACATTTCGCTTCCATGTAGTACTTCTTAGTTGTTTCTGACGGGGCCAGAACCTGGTCCGGAACTGCCCTCAATCTTATGCCAAGAGCCTCCAAGAGCCTCCAGCGCGGGAAGACACGCGCCCCTGCTTGATGGTATCTTCGTATGCTTACTAGAAACCCGTAAGGTTGGAGGATGGAATTATGGCTCAAGTGAAGATCACGGTCAGGCCCAACGGGCCGCTTCGCGTGGAAGCGCCAGAGGGCTCGGTCGAATTAGTGGACATCAACGGAATAGCATTCGACCTTACCGGCAAGACCGCATTTTCTCTCTGCCGCTGCGGAGGATCGGTCAACAAGCCCTTCTGCGACGGAACTCACAGCCGCATCGGGTTCCAGGGCGCGGAACTTGCGGTGAAGAAAGCCGAGGAAGGTTCGTAGTTCACGGCGAAGGAGATGGTGCACGACTCACGGGACCGCGAACTAGGAATGGACCGCCGGATCACCCGCCGCGACTTTATCAATGGCGTGGCGGTGACAGCGGGCGCGGCGATGATGCCGTGGTATCTTTTCGGCGATGAACCTGCGGGGCCGGAAAAGTCGCCCGACTACTATCCCCCAGCTCTTACGGGCATGCGCGGCAGCCATCCCGGATCCTTCGATGCCGCGCATAGCTTGCGCGATGGCACGTTTTGGGACCAGGCTGGCAAGCCTGTCGACAACGGCGAAAGCTACGACCTGATTATTGTCGGCGGCGGCATCAGCGGCCTGGCGGCTGCTCATTTCTATCGCAAGACTGCCGGCGCAAAAGCGCGCATCCTCATCCTCGACAATCACGACGACTTCGGCGGACACGCCAAGCGCAACGAGTTCCGCGACGGAAACAAATTTCGCCTGGGATACGGCGGCACGTACGCCATCGAGAGTCCGGCGCCTTACAGCAAGGTGGCAAAGGCACTGGTCGAAGAACTCGGCATCGACGTGCCGTCCTACCACAAGTATCTCGACGCCAGCCTTTACCGCTCGCTGGGGCTGCACTCCAGCATCTTCTTCGACAAAGAAACCTTTGGCACGGACAAGCTGGTCGTCAGCTTGCCGACATTCAGCGGAGGAGAAAAGCTATTCGCTACCTCCGACAAGCCCGAAGTCTGGAAGCACATTCAGGCTGAGGCGCCGATCGCCGAGCAGGCGAAAAAGGATCTTGAACGTCTGCATCACCATCAACAGGATTACTTCCCGGGTCTGAGTTCGGTGGAGAAGAAGGCCAAACTCGCCCGCATGAGTTATGCCAGCTTCTTGCGAGATGTAGTGAAGGTACACGAGGACGTGGTCAAGATTTACGCTGCGGTTCTCGAACCCACGTTCGGCCTGGGGATCGACGCCATTGCCGCTCAGGACGCCTGGGGCGCCGATTTGCCGGGATTTGAGGGCATGAGCCTCGATCCCGCGCCCGGCAAGGGCATGAATCGCGACGCCATTCCGAACAAGGAAGCGGAAAAATACTTCTTCCATTTTCCCGATGGCAACGCCACCATCGCGCGCCTGCTGGTGCGGAAGCTGATTCCCGATGCGATCCCCGGCAACTCGGTGTCCGATGTGGTTCTGGCTAAGGCGAACTATGCGAAGCTCGATGATTCCGGATCCGCCGTGCGCATTCGCTTGAACAGCACGGCCGTGCGCGTCAAGCATCTTGGCGACGCAGCCAGCGCGAAAGAGGTAGAGGTCAGTTACGCCCGCGGTGGAAAGGTCCTTACCGCCAAGGCAAAGAACTCGATCCTGGCATGCTGGCACGTCGTCATCCCTTACATATGCGAAGATCTGCCCGACCCACAAAAGCAGGCTCTGAGCTCCGCGCAAAAGGTTCCGCTGCTTTACACCAACGTTTTGCTTCACAACTGGACGTCGTTTCAAAAGCTGGGCATGAACGCCGTCTACGCCCCGGGCTGCTATCACACCCGGGTTCAGCTCGACCACCCCGTCAGCATTGGTGGATACGAATGTGCGCGCAAGCCAGAAGAGCCCATCGTCATTCACATGATGAAGACGCCATGCAAGCCGGGAAAGCCGGCGCGGGAACAGCATAGCTTTGGCCGGATCGAGTTGTTCAGCACGAGGTTTGAAACCATGGAGCGCAAAATCCGCGAGCAGTTGGGGCGCACTCTCGGCCCGGGAGGCTTCGACCCCGCGCGAGACATCGCGGCCATTACCGTCAATCGCTGGCCGCACGGCTACGCCTACGAGTACAACTCGCTGTTCGATTCATTCTGGCTGGAAGGCGGAGAAACGCCGTGTGAAGTCGCGCGCAAGCCCTACGGACGCATCGCGATCGCCAATGCTGATGCCGGCGCTTATGCCTACACCGACGAAGCTATCAACCAGGCGTGGCGTGCAGTGGGCGAGATCACAAAAAGCTAAGGCGCCTTCCAGTCGAGCGCATAGATTTCCTGGTTGCTGGTGTCGCGAATCAGCAACAGCGAATCATCGGGCGCCAATCCTGTCCAGGAGCCAAAGTCGCCCCAGTACTGCCGCAATCCCTTGAGGCTGACCAGCCGTTCCAGCTTGCCATCCGAAATCCGGAGTCGAAAGAAGTTGGGATCGTCGGTAAGTGTTGTGTCGAAGTAAATATATTGCCCGTCGTGCGACCAACTGGGATATCCAATGGGCAAGCTCACCAGCTCACGCCATTGCTGGCTGACGCGATCGAAGAGCAGCAACTTTTCGGAATCGTCTGTAATCGCCGCAATGTACCTTCCGTCTGGAGACCAACGCGGAGAGAACAGCCGCTTCGCGCCCGAAATAGGAGAGATTTTCGAGGTTGCTACATCGACGGTTACAATGCCCGGCCCTTCAGACGAAGCGGCAGACGACCCCGCATCGTTCAGGGTCAGCACGATGAACCTGCCATCCGGCGACCAGCCAGGATCAAATCCGGCCTCCGCGCCGGGGATTAACTCGCGCAGCCCCGTGCCATCGCTGGAGATCAGATACGCATGCCACCCCGTCTTCAAAGTGGCGCCCATGAACACGATTTGTCTCCCGTCCGGCGACCACTTCGGCAAACCCGCTTCCATAGCCTCAAACGTAAGCTGAACTCTCTCGCTGCCATCAATTCGGCTGCGCCAAAGCTGGCGTTCCGGAACGGAGACGTAGGCTACCCACTTTCCATCGGCGGAAAAGGCCAGATCGCTTGCCGATATGCTGTCAAGAAAGGGCACGAAGCTAGACTTGCCGTCGTAACGCACCAACTCGCACCGTGGCTGCACCCCGACGGCGAAAATCCTTTTTCCGTTCTTGCTCGCGACCGGAGAACCAAAATGCAGAGGGCCGTTGGTCAACTGCACGGGCTTGATCTCTCGGCCCAGCCAGGACGATTTTTCGGCCAGTGCCCACAGGCTTACTCGACCATCTCGAAAGTCCTGGAACAGGAAGTACTTTCCGTCGGGAGTCCAATTTCCGCAGCATTGACGGGGGTTTGGGTTCCAACTGGGAAGCAATGGATGCAAGCCGATCCCGTCGCGGCGCATTTCCCAGAACTCGCTCGAACCATTTCTTGGGTCGACGACGTTAAAGCGAAGCCGGCGACCGTCGGGTGAAAAGGTCAGATTATAGACTTGGCTGCCCACGCTCGCCAGCTTGTGCGGTTCGCTGCCGTCGCTTTGTGCCAGGTAGATATCCGGTCCCCTGGAGAAAGCCAGCTGGCTTCCTTCGGGAGACCAAGTTGCCGAATGGACGACGTAGTCGCCCAGCCGGCGGGGCGCCCCGCTCGGCAAAGGCAAGGACCACAATGCCAGTCCTTTGCCCGTGCCCTGAAACGTACCTGCTAAAAGTGCCGAACCATTGGGAGCGATATCGGCACCCATTACATTCTGGAAAGGAGTGGGAACGATGCTGGTTTCGCCACCGGCTACCGATACTTGACTGATCGCAAAATGGTCGCCCTGCAATTCCTGAAAATAGAGCCGTTGGCCATCCGTAACCAGTCCGCTTTTCGGGAGCCCATCGTGCGTGATCTGCGTATAGCCCAGAACCGTCGGCTGTGGGGAAGGAACCAGCCCCAGCACGAGGATAGCAACCACTACGAGGAGTATGGGGATCCCCAGGTAGAAGACGACATTTCTCCACCGCAGCGAAGGCCTGGACGCCGCAATCGGTGGCGGTGGGGCTGGCATCCCTGATGCCGGAGCGCTCTCCACCAGTTGAATGCCAGAGTCAGAGTACCCGTTCACGGGCGCGATAAAGCGATAGCCCCTCCGGTAGAGCGTCTCAACAAAACGCGGATTCTCGGAGTCGTCGCTCAGCGCCTGCCGGACCTTCTTGACCGCGCTGTTCAAGCTGAGGTCGAAATCGACGAAAGTATCACCGGGCCAAAGCTGCTTCTGTAACTCTTCCCGGGTGACGATCGCACCGGGCCGCTCCAGTAGCATGGCGAGGATCTGAAAGGGCTGCTCCTGCAGTTTGATCCGTACCCCGGACTTGCGCAGTTCGCGAGCGTCCAGGTCGAGCTCGAAGAGACCAAACCGGACGGTTCGAGGATTCGTCACAGACCGGGCCATCCTCACTTCACCCCTTATGATTCCCAAAAGTTTACACCCAAGCCGGTAAATATCGGTTAGACGGGCTGAGTCACATTCTGTTTGTTTCCTTCTGTTTTCAATAAATTAGCTGGCCACATTCGTTTCCGATCGAAACCATCGCAGGCCTATTGTTCTGCTCGTCGTCCACGGGCGAAGCTGGGCGCGTTCGGGACAAAAAGCACGCCGGGCAGCCAGAAGCCGGCGGCTGAAGCAAGAAAAGGAGACTCCCATGAAGAACGCAACCTATCTAAGCGTCTGCCTGGCATTCGGGCTGGCCGTGGTTCCAGCTTTCGCTCAATCCGGCGGTGTTCGAGCAAAGGTACCTTTCAAATTCGCCGTCAGCGGGAAGATCCTGCCCGCCGGTGAATACACGATGACCTCAAACGCACACCTAGTCAAAATCCAAGACGCCCATGGCCAACCGGTTGCCATCGTGTTGGCCGACTACACCTCAGGCGGGTCCGGCGGCGAGAACGGCCAGATCATTTTCCACTGCTATCCTAACCTCTGCCTTCTCTCCGAAGTCTGGTCCCCCGTCAAGGGCGACGGACGCAAGTTAGACACATCACGGACTGAGGCAGAGTTGGCGAAGCAGGAGACGGGGAAGTATTTCGCAGTTCTCGGAGAGGGACCGCGAAGGTAGCGGCGTGCTTCGGGCAGCGCTGCCGGGAATCCAGCGACAGGAGTCTTCCCCGACTGATTGAGGAAGCTCCTGTTTCGCTCCCTGGCGGATCAGCGATCAATCTTGCGGTCGATTCTTCAGATGTGAAGCCTGGTCGCGGGCTTGTTGCGCCTGTTGCGTCATGCCTTTGGCCTGGTAAGCTTCGGCCAGAGCGGCCTCCAGATCAGGATGGTCGCCGTTTTTCTCTTTCTCGTTCCGGTAGGCAGCGATCGCATCGTCGTACATCCCAAGCCTGGCGTAGCACTGGCCCAACTCGTAATAGACGCCAGAAGCCTGCGGGCCCAATCGCAGTGCAGTTTTGAACTCCTCGACTGCCGCCTGATACTTCTCTTCGTCGGCCAGCGCCAGTCCCATGCCATAGTGCGCATCGGCGTCGTTCGCGTTCTGCGCTAGCATTTGCGTGAAGGTCATTTTCGCATCGCCCGTACGCCTCTCAGCCAGGTACACCATGCCAAGGTTAAACCGGGCCGCGTTGTGCTGAGGTTGCAGTTCAACGACGCGCTTGAACTCGGTCTCCGCTTCGGCATAGTTATTCGCGTTGAAGTAAGCCTGTCCCAGCGCAAAGTGCGCCGGCACCGAGTTGGGCTGTTGCCGGACCGCGGTTCGGAGTTGCGCGATGGCGCGATCAGGGCTCTCGGACAACGATTCCAGGGCCCGTCCGATGCGGAAAGGCGCGCCGCGCCATTGTTGCACTCCTACAGCACCCGCCAACACCGCGAGAGCCACGACGCCCAGCACACCCGCCCGGCGCAGAGGGTTGTCGTGCTCCGGCGCGATCCGCGCGATCAGAGCCCCCAGAATCAATCCGCAGATGAGCCCGCCGAAATGGGCGGCGTTGTCGGTGCCGGGAAACATGCTTCCGAAGAGGACGTTGAAGCCGACGAAGAAGACAAGGCTCCTCAGCGTGCCCCGGATTGCGATGCTCGGCAGCGAGAATTCCCCTAGATAGAATGACGCGATCAGAGCCCCGACCAGGCCGAAGATCGCCCCCGACGCGCCGACACTGAGCACCCTGGGATTCCACGCGACGCTGGTCACGCCCGCGGCAACCCCGGTGGTCAGATAGACGGCAGCAAAAGTCCATCGTCCGTAAAGCGACTCGCACAGCGCGCCCAGATCCCAGAGGCACCACATGTTGAAGGCGATATGCATCAAACCGCCATGAAGAAACATGTAGGTCACCAGGCGCCACCAGTCGCCCGACAGCGTATAGGGGCCGAAGTTGGCGCCAAAATGCGCCCGTATTTGTCCTGGGAACTCCATGACGGTACCGCTGGCGGCCGCCATCGCCAGAAAGACCGCGACGTTGGCGCCGAACAGCACTTGCGTCAGCGTGATGCTGGACTCGCTTCGAACCCAGGGCGCGGGCATGACATGCTGCTTCACGTCGTCGATGTCGCCACGTTGCGCCGCCTCGTGCTGCACACACCACTGGCAGATCTTCTTGAAACTAAACGGAGGAAGCTTCCGACCGCATTGAGTGCAATTCGCCATGTCTTAACAGCTCTGTCGTATACAAAAGATTATCAGTAGTTGGTTCGGTTCGGGGGAAGGCCAGTGCCTTAGCCCTGCCGCGCAACACCAAAACTGCCGGCTCACAGCTTCATAAAAAACTCGGATGACTGCGTGTCTCTGAAGGGCGCGGTTTCTACAATTTGCTGAAAGAATCGCGATTCGTATCAGGGTCGCTTTAAGCGATGCCACGAGCCGCAGAATTGTTACCGGCTTTAGCCGCTGCCCGCCCCCAAAGTGCATGCTAGAAAGGAAACGATATCATGCAACCGTTAGGTTGCTTATTCTTGTGGCTTGAGATAATATGCAACCTAGAGGTTGCGTAAATATGAATGACTCGATTGAGAAGCGCATTGAGCTGAAGGCGCCGATCGCCCGGGTTTGGCGTGCACTGACCGACTACCGCGAATTCGGCGAATGGTTTCGCGTGAAACTGGACGGGCCCTTTGTCCCGGGTCAAGTCTCCCGCGGCCAGATTACTTATCCCGGCTATGAGCACGTCAAATGGCAAGCAGTCGTGCAGAAAATGGAGTACGAGCGGCTCTTTTCCTTCACTTGGCCCCATCCCAAGACTTTCGAGAAAGGGGACAAACCAACGGACTATTCGAAGGAGCCAACCACTCTGGTCGAATTCAGGCTGGAGAAGACTGCCACCGGCACGTTACTCATACTCACCGAGTCCGGCTTCGATAAGCTTCCCGATGATCGCCGACTCGAAGCATTTCGCAGAAACGATGGCGGTTGGACCGAACAAATGAAGAACATCGAGAACTATGTCGCACAGAAGCCGTAGTAGTGTGACTGCAAAACGGCCGACGCACGCACTCGTGTTCGCCGCTTTGGGTGACGCAACCCGGTTATCGCTGGTTGCTAAGCTCTGTGATCGGCGGCCTTATTCGATCTCTCGGCTGACGCAGGGTTCCAAGCTGACCCGGCAGGCGATCACGAAACATCTCCGGGTATTGGAGAGCGCCGGAATCGTGCACAGCGTCCGTGCCGGTCGCGAGAGCCAATTCAAATTCGATCCGCAGCCAATGCTAGGAATCAGGCAATACCTCGATTCCGTTTCTGAACAGTGGGATCAGGCACTGTCAAGGCTAAAGTCCTTCGTAGAAGACTGAGCGCCTCGAGCGCCTTGGCGTCAATCGCAGCGAAAAGAGGAAAATCTCGTTCAGTGAATGGTCTTCGTCTTGCGCGACATATAATCCATCAGCAAGTACTGGCCCAGCGTGTAGGGCGTGGTGAAATAGGCCTTGCCGCGGCACATCTCGGTGACCTTCTGCACGAACTGCACCAGCCCATAATCGGACGCCAGCATGAACGTGTTAATCAGCACTCCCGCGCGCTTGCACTTCGAAACTTCTTCGAGTGTCTGGCTCACGACCAGGGGATCGAGGCCGAAGGCGTTCTTGTAGATGCGCCCGTCTTCAAGCGTCAGCGCCGACGGCTTGCCGTCGGTGATCATGACAATCTGCTTCATGTCTTTCCGCTGCCGCTGCAGGATCCGCTGCGCCAGCCGCAGCCCCTCGCGCGTGTTGGTGTAGTACGGGCCCACCTTCACTCGCGCCAACTGCCCGAGCGGAACTTCCTCCGCTGAGTCGTGGAACAGCACCAGCGACAGCGAATCTCCCGGATACTGCGTGCGGATCAGATGCGACAGCGCCATCGCGACTTTCTTCGCCGGCGTAAAGCGGTCTTCGCCATACAAAATCATCGAGTGCGAGCAGTCGAGCATAAGCACCGTGGCGCACGAAGACTGGTACTCGCACTGATGCACCTGCAGATCGGAGTACTCGATGTTGAGCGGCAGTGTGAGCCCTTCGCGCTGGATCGCGTTCGAGAGCGTGGCCGTGATGTCGAGGTTCAGCGTGTCGCCGAACTCATAGGTTTTCGAAGACCCGCTGGCTTCGATGCCGGTGGCCAGATCGCGCGTGTCGTGGCGTCCAAAGCTCGATTTGCCCAGCGACCCGAGCAGGTTGCGCAGCGACTTGAACCCGAGGAAGTCCAGACTCTTGTCGGTAATCTCGAACCGGGCCGGCTGCGCCTCGCCGGCTTGTCCACCAACTCCGGACGGCCGCGCCGGGTCTGGCGGTTGGTCGATAGAAATATAATCTTCCTGCTGCATCCGCTCGATGAGTTGCTCGATCAGTTCGTCGAGCTGGCCTTCCGCCTGCATCCGCTCGATCTGCTCCCGCAGATTCTCGTCGAACGATTCGCCGTTCATCAGCGCCTCTTCGATGGCGCGTTTGAGTTCGTCGAGCGTCTGCTCGCCCTCCGGCATTTCGTACCACATGGAATCCTGAAACCCGCTCCGCAGCAGGTAGTCGGAGAGCGCGCTGAGCAGATCCTCCAGGCTCATCTCGCCGGCGGGATCGGGCACGTATTTGGAGTAGCGTATGCGTTTCATAACAGCGGCTAGCTTCTAGCTGCTAACGAGTTACGAGCTGCGAGCTTCTAGCGAAAATCGTCCTGCCGAGCTAGAAGCCAGCAGCTTTTAATTAAATTGCCTTCTCTGGCGGTAGGGCCGCTCGTCGGGCTCGAATGATTTTTCACGCGCTGGTTCCTGTTTCTTGTCGCCCGCTTTAAACACTCGCTCTTCGCTGCGGCCGATGCGCTTGTGCGCGTGCAGACCCTCGAGCACGAACTCCGCCGCAGATACCTGCAACTCCGGGCTTTCTTTCTGCGATACGCCCAACGGGCCAAGCTTATCGACCAGGCCCTGGATTTCTTTCAAACTCTCCAGCGCTTCCACCGCCGGCACTGTGTCCGACAACTGAATCTCGCCGCCCAGGTCGAACCACTGCACGATCTGTTGCGTGTTCGCACCCGTGTAGTACTCGTCGTAAGTCTTCGCAATCGCCGCGCGGATCAGTTCGCGGCTCACGTGATCGGCGCCCTTCACCTCGCCTTCATATTCGAGTTCAAGTTTGCCGGTGATTGCAGGCAGGGCGGCATAGACATCGCTGATGCGGGGCACGACCATCTTTTCATCGTTGCGAATCGCCCGCCGCTCGGCGTTCGAGATCACATTCTCCATGGCGCTGATCGGCAGACGCTGGCTCACGCCCGAGCGCTTGTCGATCTTCTTGTCTTCCCGCGCGGCGAAGGCAACACGCTCGATCACTTCCCGTACATAATTCGGCAAGTGCAAAGGATGGCCGTTGCGCTTCGTCCATGCCTCCTGGGCCGTGATGGCAATGCCTTCGTCCACGGTCGCGGGGTAGTGGGTGCGAATCTCGGAGCCAATACGGTCTTTCAACGGCGTAATGATCTTGCCGCGAGCGGTATAGTCCTCCGGGTTGGCGCTAAAGACGAGTGCCACGTCGAGCGGCAGCCGGATCGGGTATCCCTTAATCTGCACATCGCCTTCCTGCATGATGTTGAACAGGCCAACCTGAATCTTTCCCGCGAGGTCGGGTAGTTCGTTGATGGCGAAGATGCCGCGATTGGCGCGGGGGAGCAGGCCGTAGTGAACCGTCAGTTCACTCGACAGTTCGTGTCCGCCGCGAGCGGCTTTGATGGGATCGATGTCGCCGATCAGATCGGCGATCGTGACATCAGGAGTTGCCAACTTCTCGACGTAGCGGTCGTCCGGCGACAGGTATGCGATGGCGGCCTCGTCGCCGAGGCGCGCAACCTCCTCGCGGCAACGGCGGCAGATCGGCGCATAGGGATTGTCGTGAATTTCGCATCCCGCAAGATACGGCATGTGTTCGTCGAGCAGCGTCGTCAGCGCCCGCAGGATGCGGCTTTTCGCCTGGCCGCGTAAACCGAGCAGGATGAAGTTGTGGCGTGAAAGCATCGCGTTCACGATCTGCGGCACCACCGTGTCATCGTAGCCCACGATTCCGGGAAACACGGGACCGTCGTGATTATTGCGCAGCCGGGAGATGAGGTTATCGCGCAGTTCGTCCTTGACGCGGCGAGTCCGCAAACGCTCCTCAGAAAAATTGCTGCGGCGCAGTTCACCCAGTGTGCGCGGACGACTCATGAAAGAACCCCCAGGAACTACAATTGAACAGATTATACGCCCTGTCGCGGCCGTGAATTTTGGCCTCGCCGTGAAATGCTGGAGGCAGACCATCGAAATAATAGCGATAAAGCGGTGGAATACACCATGCGCGCGAATCATTGCGCCGATGTGTTTGATTTTCTTTGCGCCGTTGTCTGGTATTGGCCAAGCCGGCAAGGAAAGTGAGCCGCCTCCGGTTGGTCAAATCACAAATATCGTCTGCAAGAATGATCCGGCCATGAGTTATGCGTTGTATCTGCCCACCACCTATGCTCCGGGAAAGAACGGGCCGATTATCTACTTCTTCGACCCGAACGGGCGCGGCCGACGGCCCCTCGAACTCTACAAAGAAATCGCTGAGAAATACGGTTTTGTGATCGTCGGCTCGAACAACTCGCGAAATTTCTCGCCCGATCAGTCCAGGAGCGTGAACGCGATCTGGCTCGACACGCACCTCCGCCTCGCCCTGGATGAACATCGCATCTACACCAGCGGATTCTCCGGCGGCGCGCGAGTGGCCGGCGCTATGGCTCTGGGTTGTCCTCCGTGCCGAATCGCGGGAGTCATTGCCCAGGGCGCGGGATATCCCAACAATCGACCCGCGGCAGACATCAAACTGCTCTACTATCTCGCGGTTGGCGATCGAGACTTCAACTGGCCCGAGGTTGTAACCATCCGTCGGGAAAGGGAAGAGGCGGGTTTACCCTGCCGGGTGCGCGTGTTTTCAGGGACGCACGAGTGGGCTCCGGCTGAGGTTTTCGAGGATGCGGTCCAGTGGCTCACGCTTAAAGCGATGCAGGCTGGCGATCTTCCGCCGGACGCGGCATTCATCGACCGCATGTTACGGCGGAGACAAGCCGAAGCCGACGAGGCCGAGAAAAAACAGGACGCGATTTCGCAGTTCCTTACCTACCGTTCGATGACTTCCGATTTCGCCGGACTAAGGGATACGGCTGAATCGGAAAAGAAGCTGGCAGCGCTGAAAAACTCCAGCGCTCTGAAAGCGGCATTGAAGAGTGAGCGGGAGCAGATCGCGCAGCAGTCCGCGTTGGAATCCGAGGTTTCGCCCAACCTGCATACCTACATGAACGGTTCGGCCGACGACACGATGACCCTCGGCAATGAGATCGTGCAGGCCATGCACCGGCTGGATTATCAGGCGGAGCATTCCAGGAACGAAACGGAGCGGTTGGTTTCCAAACGCGCCGCCGACGACTTGTGGGTGGCAGGAATCGAAGCCGGGCAGGAGGAACTCGAGTCCCGCCATTTCAAAAAGGCGGATGCATGTTTCGAACTGATCAGCAGATTTCGAGACGAGCCCTGGCCACTTCTTTTGCTCGCCGAGAGCCACGCCCTTGCTGGCAACAGGAAGCAGGCTGTCAGAGACCTTCAGCAAGCCGTACGCCGTGGTCTGACGGATGCCGAAGCGATCGAATCGGACTCCCGTCTGGAAGCTCTGAAGCCAGATGCGGACTTCCAGAAGCTGGTCCAGGAACTAGAACACAAGAAGCGGTAGGTCCGCGCGCCGATTGTGGAGAATCCCTAGCGTACGTGTCCATTCCCGCCGGCCTTCTCCCGCGCCCGGGCGGCGCGCTCGAGCCCCGGCAAAACGTTTTCGAGATAGCTGGCGAGTTCCCGGATTCTTTCGGCTTCCGACCGCATGGCCAGCAGCTTTTGTTTGAAATCGAGATCGAGAGGCAGAGAACCGGCAAGATGGAACGAGAGGGCGTCAGGATCGGCGGCGGCAAGGTCCTGCACCGCGCCGGCCAGAGTCAAAATCTCCCGGTGGAACTGGATGGCCCGCGCCTTTTCCTCCTCTGAAGGCGCTCCGGGCTCATCGGAAAGAAACAATGCCTCGGCCCGCAGGAAGGATCGCTCCTGATTCAGTTCGAGCACTTCGAAGCGCCGGCGGCCCTCCGCCACAAGATCAAGACGGCCGTCGGGATATTTCTTGGTAACGCTGATGATCTCCGCGCTGCAACCGATCTCCGCCATTCCTTGGTCGAGGGCGCGGATCACGCCGAACTGCGACTGGTCCGCCAGACATTCCCCGATCATCTCCTTGTATCGCGGCTCGAAAATATGCAGTGGTAGGGGAGTACCAGGAAGTAAGACAACCTCGAGCGGAAACAGGGGAAGGAGTGCCAACGGGGTCTCCAGTTTGGGAGCGCACGGCGGTGGAGTCCTCCGATTGTACGCCACTTCTTCCTGCCTTGACTTGCCGCGTGGCAGAGCATAAAACCCGAGCATGAAACTTGCGGGACAGGTTGTGGTCGTGACCGGAGCTTCGATGGGTATCGGCGAAGCGATTACCGTGGCGTTTGCCAGCGAGGGCGCGAGCGTGGTGATGCTGTCGCGCGATGCAGCGAGAGCGGAATCGGCACGGGCGCGGGTTGGCCTTCTCGACCGCACCCTCGCCCTTTCCTGCGACGTACGGAACTCCGAAGAGATCGACCGCGTTCTGGCTCTGACCCTGCACCAGTTCAAGCGCATCGATGTGTGGATCAATAACGCCGGTCACGGTCTTCTCGATTCGGTCGCGCAGATGGACGTGGCCGCCTGCCACGAAATGTTCGAAACGAATTTCTTTGGCGTGGTCTCGGCCATGCAGGCAGTGATTCCGGTGCTGCTCGAGCAGGGCGGGGGAACGATCATCAATATTTCGAGCGTTGCCGGCCACATTCCAGTTCCGTTCAACGCGGCGTACAGCGCGACCAAGTTCGCGCTCAATGCGGTCGGAAAAGCTGCGGGCGTGGAGCTGAAGAAGGACGGGATCCGCGTCCTGACCGTTTGTCCCGGCTACGTGCGAACCGCGTTCGGGGAAAATGCGATTCGGGGAAGAGAACTGAAGCGCGTGCGGCCGGGTTCGGTGCGCGGCATTACCGCCGAGCAAGTGGCTCGTGCCACGCTCCGCGGATACTTGAAGAGGAAGCGGGAAGTGATCGTTCCGTGGACGATGCACCTGCCCGTGAAGTTCTATCAATTACTGCCGGGCGTGGTGGAGTGGGCGATGGGGAGAATGGCGCGATGACGTATCCCATAGGAATCCGGCTCGAAAATTTTCAGCCCAGCTCGGTCAGCATGGCTTCCATCTCCGATTGCGCGTGCAGATTTCCCGTGCGCCGCGCCGAAGTGATTCCATCCTGCAGCATCTTCTTCGCGTCGTCGACTCGCTCGGCCCGCACTAGAGTCTGGGCGGCCATGAAATATCCCGCGGTGTAGTCGGCGTGGTGTTCGAGCAGAATCGAGAACTCGGCCAGCGCCCGGTCGAAGTCCCCTTGCTTGGAGTATTCCATGGCGAGCCCGTAGCGCGCGAAGGCGTCTTTCGGATTCTCGGTCAAAATCTCGTTGAGCGTGGCGATTCGGTCCATGCCAGCAGGTTCCTTGAGAACGAGATTACTACAAACCTCTGGGCGCGGAACTGGTCATGTCCACGGCAACTGATTACAATGACGAGTCCCGATAATTCCGCGCTCTGAGGCAAACCAATTGGCCTGTCCCTACTTTATGCCGGTAGAAAAACTCGAGGGCAGTTGGCCGCATCCCTCACGCCTTCCCCTGGGATGTGGATGGCGCGGCCATTGCACGGCTCCCGGTCACGAAAACGAGACCCCGGCCCCGGATATCCTCGAAGCATTTTGCAATCTTGGCTATGCCAGCGGTTGTTCCTGGGCGCCCCAGGATCGAGCGTGGGACGCCGTGCGCTTCGCCGTCGTAGCTCCCACCGAGCTTGATGATCGGCGCGAGAGCGCGGAGATTCGCTTGATCTACGTCTGCGAACGAAATCATCGTCCCGTCGAGCGCGGGGAACTCGAATTCGACCTGCAGGGATCCCAGTGGCTGCGGCGCCACGATGACGCTCGTCTCCAAAAGATGGCGGAATGTTTTCTGGGATCGTTTCTGCAAAAGAGGTCCTGACGAGAGCGCCAGGGACGAGGAAAAATCATGACCGACGACGCGCTTGTGCCCCGCCCCGTACGCGATTCGCAATCGGAAATGGCCGAGATCGTATTGCCCAACGACGCGAACCCGCTCGGCGCTCTGTTGGGTGGCCGGCTTATGCACTGGATCGATCTCGCCGGCGCCATGGCCGCGCATCGCCACTCGCGCAACTACGTCGTGACCGCCTCGGTCGATCACATTGATTTTCTGGTTCCGGTGCGAGTGGGGGATCTGGTTATCCTCCGCTCCTCCCTGAACCGCGTTTTTCATACTTCCATGGAAGTCGGAGTCAAAGTTTTCGTCGAAAACTACATTGCGGACACTGCCCAGCACGTGGGCTCGGCCTATTTGACCTTCGTGGCCATCGACGGGACCGGAAAACACTTGAAGGTGGCGCCAGTGGTTCCCGAAACCGATGAGCAGCGGCGCCGCTACGACGACGCCGGCCGCCGCCGCGATATTCGGCGCTCCGAATTGGAACGTCGCCGCAAAATCCGGTCGCTAACTGGCAGCGGAATGTGATTCAGACCGCATAAACGCCTTCGGGAAAGCATTTAGGCTGTGGTGCCTGAGGTTTTTCATGGACAGCGCCCTCTTAGTGCATCGTCTCCACTTCGCCTTTACCGTTACCTTTCATTATTTGTTCCCGCAACTCACCATGGGATTGGCCCCACTCATTGTGGTCCTTAAGACCCTTGCCCTTCGCCGTAACGACGAGACCTATCACCGCTCAGCACGTTTCTGGGCGCGGATCTTCGGCATCAATTTTGTGCTGGGTGTGGTGACCGGCATTCCCCTGGAATTTCAGTTTGGCACCAACTGGTCTCACTTCTCGCGTTTCGCCGGCGGCGTGATCGGGCAGACGCTGGCCATGGAAGCAATGTTCGCTTTCTTTCTGGAGTCGGCATTTCTGGGCCTGTTCCTGTACGGAGAGAAACGGCTTGGCCCGCGCGGGCATTGGTGGTCAGCAGTCCTGGTGTTTGTCGGTTCCTGGCTTTCGGGATTTTTCATCATCGCCACCGATGCCTGGATGCAGCATCCCGTGGGCTATGCCAGGGCTGCCGACGGATCGGTGCAGCTCGCGAGTTTTTGGGCACTGGTGTTGAATCCCTGGGCATGGTGGCAATATGCCCACAACATGAGTGGGGCCGTGATAACGGGCGCGTTTGTCATGGCATCGGTGGGCGCATTCTATCTACTGGGGGGCAAGTTCGTGGAGTACGGGCGCATCTTTGTGCGCGTCGGGGTTGTGGCCGGACTGATGTTCAGTGTCTTGCAGTTGTTCCCCACTGGTGATGGCCAGGGCCGCCTGATTGCCGAAAATCAGCCGGTAACGCTCGCTGCGATGGAGGCCTTGTTTGAAAGCCAACCGGGAGCCCCGCTGGTGCTGGTCGGCCAGCCCAATGTGGGGGAACGAAAAATCGACAATCCACTGGTGGTTCCAAACGCGCTCAGTTTTCTGACTTGCCGCGCCTGGAAAGCGCAGGTGCAGGGCCTGAACGCTTTCCCCGAAGATCAGTGGCCATCGAATATAGCCTTGCTTTACTTCAGCTACCACATCATGGTGGGACTTGGGACACTCTTCATCGCAATCTCGATGGTGGCGGTGTTGCTGTTGTGGCGAGGCAAATTGTTCTCCAGCCACTGGATGCTGTGGATTCTGCTGCTCGCCCTGCCCTTCCCCTACATCGCCAATACCTCGGGCTGGATCACGGCAGAAATCGGACGGCAGCCGTGGTTAGTCTATTCGCTCATGCGCACGGTTGATGGCTATTCCAAGACAGTCTCAGCGGGGAATGGCATGTTCACCTTGCTGGGCTTCATGGGCATGTACATGGTGCTCGGAATTTTGTTCCTGTTTCTGGTGCAGCGCGAAATTGAGCACGGCCCGGAAGCGGAGACGGGATCGGCGCACTGATGACGGGCGCATTGCTTGGAAGAGGAGCAGCCTGCAAGCCGCGCCGTGACAGAACGATTTGTCATTTCGAGAGCGCAGCGCCGAGAAATCTGCTGTCTGGCTGGGCAATCCGACAGCGGATTTCTCGCTTCGCGCGAAATGACAAGGCTTAGCCGAGAATTCATCGAGGACTTATGGAAACACTCTGGTTCATGATCGTTGCGGTAATGGTTGCGGGCTATGTGGTGCTCGATGGTTTCGATCTCGGCGCCGGCGTGATCTATCTCGGGGCCGCCCGCACTCCTGAGGAGCGGCAGAAAATCATGCGCGCCATCGGCCCGGTGTGGGACGGCAACGAAGTCTGGCTGGTCGCGGCCGGAGGCACGCTCTACTTCGCCTTCCCTCTGTTGTACGCCTCGAGCTTCACGGCTTCTACTTGCCGCTGATGATCGTGCTCTGGCTGCTGATGCTGCGCGGGATCGGCATTGAACTGCGCGCACACATGGAAAATCCCGTCTGGCGCGGATTCTTCGACTTCGTGTTTTGCGCGTCGAGTCTGCTGTTGACCATCTTCTTCGGCGCTGCCCTGGGGAACGTGGTGCGCGGCGTGCCTCTTGCGGCCGACGGCTATTTCTTCGAGCCGCTCTGGACCAACTTCCGCGTGGGGTCGAATAACGGCATTCTCGACTGGTATACGGTTCTCGCCGGAGTGATCGCGCTGGTGACGTTGACCGCGCACGGGTCGCTCTACGTCGCGATTAAAACGGAAGGCGACGTCAATCGCCGCGCCCGCGCCGTGGCGAAGGCCGCGTGGCCGCTGCAACTGCTGCTGACCATCGTGGGATTGGTGGCGACCATCTACATTCGCCCCGGCGTGCTCGACAACTACAAGCAGCACGCGGTCGGATTCCTGATCCCTATCGTTGTGTTCGGCGCGCTAGCCGTCATGATCTATGGGATCGGCAAAGCCCAGGGCCCCGCGCCCGACGTAGGAAAAGAGAAGCTTGCCTTCGTCGCTTCGGCGCTTTACATCGTGGGGATGCTTGTGGGCGCGGCGTTCGCGCTCTATCCCGTGGTGCTGCCGGCGAGCACCGATCCAGCCCGCAACCTCACCATCTACAACACCGCCTCTGGCCATCATGGCCTGAGCGTCGGATTCACCTGGTGGATTCTGGGCATGGTCCTCGCCCTAGGATACTTCTTCTTCCTGTTCCGCATGTTCAAAGGCAAGGGTGCGGCTGGAGGGGCGAGGATACTGAGGGAGCGATTCCTGAGTGGCTTCGGAAATTGTCTGCAACCTCGATTGTCATCCGGAGCGGCGTTCTTTGCCGCGAAGGACCCATGCATTCTTCTGGCTCCCAACGAACTGCATGGGTCTTCGTTTCGCTCAGAACGACAACTGCGTGGATCAGACTCTCTCCAAAAATGCTGCCAGCATTCGTGTTTGCTGAGGGCAAGCTGGCGTGAATGCCGAGATTTTCGGCGACCTAGAGGCTCGGGACTCTAGCCTCCTGTTTCGTGGCGATGCTCGATCGGTCCTGATTTGTTTCTATGGAAAGGAAGAAGCCCCCCGGGTTTTATGCCATCGGGACGGCTGCGACCTGTTCGCCTTCAAAGGTGATGACGCCTTGCTGATGGGTGCCGTGCTCAAACAATGGCTCTGTGAGAATGCCATGCCATCCGCAATGTGTAAGGAGTTTTCGTGGCTCAATATCGTCGAACTTGCCGACTACTACGAGAGCGGAGACCCCATCGAAGGAGAGTTTATTTCCAGCTGGAATTGGATCGAGCAGTTCTATGAGAGTGAGTACTTTCCTCCGAGAGTTTCGTCTGCAACTTCATCCGCCAGCTTCGAAGGGCCGGATACGATCGAAAGTTCCGGGCAGGGCAGTCCTTATGGGCGCTCATGCTGTCTCGGTCGCGCCGTCATGGCCTGCGCGACGAGCAAGCTCGCATCGCATTTGAGTTCTCGCGGGGTGGTGACGCAAGGAGTGTGACGGTCCGGAATGGAGCTGAGCAATCGACATTGATAACGTCCGCTTTCCTATCAGACGAGATCCATGCAGCACTGAACCGACTACGGGGAGCACCGATCGACTGACAAGCCGATCATCCAAACCCCGGGTCTGTATAATCGAAGAGTGTTCTGTCTCATCATTTCTGCAATTCATACATGGAGTGTGATTCTTTGAGTGCACATATGCCGCATCAGCATGGACAAGGGCCGGCGCAGCAGGGGCCGCAGCCGCTGCCGGGGGTGGACGCCATCATTGCCGTCGGATCGGGCAAGGGCGGCGTGGGCAAAACCACGCTGTCGGTGAACTTGGCCGTCGCGCTGGCCAAGATGGGACACAAGGTCGGGCTACTCGACGCCGACGTCTATGGGCCCAACGTTCCCCTGATGCTGGGGGTGAACTCGCAGCCGCGCATGGTCGGCGACAACCGCATTGAGCCGCTCGAAGCCTTCGGCGTGAAAGTAATTTCGGTGGGATTGCTCAATCCCGGCGACAAGCCCATCATCTGGCGCGGGCCGATGTTGCACCAGATCGTGCGACAGTTCCTGGGCCTGGTCGAGTGGGGACATCTTGACTACATGGTCGTCGACCTGCCGCCGGGGACGGGTGACATCGCGCTATCGCTGGTGCAGACCGTGCCGCTGACGGGGGCGGTTGTGGTCTCGACTCCGTCGGACGTTTCGCTGCAGGATGCGCGCAAGGCGATCGAAATGTTCCGCCAGATGAAGGTGGATCTGGTCGGCATGGCCGAGAACATGAGTTATTTCGTCTGCCCGCACTGCCAGCATGAGGTCGACATCTTCTCACGCGGCGGGGCGGAAAGGACTGCGCAGCAGTTCGGCGTGCCGTTCCTGGGAAGCATTGCGCTCGATCCTGAGGTGCGCAAGTCTGGGGACGGCGGCAAGCCCGTCGTCCTGGAGGGCGAGAACTCGCCTCACGCCAAGTCACTCTACGAGTTCGCGCGGCGAGTGGTCGACCGGGTGGCGGAGATCAAGGCCAGCGCGCCCGCCAATGTGATCCAGATTCAGTAGAGACGTTGTTTGCAACGTCTCTCTCTCCACGATTTCGAACGCGGGCGGCAGAGACGTAGCAAGGTACGTCTCTACGGCTTCTTTTGAAATCTATCCAGTCGCCAGATCGCTTCCGGTTCGCGGTCTTTCAGGATCAACTCTGCCATCATCTCTCCGATTGCCGGGCCGTGCTTGAATCCGTGGCCCGAGCCGCCGCCGACCAGCCATGCGTTTTCCACGGCTGGATGCCGATCGACGATGAAGTGGCTATCCGGAGTTTGCTCGTACTGGCAAACGCGCGTCTCGAGTAACGGCGCGTTCTTCAGGGCAGGGAAGCGGAAGCCGACGTATTCGCGAATATCGGCGAGAGTCTCGTGGCTGACGACGCGCTCGCCGTCGTTCGGATCGAAAATCGGTCCCCGAGTGTCATCGGCGATTTTGAATCCGCGGCGATCGTTGCCCGGGATGCCGTAGCGAAAGCGTCGGCGATGATCAGCCCAGACGGGCAGATGCGCGTCGCTGAAACGAGAATCGCCGGGCGGCGTGCCGAAAAAGAAAACGTCCTGCTTGGTCGCCTGAACCAGGTCGCCAACGGTCTGAGGGAATAATTCTCCCAGCCACGGCCCGCATGCAAACACATAGCGATCGGCCTTGAGTCGAGAACCGTCCGACAGGCTGATGCGTTCGAGTTGCTTGCTCTCCCAACCCTTACCCAGCACTGCGAGCTGCTGATATTTGCCGCCTTTGGCGACGAACGCCTCCGCGACGGCCTGGCAACTCGTGCGGGCATCGAGGTATCCGCACTCGGGCTCGTAGATGCCCCACTCGATGCCTTCGAAGTTGATTTGCGGCCAGCGCTTCTGCATCTGCGCCGGAGACAACTCCTGAAATTTGATCTTCGCTTGGCGCAGCATTTCGACCGAGCCGCGCTCGAAGGCATCATCGCGGCGGGCCGCCATCCACAAGACGCCGGTGCGATGCAGAAACTTCCGCTTCCATTGCCGCTCATATTTCTGCCAGAGCATAAGCGCGCGGGCGACCATTTCGGTGTACGGCTGATCGGGGCCGTAGGTACCGCGCATGACCCGCGTCTCACCTCCCGACGATGCGCGGGAATTGCCCGCGCCCCAGGCGTCGAGCAGAGTCACGCGCGCTCCGCGCTCGAGAAGATGTAGTGCCGTCCATCCGCCAAAGGCGCCGGCTCCGATAACGGCGATGTGAGGTTTGGCCCTCATGGCTCAGCAGGATACCGGGAGCGAGGCGGATAAGGAAAGGCTGGGTTCGTGCGCGTTGGAAATCAGGGCGAATCTTTCTCGAACCGTGGGGAAGCCTGTATGCTTAAGGGCTCAAAACACAATTTGAAAAGGATGGAGTCTCCATGGGTCGTTCGCTACGGGGTCTGGTCACGCTTGCAGTGGCTGGAAGTATTTCGGCGCCGCTGGTCACTGGGTTGGCCAGCCGTTACATGCAAGACCGGATCTTTCCCTGAAGCGCTTTGCCGGGCGCTGCGCTAATCGCGCTAGGCATTGTGGGCGTTGCTCTGTGCTTCAATCGGCGACTCCAGAGGTGGGACGGCGCTCTGGACCGCCCCGCTGCCGAACAAGCCACGTTCCTCACCGAGGGTTTATCAGACCGCTCGGTTGGCCTAGCCATCGTAATTTCGGCGGCGCTCAGTCTCTTCCTCTGCTCTGCTGGCAATTCCTGTTCATGAGCTGGATGCGTTAGGGCATGAGCCCGGATCAAACCTCGAGCCTGTTTGTACTGCCGTTTCGCGAGCAGCTCAATATGGGCATTTCTCGCGCCAGCCACTTTTACTACGGCTTGCCGACCTATTACGTGCTGGCGGTTGTGTTCCTATTAACCGCGCTGGCCTTTGTCCCTGTTGGACAACTGCGCGGCTATGTGATGAAGCGGCGCAGCAAGCTCACCGGGTATGGCTTTAATTTGCTGGGAAGTGTGGCCGGTGTGCTGCTGATGTTTGTGGTGAGCGCGTTCTGGACTCCGCTGGTCATATGGTTCCTGCTCGCTTTTGCGAGCTTGCTAGGTTTCTACGCTCGCCGGGGTCGTTTTTCTCGAGTCCGAAAGCGGACCGTTGTCGCTTCCGCCGGATTTTCTGACGCAGCGTGACTTTCGTGAGAAGACTGTGGTCTATGCCGATCCCGCTGAGCATGCGGATGTCTCGACCGACGACTGGCCGTTCTTCTATATGCCGCAGCGAGTTTATCCGGTTTCCTACGTGACGATGGTCGGGTTAGTACTGGTCCTGTCGCTGCTGCTGATCGCCAGCCTGCTCACGGAACGTGTTGGGGTCGGGTAATTTGCCCTTCTTTCTGCTGGGAGCTGGATTCATGCTGGTCGAAACCAAGAGCATCACCGAACTTGGACTCACCTTCGGCAATTCATGGCAGGTGATCATCTCAGGAAGCGGCGGGCTGCCGTCCACATGGCTGGGCCGCTGGGGTACGATTGTGCTGCTGACTTCGCCGCTGTTTTTCTCCGGCATCGTGTTTTCCAGGCTGCTGAAGAGCCGAGGCGAGATTGTAGGAGTCATGTCGGCAAACCCGTTCGGAGCTATGTGCGGAGGTTTGCTGGAATACAACTCCATGTACTTTGGATTCCGCTTTCTCTACCTGCTGGCGGCCGGACTGTACTTGTTTGCTTTTGTCTGGGAACTGCTGCGCGGGAAACTGGAGAGCGCCGTCATCGCTCCGGCCAGGATACATGCTGAGGCTGGAGATTAGAGCGGAACTCCGCGTTGTCATAAGGTAATTACTACTTTTCCCTGAGCGTGCCCTGCTTCCAGATACCGGATCGCCTCAGGGACCTCACCCAAGCTATAACGCCGGTCGATCACCGGTGTTACTTTTCCGGTCGCCATGAGTTCGCCCAGGATAGTCAGGTCCCCTTGGTTCGGCTTCGCCAGAATTCCGACCATGTTCTGGCTGGTGAACCGCGACATTACACCCGCTGTGACTCCACGAGTCAGAGGGCCGATCATCCAGCGCCCTGCCGTTGCTCCCGCCATGACTAAAATCCCCTTGGCATTCAACACCCGCCTGCATGCCGAGAGCGAATGGTTCCCGACGGCGTCGAGAACTATGTCGTACCTTCGTCCACTTTGTGTGAAGTCCTCGTGGGTGTAATCCACGACTTGATTTGCTCCGATGGATCGAACCATCTCCACATTCCTCGTGCTGCATACGCCGGTCGCATCGGCGCCGAACGACTTGGCGATTTGCACGGCAAACGTTCCCACGCCGCCCGCCGCGCCATTAATCAAGACTTTCTGCCCCGGTTGAATGTGCCCCTTGTCGCGAAGACCCTGCAATGCGGTAAGTGCGGCGATCGGCGCGGAAGCCGCTTGCTCAAACGTCACGTTCTTTGGTTTCGTGACCAATGTTGACTCTGAAGCGCGCGCATACGGGGCAAAAGCCCCGCGGCAGGTGCCAAAAACCTCGTCGCCTGGGCTGAAGTGAGTTACGTTCCTGCCAATCGCTTCAACTTGGCCGGCTACATCAGCACCGAGCCGGGTGTCTTTTGGTTTGCGCATCCCGGCGACGAGACGAAGGACGTATGGCAAGCCTCTCATGAAGTGCCAGTCATATGGATTGACGGAAGCCGCTCGAACTTTTATCAGGACTTCACCGTCGTTGGGAACAGGCTTCTCAACGTCGCTGATCTGGACAACATCTGGTGCCCCATATCTCTCGTAGATGGCGGCTTTCATTGGCATTTCTCCGTTCCGCCCGCCTGTTAAAAGGCGGATTACTCCGGCCGATCTGATTCCGGTCGACACGATTGCTGCTTACCACGGGCTTGGGTCTTTACCGCAAACCACATCAGCCAGATGCCGGTTGTGACTTCGGAGATGGCCATCGGCGCCCAGCCGTATTGGAGTATCCCCGCGTGTTCCGGAAAGATCGGACTGCCAAAACACATGAGCGTCACCACGACCGCGGCGAACACGCCAACGATTGCGATGTTCATCCTGTCAGTGCTTGCCTGCGGAGTTCTACAGGCTGGGCACGGGCCGTACAAGGTGAAACATTCGTCTTGAAGGCATTTTTGAAGCGAACTCGCACGAGCCAGAAAATCATCAAGATCAGCGGCAGGAACCCCAGCACAAGCAGCACATGTGTTTTGCTCAGCACGGCGGGGAATAGGTGTGGCCGCGCGAGGAATAACGACCCGGAGGCGACAAACAGCGCGAAGCACATGCGCCAAAGATGTCGCGCGACTCGCTGGACACCGAAAACACCGCCGCGCAGGAGCATGCGAATGTCCCCGGCGGCAGCCAGCAGTGCCAGGGAGCCGAAGACGAGGTACATCCCGGCCGGCGCGTCAGCTTTTGTCCCGGTCTGGCTGATCGCCGCTGCCACCCCAAAGGACACCATGACGGCTCCGAGCCCCAGTGCAGCCAGAAGCCCAACCCAGCCGTAGATGCCCGTCCCGCCGTCTCGGCGTCGGGCAGTTACCCACGCCGTTGCCACCAAGTAGAACGTAAGCAGCCCGCCGAAAACATTGCTCACTTGAGATTTCATGAGTGCCATGTAGGCACCGCAGCCGGACATGGTCAGCATGGAAATGAAGAACACGTTTCCAGCCATCCCATGCCAGCGGGAACCTTTGCGGAGGGACACTGCGACAAAGCCAGACAGTATTCCCAAAGTGCCACCGATAATGTGAAGAAGTAATAGTGGAGATCGCATTCTTCCGCTCCTGTGGTTACTTATCCCCGTTGCGTGGCCCGCCCGTGCCATCCGTGAGGAGTGCGTTCCTGATGAGGAGCCCCGGAGTCAGCGATCCTTCCGGAACGATGAAAGCTGAGTTTCCCAAGGGCGCGTGCCAGGAGGTTGAAGAACGCCGCGAGCAAGAAAAGGCTTCGATTCACCGGCTTGGACAAGTCATAGAAAAGAGCCGTCACCGCGAGATAGCACACGCTTGCGCTAAGGTCGGCCGTGAATGCCAATCTGCCGTGAAAGAAGAGGAGGAATGCACCCGTCAGTATCGTGAGGAAGTAATAGCTGAGGACAAACCTCGCCTTGAAGCGCGACGCCGTTTTTGCAATCCGTTCCATCATTTCAGCGTTGCTCATATGTTTGTCCTCCCTCTGCATGCGAATCAGATCGGTCCCTGGTAGCGGCGCAGCCGGATCGACGCCACGAGGAAAGCGGCGAAGATGGCCAGGCCGATCAACATCCCCGGGCTGATCAGAAATTCAGCCAGATTAAGTACTGTGGGCAGATCCATCCCATGGCCGGGCGCTGACAAAGCGCCGGCGTCGTCGCCGGCCTGCAAGCGGGATCCCAGGAAGTTGGCGAAATACGAAGTGTTGAAGGCAATCTTCTCCACGAAGCCGATGGCGAGCATCGGTAAACCCGCCCACAGAAAGGCCATGCGGCGCGCCCAGCCTGAGACCAGCAGCAGCCAGCCGTAGACTGGCGCAAAATAGAACCCATGCACCACCACCAGGTGGTAGAGCAGCCCCATCCACATCTGGAACAGCGGTAAATGGCTCCATAGCGGCGCGGCACTCTGGCCGCTCCCCAGCAGTACTGCGGAGCCGAGCAGCAGCATGATCCACTGCGTAGCTACCGTGATTGTCCAGGTGAGCAGCGGGAGAACAAGCAACGGAATGCTCGCCTTGGAGAGCACGGTGGTGACATCGGAGACCGGCAACGACTTCCAGAACAGGATGCTGCGATCGCGCCGTTCGCCGTGCAGCGCATCGAGACAGTAGAACACTGCGACGATCAGATAGGTCCCCATGAGCAGCAGTTCGGCGAAGTCATACGGCTGCTCGATCATCTCGTGCTGCTTCATCGGGTCGAGCGCGGACGCGGCACGCATCTTATCCGGCAGGTGAACCGTGCTGATCATGAAGCCGAACAGGATCAGGGCGGCGACGGCTAGCGGCGCGATATAGATTGATCGGTTCTCCCACAATTCGCGCCCCAGGCACCAGTAGAAAGGTCGAGTCGCTGCGAGGACCGCGGGCGCGACGATCTGAGAATCGTTGATCTCGGAGTCGCGGGAAGACTCGGGCATGGCGTTCGGCGGAGTGTTCATCGTATTCACCGGGCCGCTCCTGGGCTCTGGCCGGCCCCATGGCCGGGCTTATCTCCCACCACGGCAATGAAGAGGTCGGCGATGCTGGGCGTGCGGACGTCGCCAAGCGCCGAGAGTTGGCTGCGATCGACGCTATCGAAAAGCAGGATGCTGCGACCGATCGCCTGCCGCTCCTCGATCGGCCGGAGGGCCCGAGCCGCGGCGAGCTGCTCCGGGCGCACCGACACTTCCAGATAACGCGCCTCGAAGTCTTCCATGCTGGACGAGAACACGATGCGGCCGCGGTCCATGAACATAACGTCGGTGATTACGTGCTGGATCTCTTCCACCTGGTGCGTGGTCACGACGATGGTGCGGCTGCGATCGAAGTAGTCGTTCAGCAGGGAATCGTAGAACTGCTTGCGATACAGGATGTCGAGGCCAAGCGTGGGCTCGTCGAGCACCAGCAGTCTGGCGTCAATCGCCATGACCAACGCGAGGTGGAGCTGGGTCACCATGCCTTTCGACAATTCCCTGACTTTGCTGGCGCGCCGGATGGTGGTCTTGGTGAGAAACCCCTCCGCTTTCGCCCGATCGAATCGCGGATGCACTCCTGCCACATAGTCGAGTAACTGCGAAACCCGTATCCAGCGCGGCAGCACGGCGACATCGGCGATGAAGCAGACATCGCGCATGAGCAGATCGCGCTCGGTCCAGGGATTGCGTCCGAGTACCCTCAGTTCTCCCTGATACGGGGTGAGGCCGAGAATGGCGTTGAGCGCGGTGGTCTTGCCGGCACCGTTGGGACCGATGAGTCCGAGGATGCGGCCGTCTTCAACGCGCAAATTGACACCGTCCAGCGCGATCGTGTTTTTGAACGCCTTACGGAGACCGCTAGCTTCTATGCATGGCATGGGCTTCAGCGCTCCTCTTTAAAATTCGACTCGGGGGAATTTGGTTCGGCGGTTTTCGGCTGGGAGGCATCTGGTGACCTTGGGCCGTTTGCGGCCGCGATCAGCAGTTCTTCCGCCTTCAGGCCGAGCCGCTGAATGGTGGCGTAGACCCTGGGCCATTCTTCGCCAAGAAACTTCTGCCGCTCGCCCTGCAGCAACAGATTGCGTGCCCCCGCATTAATGAACATCCCGCGGCCTCGCCTGGTCTCCACCAGCCCTTCATCCACCAGTTGCTGATAGCCCTTGAGAACCGTGAGCGGATTGACCCGATACTCGGCCGCGACATTGCGTACAGAGGGCAGCGGATCGCCTTCCTTGAGCACGCCGTCGAGGATCATCGCGACCACGCGGTCGCGAAGCTGGCGGTAAATCGGCTGACTGTCGTTCCACTCACGGTCCATCGGGTTTTCCCAGTTAGCGGTTTGGAGAAGTACCCTCCTGTCACTTTGCGCGCTGCAGGTCCATGTGGGCCTGCATGTGCTTGTCGCCAGGCAGCATAAAAGTCCAGTCCTCGGTGTGATGGTTGGCGTCGATTACAGTGAACACCGCATGGTGCATGTGTCCGTACTGCGTGCTGCCGGCAACGTCGACGAAATCGAATTCCACCCTCTTGCCGTCGGGCGATGCTTTGGCGACCATGCGCGGGCGGTTTCCAGCGTCGCAGTAATGGGTGAGGGTCAGGCGATCATTATCCACGTAAAGCAGGGTGATCGGATCGTCCTTGCTTGGATCGTCCGGCGTTCCCGGTTGCTTCATCTCATGCACGATCGCGTTTCCCCTAGAAGTCACGCGCATTGAGAGCCATAGGGGCTTGTCGCCGAAGTCAGGCTGCGGAGGGTTGGCGGTCACCGGGCCCGTCCAGGTACCCGCAAGGGTTTTCAGTTGGTCGAAGGACTTTTGCGCTTCCGACGGCGCGGGAGTCGGCGCGGTCTGAGCGAAAGCTACGGTGGACAGCGACATCAGAGCAAGAGACAGCAGAAAACGAGGCGATTTCATGGTCATTCTCCTTCAAGAGTGTTCTTTTCTTCCTGCATCGGGACCGGGCATCCCTTGGTTACCAGCCATGGCTCAGCTTGGTCTTAGGTGCGTCCTCTAGTGTTATAGTTAACTATAACACTAGATAAAAAGCAAGAATTTTCTTTATTTTTTTTCGACAGACGGACTCGGAAAGGGGGTTCACGCGTAGTTTCTTGGGAGCCATCGAGAGCCTAACTCCATATGTTTCAGCTATATCGCTGAGTACCACAAGGAAAGGGCTTGCGCTTCGTGTTGGTCTTCGAACATGAAGATTGACGTTCACGAAAGGGGGCGGCGTAGCCTCACGTTCGGAGACAACACTATTAAGGTTGATAGCCACCCGGATATCCGGCGTGTTGCATACCAAACTCCGAACTGATCAATCCACCCCGAGATCATTGTGACCGTCTCAGCTGAGACTTAATGGAAACAAGAAATGGCGCTGACGACTCGAAGACAGTTCCTCCAGCAGGCTGCGTTCGCGGGAGCGGCTCTCTCCCGAGGCCCCATGAGAGCGTTTGCCCGGGCGCGGCGAACGCTCGAAGCAACGGAACAGAATGCCGCTCCGACCGATGCGGCCGCGATCCGAAAACTTGTTTCCCAGATTAGCCGGCGTATCATCACACCGGAGACGCCCGACTATGAATCGGCACGCTTGGTTTTCAACCGCGTATTCGATCCGCGTCCGGCGCCGATCGTTCGCTGTGCCGACGCGCCCGACGTCGTGCGGGCGGTGGAATTCGCTCCGAACCAGAATCTGCCGCTGGCAGTGCGTGGCGGAGGCCATAACCGACTCGGAATTGGCGTGTGCGATGGCGGCGTCATAATCGATCTCTCCGCCATGAACCGGGTCGAAGTCGACGCAGGCAAACGAGTGGCCCGGGCAGAAGCAGGTGCGCTGGTATGCGGACGTGGATGGCGCCACGCAGCGCTTCGGATTGGCGACAACGTTGGGTGGTTGCCCGACGGTAGGAATTGCTGGCCTGACCCTGGGCGGAGGAGAGGGTCTGCTGATGTCGAAGTACGGCGCTGCGTGCGACAACTTGGTATCAGCGCAACTTGTAACCGTGGATGGAAAGCAAATCGAGGTCAGTCGGAACTCCAATCCAGATCTTTTCTGGGCGATTCGCGGTGGAGGCGGAAATTTCGGAGTGGCAACGGCGCTCGAGTACCGGCTCCATCCACTAACCGGCGTTCTGGCGGGAACGCTCACTTACCCGCCTGGACGAATGGCGGAGCTCTTCGAGGCCTTGGTCGAATTCGTCGCGGCGGCGCCGGATGAAATGAACGTCGTCGGCATGGTGTTACCGTCCGAACAGGGGACGCGATTCCAGATGGTAGTCTGCCATTGCGGCGATCCGCGCCACGGGAATGAATTGCTCCAACCATTGCGAGCGCTTAAACCGAGGGAGGACACTGTCAGGGTTAAGTCCTATCTGGAAGCTCAGGCGCCAGCATTTCTTCCAGCGCCCGTCGCACACTTCCAAACGGACCTGTTCCTTCCGGAACTCGGCGCGGCCGCGATTGCGAAGATAACGACAGCAACCCACGCCGCGCCGTCGAACACCAGGGTGTTCATCGTGCCGCTTTACGGTGCCATCTCGCGGGTGGGAGTAAGTGACATGGCATTTCCATTAGGGCAGCCGGGGTTACGAGTTGGATATTGTGGGCACCTGGATCGCCCCGGCAGAGAAGGCGAGTTCGGTGCCATGGGTCAAATCTCTGCGGGACAATTTGCAGCCCTTTGCGGATGGAGTGTACGTCAACCAGTTGGGCGAAACCAGCGAAGAGCTCGTGAGGGCGGTGTACGGATCGAACTACGCTCGCCTGGTGGAGATCAAGAAAAAATAGGACCTCGGCACTGTGCTGCGGCTCAACCAGAACATCAAGCCGGCTTAGGCAGTTGGGTCATCCTGACCGTAGCCGTACTTCAGGCGGAGGGAAGCATCCCCAGCGCGACGGGCCCGTGCGGAACAGATCCCTCACCGTCTGAACGGCGCCGGGTCGGGATGACGCATCCAAAAGTGAGACCAAGACCCAAACCGCACCATTCCCCAGTCTCGGCACTTGCTTGACACCATTTCCCCTCGTTCCTAGAATCCAAACAGGATCACGACTTTGATCCAAAAGCTAAACTTCTGCATCTAAAATAGTTAGGTAGAATGGTCCCGATGCAGTTTCTCCCCCCGGCCGACGCCGTTCGGATCGAGACAGCTGACAGAACATCAAATGCCTGCAGACCCCAATATCGGGAATCGCGAACGCGACATCCTGACCGCCATCGTCGAAACTTTCATATCGACGGGTGAGCCGGTCGGGTCGCGCACGCTGGCGCGCTCCAACCGCGAAGGCCTCAGTCCCGCCTCCATCCGCAACGTGATGGCGGATTTGTCCGATGCCGGGTACCTGGAGCAACCGCACACTTCTGCCGGACGCATCCCGACCACGGAGGCGTACCGCTATTACGTTGAGCAGATCTCGGGGAACGCGCGCCTCGCGCCGCAAGAAGAGACCATGATCTCGGAGTCGCTGGCCGGCGTCACTGACGTCCAGGAGTTCATGGAGCGTACCTCGCACGTGCTCTCGCTGATCTCGCGTAACGTGGGTGTGACCGTCGCCACCAGCGGTCCGAAAAATGCACTGGAGCACGTCTATTTTTCGCGGCTCGGGGATCAGAAGGTATTGGCCGTACTCGTAACGCGATCCGGCCTCGTGCGCGACCGCGTGCTGCGGCTCGAGTTGTCGCAGGCGGACCTGGATCTGGCGGCGCGCTACATCAATGAGAACTTCCGCGGTTGGACCATGGAAGCCATGCGCTCGGAACTGGCCCGCCGCCTGGAGCAGGAACGCAGCGAATATGATCGCCTGATGCATTCGATCGAGCAACTGTACAAGCAGGGCGCACTGGCGGCGGAGCAGGGCTCGCAAGTAGTCTTCGTGGAAGGCGCCGCGAACCTGGTAACTGGCGAGCAGGACCGCGAGCGCCTGCAGGAAATGCTCAAGACGCTGGAGGAAAAAGAAAAGGTTGTGCGCCTTCTCGGCGCCTACCTCGATGTGAAGCAGGAAGCGGTGCGCGTGGTCATTGGCCTCGACGAGGCTCTGCCCTCGATGCGCAACTTCGTGCTGATTGGCGCCCCGGCGCACGCCGGCAACGAAGTGATGGGATCGTTGGCCGTCATCGGCCCCACTCGCATGGATTATCAGCACACCATTACGGCGGTCTCTTACATTGCGCGCCTGTTCGACAAGATCTTAAATGAACCGGAGTGAGTAAACGGAGTTATGGGGAAATCAAACGGAAAATCAGACGTGGAAAAAGCCGGCCTTGACCTGGAACACGAACTTCCTTCGGGCGATGGAGGTGAAGTTGTTTCCGAGGCAGCCTCCAGGGGCCCTTCCGCGGCAGTGGACCAGTCAGCCGCCGAAACCGAATTGCAGAAGTTGAAGTCCGAACGCGAGGCTCTGCTCGACCGGTTGGCGCGGGCGCAGGCCGAATTCGAAAACGCCCGCCGCCGTGCCGCCAAAGAGCAGCAGGAGTACCGCGACTTCGCCACGTCCGATGCTATCAAGTCGCTGCTCCCGGTAATTGATAGCTTCGAGCGCGCCTTGCAGGTCAAATCCGAAGGCAGCGAGTTTCGGAACGGCATTGAACTCATCTACAAGCAGTTGCAGGATGCGCTGGCCAAGCTTGGAGTGCACGCGATTGCGGCCAAGGGGGAGCCTTTCGATCCTCGTTATCACGAAGCGATCGAGATGGTGGAGACCACGGACGTGCCCGATCACGCGGTGCTCGACGAGTTGCAGCGCGGCTATAAATTCAAAGACCGCTTGCTCCGCCCCGCCATGGTTCGAGTGGCGAAGAATCCTGGGAAATAGCACGACCGAGAAGCATCAACTTTCATACCTGGCTGGGGCATTTGTATCTTTGAGGAAAGGCATATTCTGACGACCAACGCAAAACGCGATTACTACGAAGTGCTGGGCGTGACCCGCACCTGCACGGAAATGGAACTGAAGAGCGCGTACCGCAAGCTGGCACTGCAGTTTCATCCGGACCGCAATCCGAACAATCCGGACGCGGAAGAAAAATTCAAGGAAGTGAGCGAAGCCTACGCGGTGCTCGCCGATTCGGAAAAACGCGCGGTGTATGACCGCTATGGCCATGCCGGACTGGGCGGAAGTGGTGTTGGCGGCGCGGGATTCGATCCCACCGTCTTCCAGGACTTCAGCGACATCTTCGGCGAGTTCTTCGGCTTCGGCGATCTGTTCGGCGGAGGCGGCGGCCGCCGTCGCAGCCGAGTCCAGCGCGGTGCCGATCTCCGCGAAGATCTCACGCTCGAGTTCGAAGAAGCGTTCTTCGGAAAAGAGACTCGCGTCACGGTCCGCCGCCACGAGGCCTGCGAGGAATGCCACGGCTCCGGCGCGGCTCCGGGCAAAGGCCCAACCACCTGCCGCTCCTGCTCGGGACGCGGCCAGGTTCGCTATCAGCAGGGATTCTTCAGTATTGCTCGCACCTGTCCGACGTGCCAGGGCACCGGCAGCGTGATCACCGATCCCTGCCCCAAGTGCAAGGGCGAAGGACGCATTCTCCGTCAGCGCACGGTCGATGCCAAAGTTCCCCCTGGAGTGGAGGACGGAACCCGTATCCGTTTCGCCGGCGCCGGAGAGGTCGGTCAGTCTGGCGGGCCAGCAGGCGACCTCTATGTCGTCCTGCACGTAAAAGAGCATCCCTTCTTTGCGCGCGAAGGCAATGACCTGCACTGTGTGGTGCCGATTTCGGTAGCTCAGGCTGCAGTCGGTGCCGAAATCCGCGTGCCCACCATGGAGGGCGAACACACGCTGAAGATTCCCGAGGGCACGCAGCCGGGCGCAACGTTCCGCGTCCGCGGCAAGGGCGTCCCGGAGTTGGGCGGACGCGGCAAAGGCGACTTGTACGTCGAGGTCCGGGTCCAGATCCCGGGCAAGTTGAACAAGCGCCAGCGCGAGTTGCTGCAGGAGCTGGATGCCATCGCCAAGGTCGACAACCAGCCGCTCATGCGTTCCCTGCTGGGCAAGATGAAAGACATGTTCGGATAATGCCGCGAACTCGTCCTCTTTCCCATGACACGCCGCCGCTGGATCGCCGACGAGGTCTCTGACAACCACGCCGCCATCACCGGGGACCATGCCGATCACCTTATCCGCGTCCTGCGCGCTCGCGTCGGACAGGAATTTGATATCGCCACCGGCGCTCTAGTTCGCCGCGGACGCATCGTGAGCATTCGAGCGACCCGCGTGGAGTTTGAACTTGGGGAAGCAGTTCCCGCTGCATCGCCAGTCAACGTTACGCTGCTGCTGGCCGTCTTCAAGTTCGACCGCATGGAGTGGGCGATCGAGAAATGCACCGAACTGGGTGTAGCCCGGATCGTCCCTGTAGTCGCGCGGCGGACCGACGCGCACCTGGCTGCTGCTTCCGCGAAACGCGCTGACCGCTGGCGCAGGTTAGCCCTGCAGGCCTCGGAACAATCGTGCCGTGCCACTCCGCCCGAAATCGCTGCCGCGGTAAAGTTGAAAGCGGCAACCAGCCTCCCCGGCGCGCGGCGGATCGTTCTGGCAGAATCAGAAAATCAGACTCAGCTGCGCGATGTACTCAGTTCAGCCGAAGGCGAAATTCTTCTCGCGGTCGGTCCCGAGGGCGGATGGACTGAAGACGAATTGCAGCTTTTTCAAACCGCTGGCTGGATGTCCGCGTCGTTGGGCCCGACGATCCTGCGTGCCGAAACAGCCGCCATCGCCGCCACCGCCATCGTGATCTCAGCACTCGACGGGTGATTGCCCTGTGGCGGCCCTCAGGAGAAAATTGATCATGAGCAAAGGTCACATCTACTTCGAAATACAGGCAGACGATAGCAAACGCGCGATTGATTTCTATTCCCAAGTTTTTGCATGGAAATTTTCCCAGATCAAGGGCCTTCCCGTTCCTTACTGGACGATCGAAACCGGAGGGTCGAGAGGGGGGATTGTTGCAGCCCCCGGCCAAAACCCCCCCGCCCCAATGCGGTACGAACGCGTTTGTCTGCTCGCTCGAGGTGGAGAATTTCGACCCAACCGCGAAAACGATATTGCAGCTGGCGGGCGTCGTCGCCCTGCCCAAACTCGCAGTACCCGGTACGTGTTGGCAGGGTTACTTCGTGGATACTGAGGGGAATACCTTCGGAATTTTTGAAGTCGATGAAAACGCCGGCAAATAGCCGTGGGGACATAGACGAGCATGGGGCGGGCTGTTTACCCTCCCCCATGATGTCGTGCAATTCCCACATTGCTTACTCTGAACCATCGGCTATCCTCGCACAACTCCCCCAAGTGATATTCTGACCCACAATGCCGGTTTTGAAGTCGATCTCCCGTTCCGCACCCTTTACTCCCCACGATCGTCAGCGTGAGGCCATCGAGCATGTCCACGGACCGCTGTTAGTGGTGGCTGGGGCGGGCACGGGCAAGACTTCGGTCTTGACCCATCGCATTGAGCGCCTGGTTCGCGAGGGCCATGCCGAACCCGGCGAGATTCTGGCCCTCACCTACACCGTCAACGCCGCGACGGAAATGCGCGACCGGCTGCGCAAATTGCTGGGCTACGGCGGAGTTCACGCCACCACCTTCCACGACTACTGCCTCGACCTGCTCAAGCGCGCCGGCAAAGATTTTGGTGTGCTCGACGAGCAGGATCTGTGGATCTACCTGCGGCGCCGCATCCGCGAGCTTCATCTTGAATATTTCGTACGGGCCGCGAACGTCGGCCAGTTCCTCAAGGACCTCCTCAAGTTCGTTGACCGCTGCCACGACGAGCTCGTGACTCCCGAAAAGTACGCCGAGTATGTGGAGCGCCTGGAGCGGAAGGAAGTTCCCATCCCCCGGGTGGCGAAGTCAAAGAACGTTCTGGAGGAGTCCGAGGTCCTCGGCCGCTGCCGCGAAATCGCCCGCGTATTTGCCACCACGGAGCGCTGGCTGCGGGAAGAGAATCTGGGCACGTTCAGCCACATGATTGTCCGGGCTCACGATCTGTTGCAGAACGACGACAAAATTCTGGCGGAGGTGCGCGCCCGGGCCCGCTTCATCCTCGCGGACGAATTCCAGGACGCCAACTTTGCCCAGGTCAAGATTCTGGCTCGCCTCGCCGGCGCCGAAGGAAACATCTTCGCCGTGGGCGATCCCGACCAGGCGATTTACCGTTTTCGCGGAGCGTCGAGTGCAGCCTTCGAACTGTTTCGTCACAACTTCCCCGGTGCAAGGCTGGTTGTCCTCGAAAAAAATCGCCGCTCCACAACCCCGATTCTCCGCAGCGCGTTCGCCCTGATCGACAAGAACCCGCCCGTATTCTCGACCCATGCCACTGGCCATGGACACGAAGTGCTTACTTATCGGCGCACGCCGCTCCAATCAGCTCGCGAAGAGGAAGCCGCCAGCGCGGGCATCACCCTTGCGAGCCTTCCAGTTTCGGTGGTAGTGCTCTCGGCAAAAGATTCGGAAGGCCCCGACCTGGTCGGGATGATCAGCGACGCTCGAAGAAAGCTGAAGTGCAAGTGGTCCGACTTCGGTATCTTGTATCGGTCTCACTTCCATCGCGACGACGCGGTCCAGGAACTGGCCGAAGCCGGCATTCCCTTCGTCATCGAATCCATGGATATTTCCGACACTCCCGAGGTCCGGGACCTGTTCGCCTGCCTGTACACAACGGTTTCTTCGGGCGACGACGTCAGCCTGTTTCGGGTGGCCGCTCTGCCCCGATTCAAAGTGAATCCCCAACCGCTGCGCCAGGTCATGCGCGCCATCGCCCGCGACTCTCGCGACGGCCGGGTCCTGCCCCTCTCTTCCGCGCTCGATCGCGTCGAGGGCGGCCCCGAGGTTCTGGCCGCGATTCAGCGCGTTCGGTCGGAAATCCGGGGCAGGGAAGCCAAGGCCCGCGCGGCGCTCGACCTTATCGTCAAGGAGTTCGCGCTCGACGCCGCTTCTCCCACCACTCAAGCAGCGTTGCAGTTCGTGGAGGCATGGGAAAAAAACAAGGTCAACCGGACCACCGAACTGGAAGAGTTGGTGGATTATCTCGGCTACTTCCGGGACGCCGGGGGCGTGATCCCACTGCAAGCGCGGGAAAACGAGAATGCGGTCCGGCTGATGACCGTCCACGGGGCCAAGGGACTGGAATTTACCCACGTGTTCATCCTCCGCGCCAATGCGAATTCGTTTCCTAACTCGTACAAGGAGACCCTGGTCGCCTTCCCCAACGAATTGCGCGACCGAGATTCGGCCGCCGAGGGCGACGATAAAACCCTGCACGGCCAGGAAGAACGCCGCCTGTTCTACGTTGCCATGACCCGCGCCCGCGACTCGCTGCACATCTACGCTCGCGAGGGACGCGGCAAGATCAACAAGAATCCCGACGGCTACTTGCGCGAGCTGATCGAGAACAAGAGCCTGGCTCGGTGGCTCGAGGCGTGTCCGGCTCGCGGCACGCAGGGTAGCCTTGAGATCTTCGCCGCTGCATCTCCCGCCTACCCGTCCGAATCGCAAACCACCGCGTGGTTCGAGTTCCCGGTGCTCGACGGTTTGCATACCCGACTGAGCGCTTCTGCGGTCGAGACCTATGATCGCTGCGGCTTGCAATTCAAGCTCGACCGCGACTGGCGCCTGGCCGCGAAACCTGCGGCAGCTATGCAGTACGGCGCCGCCATGCATCGTGTGCTCAAGACCTATTTCGATTCCGTCCAGCTCCAACGTCCCAAGACCGACGACGAGCTGATCGAGATTTTCCGCCGCGACCTGGCCGACGCCAAAATCCAGGAATCGTATCAGCACGAACTCTACCAGAACCAGGGCATCACCCAGTTGCGCGACTTTCTGACCGCGGTGCGATCGTTGCCCGTTCCGCCCCAGGTTCTGCACACCGAGCAGTCTTTCGAGATTAAGGTCGGCGAGACCACGGTAGCAGGCCGCATCGACCGCATCGACTCCCGCCCTGACGGCACCGTGGCCATTGTGGACTACAAAACCGGTAAGCCGCGCGACCAGGACAATGCCGACGAGAGCCTGCAGTTGTCGCTGTACGCCCTCGCCGCCCAGGAAAAATGGGGCTACCAGGTGGGCGCGCTGATTTTTCACAACCTGGAACAGAACATTCCGGTCATGACCGCGCGCACAGAATCACAACTGCTGGCCGCGCGCCAGCGGGTGGAGAACGCAGCCCAGGGAATCGCCGGCGGCAAGTTCGAAGCCAAGCCTGGGATGCACTGCGATTTCTGCGGCTACCGGAGTGTGTGTCCTGCGAAGGAGAAGCGCATTCCGCACCCCGTGGTGGAAGAGAAGAAGCCGAACTGAGAAGGCAGGTGGGAACTCTTGCGGCAAAAACTTAGGGGACGCATTCAGCGTCCCCTTTTGACTTCGTACAGCTCACTTAGTGTTTCTTTTTCTTCTTTGCCTTTTTCTTGGTTGCCATTTTTCCTATTCTCCCTTGTCCATTCATCATGGAAAATGTGCAGCGGTCTTCTACTGCAACTAGTTGATGTATAGAGTCATTGAAAAGTGAAGTCAAGAAAAAAATGACGATCAAATTGCGCGAACTTGCGGTACCAAAGTCACGGCGAGCGAACTTCGCGAGAAAAAGTCAACAGAAATCTTCTGCGCATGGAAGTCGTTCACGATTCTTGCCAGGACACGCGATGACTTTGCCAGGCATCGTCGAGTTCCTGCTCGAATCCACTCGACTGATCCCCGCACTCGCCCCCACCGCAGGCACTTCGGTCGCTCAGCATTCTTCCGACGCGGCGTCCCTCCCCTCGATCTATAATGAGAACTGCGAAATCTTCGCCGGAGCTTGATTTATGGCCTCTTTTGACGATGTCGTCATCATTTCGGCATGCCGCACGCCCGTCGGGAAATTTCAGGGTAGCCTCTCCGAGTTCAGCGCGCCCGAACTCGGCGCTATCGCGGTGCGGGAAGCGGTCAAGCGCGCCGGCATCGATCCGGCGCAAGTCGATGAGTGCATCATGGGTAACGTCATCTCCGCCGGACTTGGCCAGAATCCTGCGCGCCAGGCTGCAATCTTCGGCGGACTCTCTCCCGCGACAGGTGCCATGACAATCAACAAGGTCTGCGGCTCAGGATTGAAATCCGTCGCGCTCGCCGCGCAAGCGGTGCTGACCGGCAACAGTTCGATCGTCGTGGCCGGCGGAATGGAATCGATGACGAATGCTCCCTACCTGTTGCCGCAAGCGCGCAAGGGATACCGTCTAGGCAACGCGCAGATCGTCGACTCCATGGTCCACGATGGCCTCTGGGACATTTACAACAACTACCATATGGGCATCACCGGCGAGAACGTAGCCGAAAAGTACGGCATCACCCGCGAAGAGCAGGACGATTTCGCGGTGAATTCTCACCGCAAAGCGGTCGCCGCGATCAAGGAATGCCGTTTCAAGTCGCAGATCGTTCCAGTCGAGATTCCGGCGAAGAAGAAAGGTGAGCCGCCTACCATTTTCGAGAAAGACGAAGGCCCCCGCGCCGACACGACCATCGAAGTCCTTCGCGCGCTCAAGCCGTCTTTCAAGAAAGACGGCACGGTCACCGCCGGCAACGCCCCCGGAGTGAACGATGGCGCCGCCGCCGTGGTCGTCACCAGCGCGCAACGAGCGAAGCAGCTCGGGGCGAAGCCCCTGGTGCGAATCGTCGCCCAGGCGACCAGTGGCATCGAGCCGGAGTGGGTCATGATGGCTCCCGTCGGCGCAGTTCGCAAAATCTGGGAGAAGACTGGCTGGAAGAACCAAGACGTTGATCTCTACGAACTCAACGAGGCGTTCTCCGTGCAGGCGCTGGGCGTGATGCGCGAACTGGGCCTCAATCCCGATAAGGTCAACGTGAACGGAGGCGCCGTGGCTATCGGCCACCCCATCGGCGCCAGCGGCGCCCGAGTTCTCGTCACACTGATCTACGAAATGATCCGCCGCGATGTGAAGCGCGGGATTGCTGCCTTGTGCCTGGGTGGAGGAAATGCAGTTGCCATGGCTGTCGAGCGCTACTAGAACAAAATCCCCATCCTGTCGCAAAAAGCGCGACAAGAAGGACGATGGGACACCCGCATCATGTAAGTCGGCGTTCCGGCTAGAGCGATCGCAGGAAATCGATGATCTCCTGCTGCTCCTGAGTGCTCAGCCGCTTGAAATGCTCGATGACCTTATATGCCTCGCTGCCCTTGCTCTTGTGATCTCTGATCGCCTCCACCAGGTTGGTCGTCCGTCCGTCATGAAGGAAGAAGACACGCTGTCCGACGCCCCAGAGCGGCGCAGTCCGGAACTCGTCAGGGCCGGCGCCGCCCTGCGTGATGCCGTCGGCGAGGCCTTTGCCCATGTGGTGGACGAGAAGGTCAGAGTAAAGATTCGCCATTTGATTGGAAAGGGCAGCACTCGGGCTTGTCGAAGAGCCGCTGGCAATCATTTTGCCTGTGGTCAACGACGGCGTATGGCAATGCACACACCCGATCCTGGCAAAGGTGTCGCGTCCCTTTTCGCTCGACGGTGTGGGCGGAACGGGAGTCGGCGGGGCCAGCATCCGCATGAAGTTAGCGAACCCTTCGATGTCCGAGATGACCGCCGGGTTCGAAATGCCGCTCGATGTAGTCGAGGGAGTGGTTGTGAAGTTGAGGTTGTCGTTGGGAGTGGGGGTGAACAGACAGCTGGGTGTTTCATCGCGCTCTTGCGGGAATAGCTGGTTCGAGATTCCCATCTCGACGTTATAAGCCTCGCCCGCGAACATCAGAAGGGATTTGTTCTGCGCCTTCCACCCGAACCGGGTGATAGTTCCATCGTTGGCACTAAGATTTACGTTTCCGCTAAGGTGAGCATTTGCATGCCCGTGAATACCCAGCTGGGACTTCGCCGACGCGTTCGCCTGCTGGTTGGCTAGGATGGCCGAATCGGGGATCGCTTCAATCAGTCCTGCCCCAAAGACAGGAGTCGGGATTCTGAAAATAATGTTTGGATTCCCGCCCCGGCCAGTAAGCGGGTTTCCCGCGGGCAGAAAATCGAATTGGGCGATATTGCAGCCGGCAGCGTCCGTTCGTCCTGTGATCACGAAGATGTCATGCACTGCGCCATCTGCGGTGCCGTTGCTCTTCTTGAACCGCGCTTCGCGGACGGGACCGTTTGGCACGATGAACCATGGCACCGTATTCTTCGCGCCATTCAAAGCGGCAACCTCGGGCAGGGGATTTTTCGCCGGGCTCGTTCCGCCCATGTTGGGCTGCGAGTGGCAGGAGAAACACTGATTTGAATTGAAGCGCGGGCCAAGGCCGTTGTTCGAGCCGTTGGCTACAACTTCGGTTTCAGCGAACCTCGCCTGCCCATCCAGGAAGAACGCCGTCTCGTCTGCTGTGAGACCCTGAAGCGGCCCACCCGCGCCAGCGGCGCCCCCACGCACGCCTGGGTCGACGGGAGCTGATTTCGCTTGGCTAAACGCGCAGCCACATGTGATCAAGGCCACGGTCAATATTCTGCAGAGGCTCTTGGGCCCAATTCCATCCAGTGTCATCACGTCACCTCACAAGCCCAGAATGCCGGTATTGTAGACGAGTCGCTGACATTTCGGTGACTCGGGAGGCCATCGATTCACGATTGTCTTGCCCACATAAGCGCAAGCCGGGCAATGCCCCTGACCCGCATCTAACCCTTTGCGGCTTAAAATTGCTTGTCGCCACCCGATTATCGGCGCCAGCGGCGCGGGTTCTGTTCACGCTGATCTACGAAATGATCTGCCGCCACCCGCGGCGTGGGATTGCCGCCCTGCGCCTCGGTGGAGGCAACCCGTAGCCATGGCCGTCGAGCGCTAACGACTCATGATGTGGCGACGGCCGCCTCGGCCCTCTAAGCAGGGCGAAGCCGGCGCGTCGCACTCATCTGATTGGGCCAATAACGATGAGAGGTGAGGTTTGTTCAAACAAATCGCAGTCGTCGTTTTCTTCTGTGTCTTCCTCCCAGCACAAGCAACGAGGCCGGAGCGCAAAGTCGAAGGCAACGTTATCACCTCTGAGCGCGATCCCAGGGTACGGATCCATTTGCCGAACTCGGCGCAATACGTGGGCGCTGATCGCTGGGTGCTCTATCACATGGCAGATTGCGAACTGCATGCCTTCGTCGATGCCGATCCCCGGAAGAATGTTCAGCGGCTCTACTGGGTGCAGTTTGAAGGCTACTTGCCGACCAAGCCCGACTTGAAACACACCTACGATTCGCCGCGGCACGCCAATCTTGGCGGCATGGATTTCTATGTGGACACATGGGTCCGAACCAGGGATGCCGAAATGCAACCGGGGTCCGATCTCGAGCACATACTGGCTCTCATCCGCACACGGGGCTACCACATGCCGGCCGGGATGATGAATGTGCGTCTCGTGCATCTCCTCGATGAACAGAAGCGTGAGGAACTGATGATCATTTACGGCGAGAACGTTCGAGAAAGCGGACTCACGGCTGTAGAACTCCAGCCCGGAGGCAAAAGACATGGCCAGTGGCCGTCCATCGAAAAAGGACTGCTCGAAAGGGCAGAAAAGAGCGTAACAATTGAGCAGACAAGACCATGACGAACCCAGGTCTCCGATCCAAGCTCTTGCGGTATGAAATCACTTGTCGCTCCGCGAGGCTTCGATGAACAAGCAACTTGCTCTCTTCGTGTTCCTAAGCTCGGCCGTGTTTGCTCAGAGCCGCTTCGACGGCACCTGGGAGATGAAGATGGACACACTCCAATTCTCCAGGGCGCCGGAACAATACCTGATCGACCATGGGATGTATCGCTGCCTGAGCTGCGTCCCAAAAGTTGACGTGAAAGCGGACGGTACCTGTGTGGCAAAATTCGACGGCAACGACTACCCCATCGGCAAGAGTGGCCACGCCAACATCGCGCTCAAAGTGGTCGATGAATACACTCTGGAAGAAACCGACAAGCGAGACGGAAAAGTAATGACAGTCGCCCGTATGACGGTCTCTAAGGACGGCAAATCGATGACAGTGGAATCCTCAGACAAGCAACGCGGCGGAACCATGATTTATACAGCGGAGAAGCGTCGCTAGGTTAACCCATCCCCGCTACCGGCAACGCCACCGTAAACACGGCCCCACCTTCGGGAGAGTTCATTGCTTCCACGCTGCCGTTGTGTTCCTTCATGACCGACTTGCAGATGCTGAGCCCTAATCCCGTGCCGCGACCCGGCCGCTTCGTCGTGTAAAACGGATCGAAGATGCTGGGCAGGCTTTCCTTGGGAATGCCAGGCCCGTCGTCGTGAAAGCTAACCCAGACTGTGCCGTCCCCTTTGCCCAGACGAATCCGCAATGTCCCTTTGTCACGCGCTTCGCGAATGGCCTGCTCCGCGTTCACAATCAGATTCAGGAACACTTGCATCAGTTGATGCGGATCACCCAAGGCATAGGGCACCCCGGCTTCCTTCAGAAAGTCCACCGTAATATTGTTCTTGCGGAGGGAATACGCGTGCAGGTTGAGCGTGCGCTCGACCACTGCCGTCAGATTGATCTTGCTCTTGCCCGGAGCCGGAGGCCGCGAAAAATAGGTCAGGTTCTGCACGATCTCCGCCGCCCGGCGCGCTTGCTGCTGCAGCATGGCCAGCTGCTTGCGGGAAGTTTCGTTGGTCTCGTTGTCCTGCAGCAGTTCGCTCACGCCCAGAATGCTGGTCAACGGATTGTTCAATTCATGCGCCACGCCGCCAATCATGGCGCCCATCGCCGCCAGGCGCTCACTTTGTACCACCTGCTGTTCCAGCTTGCGCTCGATGGTGATGTCGCGAACCGAAATGATCACGCCGTTGATTTTTCCCTCGGCATCGGAAAGTTGGCTACCCGCGGCCCGCATGGTCCGCCAGCTTCCGTCGCGGTGTCGCGCTCCGTACTCCGACGCCCCGAACGCCTGATGCCCGGACACAATGGTGCGATAGAGCGAGGCCAGATCCTGGGAATGATCTTGCAGATCCGAAATCTTTTTACCCAGCATGTCTTCCGGCCGGTAGCCCAGCAAGTCGCGAGAGCGGGAGCTGACAAACGTATATCGTTCCTCCAGGTCTACCACCAGGATCAGATCGGGGAAGCTTTCGAGCAGTCGCTGGCGGAAGCCCTCCTGCTGCTCCAGTTGCCGCTCCATCTTGCGTTTCTCGGTGATGTCGACCAGCGTGCCCTGATAGCGAATGATGTTGCCCGAGGTATCCCATACGGCCCGCGAAGAATCCAGGAACATGGCGGCGGTTCCGTCTTTCCGCCGCAGCTTGACTTCGCGCGTGCGTACGCCGCCGCGATCGTCCGCGGCTCGCCCCAATACCGGTTGGCCGGGATCAAAATTCAGAGCCGAAGGCTCGACCGCCAGCAAGTCTCCTTTTTCCGTGTAGCCGAGGATGCTGACCAGGGCGGGATTGGCATCGAGCAGTTGCCCCTCCGGCGTGCTGAAGTACACGCCTTCCTGCAGCGTCTCGAACAGTTCGGTGAACCGAAGTTCCTTCTCCCGCTGCTCGGTCACGTCGCGGCCCAAGATGCTCGCGCCGACCACCTCGTCGCCCTTCACGATCCCATTAAGGACGCAGTCAAAGTAAAGAGGCCGTGAATTGTTCTTCAGGCGGATCCGTACCGTGCCCGCCCAGCGCTTCTTCTCCAGGAAGCGTCCCAGGCTGCGTTCGGTTTCTTCGCGAGTCGGTTCTTCGACAAAATCGTAGATCTTGCGTCCCACCACCTCCGAGTAAGTCAGCCCAGTGAGTTCGGTGACACGTTTGTTCACCGTTCGCAGGGTGCCATCGAGCGACACGGCGCACGCCGGGTCGTCAAACGAGTCGATCAGTTCCTTGAAGCTGCGCTGCGAGCGCATGATGACCTGGCTAAGTTGGTCGAGCTGCTCTTCGGAAGGCGCGGCTCCCACGTGCTCCTGCAACCCGCGCAACAGCCCCTTGAGTTCGCTAACCTCGCGCCGCCGACCGTAGGCATACACCGCGAACAGGACCGAAAGAGCCAGTACCCCAATTGGAATAGCTCGAAGCGAAAAGGGAATGTTCTCCAGCCGTTCCCACAGCAAACCCGCCAATGCCACCGACAAAAGGACCATGAACCCTAGCAGCCAGCGCCACAGTTGAGATTCTTCGCGCTCGAGACTTCCTGTCGGCTGGGCTTTGCTCGAGGAATTTGAGGGATCGGGGGTCATGGGGAGGAACTCTCTACTGAACTGAAAGTCATCCTAATCCTACACGCTTGAACCAAACAACCTGCGCTCTATTGGACAGTTTGGTGCGGCGGGAGACGCCCTGCGCCTGTATTGTTCCGTCAGTTGGTGGATTTCCACAGCGTGAAGTAACATCCGTCACAGCCAACGCTGCCCTCGAATCCGGAAGGTAGGTAACTGGAATCCAGACGATCAAGGACTGCGTGTGCCCGGCCGCCGGGTGCCCCATTTCTCGCATATTTTGAGAAGTGGGGAAAGCTCGGCCAAGATTCGCAACCGCGTGATGCCCGCGCGCCACACACAGCTGGAACGTTTTGCTTCCTCCCGCCAAAAGCTCTGCTGCAACGCCCAAACGCCGTCGCGCCACACCCGCACTTTCTGCGAACTGTCGGCGGATTGCGAGCGCCTGCTGGAACGCGCCATGACCCGGCAGGGCCTGGGCGCCCGCGCCCACCACCGCATCCTAAAGGTAGCCCGCACCATCGCCGACCTGGAAGACGCCGCGAACCTCGAGCCCAAACACATCGCCGAAGCAATCCAATACCGCAGTTTGGACCGGACCTATTGGGCGTGAGAAAACGGATGACATCGACGCATACAAAAGCCGCCAAGCGGCGTAAGAATAAAACCCAGGGCCGCAAGCCCTGGGGATGGATTCCTCTAAACCAAACAGCCCCGGAGGGCCGTAAGAGAGTGGCTCACACAGCGGCGAATGTGTTGAGCCATTTCATCTTCAGTACCCATCATCGAGAGCCGTTGATCAACTCGGAGATGCAATCCGATCCTCACGCTTATCTTGGGGGTATCATCCGCGAAATCGGCGGCGTCGCGCTCTGCATCAACGGAATGGCCGATCATGTTCACCTACTCGTTCGAATGCCTTCGACCCATTCTGTGGCAGACGTCGCGCGTCTGATCAAGACGAACTCATCACGCTGGGCCCACGACCGTGGGCCTCAATTCAAGAACTTCGCATGGCAAGCTGGCTACGGCGCCTTCAGCGTGAGCGAATCCGGCATAGACGCGGTTCGGGCGTACATTCAGAAACAGCAACAACCTCATGCGAGGAGGTCATTCCATGATGAACTTGTTGCTTTTCTAGAGAAAAACCACATCGCGGTCGACGAGAAATATCTCTGGGCCCGAGACTTCTTACGCCCCTTTGGGGCTTGTTATTTCTGCACTTGCCTTCCCAGGGCTTATGCCCTGGGCTCTATTCTTGCGCCGCTTCGCGGCTTCCCTGCCATCCTAGAATCCCTTCGCCTTCAGCATGACGTCCAAATCCTCCGCATGAATCGCCCGTGTCATGGCATCTTCACGGGTGAGCTCCTGCTGAAACACCAGCTGCGCCAGAGACTCTTCCAGTGTGAATGACCCCTGCTTACGCGTGATCGTGATCTCCTGGTGCAAATGCTGGAGAGCGTTCTTGCGGATATGCTGCCGCGCCCCATACCCAACCACCAGCAGCTCTGCCGCCGGCACCCGGCCGCCGTTGCGACGGGGAAGCAACGTCTGCGTCAGCATCGCCGCCAACGCCATCGCCATCTCCGCGCGCACTGAGTGCTGCCGTTCCTGGGGAAATGAGTCGGCAATGCGCGAAACCGTCGAAGCCGCGTCGGTCGTGTGCAGAGTTGTAAACACAAGATGCCCAGTCTCCGCTGCCGACAAAGCAATCCGCGCGGTCTCCGGATCACGCATCTCGCCGACCACGATAATGTCCGGTGCCTGCCGCAGTGCCGCTCGCAGAGCGGTAGGGAAGTCCGGAGCATCGATCCCGATTTCCACCTGCTCGATCACGCTCCGGTTGTGGACATGCTCATATTCAATCGGGTCTTCAATGGTCACGATGTGGCGCGCGGCCTGCTGGTTGATCTCATTCACCAGCCCGGCCAGGGTGGTAGTCTTGCCCGATCCGGTGGCTCCGCCCACGATCACCAGCCCGCGCTGGAGCTTGGCGAGTGCAGCCACCCCAGCCGGCAGATGCAGATCGGCCAGAGCCGGAACTTTGGAAGGCAGCGCCCGAACCGTAGCCGCGGTGCGTCCCCGCTCCCGGTGGAGGTTGATTCGAAAGCGCCCCCGGCCCTCGGCTCGATAGGACGAATCCCCGATCCGGTTGCGTTGGTAGTCATTGCGCGCGTGAACTGCCAACGCGGGCAGCACGGCAGCCTCGATCTCATCCCCGGTGAGCGGCTCGGAACCGACGGTGACGAGCTGCCCCTCCACTCGAATGGACGCTGGCGCCTCGGCGACCAGCAAAAGGTCGCTGCCATTCCGCGAGACCAGTTGCTCCAGCCATCGGTTCAACTGCTCAGGCTGGCTTCGAGCTTCCGAGTGAATGACTTGGACCCGGGCCGGATTTCCTTCGTTAGTCATGTTCCTCTTTGGATGCAACAAAGAGTGTACGCGCTCCGATCTGGGTGCCCCATCCTTATCTCGCCGCTTTTTGGCGAGATGGGTAGGGATTTTGACACCGAACAAGCGTCCTTGCCCTAACGCAGGCTTACCCTCCCAGGTCGCGTTGAACGAAGGTACGAACTCCAAGATGGGATTGTGCAAGGTATCAAGCCTGAAATACCCAGGATCGGTACCCAGTTTCGTCAGAACTCTCTCGGCCCCGACTGGCATCCCTTCGTTCGCGTGCGCTCCAAAAATGACGGTGAGGCGACCCTGATCTACGCCAGTCCAGAGGGCGCCAAGCTGCGCATGATGATCATCAGTGTGGAATCTTCCGAGGCCACGGTGGTGGAGCTGAAACTCAGTGAGCGCGCCATTAAGCGGTGGATCGACGAACCCCAAGAAAGCGCCGAAAACCACTCCGGCCACGGCCGCCATCACGCCGACAATTGATCCGCCTTGACGAGGGTCAACCGCTTGCCCGCTTCGTGGCGCTTCGCAGCGCTTCGCACGAAACCCTTGACCGGCGCTTGGCTCAAAGCGTAGCCTCGCCGAGGCACCCGGCGTTCGACCGTGCCCATAAAGGAGGCTCCGCTTTGACTCCCTTCTCCGCTCTATGGCTCCCGATCGTGCTGTCAGCCGTTATTGTCTTCGTGGCCAGCTCCATCATGCACATGCTTCTGCCCTACCACCGGGGCGATTATCAAAAGCTCCCCGACGAGGACAAACTCCTCCCCAACCTGCGCGGCGCCGGCCTGAAGCGCGGACTCTATATCTTCCCGTTCGGCACTCAGAAAGATATGAAGTCGCCGGCGATGATCGAGAAATACAACCAGGGCCCGGTCGGAATGATGACCATCTTCCCCAGCGGCCCGCCCGCCATGCCCAAGTTCCTGGGACTGTGGTTTTTCTATTGCCTTCTCATCGGTTTCTTCGTGGCTTATCTCACGGCACACACGGTGGCGCCGGGCGCCTACTATTTACGAGTCTTTCGCATCGTTGGAACCGCCGCATTCCTCGCCTACGGCTTAGGACACATCAGCGACGGCATCTGGAAGGGCCAGACCTGGAGTTTCACCATCAAAGAGGTGATGGACGGACTGGTCTACGCCCTGCTAACCGCCGGAACTTTCGGCTGGCTCTGGCCGCGCTAGAGCTATTTCGCCTAAATGTGCTGAACGGGTGAGTCGAGTCTTGTCATCCTGAGCCAGGGACCCACTTTCAGCGGGTTAAAAGAGGAATGAACAGGCGGCATGTATCGAAGTTGTTCATTAGGAGGCGCCGTTCTTTGGCGCCGAAGGACCTCTGCACTGCCAGCCCGTTGCACAGGTCCTTCGGCGGGCAAAAGACAACCACCTCAGGATGACAACAGAAGCTAGGCCCGCATAACTCGGAAACCGCCCTAAATCCCACCTTCAGCTTTCTTCCCGCGGACGCATGTTCCCGATGCGCAGGTAGCGGTTATGCCAGCCCAGCGATTCCGTCAGCAGATGCGGCGTATGTTTTCCGTACAACAGCTGCTCGGATCGCGACGAATAGTCAACCAGCAGTGGTTTGTACTCCGGACTGGCGCGCTCCTCGATGATGAGTTGGGCCCGCAGCCGTGGCGAAAGCCAGCGCAGGTCTGGCAACCCATACTCCGTGACTAGAACCTGCACGTCGTGCTCGGTATGGTCCACATGCGACACCATCGGCACGATGGTTGAGATGGTCCCCTTCTTCGCCGACGGTGCCATGAAGATCGAGAGGTACCCATTACGCGCGAAGTCGCCGGACCCGCCAATGCCATTCTGAATGCGCGATCCCATGAGGTGCGTCGAGTTGACGTTGCCGTAAATATCGGCCTCGATCATGCCGTTCATGGCGATGACCCCCCAGCCGCCGAATAATCCCTGGGTTGTTCGAAGTCTCCTGCAGCCGCAGCACAATCCGCTCGCGGTATGTCGCCATATCGGCGTTCACTTCGTCAGGCATTGCTGGACTGAGCGAGAACGCCGTCGCCGAGGCCGACGTGAGCTTGCCCGATTTCAGCAGGCAGATCATTCCATCATTGAATGACTTCCGTATAAGAAGTGAGCCCCTCAAACGGACCTTCCTCCAGCCCAAACAGGGCATTCGGAATATTGCCCACGCCCGATTGCAGGGGCAGAAGGTTCTCCGGCATTCGCCCCCTTCTTCACCTCCCATCGCAGGAACTCGAGAATGTGCCCGGCAATGCGCTTCGAAGCCTCATCGGGCGGCTTGAAAGCGCTATTGCGGTCCGGCGTATCCGTCAACACGATGCCAGCAATCTTTTCGGCAGGCACCCTGAAATAGGGCGTGCCGATCCGATCGCCCGGCCGCACCAGCGGGATTGGTTTGCGATTCGGGGGTGGCTCCTGGCCGTAGTAAATGTCGTGCATCCCCTAGAGCGCCTTCGGTTGCCAGGAGTTCACCTCGAGGATGACCTGATCCGCGCAATCGATCCACGTCTTGTCATTGCCGATCAAAGAACTCGGCACGATTCGTCCGTCTTCGAGGATGCGGTGACTTCAATCAGCGCACATCGAGCGTGCCCAGGAATCCATACTCCACGAACTGGGTGACATGGCTGAGGTGAATATCCATGTACTCCAACTCACCCGCGTTGATCCGCTTGCGGGTCTCGGGATCGGACTGATAGGGCAGCCGCAGGGGAATGCCTCCCGGCATGGCGAGCGCTCCGTCCAGCTCCGGCCCGGTCGAAGCACCCGCGAAGACGCTGACCTGGAATGGAACATCTGCGCGGAAAGTGGCCTCCGCGATGGTGTGGGCCAGTTGCATCGGAACCGGCTTAGGATACCCAGATCCCGTGATGCCGCTCATGCCGACCTGATCGCCGGAACGAATCAGAGCGGAAGCCAATTCCGCGCTGATAATTTTCCGCTTCAGGTCGGGGTTCAAAACCCGCGAACTATCGGGGAGGGGTCTGATCTCCACGGGTAAGGTTCTCCTTCAAACGTTCTTCCTCAACCCTATGGGTGCTGGTCTGGCCGGTCTGTGATTTCAATCACAAGCGGCTGTGCCGGGATCAACGGACGCGCCGCAACCAGCCTGGGATTTTGCCGGTGACTTGCCTCATGTGCTGCAGCTTGTCCTCAGAACCCCCGTAAGCGATCGTCAACCGAATTTGGCTTTGCTTCGGTAGGAGTGATGGGGCGATAATTCTCTCGTCGATTAAGCGAGGGTCCGCATGATGTCCGCCGTGACTAAGCTGCTCATTCGGATTCTGGGCACAAGTCTTGCCCTCTGCGTCATTGCCCACGCGCAATGCCCGGTCGATACCGCCATAGTAAAGGGGCGCGTTGCCGAGAATGCGAGTGCTCATTCCAAAGTTCGTGTGCAGCTTGTTTACCCGAAGGAGAAGCCGGGTGAATCGGGCGAAGTGACTGTGGAGGACGGAGCTTTCCAGATTCCGATCGAATTCGTGACAATGCAGAGTTCCATTTTCACTAACTTGCCAAAGAGATGCGGCAGGAAACCGAAGACCGTGGTCATTACCTTGCTGGAAAACGATCAAGAGTCCGACCAAGTTTTCCTGGATTTTGCCAAGAACTTCAAGATGGCAGATGCGAGTGCTTACACTTTACGCTCCGAAGTGGTGCTGAACGGTCCCCGTTAACTTCATGCGGCATCAGAAGCGCTTCACTGATCTGTCGATGAGCGAAGAGAGGCGGTGTTTCGCCAGTATGCCCCGAAAGCCGTGTCCAGTGCTGGCGTCAGATTCAAGATTGGGGTTTGGCGTTCACGCTGAGATAATCATTAGCAAAATCGCCAACTCTTACCTTCAGCGGCTCAAGGATTAGGTCCATTCGCTTTGGACCTGTTATCCCCAGCGCCTTTTGGCCCCATGTTTGGGCTGGAAACGGATCGGGGTCGTTTCGTCGCACGAGATGTACGGCCTGCAAGAGTGACACCTCGACATCGAACAGGTACGCTTCCTCAGCGGGGCGTTTGACTGTACCTATAACAATTACCAACGTTGCGGAGCCATTTGCTGCTTGCGGCTCGCTTTGAAGGGATATTCCAGCCTCACGCAACTGCTTTTCGACAGCGTTTTGAACTTGAATTGTCGAAAGGCCCCCTGCCTCGACCTCCCTTACGACGGGTTGAACGTGAACGTACACACCGTTGAGTCCGCGCAGAGACTCCCTCTGTCTAGTTTGGGATTGGCTGGTTGAGACCGACAACAGGAATACAATCCCGATAGCAATCAGAGATCTGTTCACTGCCGTTTACCTCCTGAAGGACACAGAGAGCGCTCAATAATCTCATGAAGATTCGAGAAAGCGATGGTTGTTGTTAACAGATTTCGCTCTTTGAGGGGTTAATGAGTGAAGTAGATAGATCGTCCGATGCCGAGTAGCATAACGGGGCCGGACATATCAGGTGCTACGACACCTGTGCCTCTGTGTCTCCATCCGCTTGACAAGCGTTTGGGGCCGGCGTATGTTTCGCGTGCCCCCATCCCTGGAGGTCGTCGTGTATTACGAAGACGTGAAGGTAGTAGCGGGCGAAACTGTGTCGGGGCTCGCAGTTGCTTACGGCTACAAAGCGGCCGATTGGGTTAAGATCTGGAACGACAACAAGAACGCTGAGTTAGTCAAGAAACGGGGTATCCCCAACAAGTTGGGGATCGGCGACGTCGTTCAGATTCCAATTCCGTGGAAGGTCACCAACAGCTCAGTGGCCCCCACGCCCGGCGTGGGTGGCGTTACGACGGAGTTTAAGCGGGATGGTGGCAAGGGCACCCGCTTGAGTTGGGTTCAGACGGTTTACCAAGCCAACCAGCCCGTTACGGGCACGACTCCGTTTTGCGTGGACGGCTGTCCCCCAGACGACGATCTGCCCTTCTATTGGACTGACGCGGAAATTGCCGCGGATCCTACTCTCCGACAGAAGTTCACCGACGCACCTTCGAGGACTGCGCCATCTGCAGCGGCTGGGACCACGACATGGCGCGCGGTTACCTCTATCGCGGTTATTACCGGCAAACGAGTGACCGTTTACGAGTCTCATGTCTGGGGTTTTAATCTTACGCCCGCAAACGTGGTGACGAAAGTCGGACCTAGGGACGCATTAGCGAATGAAGTGTCGGGACATCTGAACCTGCTCAGGAAAGGCGTCGGAACCGCTGCCGGCACGTTCAGCACACAGGGCTGGACATTCCGTCCCGCACCGTGAGCCAGGTCTCTATGGAGAATAAAGATGTGTTGGGTCCTTCTATTAGCCTTCATGTCCCTGACTAGCTGTACCGCTCCGGGCAAGCCGTCGGGGACCAGTCAGAGCCCAACCAACGTTGCGCCAGAAAAAAGAGGTGCCGCCGTGCAGGATTGGTCCAAGTTCATTGAACCCAAGAAGGCTGCCAAGGTTCCAGTAGTGCTGCGAGTTAAATTGATAACGGCCGAAGGTGGCAACAAGTACGCGTTCGATAAAGTGGCCATTCTCGCAGTTCTCAAGAATGAAACTAAACAACCGTTTGGCGACTCCGCGGAGGTGGGGCATTATTCCTGGGAGCCCGGCGTACCAAAAGGGGAGTCAACTATCTATGTTGAGCCTTACAGCGAGAGCCCCGATCATCTGTGGAAACTCCTCGGTTCCACGGCGAAGGAAGGCGTCAGCCACACGAAGCCCGAACCAGGAACCTGAAGTTTCAAGGAGATGAACTCAATCTGCTCTGGCGTGAAATCTCGGTGGGCCACGCCCTCTGAGCCAATACTGAATTAGAAATCCGATGCTCTATCCGTTTGAGCTACGCGCCCCTGATGATGCCAGTATCGCATCAGCCTTCGAACCTCGCTCCAGCGCACCGGCGCGCCATGCGTTGGGCCCACAGCCTCACTCAAAACCCCACAATGAGCAGTAATGGGGATTCTGTTCGCCCCGAGTGGGAGATTTTGATTGAAATCGAGATGCTTCACCAGTTTTCGAAAACGCTGCTTGGATAGCACGGGACGAAGGCTGGCGCTGGCAAACGGCACCAGAGGTCCGCCATCCACGGAGCTCGGCCCGCAGTGCTGCGCGTCAAAAACTAAGGATCGTGTCGGGACAGTGGATGAGCGGTCTAGCAGCTCGCAATGTCGTGATCGTGGCGACCGGGCTGTGAAAGCCTAAACGACATCGCCAAAGATCACGTTACGCACAGTGACCGCCACGCAGATGACAGCGGGCAGAAGAAGGTACAGACCGCAGATGATCGCTGACATGAGTTCCTCCTTGGGGAACGAAAGTAGAGTACATGTCTGGAATACACACGAATGTAACAACTGTACAGTTACCTTCGGGACAAGCCCGGTACAGTTACCTTCGGGACAGGCCCCAAAACGGGGAAATGACCCCGTTTAACCCCGTTTATGTGTATCGATGCCGTCGGCGTTTCATTGAAGGGACAGAGGGATCGGGGACGAGTGTAATGGTGATGTTACAACAATCATCTTAGCGATCCGGCAGCATATACTTCGCTTCATCGACAGAACGTTCATCGACAGACGAGCAACAGAGTCCGACCATCTGAGGGCGAGAGATGTAGCACAGGCCGTTTTGGATGGGCAAACCCCAGTTTTGGAAGCGGTCAGAGAAATGGTTTCTTTTGCGCACACAGACGCGGTTGCCGAGCTGGAAGATCGGAGGTTCATTATTGGGCTTGCAAGCGAAACCGATCATCTGCCCATCGAGAGGTTCGTAAACCGTGGGCTTCCTACGCCCTAACTAAAAGAGAAAGACGTGGAGATTGCGCGTGCCGAGGAAATGTACCGGGCCGACTTCTTGGAAACGTGTCGGAGGATTGTGAAACGGAATTGCTCGGTTGATGAGTGAAATCGGGATGTATCGACAGTTATCTGTCAATGACGAATCGCCCCAAGGTGGAAGCAATCATCATGGCTGGGAGGCCGGTAATTCTGCAACCCGCACGATTGTGCATTGGACTTGTTTCCCGCCTGCGCTCTTCAGCTTGCCCTTGCTACCGCCGATCTCGTATTTGACATCGCTGCCCACGACGAAATCGGTCGCCTTCAAGGACTCCTTCTCGTTGGTGCGGCAGGTGTACTGCTTACCCGACGCCACGAAGGAGAGATCGTACTGCTGATGTTTGTGGGTCTTGTCGGTTGTTCCCGTCGGCTGGAAATCCTTCAGCGTGGTTGTTCCCTCGATTTTCGATCCCGCCGCTGCGGTGATCGCGATGGCCATCATGAGGAGCGCCACTGAATAACCCTTACGCATGATCCCACCTCCGAGTTGATTGTACGACGAGAAAAGTGATTGCTGCCAGCCTTGTAGTCGGTACGCTTTCCCTCTGTATTCTCCGTCGCTACCTTGTCCCTGTCTCCGCGATACGTTGCGGAGTTCTCCGCCGCCGAGCTTAAATCGTCAACTCTCGAGAACAGGCGTTTATCACAACTTTGCGTCTTTTGTTCGCCAGACAGGCGAAAGGAAAGCACAACCTTCTGGTATCGCGATTTTTCGCCAGTCACGATTCGACATCGCCATAACTCTTTTGGCTTGATTGAGTTGTTCCATAGTGTTCAGAAAGAATTCAGAAAGAATTCGTGTTGACAGCTGCCGCATTTCGAACTACTCTCTGCGGCCAGCGTCGGTTGAGTTCTCGCAACCGGAGTGTAACGCCCCCCTTATCTCCGGCTCTGCACTGATCGTCCAGTCAGAAGTACCGTTCCCGAGTTGTGGCAGCCGTGCGATTCAAGAGGTGCGCGAACGACAACGTCAACGCGCAATGAGGAGGCTAACTGTCATGTTAGAAGCAATCTCAGACGCAGCAACTCAGTCGCGAACTCAAAGCGCGGTAGTGCGAACCCAGCAGTCCGAAAAGCTTTTTTATGTGGTCGCCGGAAGCGCGATGCTGATTGCAACCGTTGTCGGATTTCGTTTATTTCTTGCGTACGGAAAGGGTTTTCGGGGAGGCGAAATCATCAGGCAGATTGTTTCGCTGGTCGTCGTTCATGTCCTTGCCATGTTCAGTTGGATAATTCTGTTTCTGATGCAGAGCATCTTCATTCTGAACGGAAATCGGCGGCTTCATATGCGCGCGGGTGTCGCCGGCGCGGTACTCGCGGGTGCCATGGTTATTCTCGGGTCGGCCGTAGCGATCTCATCGGCTCGCCATAACCCTGGAGTGTACCAGCCTTAGGCGGGGCCAGATTTTTCCTGGCAACAATGCTCGGCGAGATGCTCGCCTTCGGCACTCTCGTGGTCATTGCAGTCGTTTACCGTCGTCGCGCCGAAATTCACCGTCCTATGATGCTCCTGGCATCGTTAATGATTATGTCGGGCTCCCTTGGCCGTTGCCCTTACATTGGAGATTTTGCCCTCATGCCACCTTGTCCGTACTCGATAGCACGGGTCGATGAGCGCTTCTATGGCGATGTAACAACAGGTGGCTTAATTTCCGGTTGGTAACTTCTGGCGCTCGTTCTTTTGGATCGTTGGCACACAAAGCACAGCCCCCAGCAAGCCCCGTTTGAATCTTTCCCCAGACCGGCACTCCCCACTGACCGGATACAAGATCCAGGCCTCGCGGCGTTCATCATAAAATTGGGTTTCCTGTTGAACTCAAAGCCAGGCGGTGGCGTCTGGTAATTGTACGGAGAGGACAGATGCAGGAATTCACCTGGCCGGGTCTCATAGCGGAGACCGAGTTGGCGTTCGATCTTGAAAAAGCTGCCCTCAGGCAGGAGTTTGAAAGGCGCCTGGAGGAGTGCGGCACGCTGGCGTTCCGGGTTGCGCTCGGAGTCTTGCGCAATGCAGCCGATGCAGAGGATATCGCGCAGGAAGCAATGCTGCGTTCGTACCGTCGCTTTGCCCGACTCCGCGACCCCTCGCGGTTCCGGGCATGGCTGGTTCGAATCAGCTTCCGTCTCGCGCTGGATCATGGGCGTTCCGCGCGGCGCCGCAAACAGCGCGAAACCGCGTGGGCGACCGACCTGCCCAAGCCGACCGCGGAGGACTTCGCCGCGTCGAACGAATTCGGGCGGCGCTTACAAGAAGCAATGGGGGCACTGTCAGAAAAATCACGGCTCGTTTTGTTACTCACAAGTATGGATGGTCACTCGCTGGAAGAGGTGGCAGAGCTACTAGAGTTGCCTGTCGGCACCGTGAAATCGCGTCTGCATTCCGCACGGAAGCAACTTGCGGAGAAATTACGATGACCTGCGACAAATACGAGAATGCGCTGCTGCTAGCGGCAGCAAGCAATGGCGAACTGGATGCGAAGCTTGCGCGGCATCTTGAGCGTTGTTCGACGTGCCGCATGACTCTGCGCTCGGAGAGGGAATTGTTCTCGCGAATCGACAGTGCCCTGCGCGCCCAGGTGAACGAGGACCCGCGGCCTGGTTTTCTGGCCCAGCTGCGACTCCAGCTTTCGAAGGAGCTGACAGCCCGACCTGGGTCGAATCGCGCGTGGCACGTGGCGGGAGCGGCCTTGGCGTTAGTTCTGGTCGCCATGTTCTATCCGTTAGTCCATGCGCGACCATCAAGCGTCCAAGGAAACCTGCAGACGCCCACGATTAGGGTGCCGCAGAGTGCGGAAGTAAGGAAATCCGCGCGCGCCAGTGGAGATTTGGGTGTGCGGTCCCGCCATCACTCCAAGCGTTCGGCGGTCCAAAGCGCAGTTCCGCAGGAACCGGAAGTCTTGGTGCCCCAAGATGAACAGAAAGCCTTTGCGCAGTTCGTGGCTTGCGTCGCCCGGCGCGACTCAGAGGCGCAAGCGGTTGTGATGCCGGCGGCGAACAAAACCGTTAACAGGAACACGGAACTGCCTCAGGTGTCTTTCGTTGACATTGCTGGTCTCCAATTGGCCCGAGCGCGGCAGGAAGAATGGATCAACCAGAACGTCAGTTCCGAGTAAGGTCCACAGACTTAGGCGGTGCAGGGAGGAAGAATGGGAAGAACAGCGAACGCAGCAGTCCTGGTGGCGGCATTGGCGATGGGAACACCTTGGGTTTCGGCACAAGAGAAACCCAAGAGCGAGGACGCGGCCGTCGAAGCCCGTCAAACGGAAACGACACCGTTGAAGATATCGGTCACGTTTACGGAGTTTGAGGGCGATAGAAAAGTGAAGAGTTTGCCGTACACAACGGTTGTGACCGCGGACGGAAGGAATCCAAAGTCGGTACTGAAGATGGGGAGCCGCGTTCCGGTCTACACGGGCAAAGAATACGGGATGCAATATCTGGACGTCGGCACTAATATCGACTGCCAGGCGTCCCGCATAAAGGACAATAAGTTCGACCTCAGGTTGTCTCTCGAACGATCGTGGGTGGAAGGTGATTTACCAGTTCCCGTTGATCGTGGAGCGGCTTCGCAATCATCCAGCCAATTCCCAGACCCGGTTGTGCGGCAATTTCGGTCAGAGTTAGGTCTGACACTGCGCGATGGCCAAACTGTAGAAAGCTCGTTTGCCACGGACCCTCTGAGTGGGAAAGTCTTCAAGGTGGAGGTATCACTCAATATACTGAAATGACGAGTGTTTTGAACTATCGCTTAACATAATCCGCGATCCAGAGGGAAATGGCGCTTAGCGTAACCGCACCGCTCATCGTGCGCGGCTCGCGCATTGTAAGAAACGAAAGTCAACTGTCGCTATCAGATGTCACAAGCTTGCGCCGTATCCTCGCCCTTCCAAGGGGTTTTGACTGTTGTTGAGATGTCTCGCCAACTGAGAACAGTCCTTCGACGGAGTAATTGACTATTAGCTCGGAATCCGCTATATCCATTTCCGACTATGGCCGAGCGATTAGATTCGGATTTGCCGTTGTCCTCGGCGGCCTTGCACATCCTTCTCGCTCTAGCCGGGGAAGACCTTCATGGCTACGGAGCGATATTAGTACGCCGGGCTAAACCGGCATGAAGTAGAGGATGAAAGAGCCTTACAAGAAAGGAGTAGCGAACCACTTGGCCTCGACTCTTGCGCTGCTACCGCGAGAGACGTTCATAGTTCATAGATCAGTTGGGCACCTGACTCCATTCACTAGGCGTTGCGGGTGCTCACGGTTCGCGACATGCGGGCCAACATTGCTGTTCATGGTCTTAAACATTATTGTTCGGTGCAGTGCCATCGGATGAGAACTCCACGACGTTCAAAAAAACCGCGGTGCCATTCTTGATCGCTCTGCGTAACAAGCTTACACATGGCGAACTGACTGGAGTGGTGATCGATGATCTGGCCTGATATCTGAGTATCAATATGACATCTACACTTGAGTGCACGCTTCGGTGCGGGCACGTTGGTAATCGCTTGCCATCTTTTGATCTCCACATCTGGCATCCCAGAGCGCTTGTGACTTTCGAGAGCCTGATCAGAGGCACCAGCGTTTTTTGAGTCGGAGTGCTTTGAGTGAATAAACATGTGGTCTCGAGCCGCAAACCCGATCGTGACCGTAATGCAGAAGATTGAGATTGCCAAAAAGCCGCTGCGTTCCGGCCTCTTTGGCGGCCACTGCGGTTGTTGCACCAATTCAAACATGGTCCCGGGGACTTACATGGGCAAAAGGGGAGTGTGCGGACGGATAGATTGCACCGCCTGCTTGATGGCATCTACGACAACGTCAGGTCGGTCAATGATGACGAAGTGCGTGCTATTTTGCGCCACAATCTCCTTGCTGTTTTTTGACAGTCTGAGCAGGTCGGCTTGCAGTTTTACGTAATCGGCAACGCGAACGTCTGTGCTCACATTGACTAGTGGCTTATCGCCGAGCAGCTGAGGGTGTTTCTTCGTGAGAGCATCCGCCTCTAAGCGGGAGACGAGAGCACCGAGAGAGTGTCCAACCAGTACATATGGTCCATTGATTCCGGCCTTTTTAAGAGCAGTGTGCACTTCGTCAACTCGAAGATCGCAAGAGTCCTGCGGGCCAGAGTCGCTCCAGCCGATTCCGGAATGATCGTAAGTACAAACCTGAGTGAGTTTTGCCACCTCGGGTTGAACTGGACCCCAGTCGAACGAATAGCCCGCGCCGACGATGACCACAGCGGGGCTTACCGCGCCAGTGCAGTAAAGGTGCACGCGATAGCCGCCGACATCCACGAGCTTGGCCAAGGGTTCAGGAGATTTCTGGGCAGCAGTGACCTGCGCCAAGATTGCGGCAGGAAAAGCGCACAGCATGACAACGAGAGTCGCGAAGTGTCTAGATGGAAAAACTAATCTGGTGTGTCGCATGAGAAAACTCGCTGCTTGTCTTTCAGAGAGTTACCACACTTCGGCAGTACATTCCAGAAATTCTATCGTCAGTTGACGAAATCAGATGGGATGAGTCACAAGTTTGCGCCGTCTGTTCGCCTCTCGTCTCTCCGCGATTGGGATTTTGAGTGTTATTGTTGATTCATGACAATGTCGGCTCCCACGCCGGGCTAGAGTTAGCGGTGCCAACGCCAACAAACAGGCTCGGGAGAATGGAGCCGAACAATCATCATTATAGATTCTCTATTATAGATTCTCTCTTGAAACTCGAAGTCTTTTGTCTCTGGAGAAGTGCAGGAGAACCTTCGTTCGCTGGCTATTCCGTCGGGCCAGCGGCAGGTTACACAGCGGCTTCACTGCGATAACAACATCCGGGGCGGAGCAGGTCGACGTCGCGGGCTCCACTCCCCGAGGTAAAGCACGTCGCCCTCGCGAAAGGCACGGTCGTTTACACGAATCTCATGCTTCTTGAAGTTGGCGAGGATCGCCGAGGAGTGTTTTGGCCACGTTTTCAATTCATGGTGGATGGGAAGTGGGCTCCGGGCGCTGTCCATGCCGGGTTAATACTGAAAAAGGAAAGAGCCCCGGCTGGTTGACCGGGGCTCAGAGATTCAAACAACTTAGTACGCGCTGCCAGGAGACTTTACGACCGTGGATTGCACGGCAGTGAGCGTCTGGATTTGAGTGTGAAGCGCGGTTGTGTCCCAAGGACCGTTGATGGAGCAGCCGACGTAGATGAGATTGGTCGGGTTGGCCAAGGTGACCCAACCGTTTACCACCAAAGTCGTACTTGTCGTTGTTTGTCCGTCAGCGGTAAACGGGAGTTCCATCGTTGCGAACGCAGGCTGCCCCATGTTTATAGGGCTGCCGCCGCCATCGGAGGCATAAAGATCGCACCAAGGGTTGACGAAGCGGTGACCTTGCGGATCAACTCCGTAGGCGAGAGTGATATTCCCAGTCACCAAATAGGAACCCGCAGGGATGTTGGTGAGTTGGATCACTCCCGGCGACTGGATGCCCGCCGACCCGCTTACCTGAGCGTTGGTGTACGTGGTGTTCACGTAAGTATTGGCTGGGGCGTTTGTACCAGCAGGACCCGCAGGTCCTGTAGCTCCCGTAGCACCTGTTGCACCTGTAGCTCCCGGCAGACCGTTGATGCCAGGGGCTCCGTCGATCCCGTTCGTTCCATTGGTGCCGTTGGTGCCTGCCTGTGCCATCATTACCCACGGAAGCGTGCCCGGTACAGTCCCCGCCGCTACTGGCCCTGTTGCAGCATACGTGGACGTGCCACCGTAAGTTGCGACACCGCCACTGGCAATTGTCTGCGTACCAGACCCGTAAGAGTACACCCAGCTATCGCCTTGGACACCCCAGGAACCGTAAGTATTAGCAGGCCCGAAGCAGTTAGTCTGGCTTGTGATACAAAATTGTCCATGGGGACCAGAGAAGCCTCCGTAGCCGTTGTCCCCAACGTTGTAGTTAAATACTATGTTGGTCGGGGTAGCTGTCCAGTCAGCACCATATATACCTACTGCTGACGTAGTCGGTATCAAAACCACTGTTTTGGAACCGTCGTTCAACGTTAGGTTCCACGAGACGATGTCAGAGTTGCTTAGTACGCCTTGTGTACCGTTGGTGGTAATAGTACCAACCATGGAACCAGCACCGCCGAAGGGCAGGTTGACGTTGTAGGTGATACCCGTGGTGGGAGTGAAGGTAACGACGTCGTTGAAACCGTACGTAGTATTCGTGTTGAAAACGCCACGGAAGTTGAAGCCTGTGCCGTTCGTGCCGTTGATACCATTCGTTCCGTTGGTACCGTTTGTGCCGGGAATGCCTTGGGCACCCTGTGCGCCAGTCGCACCTGTGGCACCCGGAAAACCCTGCGGACCCTGCAAACCGTTGGTACCGTTCGTGCCCGCCTGTGCCATCATTACCCACGGAAGCGTGCCGGGTACAGTCCCCGCCGATACCGGCGCGGTTGCAACATACGTGGACGTGCCACCTGCGCTACCGCCCGTGCCAATTACCTGTGAACTGCCGCCTCCAGCGCCAGAATACGAGTATTGGTTGTCACCGTTGATGCTCCACGTTCCGAAAGCAACGGGGCCGAAGCAGTTGGACCAGTCCGTTATACAGAACTGCCCGGACGCGCCAGCAACAGACCAGAAGCCACCATTGTTGTAGGTGAATGTCAGGCTGGTTGGCGTGGCGGTGAAGTTACCGTTAGGCTGACTGCCTGTGTCGTGGTTGCCGGAAGCGAACGCGGAGTTACTCGGCGTCAGGGTGGTTGAGTTGGTGCCGTAGTCCGTCAGTCTGAGGCTCCAACCAATGATGTTACCCACGCTGAGCACACCTTGCGTGCCATCGGTCGTGATCGTACCGACCATAGAGCCGGAAGCGCCGAATGATACGTTGACGTTGTAGGTGATGGGGGTGTAGGTAACGACGTCGTTGAGGGCGTACGTAGTATTCGTGTTGAAAGCGCCACGGAAGTTGAAGCCAGTACCGTTCGCGCCCGCAGGGCCTTGGGGGCCCGCGGCTCCAGCCGCTCCTTGCGCACCCGTCAACCCGGCTGGCCCCTGTGCTCCAGTCGCTCCGCTTGCTCCTGTCGCTCCCGTCAATCCGATCGGACCCTGTGGACCGATTGCGCCCGTTGCGCCTGCTGCACCATTCGTTCCGTTAATCCCGTTGATTCCCGGCGTACCAGGTGCTCCCGGAGTTCCCGGCGCACCGTTAGTACCATTCGTGCCCGCCTGTGCCATCATTACCCACGGAAGCGTGCCGGGTACAGTCCCCGCCGATACCGGCGCGGTTGCAACATACGTGGACGTGCCACCTGCGCTACCGCCCGTGCCAATTACCTGTGAACTGCCGCCTCCAGCGCCAGAATACGAGTATTGGTTGTCACCGTTGATGCTCCACGTTCCGAAAGCAACGGGGCCGAAGCAGTTGGACCAGTCCGTTATACAGAACTGCCCGGACGCGCCAGCAACAGACCAGAAGCCACCATTGTTGTAGGTGAATGTCAGGCTGGTTGGCGTGGCGGTGAAGTTACCGTTAGGCTGACTGCCTGTGTCGTGGTTGCCGGAAGCGAACGCGGAGTTACTCGGCGTCAGGGTGGTTGAGTTGGTGCCGTAGTCCGTCAGTCTGAGGCTCCAACCAATGATGTTACCCACGCTGAGCACACCTTGCGTGCCATCGGTCGTGATCGTACCGACCATAGAGCCGGAAGCGCCGAATGATACGTTGACGTTGTAGGTGATGGGGGTGTAGGTAACGACGTCGTTGAGGGCGTACGTAGTATTCGTGTTGAAAGCGCCACGGAAGTTGAAGCCAGTACCGTTCGCGCCCGCAGGGCCTTGGGGGCCCGCGGCTCCAGCCGCTCCTTGCGCACCCGTCAACCCGGCTGGCCCCTGTGCTCCAGTCGCTCCGCTTGCTCCTGTCGCTCCCGTCAATCCGATCGGACCCTGTGGACCGATTGCGCCCGTTGCGCCTGCTGCACCATTCGTTCCGTTAATCCCGTTGATTCCCGGCGTACCAGGTGCTCCCGGAGTTCCCGGCGCACCGTTAGTACCATTCGTGCCCGCCTGTGCCATCATTACCCACGGAAGCGTGCCGGGTACAGTCCCCGCCGATACCGGCGCTGTTGCAACATACGTGGACGTGCCACCGTGAGTGGTCGCACCGCCAGTGGCAACCACCTGTGATCCTCCGGCACCAGAGTACGTCCACTGGCTGTCACCGTTGATGCTCCACGTTCCATAGGTATTGCTCGGCCCGAAACAGTTCGAGTAGCTCGTGAAACAGAGTTGTCCGGAAGCCCCTGCGATACTCCACGAGCCCGCGTCGCCCATGCCATAATTAAACAGCAAGGTAGTTGATGTGGCACTGAAGTCGTTGTTAGCAACACCCCCCGAGTTGTAAGCACCTTCACTCACTACAGAGTTGGCTTGTGTCAGGATGGTGGAGTTGGTGCCGTGATCCGTCACCGTGAGGTTCCAGGCGACGATGTTGGAAGGACTCAGCACACCTTGCGTACCATCGGTTGTAATCGTACCAACCGCAGAGCCAGCAGCGCCGAAGGTCAGGTTGACGTTGTAGGTGATCACAGTGGGGGTGAAGGCCACCACATCGTTAACCGCATAGGAAATGTTGGGGTCGAACCTCCCACGGAAGTTGAAGCTAGTACCGTTCGCGCCGTTGGTGCCATTCGTCCCGGAGATACCTTGAATCCCTTGTGCTCCGTTGATGCCATCTATCCCGTTGGTACCATTCGTGCCGTTGGTGCCTGCGGTGCCCTGTGCTCCAGTTGGACCTTGTGGTCCGATATCGCCTTTGGGTCCCTGCGCACCTTGAGGCCCGATGGCTCCGGTGAGTCCCTGGATTCCTTGTGAACCCTGGGGTCCCATCGCTCCAGTAAGACCTTGCGACCCTGCTGAACCTGTTGCGCCCTGCTGCGCCAGCACAACCCACGCGCTCGTGTTCGCGTCCGGTGTGAGTGTGTTCGGACCGTTGGCCACATTCGCTAGGTAGGTCGAGCCACTGTAAGTCACAACATCATTGATCGCGTAGGTCGCCGTGGGATCGAATGCGTTGCGGAAGTTGAAGCCCGTCCCGTTCGCGCCCGCAGGGCCTTGGGGGCCCGCGGCTCCACTCGCTCCTTGCGCACCGGTCAACCCGATTGGCCCCTGTGATCCAGTTGCCCCGGCTGCTCCTGTTGCTCCCGTCGCTCCCGTCAAACCAATCGGACCTTGTGGACCGATTGCGCCCGTTGCACCTTGGGTTCCGGTTGCCCCGGTTGCTCCTGTCGCTCCCGTCAAGCCCTGTGGTCCCTGCGGCCCGACCGCGCCGTAAGTCACATCGAATGTAGCCGAGGCTCCGCCGCTGTTGGCAATTACCAGCCGGTAAGAACCTGCCGCCTGCACGGGCAGACTAGCCACGACCATGGAAGGCGAGCACGCAGAGGTCACCTTGAGTCGGGTCGTGTTGAAAGTGACTGCGGGCAGAGCGCCAGTGCAAAAGCCTGATCCAAAAGCAGTGACCGTGTGGGTTGTGTAGTTGATGGTCGCGCTATTAATGGTTACCGGAATGAGGGCGAAAGAGAGCGAGGGAACCAACAACAGCAAGGCAAACAAGTAGCGTTTCATCTTAAATTCTCCAGTCGATGCTCGGCTCACACCCCTGCCTGAGGTGATGCCCACGTGCTCGCTTTACGCAACTTTTCCTTAAGTTCCTCTGCAGCGTGTGGAAGGGTTGCAGAGTTTCTTGGGTCAGTGTTCCAGGGGAAAACCGTTAGGAATCCGTATCGCTTTGATAAAGGTAATTTAGCTGTTTCGGTGGGGTGGAAAAAGAGCACCTCTGGGCCATTACTGGGCCATTACTAATGGTGCCGCGGGACGTTCCACCGCGAACACCCGTTCAACAGAGCCCCAGGCAAATCGGCTATTCCAAACGATAGGAAGATAACTACGATATATTTTTGCACCAATGTGCGGATGCATGGAAACGGGGGATTATCTTCCGAGCATCCGAGATGGCCAAATGTTGAAATCGGGGCGATTTCACAAGCGCGCGAAGAAAGACTGTTTTGAATGTGCGTTGATGAGTGATATCGCGATTTAACCTCAGTCAAAGACGCGCTCTCAAATGCCTGTGCAGGCGGAGGCCGGTCATGGTTTCGGGTGATCTGCGGTGTAGGGATGGCAACAGGGATCCTTAGCAGGCGTGAATTCCATGACTTCGACCCGGGTTCCGTCGGGATCGTAGACATCGAGGCTCCACTTGCCGTCGCGCCCAATTTCCGGGCCGTCCACTTTTTCCAAGCCGTTCTGTTGCAGTTGGCTTGCGGCGGATTGAATTTTGTCCACGCCCAACGAGAAGTGATTTTGCACACCGCGCTCCTTGGAGTCTGCCTTGGCAGGAATGTTGAGCATGTACTCGATCCAGTCGGTGCCGTCGGGGACCTGAATTTCCCACCAGTCGTCGCTGGCGTCCTTGAAACCACCATGCCAGTACATGCGGAAGCCGAGCAGGTCCCTGTAGAAACGATCTTCGGCCGCGCGGTCCTTGACGATGAAGCCAGCGTGCAGCATCCGCGTGCTGAGCTTTCCGGCGGGGGCTCTGGACCCAGTGAGAGGGTGAAGCTGCACGAAGGAAATGGGATTACCTTCGGGGTCGCGCAGCGAGAAATACGCGACCGAGTTGATGTCCCGGGCGGGGGGACCAACCGCGACGTTATGGGCACGGAGGTAGGTGCGCATCCGGCCAAGGTCGGGTGTGGCAAACGCGATTTCGAAAAGAAGGTTTGGGGGTGGAGCAGCAGGTGCTTTTGACAATAGAACTTGCTGGCGATCGCTGAGGATGAAACACGGGCGCGTCATGCCCGTGCAGCCTCCGCTGCGTGCTGGTAAGCCGAGCATTCGGCTGTAAAACTCAGTGGACTTGCGAAGATCGGTGGAATAGATGCGGACGTGCGCGATGCCCGTGATGGGCGGGCGCGTGGGCTGGTCCTGAGCAACAAGTGGTCCAGCGAGGCAAAGGCCGACGTGACATGCGAGCAGGAAGAACGCTGTTCGATTCATTTGTGCCTCAGGGTATGGATCGGTTAACTGGGCATTGGTGGCATACACTTTGCCGCCGAAGTCAGAAACGCCGGCTCTCCTCGACACGTATGCTCGCTCTGGTTGCCCGCTGGCTCCCTAAAACGCGAATACTCCATCCTTATCCCGCGTATCGCTTCGCCGCCAGTCATCCACGATAAGAACCGGACGCGCTAATAAGCGCCCGTCCGGGTCCGCCCGGGGGGTACTGCGTAAGTCGTGTCCCTGCCGCGATCAAGTGAGCACGAGGAAGACTATTTTGACTCGCGGTTGAGTGTAACGGGCACAGAGAGAGGATGCAACCGCATGAACTGACGGGCTGCGCCGTCTGACCGTTTTGCTGGCGCACTCGAATTTCGCTTGGTCGGCCAGAGGTCGATCGTCCAGTTCGCCGCCGTCTGCCATAAGAGACCGGGGGTAGGGATAGGAGCGCCCCTGACTCATCGAGTCGCGCACGGAGCAGCGGAACGCGCTAAAATGCTAACGATCTTGCCTGCCACTTTCGTCGCTCCAGAAAGAGGGGTGTCGCATGACTCCGGAAACGCAGCAGTCCGAATCCCCATACTGCGTGAGGATCGAGACCGATACGGGCCAGTCCTCCACTGTTCCCATTGCCGTCTTAACGCCGAACCAGTTGGAACTCTTCCTTCAGAGTGAGTTCAAGAGGTTGGCGCAAGAAGCCGGCGTAAAGGGCGCTCGTATTCATGTGGAGCGAGCGATCGCCGCTGACTACGACCAGGTCCTCCGTGAGGTTGCGGCGTGCCTGTTCTCTGCCAAGGCACGCGCCGCATGACTCGGCAGCGAGTTGTGTTCCCGGAATTTCGATCCGGGAATGCAAACATATGTCATGATGCTCGTACCATCCAAGCACATCGCGAGCGAACTAGTAGAGGCCTCGCTTAAGGTCGCTGCCCGCTTGGGCACCACAAACCCGCTTTAGGGAGATGCCCGTGCGTTCCGGCACCCACAGGACACCCGAGTATTCCCGGATTTTTTCTCTCGGCAAGGTCGTTGAGAATCTTACTGTTCCCCCACGCGCTGCGCTGCCGTAGTCAACCTGAGCAGTGCTGCATCTTGCCCCAAGCGGAAGACGCGAATGCGGCTGCGCTCGTTGTAATCCGACCTGTCACTTCACCGCCTTGGCTCGACGTATGGGATTGAATGCACAAGGAACCGCGGCGATGGCATTACACAGATCCCTCATTTGGTGGATCAGCGTGTCTACTTTGTCCTTCCATTGCTTGTAAAAACGGCCATCATCGGTGAAGGGTGCGGCCAGCATCTTCTTTCCATCGTGGTTTGCTCGCAGAGTTTGGTAACCGCACTCCGAGCGATAAATGTTGGCGATGAGGATCGCATAGAACTCTTCAACGGTATCGAAGCCGTCGTCCATCCCCAGGCAGAGGTTCAGCCCCATCTCCATGCGAAGGGCATGCACCATCTCGTGTAACAAGACCTCGTCCGGCCGGCCCCCTGGCAGGGTGTCGGTCTTGATGTAGTCCTGAGGTGTGAACCAGATGACCGTATCGCTGCCGTGTCCCGAGCCACGCGGTTGGTTCGGCATCGGCGTCCCGGTCAGGTTTCGATTCTCAACCGGCCCATCGGCGCAGTACAGCGGCGGTGTGTCATCGGGCGTGGCATCCTTCCAGTTTGAGGTCCTTTTCAGCCACTCCGTACTTCCCACCGGTTCCGTCGTCGTGTCGTAAGGCTGACTTCGGCACGATCAGGGTGTTGTGACCGGAGTGCGAGAGTGCATCGACCACCGGTTTGCTGCTTTGAAACGGGCGGTTGGTGGTTAGGTTATTCAGTTGGAGCGTTATACCCGCTTCCCAAATGTCCTGGGAGAGGTCTTTACGAATCTGTCCAATTCCACTTCCGTCCGTTTCCACCTTGCTGATGATGGTCGGTTTGTTGATCACGCTAGCTTCTCCAGAGGGGTGTTCGCGCAGTCCTCATCCTGCGCGATTGCCTGAGACGTTCGGGGCGATCGCACACACTTTGTCTGCCGGGATAGTGAGAACAAGAGCAGGAACGTTTCGAGGCAGTCGCCAAGTCAGGCAGATGCCGAACTGGTGCAGGAAGCTCGTGTTGCGGCCTTGACGAAGCTTCGGTGCGCGGACGATCATGTCGCGGGAGTTAAAATAGCCAGCCGGTGACCGCGAGGGAGCGGTCGCGGCTCGCAGTCAGGAATTCCAACCTCGGCCTCAAAAGGACGCATTGATGACAAAGATGGAATCGAAGCTCACGACGTTGTTCGCGGGAGTGCTGCTGCTGTGTCTGGTGTTTGCTCAGGCGGCGCAAGCCGACGAGGGCATGTGGACGTTCGACAATTTTCCATCCAAGACCGTGGGAACAAAGTACGGCTTTACCCCTTCGCGGGAATGGCTCGACCACGTGCGCCTTTCTTCGTTGCGCATCGCCGGCGGATGCTCGGCGTCGTTTATTTCTCCCCAGGGACTGGTGATGACGAATCACCATTGTGTAGTCGAATGCGTGGAGCAGTTGTCGACGGCTCAGCAGAATCTTGAGGAAAACGGCTTCTCCGCAAAAACGCCGGCCGACGAAAAGAAGTGCCCCGATTTCGAGCTGGATCAACTGGTTGAGATTCGCGACGTAACCAAGGACGTGCTGGAAGCAATGTCCGGCAAGACCGGCGACGCGGCCAACAAGGCGCTGAACGCGAAACGAGCGGAGCTGGAACAAAGCTGTGGATCCGATGCGAGCGTGCGCTGCGACCTGGTTTCGCTCTACCACGGCGGAATCTACGATCTGTACCGGTACAAGCGGTACGACGACGTGCGCCTGGTGTTTGCGCCGGAGTTTTCCGTCGCGCAATTCGGCGGCGATCCCGACAATTTCAATTTTCCCCGCTACGATTTCGACATCGGCCTGGTGCGCGCCTATGAGGGAGACAAGCCGGTGGCCAGCCGCGATTATCTGCGCTGGAGCGCAAACGGGACCAAAGACGGCGATCTGGTTTTCGTCTCCGGGAACCCGGGCGGCACCTTCCGTCAATTGACCAACGCCCAACTGGCCTTTGAGCGCGACACCATTTATCCCATCAGGAACCCGGAAGTCGCCGAGCGCCGCGGGCAACTGGAGGTGTTCGTGACTCGTGGTCCGGAGCAGGCGCGCGAGGCCAACGACGATTTGTTTTTCCTGGAAAACAGTTTCAAGGTTTTCTTCGGACGGCAACTGGCCCTGCTGGACCCTCAATTCTTCGGCACCAAAGTGCAGGAAGAGGAACGACTGCGCAAAGCCACGGCAGCCGATCCAAAGCTCGCCGCGTATGTTTCAGCCTGGGACGACATCGCGAAAATCCAGCAAGTGCGCTCGCAGCTCTTTGTGCGAAGTGCGACACTGGGTGCCCGTTCTTTCCGCACGGGTTTGCTCGGGGATGCGGTCACTTTGGTGCGTGCCGCCGCCGAGCGCACCAAGCCGAACGGGGACCGCCTGCCGGAATATACGGACAAAGCCCTGGTCAACGTGCAGCAGCAGTTGACGGCCGCGGTCCCGGTTTACAAGGATTTGGAGGAGCTTGACCTCGCATTCCTGTTCACCGTGGTTCGACGCGACCTGGGAGCCGACGACGCCTTCGTGCAAAAGATGCTGGGCAAGGAATCTCCCGAGCAACTCGCGCACCGGCTGGTGACCGGTACGCATTTGGAGGATCCGAAAGTTCGCGAAGAGTTCTACAAGGGTGGCCAAAGCGCGGTGGCTGCCTCGACCGATCCACTGATCCGCTTCGCGGCTTCGATCAACGACGAACTGTTGGCGGTGCGCAAAGAAAACGAGGCGCGCGTCGATGCTCCGACACGAGCCGCTGCCGAGAAAATTGCGAAAGCGCGCTTTGCCGTTTACGGAACCAGCGTCGATCCGGACGCGACCTTTACTCTGCGCCTGTCCTACGGGACCGTGAAAGGCTTCGAAAACGCCGAGGGCAAGTTCGTTGAGCCTTACACGAACATCGGAGGCCTGTTCGAGCGAGCGACCGGAGCGCCGCCGTATAACCTGCCCGAAAGCTGGCTCAAGGCTAAACCGTCGCTGAATCTAACGGCACCCATGAATGTGTCTACTACGAATGACACAACCGGGGGCAATTCCGGAAGCCCGGTGATCGACAAGGACGCCAACGTCGTCGGCCTGCTTTTTGACGGCAACATTTTCTCCCTGGGCGGCGACTACGGCTACGACGCGGCGAAGAACCGCTCCATCGCGGTGGACAGCCGCGCTCTGCTGGAGGGAATGCGGAAGGTCTACCACATTGATCGAATTGCCGATGAGATCGAGGCGGCGCGAAAGTAGGAGGCGACTCTGGCCGCGGAATCGCCTCAGCCTCTGCCCCTGAACCGGATGATATGCCGTCGGTCGCGCTTCGACGGCCTGCCTGACGGCAAGATTTCAAATTGCCGCATCGCCTTCCGCTCGGTCGCTACCTTCTCGCGCGACACACGGCTCTCCTCGGTCTCGCGGTAGAGCGTCTGCGCCACCGAAGCCGGACCCCGTACCTCACTGAGCAGCAACACCTCTAAGTCAAAGTCTCCGCCTTCATTGCTCACCCGGAGCATGTCGCCGATTCGAACCTCACGCGCCGCCTTGGCAACCTGCCCATTGGAAAGAATCCTGCCCAGTTCGCAGGCTCGTTTGGCCAGGGTGCGCGTCTTGAAGAACCGAGCGGCCCACAGCCACAAGTCCATCCGTACTCCTGTCATCGGTGTATTTTCCTACAACGGGAACCCACTTCGCTAACCGGCGCGTTTCTTCGTTGACTTTACCTCCCGTTGGCCCAATCCTGTCATTTAAAGCAGCCGCTCGTTGACAACCAGACGCGCTAACCCCTTTGGATAGAAGATCTTGCCCCACATGATTCTGGCCTAGGCATTTTCTCGTTTTCCAAATCCATGATTCTAATGGACCAAGGGGGGTGGGCCTAGAAAAGGTAGTCCCAAAAACGGGAAAATTCGATGGCATCCCGCCCGGTTGAGAAATAAATACTTGACCTCATTCCCGCTTGCCTTTACATTAACCAGTTCTAGGGTACGTCCGGTAGCTTCTGGGCCTGTTTTTAGCCGCCTGCGCCTGAGGAGCCAAGTCCAGAAAATCGAGCATCTTCCGTATCCTGGCGTGCATCTATTCAAGTGAGTTGAACGCTTAATCCTTTGCATCCTACTCGGAATCAGTGACTTAGGTCGGAACTGGGGTTCCGGTCACCCTCCTGTGGCGGAAGGACGAAGGCGGAAGGCCACAATCATAACTAAGGAGAAATAAGCCACATGCGCTCTGATCGCGTGTTTGATGCTTTACAAACTCTGCGGAACCGGTATATGCTCTGTCAGCTTGCCTCCAAGGCCACGCGAAAGTTCCACCGGCCTAGCACCCGAATCCAGGAAACAATGAACGGAGTGCTGGACCGCATCGCAGGCTCACAGCGGCAAGAGGTTTTGTCGGAACCAGAGAATTTTGCTGAGGCACAACGGCGGGCTGCTTAACCCAGCCCCGCCTTCCTGCCTGGTGGTATTTGCGTCTTCCCTGAGTCTCCTTCCTTTTGAAAATCTCCCGTTGCCACTAACGAATAAAGTCTAGTGCACGGGTTCAGGTGAATCATGACCATTGCTGAACTGAAAGAAAAGAACATAACCGAGTTGACCAAGATCGCAAGGACCTTGGATCTGCCCGGTGCCAGCGGTATGCGTAAGCAGGATCTCATCTTCAAAATCCTGCAGGCGCAGAGCGAAAAAGAAGGCCACATCTTTGCCGAGGGCGTGCTGGAAATCCTGCCCGACGGCTACGGCTTCCTGCGCTCACCCGATTACAACTACCTCCCGGGACCCGACGACATCTACGTGTCGCCCTCCCAAATCCGAAAATTTGACCTCAAGACAGGCGACACCATCAGCGGCCAGGTGCGTCCTCCACACGAGGGCGAAAAGTATTTCGCGTTAGTGAAGATTGAAGCGGTCAACTTCGAATCGCCCGACGAGGCGCGCAACAAGATCCTGTTCGACAACCTCACGCCTCTGTATCCGCAAGAACGGATCAAGCTTGAGACCTCGCGCGAGAACGCCAGTGCCCGGGTCATGGACCTGCTCACGCCCCTCGGCAAAGGACAGCGCGGCCTGATCGTCTCGCCGCCTCGCGCCGGCAAGACGATGTTGCTGCAGAACGTCGCCAACTCCATCACCGCAAACCATCCCGAAGTCGTCTTGATGGTTCTGCTCATCGACGAGCGCCCCGAAGAAGTCACCGACATGCAGCGCTCGGTGAAGGGCGAAGTGATCTCGTCGACGTTCGACGAACCAGCCGCCCGCCACGTGCAGGTCGCCGAAATGGTGATCGAAAAAGCTAAGAGATTGGTCGAACACAAACGCGACGTCGTGATCCTGCTCGACTCGATCACCCGTCTGGCGCGCGCTTACAACACGATCGTTCCACCGTCAGGTAAAGTGCTCTCCGGCGGCGTTGATTCGAACGCTTTGCAGCGCCCGAAGCGTTTCTTCGGCTCCGCTCGAAACATCGAAGAGGGCGGTTCCCTCACGATTATCGCCACCGCCCTGATCGATACCGGCTCCCGCATGGATGACGTGATCTTTGAAGAATTCAAGGGCACGGGCAATTCCGAAATCATCCTCGATCGCAAGCTGGTCGACAAGCGCGTCTTCCCGGCGATCGACATTCAGCGCTCCGGTACCCGAAAGGAAGAATTGCTGATTCCCAAAGAAGACTTGCAGCGCATCTGGGTCCTGCGCAAAGTCCTGAACCCGCTTTCGCCCGTGGAAGCGATGGAACTGCTGGTGGAAAGAATGGCCAAAACCAAGTCGAACGGCGAGTTCCTGGCCAACATGAGTACCCTCTGATCGCCAGGTAAGATCGCCACTTAAGACTCGAAAGCCAGATCCCGTATCTGGTTTTTTTGATCAGCTTCCTGCTTGTCCCTTTGGCGTACCCGCGCATTCTCTTCCCGCATTCCGCCGACGTATAATTTTCATAGAGTAGCGCGCGCTGGCTCTCCGAGAGGTCTCCGTGCGACCCACATTCCGCACTCTGCTGTTCCTTGCTGCTTTGGCCGTCCCTGTTATCGCGCAAGAGATTCCGCCTTTGCCGCCGCCCCAACACAAGGGAATCCTCAATCCTCCAGTCGCCGACGGGGACGATGCGCGCACTCGTATTGCCCGCGATATGGAGAAGAAAGCCGCCAAGGACCGGGTCGCTGCGCTCAAGACGGACACCGACAAATTGCTGAAACTCTCGGTTGAATTGAAGCAGTACGTGGACAAGTCTGACGAAAACGTCCTCTCGCTCGATGTGGTCAAGAAAGCGGAGGCTATCGAGAAGCTGGCTAAAAGTGTGAAGGACAAGATGAAAGGTCCGAACTAAGCAGCCCCTGGATTCGGCTCGAAGCTTTCCGGTGATGTACCCTCACGGAAAAGAGTTGCCCGCAGGCCAATGACTTGTCTTCGATCCGGTGGCGAAACTCCCTCCCTCACGCCGGGTTTCATTTCCCAGAAGCCGCAAACAGCGGCGGGAGGAAAACCGATGAAACGCGCGATTGCTGGAATAATGTTACTGGTGGGACTCAGTGTGGCGCCCGCGCTTGCCTGGGACGGAGATCGCGGACTGCGCCGTGATATGCGGCACGACGAGGCGAAAATCGGGCACGATCGCCGCGAACTCCGCCGCGACCTCTACTACGGCAACTATGGCGCTGCCCGCCATGAGCGGCGCGAACTGGAGCGTGACCACCGCGATTTGAATCGCGACCGCCGCCAACTTGACTGGGATCGCCGCTAACGTCCTGGTGCAGGCTTGACGACAGCCGTGCGCGCGCGTGGCTGGCGCATCCTCGACCCAATCGTGGAAGGATCTAGCCAGCCCCGCGCTCTGCACATAGACCGGTATCTGCGAAACTCGCCCTGGCGCAGTACATTGCTCGACCTATTGTGTTGACTCGCCCTTCGCGCCATAATGCCCATACGGGCTCAGTCTGCGGCGTCATAAGCGCGTGCATCATCTGGCCCTTTCGCAGAAGGAGGCGCGTGATGCTCAGGGTATGTGCTCTCTCCTTAACCCTGCTGGTTTGGTTGGCTGCTGCTGGTACGATGCGCGCGCAGCAAATCCACTTGCCGCCTTCGGTCTCGCAGGGACCGGGTATGGGAAACGTTCCGGTAACGTCCGGTGACGACGTTCAAAAAAAACAAGCCGCGGCGGCCAATCAGCAGCGCCAGCTTGAGATCAGGCGCGACACCGAGAAGATGCTGGAACTCACTTCGGAACTGAAAGAGTACCTGGCGAAGAACGACCAGACCGTCATGTCGCTCGATGCCGTCAAGAAGGCGGAACAGATTGAAAAACTCGCGCACGGCGTAAAGGCGAAAATGAAACAGATCTACTGACCGCGCCTTTGCCGCCTGCCCGCTCTGACCAAGAAAAACGCAATCCAGATCGCCGGATGGCGTTCCTGTTTTCCGCGGTGACTGGTTACTCTCCGCCCTGCTTAATGCGCATACCGTAGAACGAGCGGTATACGAAGGTGAACGAAACGACGAAAAAGGCCAGCGCCAGTATTCGAGTAAGGCCTGTGCCCTGATCGCTTGCCAGCTTCACCGCCAGTTCGACGGCCAGCAGACCGAACAGCGTGGTGAACTTGATCACCGGGTTCAGCGCCACCGACGAAGTGTCCTTGAACGGATCGCCGACCGTGTCGCCGATGACCGTGGCCGCGTGAAGTTCCGTGCCCTTCTGCTTCATCTCAACTTCAACAATCTTCTTGGCGTTGTCCCAAGCCGCGCCGGCGTTGGCCATGAAGATTGCCTGGTAGAGGCCGAAGATCGCGATCGAGATCAGGTAGCCCACGAAATAGAACGGATCGACAAAGGCGAAAGCCAGGGTGCCGAAGAACACCGCAATGAAGATGTTCAGCATGCCCTTCTGCGCGTACTTGGTGCAGATCTCGACGACCTTCTTGCTGTCAGCGATTGAAGCCTTCTCCACGCCCTCGAGTTTGATGTTGGCCTTGATGAACTCGACTGCGCGGTAGGCGCCCGTGGTCACGGCCTGCGTGGAAGCACCGGTGAACCAGTAAATCATCGCTCCGCCGGTGATCAGACCCAGGAAGAACGGCGCATACAGCAGCGACAGCTTGGCCACGTTCTCCGTGTCGGTAAGGCCGTTGGTCAGCGCCATGATGATCGAAAAAATCATGGTCGTGGCGCCGACTACGGCCGTGCCAATAAGCACGGGTTTTGCCGTGGCCTTGAACGTGTTTCCCGCGCCGTCATTGGCTTCGAGCAGGTGCTTGGCGCGGTCGAAGTTAACGTCGAAATTGAAGTCCTTCTTGATCTCCCCCCGCACATTCGGCACTGCCTCAATCAGCGAAAGTTCATACACGGACTGAGCGTTGTCGGTGACCGGGCCGTAAGAATCCACGGCGATGGTCACCGGACCCATGCCGAGGAACCCGAATGCCACCAATCCGAAGGCGAACACGGCAGGAGCTAGCATCCCCGCGGCCAGCGCCAAGCCCATCGTGCTCATGTAATACGCAATCGCCATCAGGATCATCATGGCCAGGCCGAGATAGTAACCGGAGAAGTTGCCCGCCACGAATCCGGACAGGATCCCGAGTGACGCTCCGCCTTCTTGCGCCGAAACCACAACTTCTTTCACATGCCGCGATTCGGTGGAGGTGAAGACTTTTACCAGTTCCGGGATCAATGCGCCCGCGAGCGTGCCGCAAGAAATGATGGTGGCCAGCTTCCACCACTGCGTAGCATCGCTGCCGAGGTCGGGAATGGTGAAGTAAGAAATCAGGTAGGTGAGCGCGATCGACACAATCGAAGTAATCCAGACCAGCGAGGTCAGTGGCGCCTCGAAGTTCATTTCGCTGGCCGAGCCGTACTTTGCTTTGGCAATCGCGCCGTTCAGGAAATAGGAGACCGCGCTCGAGACCAGCATGATCACACGCATGACAAAGATCCACACCAGCAACTGCACTTGCACGCTGGGTTCCTTCACCCCCAGCAGAATGAACGTAATCAGCGCCACGCCGGTTACGCCGTACGTTTCGAAGCCGTCGGCTGAGGGGCCGACTGAGTCACCGGCGTTGTCTCCGGTGCAGTCGGCAATGACACCGGGATTCCGCGCATCGTCTTCCTTGATCTTGAAGACGATCTTCATCAAATCCGAGCCAATGTCGGCAATCTTGGTGAAGATGCCGCCGGCGATACGTAGCGCGGCCGCACCCAGCGACTCGCCGATGGCGAAGCCGATAAAGCATGGCCCCGCGTAGTCGCCCGGAACGAACAGCAAAATGAACAGCATGATGAGCAACTCGACCGAGATCAGCATCATGCCGATACTCATGCCGGCCTCGAGCGGAATCTGGTAGACGGGATACGGCTTGCCGGGAAGGGAAGCGAAGGCCGTGCGCGAGTTGGCGAACGTGTTCACCCGAATGCCGAACCACGCCACGCCATAGCTACCGGCGATTCCTACCAAGCTGAATGCAAGAATGATGGGCAGCGTCAAGCCAACCGATTTGTCCGGTACAGGCGACAGCCATCCAAAATAGGCAGCAATAATAACGGCGATGAATGCCCACAGCAGAAGGATGAATTTGCCTTGCGTGACCAGGTACGTTTTGCAGGTTTCATAAATGAGTTCCGAAATTTCGCGCATGGCGCGATGAACGGGCAGGTTCCTGAGGCGCATGAAAATGGTCATGCCGAACCCAAGTCCGAACAGGCAAAACAGGATGCCGATCAGAAGCAGTTTGTGGCCGTCGATGGCGCCCTTGAAAAAGCTGACCTGGGAAAGATCGGGCAGCTTCAGGGAAGCTTCGCCGCCAGCGGCTTCGCTGGCAGGCTGGGCAAAGGCAGTAGCTGCGCCGACGGTAACCAGCGCGGCCATGGCCGTAAGTGTTATGACCACGCGGCGAGTCAGGAACGCAGCGGTGGCAAGCCAGGTACGCATGAGAAGCCCTCCGAAGATGTTCGGTTTATAAGGAATTTACGAACGTGTTAAGACGCTACTTTCCGGAGCCCCCGAATATGGGGGCCGGAACTCCGAACACGCTTCCACCGCAAGACCGAAGACGTGAAGCTTGGCCGCGTCGGAGTTCGCGCCGGGTTCGGCCCGAAAAATGGACTGGATAAGAAAGACCCTGGTCCTGGCCGCCCTGCGCAAAACAGGCGTTTATAACACGTCAGATTGACAGGGTCAAACACTGTAGCAGGGGAAGCAGGGGAATGAGGGTTGCCGTCCCCGATTGGGCACGGAATCGACTGCCCAGGCCGTTTCAGGTTGTTCTGCAGCCAATTATGCCAAATACTTCTGGAGTGGTTCCCAGTAGTGCGACCACCATCCGGGCGCCAGGTGCGCGGCTGCTCCCTGAGGGAAACCCGTGTGGTCGAATACAAGTTTGGTTTGCGTCCCCTGCTCGTTGAGCTGGAATCTGACGATCGAATAGAGACCCAGATCCCAGTCCTTCTCGCGCCATGCCTGAACGATGCGCTCGTAGGGAACAAGTTCGATATGGCGGCCGATGATCACGCCCCCGAAAATCGAGAACGCAGCGCCCACGTCACGGCTGATCTGCGCGGCAGCACCCTTCATGATGAAATCGGTTACCTGGGCGAACTTCTTTTCATCGGTGAGCGCTTCATAGACACGTTTCCGCGTCGCGTTGAAGACGAGTTCTTGATGAATGCTTTCCGCAGTGTGCTGGATCCCGTTTCTGTCGTCCTGGGGATCGGACAGACTTAAGGCGTTTTCTGCCAGTCCCACCACCGGCAGAGTTGCCGCCAAGCGCATCGAAAAGTCTCTGCGCGTGTACCGGGTGAGGTTCATCGTTTATGCCCTTTCGATGCGTTGATCACCGTTCTCCGCCAATTGTGGCCGTATACATGGCGTCGAGCAAATCCTGGGAGTGTCCGTCCACGGGCCTAATGCATCCGTCGTACCTGCTAGGCAGGAGGTAGCGGGTCAGTTTCGTCTAATGCAGCGCCACACTCATATTCAGATTGTGCGCGACAAAGGCCCACTCATCGGTCATCTCATCGATCGTTTTCGAAATCGGTTTGCCGGCGCCGTGGCCAGCCTTGGTCTCGACGCGAATCAGCACGGGTGCGGGCCCAGCCTGATCCACTTGCATCGTAGCCGCGAACTTGAAACTGTGCGCCGGCATGACCCGGTCATCGTGGTCCGCCGTCGCGATGAGCGTGGGAGGGTACTTGGTTCCCGGCTTCAGATTGTGCAGCGGCGAGTACGCATAGAGCGCCTTGAAATCCTCGGGGTTATCGGAGGAACCGTAGTCCGAAGTCCAGGCCCAGCCGATGGTGAACTTCTGAAAACGCAGCATGTCCATAACGCCGACCAGGGGCAGCGTGGCTCCGTACAAATCCGGATGCTGCGTCAGGCATGCGCCGATCAGAAGGCCGCCATTGCTGCCACCGCGAATCGCCAGCTTGGGAGTCGACGTGTACTTGTTAGCGATCAGCCATTCGGCCGCGGCGATGAAATCGTCGAACACATTCTGCTTCTTTGCTTTCGTGCCCGCCAGGTGCCAGTCTTCGCCGTATTCGCCACCGCCGCGCAGGTTGGGTAGCGCGTACACGCCTCCCATTTCGAGCCACACGATCGTGGGAACGGAAAAAGATGGAGTCATGGAAATGTCGAATCCGCCGTAAGCATAGAGCAGCGTGGGATTCTGACCGTCCAGCTTCAATCCTTTCTTGTAGGTCAAGAACATGGGGACACGCGTGCCGTCTTTGCTGTTGTAAAAGACCTGCTTGGTCTCGAACTGGCTGGCGTCAAAATCGACCTTGGGCTGGCGGAAGATCGAACTCTTCCCGGCCTGCGGATCGTAGCGATAGACCGTCGTTGGCGAGATGAAGCTGGTGAAGGCGTAGAAGGTTTCTTTGTCCTTGCGCTTGCCCGCGAAGCCGATGGCCGTGCCGATTCCCGGCAGGTCCACGTTGCGCACCAACTTGCCCTTCAAGTCATAGACGCGGACTTCGGTGCGAGCGTCTTTCAGGTAGCTCAACAGAAACAGATCGTCCACGACGTTGGCGGACTCCAGTTTGTCCGCGCCTTGCGGGACTACGGTTTTCCAGTTGCTGCGTTCGGGATGTCGCGTGTCGATGGCGATCAAGCGTCCACGGGGCGCGTCGAGATCGGTCTGAATCCAGAAGACCGCGCCGTCGTTATCGATGAAATTGTAGGCGGCGTCGAAATCGTCGAGTAGTTTGACGACCTGGGCGTCAGGCTGCGTGAGATCCTTGTAGTAGAGCCGGTTTTTCGGCGACGTGCCTTGCCAGACGTGGATCATGAGGTAGTGCCCGTCATCGGTGACAAAGCCGCCGAAGCCCAGTTCCTTGTTGTCGGGCCGCTCGTAGATCAGCTTGTCGTCCGCCTGCGGAGTGCCCAGCCGGTGGTAGTAAAGCTTCTGGAAGTAGTTCGTATCCCGCAGCGTCGCGCCGCCCTCCTTCGGTTCGTCGTAGCGGCTGTAAAAAAATCCCTTGCCGTCTTTCGTCCAGGAGGCGCCGGAGAACTTCACCCACTTGATCAGATCGGGAAGGTCCTTGCCCGTGTCCACGTCGCGCACGTGCCACTCCTGCCAATCGGAGCCCGAGGCCGCCGTGCCGTAAGCCATCAGTTTTCCGTCGTCGGTGATGACGGTCCGGGAAAGCGCGACCGTGCCATCGCTCGAAAGCGTGTTCGGGTCCAGCAGAACGCGCGGTTCGCCGTTCAGCGAGTCGGCGACCAGCAGGACGTTCTGGTTCTGCAGGCCGTTGTTATGTTCGTAGAAGTAACGTCCGCCCTCCTGTCCGGGCACGGTGAAGCGCTCATAGTTCCACAGCTTCGTAAGACGCTCGCGAATGGCTCCACGATAGGGAATCTGGTCGAGATAGCTGAACGTCACCTTGTTCTCGGCCTCGACCCAGTCGTGAGTTTCGGCCGAGTCCGTGTCTTCCAGCCAACGGTAGGGATCGGCGACCTTCACTCCGTGATAGTCGTCCACCTGATCAACCGTTTTTGCTTTCGGATACGCCAGTGGGGCGCCATCGGTCTGGGCAGCAAGGAAGGTGCTCGCGAGAACGAAGACAAGGAACAGAACGCAGGAAACGAGACTACAGCGAAGCAGTTTCATCAGGAACTCCTCCCGAAGCATCTTTTGGGTCAACGAAGAGGTTTATTCTGACTGACGACGACTGTCAAGTACAGGCCGGAGCCGATTCGCCATGATCTCAGGGATGGACTGCGGCGGCATCGAAAGCAGAGCAAGGCACGCCAAGAATCACTCCATTCCCTTAGTTCGATGACCGGAGCGAAGGGAACCGTCGGCGACATTCCGAGATTGAAGGATTGAAGCGCGCCGCAGGGATGAACCCCGATCGCGCTTCTGAATATCGCGTCACAGAATCTGATAGACCGACAATTGTTTGGTCGCACTGACCTCCTGAGAATAGATTTGCCAGTTGCCGCGGCGGACGCCAATGATTGTCATCGACGAAGGCGGCCCCGTGTAAACGTATCCTGTGGGACGCGCCCCTATGTTCGAGTAACCACGCCCATACACCTTGAAGGTCCCCGCCCCTCGGGCGTTCGAAAAATCTCCGCCTGCAACGCCCGCGGTCTGACCGGCGAGTTGGCGAGCCAATTCGATTCCGGACCCGGGGATCGGCCCCCCCGGTCCGTTGTCGGGCATGATGTGAGCTGCGAAGAGCCGGCCCGCGACCTCCTTGAAGCAGAAAGCACACCCCGTGAACTGCGTCGAAATCAATAGGTCTGCCCCGGTTAGCTCGGTCCCCACAATGTCTGCAAAGCTGGATCCCGGCGCCGGTCGGTTCGGCACCAAGTCCCAGGGAATAGCGGGGATATTGACCGCCTTGAGGCCATAACTGTGAGCCTTCCCCGAAGGAGGAGGGATGATCTTGAATTGCGCATACTTCCAGACATATTCGAGAAAGCAGTCGACTACGCCAGAGGTGTTGGACCCATACACAAATACGTTGTTATTGGCCAGGAAATTCAGGGCGTCTGGCTTGAACTTGTTGTTGAAAACGAACCCGAGCACCCCGGTTCCTCCCTGCTCTTGGTCGGCGGCGTACCGCAGGCCCAGAAGCCTCCGATCCAACTGGGCTCGCAGTTGTGCGGCCGCTATATTGCGAAGTTGCTGAAGCTCTGCCGGCGTGGCGCCGTTGAGGGAGTCAAGAAACAGAATCGCGCGTCGCATGGCTCGCTCATCCGCAGTGCCGGGATTTTGAACCAGCTTCGAGGAATATTGATCCGACATGGCGGTCGCCATCACAGCCTGTTGATTCAGGAAAGCCCGCACGCCCGGCCTCTCCGGCCCGGGAACTTCATTACACAGATAATCGATGATCTCCGTGACTCGGGTTTGCGCGCCCTTGCCAAACATGCATGTCCCTCCCGCGTGATGACTAGAGTAGAATTCGTGGCCCTGACTGAACCGCTATTTTCTCAGAGTCGCACCAACGGTCTGCCATTCTCCGCGCCCGAATTGCCTCGATCCCTATCAGTCGGTGTCAGGCGGTTCGGCCGGACGGGTGTCGTTCAGGAAAAACTGCGCGCTTACCGTCGTGGGAATCTGGAATTTCCTTGGTACTAGCTTCAAATTGAAAAAGGCTCTTAGATCCGTTGTGGAGCGCTGATCCGCGAACCCCAGCGTACCCATCTTGATGCCGAAGTTCCGCTCAGCAAAGCGAAGAATACTGCCAAAGTCATACTGGTTTGTGCTGTCGATCGTTGGACGCGTGTAAGCCGACACGAACATCAAGGGCACGCGGAATCCCATGGATAATCGCCTTGACCCTGGCTGGGCGCAGACAAGAATGGCGGCAAGACGTGGTCGTAGAAACCTCCCCAGTCATCCCAGACCACGATGATCGCCGTGTCCTGCCAGTAAGGTACGGCGACGCCGTTCACAGTATCCGTGCAGGTACTATTCGCTACCCCGTTAATGACGTTCGCTACCCAGGCGGGGCCGCCGTTGTTGGCAGCCGCCTTTCCGGAGGGATGATCAGAGTTTTGCCCTTTCGGAATGACCCAAACCATATTCTTCAAGTTGCAGTTTTCGGTATCGGTCAACACATCGGCTGGAGTCAGATCGATATTATTGATCCACTCTGCCCCGGTACATTTCGTAAAAGTGCTGTTGGGCTGGCAAATGCTTTGAATCCAGTTCGGCGCAGTCCAGATGTTGTTGGAAACGCCGGGCTTGACCGCCCCTACCGTGTAGTACCGCCAAGTATGCTTGCCACTCTCGAGCAGCGTAGGCAGCGTGTCATGCGAGAAGCACACGGTGCCAAGCGGATTGTTGATTAAGTCGTACTCCCCGGGCGCATGGGCGGGATCGATCACCATGTAGACGCTGTTCAGTGGCGCTAGGCAGCCCAGGCCGCTGGGGTTTTCTGAGATGAATCTGGCCGCCGCATCGTCGGCCGCGGTGGGCGCCGATGTTCCGGAAAAAAGGAATTGATGGGCCGGGGTGCTCGGTCCCTGGTTCGTCTGAAACATTCGGTTCGCCCAACCGAAATGCTGGGCCAGGTACAAATAAGGATGAATGGTGGGTGTTGAGTTGGGATCAACGTATTGAAAGGAACAGGCAGTCGGGCAACCGGTGGTGGAAAGCCGCGTGTTCTGGCTGCAAGGGTAGTGGGTCGTTTTGTTGGGGTTGCACATGGCTTCGAAAGAAGCATGGGTATGACCCGGGTCATGCGGGTTGTCCAAAGGCACGGGGGACAATGGGATCGGGGTTCCTGCTAAGTCGAAGCCATAACTCTGGATGTCGAATTGATTCGCACCGGTTCCGCAGGCGCTGGGAGTGCCGTACGGGGGAAGGCACAGCCCCTGGAATAAATTGTCTGGAGTACGGTTTTCCTGCACCATTACAACGATGTGCCGGAAGTTGGGAATCTGGCCCAATGCCAGGCCACAACCAGCCAAAACTATCAGTAAAAGCATCGCCGTGCGCACCGGGGTCTTCACGAGGATCTCCTGGTACTTTGTCGTGGAAAGCGAATGCGGTCGCGACTGCAAACTCTTATCGGAAGAGCTGCTGTAGCGGCTTTGCCGCGTACACTGGGGCGGCTTGCCTAGCGAGTTGAAGTTGAACCCTCGATGATCTTCCTGTCAAGCAAGCAGCGCAAAGATCGGGACAGCGCCATCTAGCTGGCCACTCCCCTCCCAGGCCTCAAGGACCGGTGTGCAGTGAAGGTTCGAAAAGGAAAGGGCTTTCAAATCACGCTTTCGGAGTCGACTGGGGGCATCTGGATAATTCCCAGTACTTATCTGGCTGCCGGAACGGTTTCTGGCGCTCTGGGTGCGACTTCGCTGGTGGGCAGCGTAGGTTTCAAGTCCCACTTGCACAACTGACACCGGGTCGCCACGGTGTATACGATCCGGCCGAAACCCGAGCACTTTGCATTGGGACAGATTTTCATGTGTGCTACCTGCTTCGCGCGGCTCGCCTGAAATCTGGGCACAGTTTCAGCCGCCAAGCACCGATAAATGACACCGTAGCACGGAGGCGGGTGCTCTTACGTCTGTCTTTTTGATTCCATCGGATTGCTTTTTCTTCTACCTATCGGACCAAGGGGATGTCCTCGGTCGGAGTGAGAGCACCGCGCGAAGGCTGGGGCGAATCCAACATTTTGAAGTTTCGCAGATGATGCCGGCAGGAATCGCTGATTTCCGGGTCACAGCGGGAGTGGAAAATGTGTGTGCCGATGGCGATACCGAGCGCAGAACCGACGAACATATCGGACGACCAGTGATCACGCGCCAGGAACCGGCTTGCGGTAACCGTCAACGCGGCGGTATAAGCCAGCGCTTGTACCCAGGGCTTCGGATATTCATGCGCTGCTACCGTGGCCATGGCCCAGGTAAACATGGCGTGTCCGCCTGGGAAGGATGTATTGATTCCACTATGACGCAAGAAGTCTCCGTGTCCGTTGCCCTCTCCGGGACGCTGCCGCCCGGCGATCAACTGCATGGGCGCGTAGATGAGAAATGTGTTGACCAGAGTTTCCAGTTCCAGGTATCCGAATTCTTTGGCGTGAGGATGGTCACCCTTGATTCCATAAATCCAGACTCCGGCCAGCGATGCGGCCAGCCCTCCAATCGCGATGTTGGAGCTGTCCTGATAGAACTGATAGTGCCCGCCAGGCAGATTGTTTTCAATGTGCCGGTCGGCGACCAGTAAACCTGCGGTTCCTGCCAGGACCAGCGCATCCCACTTGAAGTTCGACGGTTTGAACGGCGCTAGATAGAGTTCCTTCTGGTCTTCGAGCGTTCGTTTCACGCTGCGGGAAACGACTCCTTTATGCTGAACCCGATCCTGAGCCACTCCGGAGGAAACTGTATCTTCGCCAAAGGTGCCGGGTGGCAGAGTCGAGACGTCAAAACTCGGCATTGGCACAACCGAGGCGTCCGTTTCCGCGAGAAACGGTTTGGGACCAAATGTAACGGTCTGACAGACAGCGGAGACGGAAAACAGCGCTGTGCCGAATGCCCGCAGCACCAGGTTGCGTAGGTTTAGTGGACAGTTGTTCAAGAGAGGCTCCAGGCGCCCGTTTCGACACGAAAGCGCTTTGCTTGGATGCACTCCCGCCCGCAAAGGGCCAACGGGATTCTTCAAATCATAGAGATTTTGCGGGTTAGTGGACGAACAACCGGTGAGGACTAAGTGCCGGTAATCAGACTCCGCCTTTATTTATGCGGCCTTTTTCGCGCTGTCCTTCAGAAGGCCGAGTCGTACCAGGCTTTCGCCCGTAGCAACGATAGCCTGCTCGTTCGAACAAGGTGCCCAGCCCAGCAGTCGCCTGGCCTTTTCGTTGGTGGCATTCTTCATCTTGCCCAGCTCGGGCAGAATCAGCTTCACGGCGGGATCGCGCAGCGCGGCCAGGCGCACCAGCCAGTCGGGTAATTGGCGTGTCGGAACTCTTTTGGCCGCCGCTCCCAAGTGTCGCTTGAGCACTTTGGCGATATCCAGCATCGACATGAAATCGCCGGCGACGGCAAGCAAGCGTTCACCTTTGGCGGCGGGATCGGTCATGGCGCGGATGTGCAAGTCGGCGACGTCGCGCACATCGACGGCGCCGAAATAGAGGCGCGGGACGCCGGGCACGGCGCCGTCCATGAGGCGCTGCACCAGCAGAATCGAAGTCGAATAATCGGGTCCCAGCACCGGCCCGAACACGCCTACCGGATTGACGACGGAGAGCTCGAGGCTGCCGCCTTCGCGGGCGATGAAATCCCATGCGGCTCGCTCGGCGAGGGTCTTCGATTTCACATATTCGGTCAGGCCCTCGCCATTGAGGTCGGTCCAATTCGTTTCGTTGAACGGAGTGCTCTGCGCCTTGTGGCCATAGCCGATCGCCGCGAACGACGAGGTCAGCACCACGCGCTTTACGCCGGTGTCACGCGCGGCGCGCAGCACTCGCAGCGCGCCTTCGCGCGCAGGTACGATCAATTCGTCTTCGTGCTTGGGAACAGTATTGGGAAAAGGCGACGCCACGTGCAGCACATAGTCGCAGCCGGCAAGGGCCAGCCCGTGTCGTTTTCGAGATCGGCAGCGATGAAGGACAGGCGATCACCCGGCTCGGTGCCGCTTTCCTTCAGCATGGCCCGCACGTCAGGCTCGCGCTTGAGACTCCGCACGGTGGTGCGCACCTTATGGCCCGCTGCCAGTAGTTGCAAGATGGAGTGACTGCCGATAAAGCCCGATCCGCCGGTTACCAGAACTGTGCTCTTAAAAATCATTTCCGTGCTTAGATCGAACTGCATTCCAGAGGACTCATAAAAGCACAATCGAAACAGCTGCTGAGTTTACCTGACCCTTTGCTGGTCCCGCTGGTGTGGAGTCATATCAACAAAAAAGCGCGAAGGATGGGTCCCTTCGCGCCATTGTAGATTCCACTTCGCGGCTGAAGCCGCCCAAGAACCGGTTCGCACTAAGGCCGTTGCGGTCCACTGCTGTCGCTCGGGGCTGGCGCCTGCGTCGCCAGATCCGATGGCTGTGGCTTCAGCAGCGGGTCATTCACGATACCGGTATCTTTCACCAGGTCGGTCTTCACCTCTACCTTCTGATTGGGCAGCGGATTCACCGACGTTTCAAAACTCCGATATCCCGGCAACGCGATTCGAATCCTATGTTCTCCAGGCGCAATGAGCAGCCCCCGGCCAACGCCCTCGAATTCTCCCACGTGTCCCACGAAGCGGTCATCGAGGAACACGGCGGCCCGTGACGGGTTCACCGCAATTTTCACCTGAGATAGCACGGCGGGCATCTGTCCCGTCGGGGCCTTCGACATCGTCACGATCACCAGTTTCTTCTCGCCGGGCTGCAGAGCCACCCGCTCCGTGAAGTCCTGATAACCATTCTGCCGCACGCTGATGACATGTTCCCCCGGCAACAGCAGAACCGTCTTGGATCCCTTCAGCTCTTTCAGGTAACCGACGTACTGCCCGTCGACCCAGACTCCCGACGTCTTTTCAACTTTAGATTTCCCTTCAAACTGGATTTCGCCCATCACCTTACTTCCAGCGTAGACCTTTGCAGGAAGCAGCAAAATAAAAACGACTGACAAAATCCACCAACAGATGCGCAATTTTCGGAGTGCCACTTTCATAGTGCCTCCTTGTGATCGTTTTTCAGTATCCTTATAAGAAGACGAGCACAGCGCCTGCCAAACCGCAAAAGCCGTTTGAAATCAAAACGGTTGTCGAGAGGTCTCGGCGCCGCACTAGGGACTTTCTTCGCCTAGCGGGCAACAATTTCGTTTCGGGGCCCGGCATATAGATCCATTTTTCGTACCCTTGGGGCTAAATTATTTGCTTCTGCGGGGTTGCGGGGCGGGGATATGGTGGCATAGGAACCCGGCGTGACTCCGGGAAGCGTTCTAGTCCCCAAGGCAATGGGGGAATGCTACTTCTACAGCTCTGGATATGTCTGTGACGGATGAACATCAAAAACCCCGCCCAAGCAAAGCTTGGTCAGGGGACCCTCGGGAGTCGTTCTGCGCCCCACCCTCCGTGAGCAAAGCAAACCTGAATAAAGAAAACCCGGAGGCACCCCGCACCCCGGCAGCCCAATCTACTTTTCTACTCGCGAGGGTGCCCCATCCTAACCGCGTTCTTCTCGGTTAGGGTGGGGAGTTTGACTTTGGTCTCTGACCTGGGCCACCTGCCCCTGACTAAGTCGAAGAAATACTGCGTCAGGTCTGACTTTGGACTGACGGTGACAAAAAGGGCGGCCTAGCAATTCAGTGCGACAAGAACGAGAACCGAGGCATTCTAGCCGCGCTTAAGGGAGTGACAGGCAAGAAGGCCGTCGATTCCGACGCCATGACGGTCGAGAACTAATCGGTTGAGCAGTAGTGGGCTAAGGAGGGACGGCATAAACTCCCAGTTCCCGGCAGCAATCATTCTTACGCGGAAGATGCGAGAAACCCCGCCCAGGCAGAGCTGGAACCGGCACCCTCGGGAGTAAGCTTTGGTTGGGCCACTCCACCCAGACCCTGACAACATCGCGTTGGTACTTTCCGGGTTGACACAATATACTTGAGGCCGTTGTGATCATCCGAACTGAGCAGATGAGCGAAATGAGCGCACAGGCGCGCCACCGCGCAAACGTTGAGCTTGCCTCTTACGCCCGCAGGCGCTTTCCAACTAGGTTTGCCGATAATCGTCACGACACACTGCTCCAATTCTCGGGCGAAGTGCGTATCCGCGCCGCCGCCTTCGGAATCGAGCGTGAAGACCACGTGGCTACCTGGCTGGATCTGACCGTGATGTACGGGGTCGACTTCTCGCAAGCGGCATGGGCTGCGCCCATTGTCAACGACAAGGGTCTCGGCCCAGACGAGAAGATCGCTGCTCTGACCAGTCGGGTGGAGGAGACCGGCGTGAACCTGTGAGCCAAAAGGACTCGCCCCCGCCAAAGCCAAAAACCTTCGCCGATGTAGTGAAGGCCAGCAAGACGACCTCCCCGGCTGTGAAGCCGCCTCCCCCCGCCGTAATCCCTGTGCCCACGCCCAAGCCACCACCAGTTATCGCCACGGCGGTGGTGGGTAAATGTCCCAGCCCGAGTCCGCGGGAGCGTGGCTACCCCATGGGATTCAAGAGCCAGGAGCAATTCAAGCAGTGCATGCAAGAGTTGGAGGCTGCGCTGCAGAAAGAAGGAATTAAGCCTAGCGCCGTCGGCGTGCGCGGCAGTGCGGTGACCTTTAATTCGCTCAACCCAAAGAAGAAGGGGAGCTACTTTGACAAGAAGGGCGTGGGCAAGAGCGACGTGGATGTGTTTTTCGTCACCAAGGACCACTTGAACTGTGCGCCCTCTAATGGCTTTTTCCATGCTGGGAAGTTGGCTGAAAAGTACCCGGCCATTGGAGAGTGGAACAAGAAGTGGACCAAGGACCTGGGGCGAGAAGTGAGCGCGGCGGGATTCAAGCCGGGCACGAAGGATAAGCCCACGAAGATGAAACCCACGGCGACCGACAGCATCGTGCACTCCGGAGGATTGTGATGCCGACGCGAAACGTATACATCCGTTCTTCACTTGATGCCAAGCAGACTGCGGAGCGTGTCTTCAGCGCACTGTCCATCGATACGTGGCAGGAGCGGGATAGCGACAACTACCCCGACGGTTTCTACTATTTGGGCAAAAGCGGCGAACTGGAAGTCGCCGTTTCCTCCGATGAGAGTGTGGCGTTCCATGAGTATCCGTTCCTGGTGACGCTCACATTGGCTACGTCTTCTCCGTTTAACATCGACGAGGTGCTCGACCTGATGGTGGTGGAACTACTGAAGGCCGGATTCTCCGCAGCGCGCGAGGTGAGCTACAAAGAGGGTGTGGTCGAACGGGAGCTGTTTGGGCTTGACACGTCCTCAAACCTAGTGAAACGCCGAGACACTCAGCAGGTTCCGGAGGACTGAATGAGAAACTCGCGCGGGCTGCGTCCGCCGGCGCCCAACGCTCCCAGATCGCCGAGTTTCCGCAGGCCTGGATCAAACAACGCTGTGGGCTACGGCAGTTTCACTGTCGAGGGCGCCACCGAACTCGACCTGCCGTGCTTTCAGCCACTCCGCCATGCGTAACAGTTCTGCGGTCGTTGCCCCAAAGCTGGCGACTTCCCGACCGCTTCTATCCCGGGTTGGAGCGCACACCCGGTTCCGTTCGCTCCCCAACTCAATGCCGGCAACGTTCCGTCGTATGATCGGCAAACCCGCCAGCTGTCCTCGGCTGTCTCCTGAGCTTGTATTCTCATTTCTTCCTGGCAGCTCGTAACCTTTCTGAGCACGCCCGCCCAGGTTGGCCGTGGGTCGATTCTGGCCTAGGGGAGAGCTATCGGAGCCTCGACAATGTTCAATTGCCTTCCTGGAACCATGCTCCTCCAGCGGCATGCGCACGAATGAAGACAGGGTCGTAGCGGCGGTCGTGCTCGCTGGCACGATACCGCTGGCATCGCCGAAAGTCACAGATTATTCAATCCGGCCCTAACCGGCGGCCGAGCTCCTTACTGACTAAAACCCAGGCAGCCGCAGCCTGCGCGTTTTTCGCAGGGTGGGAACCAGTGCCGCCAATGTCTCGCCAACGTCTGACGACCCGGGACCAGCCCCTACTCCTTCACTCCCAACTGCCAAAACAGAAACGAATACACGTCCGTAAACTCCTCGATCTGTTTGCTCACTGGCTTGCCCGCGCCGTGCCCCGCTTTGGTCTCGATCCGCAATAAAATCGGCCGTGTGTGGCTGGCTCCATTCTTCGCCTCGGACTGCATCAGCGCAGCCGTTTTTTTCGCGTGCATGGGGTCGACTCTCGTGTCGGTGTCGGCGGTCATGAATAGGATTGCCGGGTACTCCGCGCCTGCTTTGACATGGTGATAAGGGGAGTAGGCGTAGAGCCACTTGAACTGGTCGGCGTTTTCCGAGGTGCCGTATTCGGGGATCCAGAGCTTGGCGATCTGGAAGTCCTGGTAGTGGATCATGTCGAGCAGCGGCACCTGGCAGACTACCGCGCGGAACAGGTCGGGACGCTGCGTGATCATGGCGCCCATGAGCAGTCCTCCGTTGGAGCCGCCCTGGATGGCGAGGTGCTTGGGGTCGGTGTATTTTTCTGAGATCAGGTGCTCGGTGGCGGCGATCATGTCATCGAAGACATTCTGTTTCTTGTCGAGCATTCCGGCGCGGTGCCAGTCTTCGCCGAACTCGGCGCCGCCGCGCAGGTTGGCCACGACGTAGATGCCGCCGTGCTCCATCCACAAATAAGCGGTGCGGCTGAAGGCGGGGGTGAGGCTGACGTTGAAGCCTCCGTAGGCGGTGAGCAGGGTGGGGTTGTGGCCGGTCTTCTGCAATCCTTTCTTATGCACCACGAACATGGGGACGCTTGTGCCGTCTTTCGATTTGAACCATTCTTGCGCGACTTCGTAGGCAGAAGGATCGATCGAGGGCGCGTCGACTTTGGTCCACAGCGAAGTGGAGTTGCCTTTCAGATCGTAGCGGTAAATGGACGGGGCGAAGGTGAACGATTGGAATCCGTAAAAGACTTCGTCGCGATTCCAACGGCCGCCCGTGCCGAAAACTGTGCCGATCGCCGGAAGGGAAACGTCGCCTAGCTTTTTGCCGTCAAGATCGAAGATCTTTAATTGAGACGAAGCATTCTGCTCGTACTGCGCTAAGAGCTTGCGGCCGAAGACCGAGGCGCCTTGCAGGACGGCGTCGGTCTGCGGGATCAGCTCCTTCCAGGCCTCGCGGTCATAGTTGCCGGCGTCGGCGACGAAGACGCGGTAGCGCGGGGCATCTTCGTTGGTCGTGATGTAGAGCTTGCCCTCATAGACCTCGCCACCATACAGGAAGTTCTTGCCCGTGGTGACGCGGATGGGCGGAGTGCCGGCCTTGAGGTCCATCAGAAAGAGTTCGGACTTGGTCCACCCTTGCGATACGGTGATCAAGAGCCAGCGGCCGTCGTTGGAAAGTGCGACGCTCGGCCAGTCTTCGGGATCGCGGCCTTCGCCGAAGATGAGGTCGTCGGTGGCGGGATCGGTGCCGAGTTCGTGATAGAAGACGTGGCGGTTGTACATCTCCTGGCCGGCGGGGACGTCGCCTTTTTTCGGATAGCGCGTGTAGTAGAAGCCGCGATTGTCGTGCTGCCATGCGATGGAGGCAGCGCGCGTGCGCTCGATGATGTCCGGGAGCGCCCCGCCAGTCTTGGTCTCGATGAGGTGCAGCGTGCTCATCTCCGATCCGGCAGTCGAGATGCCGTAGGCGACGTAGCGGCCGTTCTCGCTGGGCTGGAACCAGTCCAGCGCGATGTTGCCGTCGGCGGCGAGTTGGTTGGCGTCGACCAGGGCGCGGTCGGTGCCGTCGACGCCCTCGCGAACATAAAGGATAGGCTGGTTCTGCATGCCCTCGCGCTTGGTGTAGAAGTAGTACTTGCCCGCAATCTGGGGAGGCGTGACGATGCCGATCGAGAGCAATTCGGTCAAGCGCTTGTGGATCGCGTCGCGCCCCGGCAGCGGATCCAGGAGCGCGCGGGTGTAGGCGAGTTCCTGTTCCACCCACTTTTGCGTCTCAGGAGACGTGCCATCCTCGAGCCAGCGGTAGTTGTCGAGGATTTTGGTGCCGTGAAGTACGTCGATGACAGGTTTGAGTGCAGCCTTGGGAGGCGCGGTCGGAGCCGATGATTGAGTTTGAGACGATTGGGAATCACTTCCCGCATAGACCGCCGCGACGGCAAACAACAGGGAACAGAACGATACGAGCAAACGGAAACCTCCGGACATGAAGACCTCAGAAACAGCAGTTGGCGCGGGGCGAGCGGATGGTCCGGCCCAACGGCCTAGCGTATCAGAAACACGAAAGGAGAAGACCCTTTTGCCGTCGGGGCGGAGAGTTGTTGTTTTCACGATCCGCCCCGAAATGTTATGATGAACATCGATAGCCGAGGGTCGAGCCTCCAGTGCCCGACCGTCCACACTCCTCAGTAGCTCAATGGCAGAGCATTCGGCTGTTAACCGAAGGGTTGTAGGTTCGAGTCCTACCTGAGGAGCCATTCTTTAGCCCGCATAAAACCTGCGTAACATTGACTTCCCCTCCGAATTGTCCCTACGATTGTCCCTAGTCCCCTCGGAGAGGGAGCCATGTCGTTCAGAGTGTATCGGCGTCACAACAGGGAAAAGTGCGAGAGCAAGAACCCCTACGACCCGCGATGCGGGTGGGCAGAACGAATAATGGAGGAGATCGATAGACGGCACCCAGCAAAACCTGCCTCGGCACCCCAGACGAGTTCAAGAGCATGAGAGGAGTCAGTCCGCGAGGAGCGCAAGAATAGCTTCAATCTTCTGTGCCTCTGACAGTTGGCTGTCCGGGTTACCAATATCCCAGATGTCGCGGATCAGTTTGTCCCATTGCCCATGAAGCGACCGGACGCCCATGCCGTACACCTTCCAGCTTGGCGTTCGTAGAGTGACGATGAACTCTGCGATTTCCCGAAACGTAATCTGCGGAACGACAGCGGGCACTGCCTGCTTCGTATGTGAGTGGCTGAAATAGAGCAAACGGAACAGGTATCCGTTCTCTCGTGCTCGATGTTCCTTGTGGAGCCGACTCGCTACTTCGGTGACGCGTTGCTCGTCGCCGAGTGCGCCCATCCACCTCAGCAAGTAGCCAACTCGTCCGACCTTCGCGTCTTCGTTGTCGGGCTGCCAGATGCCATTCAGCTTGTTCCGATTTCCGCTTTTTACCTCTGCGATGACAAAGTCGATCAAGTGATTCAAGACCGCAGTTCCGGCATGTCGCTGACGCAAGTCGCAAAGAAGCACAGCATCTCGCGGGCGAGCGTCTGCCGCCTGATGAAGGAGGCGAACGGCAATTCTCATTCCCCGGTTTTGCTTGAGGGTGCCAGCATTAGGCGGGAGGCACATGTTTAAAGAACCTGATGAGCCGAGCATGTTTGATGAGATTCGAACGGTAGTGTTCGCAAACCCCGACAAGATTGGCAAGGTCTACGGCGTTCTTGGTGAGACCATGCGCCTCTGCTTGATCTGTGACGAGGCGTTCACGAGGCAAGGCGCTGCCGAACATGCACATGTAGCTTGCTCTCCAGTGCCTACGCCGCTGCCTCAGAATGTCGCTCAACTGGCTGCTTCGCCGGAGCAAGTGTGATCAACGCTACGCCGATTACTACAAGCACAGCCGAGCCGATGAGTTCTCCACGAGCAATCAGATTAGCGAGAGCTTGCCCCGCCATAAGAACTGCGTGGGCGAAGCTCGACCATGCCGTGAACGCGACCCGTGAACGCGATGAGGCTCCGATTGGCGGATGGATTTCGGGCTGCCAGCAGCAGGAAAATGCCGAGCGTGACATAGAGGCTCATCTGCATCGCCAACGCGGGCTCTTGCTTCACAAACAGCACTAAGGGATAGACCATTGCGGTAAAGAGCAGTCCCACCAATACAAGCACGACCTTCAACGCTCGTTTCAACGCATAGCATTCCCTCCCAGCGCTGTCAGTGACTAAATGATAGCGGCGGCTATTGCAGCTTCGCGTACTCGGTTTTGGCTTGCTTCAGGATGGGGATGTCACCGTCGCCGTTTCTTAACAGAGTGGGTTCGAACTTTGCCCTTGGACGCGAGCACATCAGAAAGCCCATAGGCTTCCCGAAGCCAGTCAGTAATCGGTGCCTCGACTTCATCGCGGTGCTTGATCTGAATGATGTGATACACCTTGGACTTCGATGCGGAGTCGCTTCGTCGCACTTGGGGAGCCTTCAGCGTGCGACCGAGGAAAACGCAGACTTCGAGAAAATTCGGCTTGGGACGCACGAAGAAGTAGCAGGTCTTGCGCGAGAACATGATCGACTTGTGCGAAGCGTAAATCCGTTGATCGCCGAAGGAAACGGCTGTCTCGCGCAGCCGCTCCCAAGCATCCCGCAGATCGTCCGAGAGGTTCTGCGTCAGAGCAGCTTCGGTGGTCGTCCAGCAGTCGTGCTCTTCTCCGTCCTCAACCCATCGTTTGCAGTGGTGGCACTCTCGACCGGGCATACTTCAGAATTGTAATGGCGATTGTCGAGGAACTGGCACTGCTCTGTCTGCCCGGGGTGTGCGACACAAAAGTGAGAGATCCGGGGTTTGCTTTTTTTGGGGCATGTAACCTAGCGTATGTAGTACGCTAGGTACACAGGAGGGATCTATCATGTCCCATATGCCTGATGCCCCCGATGCT